>Ga0126381_100005761_pt1 | contig 13685 bp, 6 predicted proteins | sample PanSoiMetPlot_28_FD_96465 | JGI IMG/M metagenome (GOLD analysis project Ga0126381, IMG submission 96465) | Tropical forest soil microbial communities from Panama - MetaG Plot_28 | ecosystem: Environmental > Terrestrial > Soil > Tropical forest > Bulk soil | place: Panama | collected 2016-02-17
AAGGACAGCGGCTACAACCCATACTGCTGTCAACCGGCTAACGCTGCGGCAAGTGCTGCTCGGAGGCCTCACGGACCGGGTCCACTTTGACCACGAAGCCGTTTATGTGGATCCCCACGGGACCGGCATTCGTGTCCGGTTCGCGAACGGGGAAAGCGTGGCCGCTGACGCGCTAGTCGCTTCAGATGGCATTCACTCACCCGTGCGCAGACAACTACTTCCGCGAGCGGCAGTCGTGGACCTGGGCATGCGGTGCATTTACGGCAAGACACCACTAAACGACGAAATATTGGGCTGGCTTCCGGAGCCTCTGTTCGCCGGATTTACTCCAGTGCTCGGACCGGGCCGAACGACGTTGGCACTGGGAATGTACAGAAGCCGGCAACCCTTCCTCGAGGCATTGGCCGCGTGGGCGCCGGACGTGGAACTGGATGCAGTGCCCGACTACCTGATGTGGATGCTTGTCTATCCAGGCGAGGCACTCCCGGGACCGGGACCTGATGCGGATGGGTTGCATCAATCGGCGCTCCGGATGGTTGAGGATTGGCATCCCGATCTTCAGCGCATCCTCAGACTTGCTGACGTCGAGACTACGTTCAGCGTGGCCATCCGCACGTCCCGGCCTCCCGACCCCTGGCATTTTCCGAATATTGCCTTTTTGGGAGATGCAATTCATACGATGACCCCAGCGGGAGGTGTGGGCGCAAACACGGCGCTGCGAGATGCCGCCTTACTGACGCGTTTGCTGACTGCCGCTGATCGAGCCGAACTGACACTCGATGACGCCCTCGCGCAATACGAAGCCGAGATGCGCGATTACGCATTTGCCGCAGTGGAACGATCGCTCCGGGCGGCTGCGAACTTATATCAAATTCCAACTTCGAATCTGGAAGTCCTTTCATGACGAAACTACAGACATCGCCATTCGCCATCTTCCTTGGATATGCCATCGATATCATTGCACCGATCATCACCTATTTCGTTTTGCACCGGGCGCTTGGGTTTTCGGATTTTTGGGCCCTGATCGCCGGCACCGTAATTTCCCTGTTCACAACGGCGGTGAATACAATCCGGCGGAAGCGTTTGGACCGGATCGGCGTACTCGTAATTTTAGAAATGGGTGTATCGTTCGTGCTTCTGTTCGTGATGCACGAACCGCAGCTGATTCTGGCAAAACCATCTTTCTATACCGCGATCGCGGGTCTCTACCTGATTGCAACCTCCTTTCGAGGCCGGCCGCTCACGTATGAAGGCGTCAAGCAGGTGGGCACCAAAGGCGACCCGCTGCGCACCGCCGCCTTCGAACGAGCCTGGGAAAAGTCCGCTCCTTTTCGAAGATCGCTCCGAATTTCTGCAATCGGATGGGGCGTAGCGTTGCTCGCAGACGCTGTGATCCGCGTGGTGATTGTTTACCGGTTCCCGTTGGCGCGAGCCGCCTGGCTATCGAACCTGCCGAACGTGGCGGCGCTCATCTTGCTGATTGTATTCAGCGCATTAATGGGACGCACGACGAAGGAAATTGTCGATGAACAGGTGGCGGAGATTACGGCTACGGTCTGAAATACTTGCTCGGCGTGAAAACTGCGAAATTTGATCGCGCACGAGTTTTCGGCCATCAGGTTCTACGGATGCGCAATCACCATCAAACTTTTCGCGTGCCGCAGCGTGCATTCAAGGGCAATCTGCAGGTTTTCCGGATCGAGGGCGGCGAAGCTTTCATCAAGAATCACCAGATCCGCCCGCTGCAGCAGAGCGCGTGCCATAAAGACGCGACTGCGCTCGCCGTGCGACAACTGCCAGCCCCCTTCCCCTACCATCTGCAAGAGGCCGCTAGGCATCGTATCCAACAGATCGCCTAACCCCAGCTCGCGGCATACGGTTTCGGCTTCCTCGAAATCAGACGCGTGCGGCGGCCAACCCCTGCCCATCAAAACATTGAACGCAAATGTCTCGGTGAAGATGTGATTCTCGTGGAATTGTGGCGCCGCCGTCACAACCTGCTTCCACTTGCGATCACCTAACGTGTGGCGGTCGAACCCGTGGACCAGCACCAGGCCCGAGCCAGGCTGCCGCGTGCCGGAGAGAAGCGAGGCGAATGTAGTCTTTCCGCCCCCGGAAGGCCCCTCAAGTAGCACCCGGTCGCCGCTACGGATGGCCAGAGAGCACGCCTGGAGCGAAAAGCTTCCCTGCTGACGATACCGGAATGTAATGCGGTCGGCTTCGATCACATTCTGACCAATTTCGAGTTCGCTTCGAGCAACTGGAGCATCACCCAGCACTTCGGGACGCCCCGCCGCCCGAAACAGAGGCGCAATCCGCTTACACGCGACATACGCCGCCGCTACATCCGCGCACGACCACGTCAGTTTTTTGAAGGCGTTATACGCCAGCAGAATGCCGCCCAGCCGAAGGGCTGTCACAGCCGGTGGATCGTGCCGCGTGATAAGTGACGGACCCAGGCACGCGAGTGCAGTTACCAGCCAACCGCGGGCGACTGCCGCAATCAGCCAGGCTCCCGCCCGGTCCACCTGGCCGGATACGCCCATATACCCGTACAGGGCCTGATCTTCGGTCTCATGCCATTCCTCGCGTTTCTGTTGTGCCAGGCGCGTTCTGTGACCGACCATCGATTCGACCAGATCCTGCGTCAAAGCCATGCGCATATCAGTCCAACGGTGATAATGGCGCAGGAACCTGTAAACGACGGCCGCCACGAATACGCACCATGCGGCGAGCGCCAATCCAAGTGGGCCGAGTACAAATCCGGCAACAATAATCTCTATCGCAGCAAGTAGACCAATAATCCCTCCGCTCACCGCCAGGGTTTCTACTGCCTCGGCCTCGAGAGCCTGGCCGAGAAAGCTGCCGATGCCCTGATGGTGCAGTTCTTCCGGTTTGAGCCGCATCGCACCGTATAAGAGGCGCCGCCGTAGCAAGCTACCGAGCCCGATGGCGAAAAGGCCCTGGCACCACGTCGTCAACGACTGGCACGGTACGAGGGTGAAGAGAAGCAGCGCCCAGGCGATCAGCCAGCCACGGTCCATGCGGCCTTCGAATGACAGCCTGCCCAAAATGGCCCAGGACGCTAACCACAGCAGATACTGCAGAGTGTGGGAACCCACCAAGGCCCCTGCGTTCTGTATCGCGCCAGCCTCCCGCAACAAGCCGAGAGTGTTCGCACCTACGTGCGGGCGGAGCACCCAGCCCTGATCGAATCGCTTGTTCGCGAGCTGATCGTTCAAGAGGAAGCGCATGGTTCTGGCCCGAAGCACAGGAGGAATGCCCGCGCTTTCGAGCAAAGGGGTCAACTCGAGCCGCTGTGGTTCGCCAAGCGGTTGGCGAATCCAATTGCAGACGTCAGCAAGCGGAATGCGTTGAACCTTGAGGTCGGGCATCAGTACACACAGCCTGCGCTTTCGAGCTTCAAGGACAGCAAGGAAAAGTTCATCAGAGATTCGGATCAAAGAGGGGAAGGCACAGGCGAGATCGTGTTCCAGATCCCGGAGGGTCGATTCAATGGGCTCTGCCTCGCAACCGAGGTGCTTCGCCGCCCAGTCGAGCCAGTCGCCCAGGTCGGCCGCCACGGCGAAGTTTTGCACCGGCTCCATCGAGACGTTGCCAATTCCCGTTCGAACTACTAATTCCCGGACAGCATCGCCAAGCCGGGCCACAGGCCAGGCGAATGCCTCCGGTGTATGTATGCCCATCAAGCCACCTCGGTCTCGCACTGCCCTTCTTCGGTTCGTTTTGGCAACTCTTCGACGATCTTGCCGCCATAAATCGCGACCCGACGCCAAAACGCGGCATTCCACAGCCCCACCCGAGTATTGGTTTCCGCCTTCAGCAGTTGCGCGTAGCGGGAACGGCCATCGCGCACCAAGGTAGCCGGTGCACCATCCTCCACGATGCGGCCGCGATCAATAACCAGCACGCGGTCGAAGGATCGCGTCTCTGCGACATCGTGAGTGATACAGATGAGAGTCCTGCCGTGCCAATACTCACGCGCTCGTGCCAGCAATTCGCGCCGCTTTTCACGATCGAGGCCGCGAAAAGGCTCATCGAGAATTACCAGGCGGCTGTCTTCCCGCAGCATCGCGCGGCCCAATCGCACCCGCTGGCCTTCACCTCCCGATACCAAGCCACCTCCCTCACCGAGTGACGTCTGAAAACCGTCCGGCAGGGTCTCGAGAACGTCGCGCAGCAATACGGAGTCGATAATCGTACTCACCTTCGACGCCGTGGGCGCCGAGCCGTACGATAAATTTGCGAGCAGCGCGCGATTCCATAACTGTACGGAAGGATCGACCCAGGCAGTCGAAGAGCGCAGCAACTGGCAGTCAAGTGGCGCTCCATCGACCAGGATCTCGCCTTCAGCCTGCTTCAGCCACCCCAACAGCACCCCAACCAGGCTCGACTTCCCTGCTCCAGACGAGCCGACGACGGCAACGTGCGATCCCGGCTCGAGCCGAAGATCGATTCGATCCAGAATGACGTGGCCGGACACCCGGACAGTCACGCCACGAAATTCAACCGCGAACGAGGCCCCGGCATTAGATGTCTCGCTCTGCCCTATCGACGGGGCATCTTCCTCCAGCGCTCCCAGCGGATCGAGGAGCCGCAGCGTGACATTCCGGTAATAAGGATATTGCCGCGCCAGCGTTCCGATATCCTGCCCCAGAGTCGGAAGGTTCAAGGCCCAGTACACAACCAGCAAGACACGTCCCGCATCGGCGCCGTGCAAAGGACGACTGAGCAGCAGCAGTGCAACCAAACCGAACGTTGCGGCAAGCTGGATGGCTTCGAGGCCCACAACAGTGCGTTGAAACCGTAGCGCCGCATGCATCCACTCGCCGAGCAGCTTTTCCTGTTCGCGACGCACCGGGCGTTCGGCGCTATGGGCGCGGATCGCCATTAGACCCAGCAACGTGTCCAAATAGAACCGCGTCAGGCCGCCCGCATGACTCCGGACACGCAGGTCTCTCTCGGCCAGAGCGGATTGTGCGACCAGCGCCGGGAGCAATGCGCTCGCGGAAATCAGTGCTACGAGAGCAGTGGCGGACGGCTGCAGCCAGGCGATTCCAGCGGCTGTCACCAGGAGTTCGAAAACGGCACGGAGAAATTGGCGGATCTGGTCCGGCAAATGACGCAGGCGTTGCGTGGCATGACTTCTCTCAGCCATGTCAGATGTCAACCGGCTTTGGAAATACCGGTCGCCCAACTTGGGAATTTTTTCGAGAAACGCGATTCGAAACCGAATCTCAAGCTGCCGGCCGAGTCTTGCGCCAATGGCGAAGCCCGGTATCTCGAGCAGGAGGAGCACAACGCTGAACAGCAAAACGGCAGCGGCGCCCCCGGCGCGCTGCCCTGCAAGCCCGAGTTCGGCGGTCATGTCGAACAACCCCCGAAAGAGCATCGCCTCGAACAGAGTTCCGCCGGCTGCCGCAGCCAAGGCCACGAAGAGCAGGGCCGAACCGAGGCGACCGCTGTGCCAGAGCGCGCGAAAGAGTTCGCGTCCCGGACTCAACGGCCGTTCGCGAAGCGCCGCTTCCAGTTCGACGCCCATTGGCGCGGCGCTGTCGCTCATTGCTGCCGCACCTGCATTGCTGCCCACACGGCGTTGCGGCAGACGCACACGAACCAGGACCGCACCTCGCATCAGCAGTTGTTCGCCACCTTCGGAATCGACCGGTCCCGGGCGTACGGACCAATATCGGTCCGGAATTAATTCGGGCTTCTCGCGCAAGCGCATTAGTAGACCGAGGCGATCGCGCGACCGTGGCACTCCACCGGATTCCACAAGCGAAGCCATCAGCCGGACGCTTGCATCCAGCACGGCAAGTGCGCGCCAGCTACCATCCTGATACGAAACCGTCATCGCCTGTTCGAAATCCCGCTTTGCAATTCCTACCGCGAGGAGCCGCTTGCGAAGGGCGCCTTGAAACTCAGGCGAAGCCGCGAACTCACACCAGTCCACGGCTCCGACGGGCATTACGTGACGATAGATTTCACGGACGAACGCCGTGCCCGAGATCCAACGACGCCCCACTGCCGGGTCCATCACCTGCAGCAGAGGGCCGATATGATTCCAGACCACTACAAAGTGCGTCATGCCATTCGGAAGCGTTACCACGATAATCGCCGGAAAACAGTTTGAGCCGGGCAGCAGAACATGATCGACAGGGAGAATGATCTGCTCGACTTCCAATCCGAGGTGGTTTGCCACCGTTTCCATCGTGTCGATGGACGTGCCATCGATTCCGGTCTGACAAGCTTCGCGAAGGCGGCCGTAACTCACCGGAATTCCAAGGCCTTCGAGCAGACACTTCAACGAGGCCGGCCCGCAATCCATGTTTGAGGTCTGGACAACCTCGGGAACAAAGAATTTCTTCACCGCCTACCCACAGGCCGATTCAACGCGCACCGACCATCTGGCCGGCCGACCGCAGCACCAGAGCAGCGGGAGAAATATGCTCGATTTCTACTTCAACCGAGGCGGGCAGCCCATGCTGCAAAGGGATGCGCGAGGCGGAAGACGGATAGAGGGCCAACTCCACCCTCACTTTTCCGTCGCGTACATCGGACGCCACACGCGAAACCTCAGCCGGAACGGTGCCGAATTGTGTCCACGGGAATCCCTGGAGGCGCAGCGTTGCGTGTTGTCCATGGTGAATCTTGCCAAGCGCATCGGCCGGCTGAAACTCCGCGATCGCCTGCAGCTTGCCGTGCGGCAGAATTACGCCGAGTTGCTGCCCGGAGTTGATGTGAGCGCCCGGCCGCAGTGGTGCGCATTCGCCCAGGCGTCCCGAGACAGGAGCCCGGATCAGCCGCTGCCCGACTTCATATTCTAGCTTTCTGATGGCCGCCGAAGACGTGGCGATCTCTTCCTCGACCTTAGCGATATCTCCTAGAAGCTGCTTCTGCCGCACATCCCGGTCGCGCTCGCGAACATCCTGCTCGGGCGTGAGGCGCGAAAGGATCAGCCTGAGACTCTCTTCCGCGGCGCGCTTCGTTTCGGAATTGGCTATCGCGCGCTGCGCATCCGCTTCGGACAGAATTCCATCCGCTCGAAGGCGGCTGGCACGATCCGCTTCATTCCCGGCCAGGATCGCCTGCTCCTGCGCCTCGCGAAACTGTGCACGCGCGGCCTCCATGGAAAGGGCCAAGACCCGGTGTTCATCCGATCGCCCCTGACCCTCCGATTGCATTTGCGCCCGCAGAGCGGAAAGCTGTGGTTCGAGGCTCGCGAGGTGAGTTTGTTCCTGCTGGAGGCTCAACCGCTGGTCGTTATCGTCGAGTTCGGCCAGAACCTCACCCGCACGGACTTCCTTTCCCAGGAGTAACGCGAAGGAAACGAGCCGCCCTGCGGCATTCGCTTGCACTGGATATGCGGCGCCATCCAATTCCAGTCGGGCTGACTCAGAAAGTTCGTAACGGGTAATGCGTGCCTGCCAGCCCCAAACTATCCAGGACGTTCCCAGGCCAAGTGCAACGAGAAGGCCGGTCACGGACTTGAGGCCCTTATCTGCACGGAGCGAGTGTCTGACGCGATGAAAATTGTTCACAACGGTCGGGAGGAACCGCAAGCAAAGAAAAAGGCCGCCCATTGATATGGAGCGACCTTTTCCTTAAGGTTCTCTTCCGAAGTGTCGAAGAGAAGTTATGTGCCCCAGAGGCCTCGGCCGGCTTTGACGTTGCTCTTAACCTTCATTGCTGACTCCTTTCCTTCAGATTTGAGCTCTTGCTGGCGGGCAAGAACTCAGATCTGAACGCAGTAATTAGTTGCCATGTGCAGTAACAAGCAGGAGTGAGGATAAATAGCGCAAGCAATTAATAGCTGCTTGTTATCTAAACTTGATACTTCACTTATAGCCGATTTAGTATCTTAAACAAACCAGTTTCTCGGGTAATAAGGTCTGGGATTCTTCTCTAGTCATAGTCCCCTGGAGAGGAATAGGTGCGTGCAACGCAGGCCTTACCGCTGTAAACTGCTCCCATGCTCCCGCAATTCACACGACGCTCCTTCCTGGCGACTGTGCCGGCCACAGCTTTGGCTGCCTCACACGCTCTCGCCGGGCCAACTCGCCTCTGCCTGGGCGGACCGATCTTTCTCAAATCGGACGATCCGGACCAGCTCGCCGCGGAACACCGCCGGTTAAAGTACAGTGCCGCGTACTGCCCGGAAGCAAAGATTGAAGACGCAGATCGCGTTAGAGCTATCGAGCGGGCCTTTGCCCGTGCGAACGTAGTTATTGCCGAAGTCGGCGCCTGGAAGAACATGCTCGACCCCGATCCGGTCAAGCGGCGTGACAACCTGGCGTATGTCACGGAGCGGTGCGCCTTGGCCGAGGCAGTCGGAGCGCGCTGCTGCGTGGATATCGCAGGCAGTTATAATCCTTCCGTCTGGTATGGCCCGGATTCGAAGAACTTGTCCCGGCAATTTCTCGACGCGACGGTAGAGAACTGCCGCCACGTGATCGACGCAGTGAAGCCGAAGCGAACCCAGTTCACGATTGAAATGATGGGCTGGAATATTCCCGACGGCCCCGATTCCTATCTCGAGCTGATCCGCGCCGTCGACCGGCCCGCATTCGGAGTCCATATGGATGTCTGCAATGTCGTGAACTCCCCAAAGCGCTTTTACGAAAACAGCTCTCTGATCGGCGAGTGCTTTTCGAAGCTCGGCCGCTGGATCCGATCCTGCCACGCCAAGGATCTGAAGTGGATCGTCGAACTCAACGTGCATTTTTTGGAGGTAGTGCCCGGGCGCGGCCAAGTCGATTACAGCCGGTATCTGGGGGAGTTAAGTAAGCTCCCGGTACCCACGCCGCTGATGCTGGAACATTTGAAAACAGCCGAGGAGTACGACGAAGGCGCGCGTTACATACGCAGCGTTGCAGCGAAAGACGGGTTACGGTTTCTGTAGACGCCAAGCGACTGACGCACGTTGCCTTCCGAGTCGTGGTACCGGTGCCTTCCACGCTACGTGAACGGCCCCACGCTTTGTCGTCTTTGCCAGACCATTTTCGATTTCCTAAGTGGAGACAAAGATGACGATTACTTCAGCTAAGTTCGCTCTGCTCGCCGGGTGTTTGCTGTACGCCGGCGGAATATGCGCTCGCGCTCAAGACCAAGCAGCACGAGACGCGGAAAACGCCCGCCCGGTAAAGGGAGACGGACGCATTGCACAGATCGTAGCCCTGGACGAGTGCGACCCTACAACGTTTAACGCCGCCCTCGGCCCAGGCTTTTGCAAGAACATCGCACTGGGAGCATTCACGACATTAACCAACTTGTTCAAGAAAGCTGCCGCCGGAACGCCGGATCCGAACTGGGACTTCGAGCCCGATGTACTCAAGATCAAGGAAGGCACCAACCTCAGCGTAGTGAACCAGGGCGGCGAGCCTCACACGTTCACGGAAGTCACTCATTTCGGTGGTGGTTTCATAACGGACCTCAATGGAGGCGAAGACACGGTTCCCGAATGTGCCGACGGATTCTCCAACCTTGCGGTTGCCAGGACTCGAATGCTGCAAGGGAGCACGGTCCATGTTACGGACCTGTCGAAGGGCAAGCATCACTTTCAGTGCTGTATCCACCCGTGGATGCGCGTGACAGTCGATGTGAAGTGAGATAACGGCGGGCCTCACCAGGCCCGCAACGCATCAGCCCGTCTTAACGAGTTCACGGCATCGGAGTGCTATGCAATACGTCAACGTATTCGGGACAGCAAAGATCCTGCGAGGACCGGTCCGTGTGAGCTTGTTCATGTACAGATCATCCACACATTGAAAGATAAGGCGAGGCATGCCTCGCCACTACGTAGGACCGAAGCCTGGTTTTTCTGAACCAGCTACGCCGGGACGACACCCATGGCCGCCAGGCGGCTGACACGCGGACCCGGCAGAATGATCCCGCTCAGGTTCAGCGGGTCCGCATTCGATACATTTACCGTGGTGTGCTGCTCTGCGTTGCGGCGGATCATGCGCAATAACTCAAGTGCTTCGGGCCGCGCAAACTGTTCGCCCGTGAACCCGGAGACAAACCGGCCGCCCCGAATCTCTCCGCGCGCTTCCATCCTCCGCAGGACCATCAGCAAGTCCCGCCACGGCGGAGCCAGTGCTTCACGAACGAGCAAGTCACGCAACAGAACGCCCCACCTGGCAAGCAACTGATGTGCAAAACGCTCCACTCGTTCCGTTGCACTGATCGTCGAGGAAGCACGGGAGAGGAGGGCCCAGCGGCCGGCCGCATGCCGCGGACGCCGCGTGCTGCCGTGACCCTCTCCACGACGCCGCTTTGGATCGATCAGCGCCCGCAGATTATCGAATCCATCTGCGGTCACGAATCCTCCCGCGAGCAACTCCCAGAGCCCATCCTCCACCTCACTAGCCAAACGTCCTGTCTGGCGCACCAGATCAAGGAAAAAGCTCGCTCCATTTCGCTCCAACGCCTGTAAAACCTCTCGCGCCGGGTGGGAAAGAGCTGCGGAATCACTAGCGGCGCCCGACGCAGTCATGATCCAATCCGCATCCTCGCGCAAGAACAATGTCACGGGTGCGATGCGCGTCGGCCTCACACGCCGGTTCTCTGCGATGGCCGGATGCGGTGACACCCGGGCCCACATCACTTCACCGGAGAAGCACAGCTCGTCCAGAAAATCGGAGTCATATTTTGCAACGCGCCGCGAGAGGATCTCGGATTCCCAGGCCGCTGCGGGAATCTCGTACCCCTGCAACTGGCGTATGATTTGCAGCGTCCCGTCGGCGCCGTGCAATTGGGACCCGGGCGAGACATGCTGCCAGGTTTGAAGAAATCGCTCGAAATCGAGAGCGGTCACAGGCTCAATTTCGCGGCGGAGATGACCCAGCGTCGCGCGATGAATACGGGCCAGGATACGGCGATTACACCACTCCATCTCGCCTTGAGCACTGCGAAAATGTCCACGTAGCACTTGGCCTTGTCCTTCGAGCCGCAAGAGCGCTTCTTCAACAGCTTCTGGAGGAAGCGCCACTCGGCCAGCCAGTATGGGCATAGTTACCGGTCCCAGCGATTCCATCCAGCCGGCGACAATCGCGTATGCGTCGTCCGCAAGCGACGCGCGCTCCGTTGCAATCCAAAAAACCGTCTGCTCGCGTTGGATCTCTAAGGCGCGCCCCGAAGCAGCCAGTTCAGCAAAGAAGCCCTTCCATTCTTCATTGGCTGGCAGCCGTACCAGCGTGAGCAGGGCATCATGCAGTTCGTCGGCATCGCGCGCTTCGGGCCACGATTCCGCTCCGATCTGGTCGATGATCGCGGGGTCGAGCACGCCTTCGCCACCTGTGACATCCGTCCCGATCCGCTGACGCAACTGAACAGCGCGCGTGCGTCGCTCTTCGAGCGGCGCATCGTCCAGAAATGCATATGGGTTGGCATTCAATATCTCGTGCGAGAACTGCGATGCCTGTGCAGTATCTCTCGCCACCGTGGAGATACTGCCTTGCTCGATGCCGAGCAGCACCTCTCGCAGGCCCTGCAGGTCCATTGCCTCGTACAGGCAGTTATCAATCGTTTCTTTGACGAGCGGATGATCCGGAATGCGAATGGGTCCGGTAAGATTTTCGGCACATGCCACCTGATCCGGGAAAACGGCCGCCAGCAGGTCGTCGGCGCGCATCCTCTGTATAGGGGCCGGAACACGCTTCCCTCCGTTGAATCGCAGAATGGCCAGGGCGCGAGTTGTGTTCCAGCGCCAGCGGGCGCCGAACATAGGCGCGGCGAGGAGCGCCTGGCGCAAGACATCCTCGACTGTTCCGGATTTCAAAAACGCAAATACGAGTTCGAGCGGAAACGAGTGCTGGTCGCTCAGTGAAAGAACCAGCCCGTTGTCCGTCGCCGCCGCTTGCAGTTCGAAATTGAACGTCCGGCAGAAGCGCTTTCGCAATGCCAGTCCCCAAGCCCGGGTAATTCGAGAACCGAAAGGAGCGTGCAAAACGAATTGCATACCCCCAGCCTGATCGAAGAAGCGCTCCGCAACGACCGTGCTTTGCGACGGCAGCGCGCCCAACTCGGCAACTCCCGCCCGCACGTAGTCCGCGGCTTGCCGGGCGCCCGCTTCATCCAGCCCGCATTCGGCAAGGAGAAACGCTGGAAGAGGTTCAGGGTTCGCCAGGATTCGCTCGCGAACGTGCGCTACTTCGGCAGAGAGTTCGCGCGAACGCCCGGGCGCTTCGCCCAGCCAAAAGGGAATTGAAGGCGCGGCTCCGTGCGCATCTTCTACGCGCACGCGGCCAGGCTCCACGCGTTTAATTCGCCAGGAGTGTGTGCCTAACAAGAAGACGTCGCCAGCCAGGCTCTCGACAGCAAAGTCCTCGTCCAGAGTTCCGATCGTCTTTCCTTCGGGCTCGAGCACCACGGAATAATTTGCATTCTCTGGAATCGCGCCGCCGGAGGTAATGGCCGCAAGGCGCGCACCGCGACGGCCCTTCAATCTTCCATTGACCTGGTCCCGATGCACCAGAGCGCCACTTCGTCCACGCGAGGTCGCAACTCCTTCGGAAAGCATTTCGACAATCGCATTGAAGTCCTCCCGCGACAGATTGCGGTAAGGGTATGCGAGGCGGAACCGGTCATACAGATCGTCTTCCTTCCAGCTCTCTCCTGCCGCCGCGGCGACAACCTGCTGCGCAAGTATGTCCAGCGCGTTTTGGGGAATCTCGACCTGTTCCAGATCGCCCTTGTGAATGGCTGAGATGAGTGCGGCACATTCAATCAACTCATCGCGCGTGGTGACAAAGATCCGGCCTTTGGGCTTCGCCCCAACCCAGTGCCCCGAGCGTCCGATTCGTTGCAGCGCTACAGCAATCCAGCGGGGCGAGCCAATTTGGCAGACGAGATCGACGCTCCCTATATCGATGCCCAGTTCGAGCGAGGCAGTAGCGACCACGGCTCGCAATTCGCCTTTCTTCAGTCGCGACTCTGCGTTAAGGCGCATCTCTCGCGAGAGACTCCCGTGATGAGGAAGAACGGAATCCGTTCCCAGCCGCTCGGCCAGTGCGTGAGCAACCCGCTCGGAAAGCCGTCGCGTATTGACGAAGACCAGCGTTGTACGATTCTGCAGGATTAGTTCGCCTACGCGATCGTAGAGGTCGTTCCACATCTCGGTGCTCGCCACCGCACCCAACTCGTCCCGCGGAACCTCGACCGAAAGCTCCATCTCCCGGCGATGTCCGATGTCTACAGTTCGCGTATCGGGGCCGAGCAGCCGCGCCACTTCTTCAATTGGCTTTACGGTTGCTGAGAGACCGATCCGCTGAGGCCGAGCACCCGTAAGAGCATCCAGGCGCGACAGCGACAGCGCCAGGTGCGAGCCGCGCTTATCATCGGCCATCACATGAATTTCGTCGATGATGACGGTCGAAGCAGTGCGCAGCATCTCGCGAGATCTCTCTGCTGTCAGTAGGATGAAGAGCGATTCCGGCGTCGTCACCAGAATGTGCGGCGGTTTTTTCAGCATCTGGGCCCGCTCAGCCATCGGCGTGTCACCGGTTCGGACGGCCGTTCGGATCGGCAGGAGAGGAATGCCTTCGCGCTCCGCCAGCCCCGCAATTTCAGCCAGCGGCAATTCCAGGTTGCGGTGGATGTCGTTGCTGAGCGCCTTTAAAGGAGAGACATAGACAACCTCCGTTTCATCGTTGAGTGTCTGTTCG
>Ga0126381_100005762_pt1 | contig 13683 bp, 10 predicted proteins | sample PanSoiMetPlot_28_FD_96465 | JGI IMG/M metagenome (GOLD analysis project Ga0126381, IMG submission 96465) | Tropical forest soil microbial communities from Panama - MetaG Plot_28 | ecosystem: Environmental > Terrestrial > Soil > Tropical forest > Bulk soil | place: Panama | collected 2016-02-17
AGTTTGGCCGGTTATTTTCGGCTTAACTGGTCCAATCTGTGCACGCGCCCTTAAGTCTCAACATTCGTTCAAGTTAGACTCGCGCGGGCATCAGGATTGGCCAGTTAAGCCGACCACTCGCCCTGAATCCCAAAATTTCATGAGGCGTGTTTCGAAGCGGCGGCCTGCGAAGTCGTCCTTGGAGGTTGTTGAGCAGTGACTACTGGATTATTTCGGAAACCCGAGACTATCCAAGAGCTCTTGGAATCGCGGATCCGTACGCAGTCCGTCCAATCGGCGATCGGTTTTCAGATCGGCCAGACAACTGGAGCGAGCCTGAAAAGCCCTGCGCAAGCAGGCAATCGCCCGGTCCTTATTGCCGAGGATGGCGTGGGCGGTGCCCATTTCGTAGGCACACACATAGCGCGTTTTTGAAATAGCCTCAAGTTTTGCCAGCGCCTGCTCCGCCTCCTGTCTTTTTCCAGCCATTGCGTAAGAGCCGGCCAAGGCAGCGAGATTTACGGTGCTCTGGTCGGTGATCGAATCTTCCGGAACCTCCGTAAGAACTTTGTGGAACTCCGGCCTTTGCAGATAGGCCGCCCAAATCGAGGTATGCACCATCGCGAGGTCAGGCTGCAGGTCGATGACCTCGCCCCATTCGGCAACCGCTTCTTTATCCCTGCGCGCCAAGTAGAAGACCCATCCTGCCTGGGCGTGAACGACCACCGAAAGTGGATCGAGCGTTTCCGCTTGCTGAATCTCCGAGATGGCCTGAGCGCCGCGTCCCATCGGGGCGAGAAATACCGCGTACCACGTGTGCGCATCAGCGGATCCCGGATTCAATTCGATCGCCCGCTTCATCTCCTTCTCCGCACCGGCCCAGTCCCAATCATTAAGAAAGAGCACCCCACCCAGCGCCATGTGTGCCTCGGCAAGGCCTGGATCCAGATCCACTGCTTTCTGAGCCGCCTGGCGCGCTCGCGGCATGGTTTCCGACGGCGCTTCGTAGTAGTCGTCGAGAGCAAGATAGGACTCGGCTAGCCCGGCATAGCTCCGCGCATCTTTCGGATCGCGGCTGATCGCGTGCTGGAAATATTCAGCCGCCTTCCGGATGTCTGCTCCACCTCCGCTGTTCAAGTGATAGCGGCCTCTCAGATAGTCGTCCTGGACTGCGGGGTCCACTCGGGCCGCCCCGCTCGGGGTACTCTGTTGTTGAGGCGTCAGTTTCACCTGAATCTCACTGGCGATAGCACGGGACATCTCGCTCTGGAGAATAAGCACATCGCTAAAGTCGCGTTCATAGGTGTTTCCCCAGAGATGCTGGTCGCGGGAGGCGTCAATCAGTTCTGCCGTCACGCGCACGCGTTGCCCCGAACGCGCTACTGAACCTTCCACCACGGCGTCTACCTTGAGTTCGCGCGCGATTTCCGGCAGCGTTTTTTTGGCGTGCTTGTACTGCATGGCGGATGTAAGCGAAATCACGCGCACACTACCGAGTTGGGCCAGGTTGCTGATCAGTTCGTCCGTCATCCCATCTGCGAAGTAGTCCTGCTGCGGATCCCCGGAAAAATTCTCCAGCGGCAAGACTGCCAAAGACCGAATTGGCGGTCCGCTGTGTCGCCACATCCATTCCCTTGTCCCGCCGATGTTGAAGCCGAGAAGAAGGGCCAGCAGAGCAGTGCCTCCCAGCAAGCCCGCAATCAGGCCGAATACAGATCGCCGCAGCGGCCGTTGTGGCAAAGAGGGAGGCGGCACGACCAGGCCCCTCTTCACCGTCGCTCGATCTGTGGTCGTTGCGTGACGGTCGATCGGCGCGACAAAGCGGTAGCCGCGGCGGGCCACGGTTTCGATGTAACGTGGAGTTCCCGACGAATCGCCCAGTGCTTCCCGCAGTCGGTTGATCGCACTGTAGAGTCCGTGATCGAAATCAACGAAGGTGTCGGCCGGCCAGACTCTCTTCTGCAGTTCATCACGGCTGACGATTTCACCCGGCCGCTCTAACAGCACTTCCAGGATCTGTAACGGCTGCTCTTGCAGCTTGGTCTTGATGCCCTGGCGGCGCAGTTCTCCAGCGGCGAAGTCGGCCTCAAAGACTCCGAATCGCACAACGAATGGGGCTTGTCTCGGCTCAAACACGAAAGGCGCTCCCACGTGGATGGCGAGTGAGTCTATCACCACTCCAATGCTCCCGCTAGACGCCCGTCTAACTCCTTCCCGTTCACAACGATAGCCCGTGTGATTCGTTTGTGACACAGGTGTGAGGCAATGCATTGAATGGTTTCCTGAATTGCTGAAAAAGTGTCGCCCCATGAATCGCGACACCTGGATCACGATGCTGTTGCTTATCGCGGGAGCTCTTCTGGCATTTGCATTGTTTGGAGCGGGAGCCCTGTGGAAAGGCCGGGTTCAGCACAAACGGCCGCTCAGCAGTAGGCACGGCAGCTCGTACGGAAGCGGAATCAGTCAACAAATAAACCGGGTCTCAAGTTTCGAAATTTAGGAGGATGGACATGAAGCGGAAAAGCATTTTCGTTTGGGCAGCCGTCGTTGCTGTTACCCTTGTGATCGCCGATCAACCGGTGGCCGGACAATTCAAGGCGACCAATCTGGTTTCCGACAAGACCGGGGTGGCTCGCTACACCGATCCAAATCTGCTGGATGCCTGGGGCATGGCTGAACTTCCCGGTGGTGGCTTCATCGTTGCCGATGCCCTCAGCGGATTCGTCACTTTCTACTCTCACAATGGCACGACGCTGCGCTCACCTGTTACCGTTCCCCCAGCGCCCAGCTTGCCGCCGGGCACACCTGGCTCGCCGGCTGGCCTGGTGGCGAATCCCACCTCTGAATTTGTGATTTCCAAGGATGGCAAGTCAGCGCCCGCGCTTTACCTGTTCTCCACGTTGGACGGTCTGATCTGCGGTTGGAACCCTGCCGTCGATCCCGACAATGCCGTAATCATGGTGGACAACTCAGCCCTCAGTCCATTCCCGGCAAGCTACTCCGATCTTTCCATGGCCCGAAATAAAGCCGGGCAGATGATCCTCTACGCCACCGATTCCGGCATCAGCGCCGCGCAATCCAACAACGATGTCGCGATGTATGACGGCAATTTCCATCTTCTCGGGACTTTCACCGACCCCAACGCACCCTCCAATATGACCGCCTACTCGGCTCGTCCCGTGAACGGAAAACTCTATGTCACTTATGCCGCTTTCACCCCGCTGGCCGGGGGTGTCGTGGATATTTTCGATACCGAAGGCAACATGCTCCGTCGCTTCGCAGCCAATCCTCCCGGTGGCCCGTTGGAGGCCCCTTGGGCGGCTGTTCGCGCTCCGGACGGTTTCGGATGGGCGAGTCATCAACTGCTGATCGGCAACGTCGACAGCGGCCAGATTAGCGTCTTCGATCCGAAGACCGGCGGCTTCCTCGGTCAACTCGCAGACGTTCACGGCAAACCCATCGTTATTGATGGAGTGTGGGCCCTCATTTTCGCCAAGGGGGAGAGCGATGACAGCTCGCTTCAACTATTCTTCGCGGCGGGTTGCGTATTCCCCCCGGCTTATTCCCCCAGCCTGTTCGGGCGCATAACGTTGCCCGAAGGCGACGCTGCCACTACCCAGGAGGTCGGGAACTTGTCCCCCGCACTCTCTCTACCTCAATCACGACTCTCGTCTCACCGGAAGTGAATCTTCCTAGGACTGTGAGGCGCTGCGCTCTCTTGGCGCGGCGCTTCATCTTGCCGATGAGCTTGTCGCATTGGATCGCTCGCGGATCAGGAGCTATTCGGACATTAAACCCGATGTTCTCAAGCGTTTCCAAAAACCTCTTCGACACCAGCCAGCCAACGCATTGAATTTGCAGCATTGATTGCGGGCTTATGTGTTTTCCAAAACGTCGTACGAGCCGACCCGATCGTGCGCTGTTTGTTCGATGGCTAATTGCGACGTACCACTCCAGAGGTGCTGTGATGAAGTCGAGCGGCGTGATCGTTCGTTTCTTAGGGACATTCCTCGTTGTTAAATCATCCTTCGGACAGCAAGACATCGTCGCCAGCTTGAACAGTCTAAGCGTGCCTGCCACGCGTGTGAGTGTAACTCCACCTCCGAAGCCGATCCTGAAGGTCGCCGTTTATTTCCCCGAGCAATTCGATCTTTCAATTCTTCTCAGCGCCGAGAAGGTTACAACTGAGGTCTTCCGACAGAGCCACGTTGACGTGGATTGGCTGAACTGTCCTGGTGCGCGGTTGTGCGACGAGCCCGCCGAAGCTCTCCAGTTCAGAGTAGCGATTCATTCGCGGATCGAGGAGGTTGTCAAGGACCGGGCGCAAGCCAGGCTGATGATCGAGCACGACTCACTCGGCTTTGCGATTCCCTGTGGCGTGACTGATACAGTTTGCTTATCTTACATCTTCTACTCGCCAATCAAGCGCATGGCTTTGGTCGAAGGGACGAGTGTCGCTGTCATCCTAGGACACGTGATAGCCCATGAGATCGGCCATGCTCTCTTGGATTCCAATGCTCACACTCACCAAGGGATCATGCAAGGCAAACTGCCGATCGCAGACCTGGAAAGATTCCTCTATTTCACATCTCAACAGTCAAAGCACATCGTAGCGAGTCTGGTGGCGCGTAACCAGCTACAGAAAAAGTAGAGGAGCCGTTGTTGAATGCACGGTCAGAATACCGCAACATTCAAAACTCCAGGGGACATTCCAAAAACATCTGGATCGCGGCTGTTGAACTTATTCATTTAACTTCATCGAGCTGGTGGGCACATGCGGTGCTAAGGTGAGGTGGGAGACGAACTGCTTCTCCGTGGGAAAGCGGCTCAAATCGGGGCCGTATTCGCTGAATACCACTTCGAGCGTTTCCACTCCGATAGCATCGATGTGGGTTGCATCGACCCCGCTCATTCGGTACAACGCCTGCCGCATTGGCTCCTGTCCGCGGTGCTTGATTGCTCTGGCCTTGTTCGTGTTATTCAGAGGCGGTGCAGTTTGTCCCCCCTGCTCTTCCCGTTCCATGTCCCCGAGTTTCCGCAGGATCTCCTTCTCATAACAAGGTCCTTGCCGCTGAATATCAGACGGTTCTTCCACACGAAAACCTGATCGCGGAAGAACTCGATCGCTCCCGACGAGAACTGGAGAGACGAGCTGGCTCACGTAGGTTGTGATCCAAATGTAATAGACAGCTGACGGCCAGCTACTGCCTTCCAATCAACTGATAAATACCGGCTTCCGCATGCATTGAGTGTGCGAATAGTGTGCGCCTCTCTTTGCGAATCAAGGAGGAACTCTCTATGGTTCACACAGGTGGCCAGATCATCGCACCAGGCGCCGCAGATGTCTCATCCGGCGGTACCCACCGTTTGTTCGTCCGCGGAATACGCTGGTTGCAGGAGACTTCACGCCGGGTGCTCGGTAAGCAACTAAGACACAGCTGGGGAACTAAGCAGCTTATCCGCCGCTGCCCACCATGATGATCTGTGAAGTGGGCGCAGAGGATCCGGCTTCAGGCTCGACGGTGATCGCGAAAGTCTTTGCCTCCACACCTGTTGGAAGCGGGGGGCGAATCACGGCTGCGGCGCCACGTGCATCTGGTTTGAAGAGACCAGCCGGAATGGGTGTGCCACTTCTGGGTATCAGCCAGAGCTCATAGATCTTCTCTGCTGGAATTGCTGGCATATTGCTGGCAAGAAAAACCAGGGTGCCGCTGCCACGAATGTAGATGGCCTTTCCTTGTGGTTGCGGCGGATTTTTTCCCGCAACGAGCGTGAAATGCTCCGCCTCAGGCGAGCTTAGCGTTGACAGCAGTTGCTTTGCCTCCAGCAACTGCTGTTCTTGCTTGGAAGAACGGGTGTCGAGCTCAGCCAAACGCCCGCGGAGATCTGAATTCTGGTGAGCTAACAAGACCGCGATCACGATCACTCCCAAGGCAGTCGCCCAGGGCAGCGCATTCCACCAAGCTACGCGAGCCCGGGGGCGAAGCTGCGCCCTGCGCGGTTCCTTTGCGATCGCGGCCATGAGTCGTCTCCGGGAGCGTGCGGGAGGCCTCGGGCCGCCAGCCGAGAAAGCCAGCAGAGCCAAATCCCCCTGTAACTTCTCGAGCTCTTGGCGACAGGCGGAGCACTCCTCCAAATGCGTTTCGACAGCGCGTCGTTCGTCTCCCTGCAATGTGCCCAGAGCGTACAAGGAGAGATCATCCGCGAATTGTTCGTGCACGCTCATGGATTGAAAGCTTTGCGCAGAGTCATGAGCCCCGCGCGGATACGAGTCTTGATGGTGCCAAGGGGCTCGCCGGTTTTTGAAGCGATCTCAGTATGGGTCAGTCCCTCGAAGAAAGCCATCTCCAGCGCCGAGCGCTGAGATGACGACATGCTGGTGAGGGCGCTGCGAATTTTTTCGAGCACACGGTTCCATTCTGCCCCACTCGCGAGATCTGGCTCGATAGAGACCACAATTTCAGCGATATCGGTTTCCGGCCGGCGTTTGCGGAGCGAGTCGATGGCGCGGTTCCGTGCAATCACGGCAAGCCAGCCGGCAAGACTGCCTCGGCTCGGGTCAAATACGTCTGGGCTGCGCCAGAGTTGTATGAAGACTTCCTGCAGAATATCCTCTGCCGCCCCCGTATCCCCAAGTACGCGTAATGCGACCGAGTAAACGATCGAAGAGTAGCGCTCATAGAGCTGTGCCATCGCGTGCTCGTCACCCGAGCGAACCGCCGATAGCAGGGTGGCGTCGATCGAGACGTTGGAGGTAGCGCCAGACAAGCGAATTATCTCTTCCTTTATGTTTACGCTCGACAGCTACTCTCGGATTGGGGATGTATGGAATCTCGCTGTCTACGACGATTCACTGCCAACGGAGTCATGGTTTCGTGAATCGCTGAGACAAACGGGGGGTGCCCACAATGCAGTTTATGGTACCAGAACACGTAAGCGCGCCCGATATATACGCAGGAAAACGGACTCTGGATTTCCTATCACGCAGAAATATTTCTTGCATCGATGGAGCGGAAAAATCAGTAATCCTCAAATCTGAATTCAGAGTTGCGCCGTATTCCAATTCGTAGACGGATCCAATCGAAACCGCTGGGTGTGTGGCGCCGCGCAACCAGCGAGTCTTGCGAGGAGGGACCCGTCGATCAACTCCAATCCCAAAGAGGAAAATTGAATGAAACGACTGCATTCGTTCGTGGCCTTCGCCATGGCGCTAATGGTCTTGGCTCCCGCCAGTCTGTTCGCCTCGAGCCATCGCGAAGCGCCGATCTCCGCTCTGGACCACAGCGCGGACGTAACGGACTGGTACGCGTTTGTCAGCTACCAGCGTCCGGACCGCGTAACCATGATTCTCAACGTCGACGGTTTTCTAGAGCCGTCGAATGGACCTAACTACTTTCCCTTTGATCCCAACGTTCGCTATGTGATGAACGTAGACAACACTCAGAGTGGAAAGGCGAACATCCAGTTCATTTTTCGCTTTAAGACGGAAATCCGCCAGCCCGGAGTCTTCACCGGGTTTGTGGGTGGCATTGCGGGGATCCCGCAGATCACTTCTCTCAATGGCCCCGGCTCTGAAGGCTTGAGCCTGCGACAGACTTACACCATCACCATGATCAAGAACGGTGTAGCAACAGATCTGACCGACGGAAAAACTCTGTATGCCGTGCCTTCCAACGTCGGACCGCTCACCATGCCGAAGTACAACGAGCTGTTTAACCAGGGCATCTATGATCTGGGTAACAATGTTCGAGTCTTTGCTGGGACCGTCGACGATCCCTTCTACATCGATCTGGGTGCAGCTTTTGATTCGTTCAACTTCCGAATGAACGCGGGAGGAATTCTCAGCACGACGGAAGATGCGGACGACACGCACAATTATGCCCCCGATGCAGTCGCCGGCTTCAATGTCAACTCCATCGTTCTCGAAGTTCCAATCACGATGCTGACCGTAGATGGGAAAATCCATGCGGCCAGCGAGAAGCAAGCGGTGATTGGTACCTACGGTGAAACCGATCGCCAACGGATCACGGTCCGCCGAGGCAACGGTACCGTGAATGGGGAAGGTTCCTGGCGGCAAGTGAACCGCGAGGGCAATTCGCTAATCAACGAATTGATCATTGGGACGGGTTCCAAGGATCTGTTCAGTGTCTCCGATCCCGTGAACGACAGCCAGTTCGCCAGCTTCTTCCTCGATCCGCTACTGGCGCATGTTTACTCCTCGGTCCTGAACATTCCCATTCCTCCAGCACCGCGTACTGACTTGCTTCCACTGGTACAGTACATGGCTCCGATTTGCCCAGGGTGCGGCCCCAGCGATGCTGGTCCCGTCGCTGATCTGCTGCGCCTGAACACTGGTATTCCCCCCACTCCGGTCGGCAGCCAGCAGCGTCTTGGTTTCCTGGCGGGCGATCTGGCTGGATTCCCGCAAGGACGCCGGCCCATTGACGACGTGGTGGACATTGCTTCGCGCGCAGTCGTCGGGATTCTTGTCGATCCCGCGAAGTATGGTGCACGTGTCGGCGACGGCGTTAACACCAAGGGAGATGGGTTTAGAACAACGTTCCCTTATGTTCGTTCAGCCAACAACGGGCGTAACAGCCACCACACCGGCCCTGGCCTAGTTGGTTGTTCGGGACAGCCACATGGTGTCTGCCCGGTGAAGTAACCCCGATGCTTGTGGCCGCTTCCTTTGCGAAGCGGCCACACCCAATTTCAAGAAACGAGGATCCGATGAAAAGACTGGCTCAATTGCTGTTCATTTGCTCGATCGCTACCACGACGTGGGCGCAAACCCTTATCCCCTCTGCCGAACCGAAATCCTCTCCTGCGGAGCAGGGCATGGCGCAGGCGCAGCGGTTGATCGAGAAGAACCCTAAGAACTACGAAGCCTACAATGCGTTGGCGCTGGCGCTGTCTCGCCGCGCGCGCGAAACCTCGGACGTAAAGTTCTATGCCGAAGCCGAAGAGACGTTGAAGAAATCGTTTGAGATTTCAACCGACAATTTCGACGGGAAGAGGATTGAAGTGTGGCTGCTCCTGGGCAAACATGAGTTCGCAGCTGCCCGCGAACAAGCTATCAAACTCAACAATAGAATGCCAGATGACGTTATGGTCTGCGGATTCCTCACTGACGCGAACGTCGAACTCGGCAACTACGACGAGGCGGAAAAATCAGCGCAGCTCATGCTTGATCTGCGTCCGGGAAATCCTCCCGGCGTCACTCGTGCCGCATACTTGCGTGAGTTGTTCGGAGATGTGGACGGTGCCCTGGAACTCATGAACATGGCGCTCCAATCCACCAACCCGAGCGAGATGGAAGATGCGGCATGGATTCTTACGCAGATGGCGCATCTTCAACTATCGGTGGGAAAAGTGGCCGACGCGGAAAAGAGTCTCCAGCAAGCACTAGCGCAGTTCCCTGGGTATCACTATGCCCTGGGAAATCTGGCGAAAGTGAGAATCGCCCAGGAGCGTTATGACGACGCCGTTCAACTACTGCAGCAGCGTTATCAAGCTGCACCCCATGCTGAGAATCTCTACGACCTTGCGGAGGCCTTGCAGTTGGCCGGGCGAGCCGACGAGGCCAAAAGAGCTTTCGCCGAGTTCGAGCGAAAATCGCTACTCGAGACCAATCGCGCGGACAATTCGAACCGGGAACTGATCTTCTATTATGCCGATGACGCGCCGCAACCGCTGAAGGCTCTGGAAGTCGCCGAGAGAGAGTTCGCCCGCCGGCATGACGTCTACACGCTGGATTCCTATGCCTGGGCGCTTCACGTCAACAGTAGGAATCAAGAAGCACGCAAGCAGGTCGAGACAGCGTTGGCTGTGGGAATTCGGGATTCCAGGATGCTCCGGCATGCCGGCGAAATTGCGCTGGCGACCGGCGATCCTGTGGCCGCGGGGAAATATCTGCAGCAGGCTGTGGACTTGAATGCCGGCGATTCTGAATTGGCACGCGCAACCCTGGCGCATCTGTCAGCAGACGACCAAGACAAACGGTTACAGCACCGTTAACCTCGACTCGCCTCATAGTGCGATCTAAGTCAGGCATTTTTCGCCTATCTGTTTAACTCCAAAGAGGGCAGATCATGACCAGCATTAACCGTCAAACCTCGTATAGTCAGCGGCTGCAGCGCGTCAGTTCTGCCTTCGTGTTCTTGTGCTTCTTCGTTCTCCCGGCATTTGCAGCGACCAGCTTGTCTGGAAGCCTTACCGATCCCGCCGGTGGCGTCGTCCCGAGCGCAACCATTCGGCTTTTGCGCCTGGCGGACTCCGTTCTTAGTGAGACATTCACGGATATCCAGGGCGAATTTTCCTTTGCGAATCTGAGTCCGGGGGAGTATCGCCTTGTCGCGGAGTTCCCCGGTTTTGCTCCCGTCACACGCACAGTAGCGCTCGCTGAGGATAGAGACGACACGGAGAAAATTCAGTTCGCCGCTATTTCCCGGCAAAGCGAATCGGTCAGCGTGACGGCCGACGTGAATGAAATGGATGTCCTTGCTCCCGATCCCTCCGAGCGAGTATTCGTCCGCCAGGATTTGCTCGATGCGAATCCGGGCGGCCCGGGAGCGCCAGTCTCGATTCCCGGGTATCCCATCGAAACCGCTTCCGGCGGAATCAAGGCTCCGCAATACTTTGCACCGGGAGTTGCCGGCGATCATGGCGAACCGATCGCGCAGTTCATTGCTGTGGGTGGCTATTTCGTGCCGAACAATCTTTCAGCGAATGCTCACGGCAATGGCTATGCTGATCCAAATATCCTTGTTCCCCAAGTCGTCGAAAGCGTGCAGATCGACGGTGGGGCGTTCAATGTCAGAGAGGGAAATCATTCTGTCAATCTTGCAGCAACCTATGGACTACGGACTCATTTCGATCCATTTCTGAATCTTACCGGCGACCAGCGTGACGTAGGCCTTGCGGCGGGCTTGAGTCCCGGAGCTGAATCGTGGATGGCATTTGAAGCCTCCTACGGAAATGGATTTCTCGGCCGGCTGGAGCATCGCCAGCAGTACAAGTTCAATGGTAACAGGGCCTTCAATGTGGGCGAGCATCGGTTGGCGCTGGTCGGCCTTGGATACTACGGTCAGTCCTACATACCGGGCCTCGTCCCGATTTTTGCGCCGGATGCAAACGATGCGAATTTCCAAAATCTTGGGGATACGATTGACCCCCGCCAGCGAGATCAAACCCACACGGCCCTGCTGGCCTTGAACGATGTCTGGCAGCTCAGTAACAGCCAGCAATTGCAACTGTCAAGCTTCTTCCGTACTTACAACTTGTCACTGTATTCTGACTTTGGCCAGGGCCTCATTCGGCAGAGCGAATTTCGCACGGTGGGCGGCGGCAGTGCGGAATATGTGAAGAAGTTCGCTCACTTTTTTTCGCTGCTGGGCGGCCTTATTTATGAACGCGAAGCGCCGCGGCGCGATGACCTTGACCGCTATGGCTTCTTTGATCCGAGCCGTCCCGTCTATTACGGTATCTTCACCCCCTTGGATAGAAACAATGTGACCATTGCATCGACTACTCCGTATATCGCTGCCGAAGGCAATATCTCCCGTCATTTCCGGTATTATTTCGGCTGGCGACGAGACGAGATCAACTTCGGTAACCGCGATTTGCTGACGGCACCGAATTCCTTTCAAAAGTTAGTCGGAGTCAACTCTCCGAAAGCGACTCTATCTTTCTTGCCAGGGAACTCAAACATTGCTCCCCGAATCGCGGTCAGCTTCGGAGAGGCCTTCTTCACGGAGGATCCGCGCATCGGCTTGGGCAGCCTAGCAGGTACTCCGGTCGCGAAGTCGCGTTCCTGTCAGCTCATTGCCAGTAAGTCGACTCATCGGACTGACATTCGGTTGACATTGGGTCACATCACGAACAGCGCAGAACTGGCCAAGATCGACCCTGATACCGGCCTCCAGTTCAACCAGGGACCAAGCCGCCTCCGGTTCATTACTCTTGCTGCTCGCCGCAATTTTTCCTTCGGGTTTCTTCAGGTGAGCTTTTCGAAAGCGGACGCTCGCGATCTCGACTCCGGCGAACCCACCCCGGAAGCGCCCCGCACGATCTTCGACTTGCTGGGGACGATCGAGCGGCTTCCGCTGCACGTGCAAGCCAAAAGTGAGTTCGAATTTGTTGGCCGGAAGCCGTTAGGGACCGGATGCGATTCCCGGAATCTGAATGCCGAATGTGTCGGAACTTCAGTCAAGGAATTCCGCGGCGCTCTAGCCAGGCCATTCCTGGATGGCCGGCTCGATGCCGGGCTGAATTTTCTGATCTCGCGGGGCTACACGGGCCAGACCACCGAGAATTTCTATCCTTCTGGGATTCAAGAAGTCGTAGGAGTGCGCTCACGATCCTACGCAAGCGTAGGCTTCAGCTACAGGTTCGGCCGCTCCCGTTGACCGTGCCGCCAGCGACTTCGCGACGTGATTCTGACGGCACGAAGTGCGGCGCCTTCCATATCGATGCAGTCGTCAGTCGGCACTGAACTTCGCGGGAACGTAGGATTCGGCGAGACTGGACATCGAGACGTACGGAGTAGAGCGGTGGCTGGACGAACTGGCGCAAGAGCTGAAAAGCCGAACCTATCAACCACTTCCTGTGCGGCGAGTCTATATACCCGAAGCCGGACGGGAAACAGCGGCCGCTAGGAAGAGTGAAATCTGATTACAACAGTTGACCCCCTATTCGTCGCGTAGCGCGACGACTGGATCGACGCGCATTGCGCGCCGTGCTGGAGCGCACGACGCCGCCAGAGCCACACTCACAAGCAGAATCGCGCACCCGGCAAACGTAATCGGATCATGCGCGGTCACTCCATAGAGCATCTTTGCCAGCAAGCGAGTCAGAGCGAATGATGCCCCGATGCCAATGACGACACCGACCATCGTCATGGCTACACTCTCACCGACGACCAGCCGCAACACATCCAAGCGGTAAGCCCCTAAAGCCATGCGAAGGCCGATTTCATGAGTGCGCTGGCCAACGACATAGGAGATGACTCCGTAGACTCCGATGCTTGCGAGAAGCACGGCAAGGACCGCGAAAGCACTGAGAAGTGTCATGATGAAGCGCTGCGAGGCCACGGAGTTGGAAACGATGGTCTCAAGCGTTTGTTCTCCGTCGATCGTCGATTGATTGTTTGTCTTTTCGAACATCGTCCGAATCGATCCCAGCGTAGCGAGGGGGTTGCCTTTTGTGCGCACGACGAAGCGACTATTAATAGTCCACGTAGGAACGAACTTGTCCGGGATTTGTACGGTCGTGTAATAGATCTGCGGATGGTTGTCGGCGGCGCCTTCGGCGAGTCCGATTTGTTTGGCATGTCCAACAACTCCGACAATTTCCCACTGTTGATCCACCGAGGAAATGTTGAGCCGTTTACCAATAGGATTTTCGTTGGGGAAATACTTCCTGGCCAAAACTTCGTCAATGACGGTGACTGTAGGCGATTTCTCGGTATCTTGTTCGCTGAAGAAGCGCCCCTGCTTCCGCGGGATCTGCAACACTTTCAAATAATCCGGTTGGACCCCCAAGTCGAAGGCCCAGTGCATGTCATTTTCGCTGGGTGGTTTGGGCTCACCTTCCCGCCAAAAGGTGACGGTATCGGATCCTTGCATCGGTAGAGGAGCGTCCAGAAAGGATGCAGCCTCGACACCCGGAACCGACTCGAGGTTGGCGGTGATCTGCCGAAAATGC
>Ga0126381_100005763_pt1 | contig 13682 bp, 13 predicted proteins | sample PanSoiMetPlot_28_FD_96465 | JGI IMG/M metagenome (GOLD analysis project Ga0126381, IMG submission 96465) | Tropical forest soil microbial communities from Panama - MetaG Plot_28 | ecosystem: Environmental > Terrestrial > Soil > Tropical forest > Bulk soil | place: Panama | collected 2016-02-17
ATGACCCGATTGTAAATTTCTCGGGCCAGATACGTCGTAAGAATCGGTTTCATAACGGACCAAAGCTTGGGCGCCAATCGCACGCCTTTTTCCGGCCCATCAGAAAATCCTTCCTTCGCCGGTGCCGATTTCCTTACCCGCTTCCCTTGGACAGAACCGCCATCACGGTAGGAACCGGCGCCAGCGGGAACGTAGACATAAACCCTCTTCTTTCGTCGAGGCAGTCGCGAGAGCAAAAATCCTATCATCATTGCGCCAACGATCCATCGCCAAGGATATCTCTCGGCGGACCAGCGAAACCACCGCGGGACGTCGTAACTTTGCTGCAGTTCGGTGACTTGGATCGCCATTTTCTGGCGATCGGCCTCCAACTTGTCCGCTAAATCTCCTTTGTTTTCGACTGGCTCAGCCATTCTTTATCCTTTGCAAGATCTTTTAAGGTCATCTGGAATACCGGCTTTCGAAGTCGCATTCGGAAAAGAAAGACGGCCAGGATGGCGCCGCAGGTCAGGAGGACCGCGCAAATCAAGGCGCTCCATCCCCACTGCAGATGGAAAAGCTGTGCGATTACGAAGAGAAGAAACGCTCCATACATCAGGACACTGCAAAGCACTAGCACGACGATGGTGCCCGCAATGACCGCCAACTCGGTGAGGTGGCTGACTGCCTCTTTTGACTCGACGGCCAGTAGGTGGGCCTTAAGATCGAGATAATCGAGAAAAACTGAGGCCCAGCTTGCCACTGGTCGAACCGAGGCAATCCCATTAACGCTAGACTTATCGGAGCTCATCACCTCAGCCGGGTTTCGGATCTCGTTATATCACCGGTCTGCTAAATACCTTTTTTTTGTATCGATTAGACGCACCCAACATGCCTGGTTCTCATTTGAAGATTATCTCGCAAAATAAAGGAACGTCGGGCATAGCCCTTCTTTTAGCGGGAAATCTCTCCGCTGGTGAGAACTTCGATCGGCCAAATGGGGATGGTTACTCTTTACTGCCTTAAGACCCTCACGACCATCCTTCAGTACGACGACCGTGGCACCCAGGCGATCCAAGAAACTATCGATGGCCGTTCTCGCCTCGTCGTGATCTTCGACGACGATTATCGCAAGACCACTGAGACGTTGGGGAGACATACAGCCAGTATCGGCGGTGCCTTTGGCGAATAGCCATACCAAAGGCGCCCGCTCACCGGTTGGTGAACTTCTCTTTCAACGGCGGAAACAAGTTCATCAGACGAAACCCCAATTTGCTCAGTCCGCGCGCGATCCCTTCCGAATGCACCAGTCGCATGTTGGCAAGTGACGAACGAACCGCTCTGAAACCATACTCGATCATTTCCCGTTCGTAGGCCGCAAGCGATTCCAGCAAGGGCAATTCGCCGCGAACGACACTTACTAACACGCGACGGAGTGCGGCTGCATCTCGTAATGCAGCATTAGCGCCCATCCCCCGAAATGGCGTCATGTTGTGAAGCGCGTCCCCCAACAGCGTCACGTTTCTTGTTTCCCAGGCAGGAATCGGGATCGCTGTCTTGACCGAAAAAGTGCTGATCGGGGAGCTATGCTGAACGATCCATCGTAAGCCGGGATCCCAGTCTCTCATCAGGGTGAGCACCATGGTTTTCAAAGCCTCCTCGTCCGGCGAATCGCGATTTAAGAATGGGGCAAATTTTTCCCGCCGGGCCGAGAATCCCCACATGACATACTCCTCGCGATCGCGTGATGTTTTGCCGCAACGGTTAGGCGTAACGCAACTATCCGAAACCGCAGCATCTTCGTATTCCATGGCGTTGGCGAAAAGAAAACATCCCCTCGGACCAAGCATCAGGGTGGGACCTCGAAAGATGGCCGGCGGGGTCAACGCACGTACCTGTTCGTTCAACCCGATTTTGCCTGATACGGCCATGACACCCGTTTCCATCCTCCGCGTATACGGAAGTAGCCTCGCGCGGACGTAAGAGTTCGCACCGTCGGCGCCGACCAGCAGGTCACTGGTGGCTGTGGTTCCATCCTCAAACCGGGCAACAACCTTGCCTTCAGGAGTATCATCAAAGCCGACGAATTTCTTACCGAAGTGGACAATGTTGTCGAGTCCCTCCAGCAGTGTTTGACGCAGGTCAATTCGGCTGATCGGCCGCGAGCAATCGACCGACCCCAGATCGGGGTTCGGCAAGTCAATGGTCAATAAAGGTTTCAAACGTTCATCTAAAAAAGACACGCCTTGGCTGGCTCGGGCTGAGCTTTGTACTAACTTCTGGAATACTGATTCCGGTAGACATTCTTTGAGTGCGCGGTTCCCGGTGGGACTAATAGTGAGCTTGTAACCACCTTGCCGATCGGTGGGCATGCCTTCCCGCTCAAAGACTTCAACGGGGATGCCGTCCGCCTTCAATCCTTGAGCCAAGCATAGGCCGCCGGTGCCAGCTCCAACAATAATGACTTTGAATGAAGAGCTCATGGTTACTCGATCTCCTTTTCGATTTGTCCGATTCTGGTTCGCGATTGGTATTCGGCCCGGATGCGGTCACCTTCAACCAACTGGTTGAAATAGTATTAGCGATATTGGTATTGTCAACCATCTGGTTGAAAACACGATCATTCGCGCTAATATTCTCATTATGAAACGGGTCTCGCTGAGCCGCGAACTGCAAACTGCTGACCCGATCAGGAACCGTGAATACCACTCGCACCAAAGGTAAGGGAACCTCTAAGGCGCTAAAGGGCGGCCAATCATCGAAAAGCGCAGAACGCCGCTCGGAGATCGTGCAGGCCGCCTACCAAACCCTGGCTGAAAAAGGATTCGAAGGGTTACGGATGCGAGACATCGCCGAGCGAGCAGGAATCGATCATTCAACCCTGCATTACTATTTCGCGGGTAAGGAAGCGCTCATTGATGCGATCGTCGATTATATCGTCGAGGACCTGGCTGTTGGCCGCAGCCCGATGGCTGAATCCGAGGAAGTGAATCCGCGCTTGCGCCTGGCTGCCCATTTTGATGCGCTCATTAAGCAGCTGCAAAAAACTCCCGAAATGTTTGTTGTGCTGGCAGAGCTCAACACGCGGGCCATGCGTGAACCTTTGCTTCGAGCGATCTTCAATAAAAACGACCGGAAGTGGAAAGGCTTTCTAACTGAAGTCTTGGTAAGTGGGACGCAAAGAAACGAATTCAAAGGAAATTTTGTTCCCGAAGTGGCGGCCGAAGCGATTATTTCGCTGATCCGGGGACTAACAATAACTTGCGCTGGCCGCCCTGAACTGATGAGACGTCCGCTCTATCAAGTGCTCGCCTGGCTCGAAGGCGCGAGCTAGTAATCAATCGCTCAAGGTGGATGACCGAGAGTCCGGCAACCTGGCTTTGAAGAAAGCGGTTTAGTTCTCTGGTCATCGATGCTTTAGCATCCCCGGCTAGGTAATCTTTGTGGCCGTACTCTAATTGGATATCAAGTGCGGATTACGCGCTCAGCGAAGCGGTCCGGACTCACTGTCTTGACTACCCCGCTACTAGCAACGTCGACTAGGTAGGAGTGAGCATTATTCCACGCGTCAGAATTGAGCGACGGGGTCAGGCTCTTCTGGAAACAGATCTTGGCAACTGAAGCGATTACCTTCGCAACACCTACCTTATCAATTAGGATCTCCAGGTTATTAAACTCATACTGTTTCATAAGTGTTTTGCCCATAGTGGCCATTCGTCAATTCAGTTAGGCTAGACCGGGATAGCAGCGGCTGTGCCATGGTCACTCGATCATACCAGAGGATTGAGGACGACGAGTCCAGCTTCCTTTGCACGCTCTGCAGGAAGGATCTTTATCTGGGCGTTAACCATCGGCATCAGCGATTCCCAATCATCCACGACTGGTCAGCGGCTGACCGGGCGCGGTTATTTAGTGACCAATAGCGCGGGATCTTCGGGAACCTCCTGGTCGCTTTTTTCCGGTGATTCGATTTTCCAGGCAACGATCCCGGCAATTCGAACAAAGACGCCGCTCGGCGGCGATGGCGCTGTACGCTCCGAAGCAACCTTTTCGGTGCAGCGTCACTTCACAAAAGCAGGACTATGAAGATCGGTTTTGTTAGCATGCCATACAGCGGTCACCTCAATCCCATGATTGCTCTGGCCCGTAAACTCGAGGCGCAGGGGCACGATGTCGTCTTTTTTGGCATCGAAGATGCCGCTGCGACGGTCCACGCTGCGAACCTGAAATTTCATGCTGTCGCCCGAAAGGAATTTCCTCTTGGTGGCAGTGCAGAATACTTGGGAAAAATCTCAAAGCTCCGGGGTCTGGAAATTCTGCGATTCTCTACCCAGACGCGTCACCCGAAACTCTGCCGAGCCATGCTGAATAATCTGCCGGACGCGGTGACAGATTTGGGAGTACAAGCGCTGGTCATCGACACGATTCACGTCTTTGTCGAGTTGGTGGCCATTCGTTTGAACCTTCCGTATATCCACATCTGGAACATCTTGCATATCGATCGATCTGGAATGACGCCCCCGTGTTTTGTGTCATTGCCTTACGAGGATTCGCCCGATGCACGCGAGGAATATGCAGCTGGAGTGGTTGAAATCGGCCACTTTTTTTCAGCAGTAACAGAGGTTGCTCGAGAGTATGCTGCGGAGCACAATCTTCGTATCGACTGGTCCAAACCTGGAGCAACGGTTTCTAAACTGGCTGTGATCACCCAAACGCCCAAGGTTTTCGATTTTCCGAAGGTCGCTTGCCCGCCGCAATTTCACTACACCGGCCCTTTTCATGATCCCGGTAGCCGGTCTCTGATTCCATTTCCGTGGGAACGAGTCACTGGCGAGCGAATGATTTACGCATCGCTGGGCACTCTGGTGAACGGGTTAGAGCATGTCTATCGTAAGATCATCGCTGCTTCCGCCGTGATTCCTGGCACCCAGCTGGTGCTATCCATCGGAAACAATATTCGTCTCGAGGATCTCGGGAAGCTACCCCGTAATGCGATCGCGGTACGGAGCGCTCCGCAACTGGAACTCCTAAAACGAGCTCATCTCTGCATAACCCATGCTGGAGCCAATACCGTGCTGGAGTCGTTGGCAGCGGGTGTGCCCATGATCGCAATCCCGATCGGCTTCGACCAACCCGGCATGGCTGCTCGCGTTGCTTATCATGGCGTCGGTGAGTTCCTGGCGGAAGAGGAGCTAACCAGCGATCAATTGAAAGCGCTGATTACAACCATCATGGATGATCTTAGCTATAAGACCCGTGCTGTTCAGATGCGGGATGAGATCGCCGCCATCCGGGGCCTTGAAAGAGCGGTCACCATCATCGAGCAGACCCTTGAAGAAGCGCTTCTGACCAGAGATGAAAGCGAGCGTGACAGCTCGGAACTGCTGCACCGGTAAGCAGAAAGGCGCTCGGCATCTGGCTCGAGCGGGCGAGCGGAGCGATTGTTAAGTGCGCGTATCTTAGGCTTTGCCGGGCGGGCGAGATTTCTACTCCAATCTAACACGACGGCGCAGGACGTGCAGTTTTGCACCGATGAAAGTTCAACGTCGTGATCACCGATGAGGAAATCCCAGCGGGATACGAAGTTCGTAAATATAAGTTGAGCGAACGCCTGAACGGTCGCAATCTCTCGTTTGAGCAGGCTTGGGGTGAGTGGCTAAAAGCCGCATCAGGGAAGTTTTGAGCAAGTCCTGATCAAGAGTCTGTTACTTCTGCATGAGACTGCATCGCTCAAAAATGTCGGAGTCTTTTGGTGCAGCTACCAGCAATGAACCATCCAACCTTACGCCCTTTCCGTGAAGACAAATCCCCTTGCAGGCAAACCCGCACCGAAGGATCTCCTGATCGACGTTAGCCGGCTCGAAGCCGCCTTCTACGAAACGAAACCTGATCCCAGCGACCCGAATCAGGTCGTTAGCTTCGGTACCAGCGGTCATCGGGGGACAAGCTTGAACGGAACGTTCACCGAAACGCATATCCTCGCCATTACGCAGGCTATCTGCGATTATCGGCGCAAAGAACAAATCGACGGGCCGCTGTTCATGGGCAAAGACACTCATGCTCTCTCTCGCCCGGCGGAACGTGTGGCGCTCGAGGTACTGGCCGCCAACGATGTGGAGACATTTATCCAGCGCGACAACGGCTTCACGCCAACACCTGTCATTTCGCGCTCTATTCTCGCTCACAATCGGAGACAGTCGAACCGTGTCGCTGACGGCGTCGTAATCACTCCATCGCACAACCCGCCCGCCGATGGCGGTTTCAAATACAACAGTTCAAACGGTGGTCCAGCCGATACGAGTGTAACAGATTGGATTCAGAATCGTGCAAATGAACTGCTGCAGGCGGGCAATACAGGTGTTCGTCGCGTAGGCTTCGACGCCGCCCTCAAGGCAAGTACCACCCACGAAGAGGACTTCGTGTTACCGTATGTTCATGCCCTTGCTGAAGTCATCGATCTGGAAGCCATCCGGTCGGCTGGCGTTAAGATTGGCGTCGATCCGCTTGGCGGATCAGCAGTGAGTTATTGGCAGCCGTTAGCTGAGCACTACGGCCTCGATATTACTGTCGTTAATACTAAGATCGATCCGACTTTCGCTTTCATGACGGTAGATCACGACGGTAAGATCCGCATGGATTGCTCTAGTCCCTGGGCGATGGCTGGGCTGGTTGAACTCAAGGATCGCTTCGACGTCGCTTTTGGGAACGACCCCGACGCGGATCGCCACGGAATTGTGACTCCATCACGAGGTCTTCTGAACCCGAATCATTACCTCGCGGTTGCCATACGTTATCTCCTCGCTAACCGCCCCCAATGGTCTGCAGGCGCGGTGGTCGGCAAAACTCTGGTCAGTAGCTGTCTCATCGATCGTGTGGTCGCGAGCAGTAATCGTACGCTTTGGGAAGTGCCAGTGGGCTTTAAATGGTTTACACCCCGCCTATACGATGGTTCTTGCTGTTTCGGTGGGGAGGAGAGCGCAGGCGCCAGTTTCCTGCGCCGTGACGGCACCGTCTGGAGCACGGACAAAGACGGCTTGATTCTGGGTCTCCTGGCAGCTGAAATAACGGCGCGTACCGGGAAAGATCCTGGCGTCCATTTCCAGGAAATTGCGGGGGAGTTTGGTACTCCGTTTTATACCCGCATCGATGCCCAGGCTTCAGTGGATCAAAAAAACCGGCTAAAGAAACTCTCACCCGAAGCCGTCGATGCCAAGGAGTTAGCCGGGGAACCAATCACTGAGAAACTCACGCGCGCGCCCGGAAATAACGCGTCAATTGGCGGTCTAAAGATCGTTTCAGGAAGCGGGTGGTTTGCTGCTCGTCCTTCGGGCACGGAACAAATCTACAAGGTCTATGCCGAAAGCCTGAAGAGCTCTGAGCATCTTGCCGCCATAGTTGAGCAGGCACAGGAGATCGTTAGCCGTTCCATTGGCGAGTAGTAGGGGAGTCAGTGGGACAGGCGGCTCGAAAAAGCCCCGGATTTGAGCTCAGACCAGACGGATATCCAGGGTTGTCTTATCCCCTCGGTAGACACCAACGGAATATTCGAAGGTTTCTCCGCTGCGGATTCGTGTGGTCGTTTTGATCAAGAGCGCCGGGGAACCTCGCGGTACATTAAGAAGAGCGGCTTCCCGGACCGGTGTGGGTACCGCTTCAACGGTTCGTTCGCCGCCAGCGGGCGGCCCCAAATTGTATTTTTCTCGCAATACCTGGTAGAGCGATCGGTCCGTCATATCGATCTTTTCGAGACCCGGGCAGAGCTGCGCTGGGAGAAAGGTACAAACGACTAGGGAGGCTTCCCCATCGACGAACCGTAGACGATCCAGGCAAACCACTTCTTCATTAACTCGAATGCCTAACTGTCTGGCGACCTGGACGTTGGCCTGCTCAATCTGTAACTTGAGAACGCGGGTTTTGACTTGATGCCCTTTAGCGATCATTTCTTCGCAGAATCCCGCTGCTTGTTGAACAAAGGCGGAATCGATTTTCTTACCGGTGAAAAAGACGCCCTGGCCCTTCACTTTATGAATGAGCCCATTCTTGGCCAGCTCAGCTAAGGCTTGGCGCACAACCGAACGACTCACACCGTGGATCTGGCAGAGCTGATGCTCAGAAGCCAGCCGGTCTCCGGGGGACCATTTAGTGTTCAGAACGATATCGGCTAGTTGGCGATAGAAAGGTAGCGCTGAGGAACGATCGATCCGGCGCTGTGATCGCGTGGGGACTTGGGGGGACATAGCCAACTTGTACGTACAGGATAACAGCTTGAACTCCCGCCATTGTCAATGGAGAATGTGCTCCAAGTTCTGCCATCGAGCTCGTCGGGTGTTTTCCCGAGGCGCCCGGTGCACGAGCTCTTCCACCTCCCATTTTAAATTATGAATCCAATCGGAATACACTTCGGTTACTGGACCCAATACTGGAGTTCAGATCCTTTTCAGTTCGTCGCCAGAGCTAAGAAATGCGGTTTTGACGTTTTGGAGATTAACGCTCCGAAGGTGACCCGTATGAGCGATGCCGAACGAGATAAGCTGAAAGCAGCAGCGGCCGACGCGGGGCTGACGCTGACTTACAGCATCGGTATGACGGCCGACATGGACCTGGCTGCAGAGGATCCAGCAGTTCGAAATAAAGGGGTCGCCTTTCTCCAGGATGTGTCGAAAGCGATGAAGCAACTGGGTGGAACCATAATGGCCGGAGTCAATTACAGCTCTTGGCCGCGGAAATTGGCATCCGGAGAAGACAAACGAGTGCTGACCGATCGGTCGATCGCCTGCGTCAAGGAAGCGATTAAGGCGGCCGAAGATAACGATGTCCTTTTTTGTATCGAGGTTCTCAATCGCTTCGAGCATTTCATGATGAACACGGCCGAAGAAGGGGTCGCCTTTGCCGAGCAAGTGGGTAGCCCGAATTGTAAACTTCTGCTCGACACCTTTCACATGAATATCGAGGAAGACACCTTCCGCGACTCAATCCTGCGCGCCGGCGAATGGCTTGGTCATTTTCATCTGGGTGAGTGCAATCGGCGCCCTCCCGGAGAGGGCCGGATGCCTTGGCCGGAGATTTTTGGTGCTTTGAAAGAAATCAACTACCAGGGTGCAGTGGTGATGGAACCATTTCTTCTGCCAGGAGGCGATGTCGGGCGCGACATTTCTGTCTTCCGAGATCTTCTGGGAAATGGCGACCTGGACGAAAAAGCGGCGCGCTCCGTTAAGTTTGTCCGAGCAGAGCAGGAAAAAGTATAGGTCCGATCTGGCGCCGGTGTCTGCGAAACGGCGAGTGGGCGAAACGGCGAGCAAGCGCCTGGGTGAAAGGTAGGCGCGATGCTAATCGGTAAAGGTTGCCTGCTCGCCGGGGATCGTCTGCTCGTCATCCATTGTTAGTTCTTCCATTGCCGGGTGCCTGGATAATGCTTCCCTTGCTAGGAGCCCTACTCAACGGCACTTCTTCTGTCTGTATTGCACGGTTCCAGAAGTCGCGTCTCCGGGACAGACGGAACACGGGTTCGCCATTTTTTACACTGGGGTTATTGGTTCGGGAGAGCTTTTTCCCATTGTTTACGGATTTCTCGGCGACATAGCCGGTATCAATTGGGCGACGATAGCAACGGCATTGACCGCTCTCTTGATTCTTCCACTCGCGTTTGCGCTGACATCCAGGCTTCGCCATGCCGAGCGAGCGACGACAGATCGCAAATAACGGGTAACAAATCGGTGGGCGGGGAGCTTCCGGACTCATGGTGAGGCTTGTTTCGTCGAAGGGAGTCGTATACTCACACCTTCGTGTTTCTCTGGGTGGGTTTTGGACGATCCCAATCCAAAAGTAGACCTGTGTAGTTCGCGTAATGTGCAGAGGTCCTCTCGGTCGCAATCTGTGAATGCGTCTCAGCCTTAAGTCGCGCGGCTAGCCATCTCGAAACTACGAGAAACGGCTGTCGATCACCGATGTCAATCTGAGGTCGGTTCTTCACAACCGGCGGTGAGCTAACCTTACCCAAGGCGCCTAGTGTCGACTGCAATCTTAAAACTAGAAGGAAGCAATCAATGAACAACACCGAGACGGTCCAAGAGCACGCCACGACTCTCAAGATTAGGACAATTCTCGTTGCGGTAGACCTCTTTTCCCATTCCGAACGGACCGTAATTTATGCGGTTTCGATCGCCAAACGGTTCGGGGCATCGCTCAAGTTGGTTCATGTCTATGCGCCGCCCAGTTCCACCGAGTTTGGCTCAGAAGACATTTACCGGTTGCTTGACGAGGACCGGCGTGGTGCAGAACGGCGTCTGAGGAATCTAACGGATCAAATACGAGCTATCTATCCTAAGTGCGAGGCTCTCTTTACAACCGGTGACCCCGCTGATCAGGTCGCGAGAGCCGCCAGCCTAGTAAAGGCAGATCTTATTGTGATCGGTCGCCATCACCAGACGTCGCTCGGTCGTTTCTTTAGGTTGGATCAAGCGCCAAAGATTGTTCACCGGGTTACCTGCCCCGTCCTGGTGTGGGAGGACGATGACAACTGAAGCCGAAGGAAACAACAACATGAACATTCGCAATGAACTGATCGAACAGTCTGAACCTAACGGGAACAGTCCGGGATTCTGCAAAAATATTCTAGTGCCCATCGACCTGAGCAAAGACGCCAAGGCGGAGCTCGATACCGCCATTCGTTTAGCGGAGCACTATGACGCTGATCTTTGGCTACTTGGGTTTTCTTCGGGGCCTGCCATCAGTGCCGACGCACGGGGACTTTGTAATTACGTCTGGAACAGTTGGTCTCGACGCGCGCAGGTCCGGCTTTGGGACTGGGTGCTACAAGCCAGGGAACGTCATTACCGAACCTTCCCGTTGTTCGTCGGGGGCCATTACGACGCCCACGAGATCATTCGAACGGCCGAGCGTTTAATGGCCGACATGATCGTAGTTCCGGTTGAGGAAAGCGACCGCCGGGCAACGGGTTTCGAAGAAGCTCAGACCAACGCGTTACTGCGAAAATCCGCTACGCCTGTCTTTGTCGCGATTGCCCCTCGACACTTTACGAAATGAAATAGACCAGAAGAACTGCTGAGGATGAGCTACCACTACCAAGTCATTGTTATAGGATCCGGCTCGGCCGGAAAAGATGCCGCCCTGCTTGCGGCTAGGGCCGGAAAGCGGACCCTTTTGATCGAGGCCGGGCGAATCGGAGGAACTGGCGTGCATCGAGGATGTCACGCCGTTCGAGCCTTGCGTGCGTGTGCTACTCATTACGATCGGGTTGTTGAAGGCGATCGTTTGGGGGTTTACATGGATTTAATTACCACTAACTGGCCAACCTGGTTAGAGGTTCAACACCGGACTACCAACCGGCTGGCGGAAGAGTTAAGTCGCGCCCTGGATCGCTCCCAAGCTGAGGTTAAGTTCGGCCGAGGCGAATTGTTCGACGCGCACACTGTTGTCATTACCGATGATCTCGGCAAAAAGGAAACCGCTACCGGTGAATACATCATTCTAGCGACTGGATCGCGACCTGCGTTCTCCGGCAACGAAAAAGCCAGAGTTTTCAACTCTGATCAACTCCTGAATAGCTCCCTGGTTCCGAAGAACCTTTTTGTAATCGGAGGCGGCTATATCGGCTGCGAACTTGCTGCAATCTTTCGGGCCAGGAAAGTTCCTGTTACCTTAGTTGAAGCCGAATCACGACTTCTGCCAACTTGGGATAAAAGCGCTGGGGATCGGATGCGAGAGGTACTCGATCAAGCCGGCGTTCAGATCATGTTAAAGCAAAAGGTCGAATTACCTTCTCCGGATCAAAACGGTCCTATTCACTTTAAGCTTAACAATGGGACGGTGGTGACACCCGATCTTACTTTAGTGGCGGTTGGCCGCGTACCCAGCACCGAGAACTTGAACTTGGGTAGCGTCGGTCTCCCAACGGAAGGTTTTCTAGAGGTCAACGCCCAGATGCAAACGAAAGTCCCTTCTATCTTCGCGATAGGCGACGTCAACGGTATCATGCTGCTCGACAGCGCAGCCTACGCGCAGGCTCGGGTGGCGGTTCAGACTATCCTCGGTCAAAAAGCCATGTTCGAGCCTCATTGGATCCCGCGCTGTTTGCACACCGAGCCGCCGATCGCTGCAGCAGGCTGGACCGAAGCGGAGGCCGTGGCGGCGGGTCATCAAGTAGACGTAATATCTGAGACTCTACCGCTTATCACGGATGACGATGCCACCATGATCGAGCCAGATAAGAATCTGCTCAAACTTGTTGTTCAGAGTAGCACCGGCCGGATCCTTGGCTGCCTGGCCATTGGTTCGCGAGCTGCTGAAGTGGTGAACTTGGCGTCTACCGCGATCCGTAGCGGAGTAACCGCCCAAGCGATGGCTGATCTTTCTCTCATTCATCCGAGCGCTTCCGAAGCCTTGGTTAGACTTTTACAGAACCATTTTGATCACCTGAATCGCTGCTAACGAAATCTCGACTCTCAAAAAATCATGCAAACATTTGATCTAACTCGCTACGGCATCTCTGGCCCGCAGATTCTCCGAAATCTCTCTCCTGCGGTTTTGTACGAAGAGGCTATTCGCTTCGACCATAAAACTTCCATATCGGCCACGGGAGCGTTGGTTGCGTACTCGGGAGAGAAGACAGGAAGGTCTCCGCGAGATAAGCGGGTCGTCAAACAGGCTCCGTCCGCCGAAGATATCTGGTGGGGACCGGTCAACTTCCCGCTAGAGCCGCTGTCATTTAAGATTAACCGGGAGCGCGCTATCGATTATCTTCAAACCCGCGACCGGCTATACGTGGTCGACGGTTTCGCCGGTTGGGACCCAGCGGTGAGGCTGCGGATTCGGGTTATCTGCTCGCGGCCTTATCATGCATTGTTTATGCATAACATGCTGATCCGGCCAACGCAGGATGAGTTGCATAACTTCGGTGAGCCGGACTATGTCATCTTCAATGCAGGCACATTTCCTGCCAATCGGCTTACCCAAGGGATGACGTCCGCAACGTCGGTAGACCTCAATTTTGAGGAACGGGAGATGGTGATTCTCGGTACTGAATACGCCGGCGAGATGAAGAAAGGCGTGTTCACGATCATGAACTATCTGATGCCAAAGCGCGGCCTATTACCAATGCATTGTTCGGCTACCATGGCCAAGCAGGGCTCGGAAACCTCCCTCTTTTTCGGACTCTCCGGCACCGGCAAGACGACCTTATCCGCAGACCCGCAACGATTGCTGATCGGCGATGATGAACATGTCTGGGGTGACACCGGCGTCTTCAATATTGAGGGTGGTTGCTATGCCAAGGCGATTGATTTAACGCCCGAATCCGAGCCGGATATTTTCCAGGCATTACAATTTGGAGCGGTCCTAGAAAACGTGGTTCTAGATGCAGAAGAACGCGTCGTTGATTTCAAAGACGCTCGTATCACTCAGAATACGCGGGGAGCATATCCCATCGAGTTCATCAAGACTTCGCACGTGCCCTCCGTTGGTGGGCATCCCACCCAGGTCATTTTTCTGACCTGCGACGCGTTTGGAGTATTACCCCCTGTCGCCAAGCTTACCCGGGAGCAGGCCATGTATTATTTCCTTTCCGGTTACACCGCGAAGGTCGCTGGCACCGAGGTCGGTATAACCGAACCTCAGGTGACGTTTTCCTCCTGCTTTGGTGCTCCTTTCTTGGTTTGGCATCCAACGGTTTATGCGAAGTTACTGGC
>Ga0126381_100005764_pt1 | contig 13680 bp, 15 predicted proteins | sample PanSoiMetPlot_28_FD_96465 | JGI IMG/M metagenome (GOLD analysis project Ga0126381, IMG submission 96465) | Tropical forest soil microbial communities from Panama - MetaG Plot_28 | ecosystem: Environmental > Terrestrial > Soil > Tropical forest > Bulk soil | place: Panama | collected 2016-02-17
AGATAGACCAGGTGGCGCACCCGGTCCGCCACCTGGCTCACTGCGCCAGTGACCACCACGCCGCCGTAAGAGAAGCCGAGCAGCACGATGTCGTGCAGATCGTGATACCAGATCACGTTGAACACGTCCTGGATGTGGGTGGTCAGGTTCACCTGCGGGCTCGCTAGGTGCGACCGCTCACCGATGCCGGTGAGCGCCGGCGTGCTCACCTCATGCCCCGCCGCGATCAGGAGCGGCCGGACCTTGCGGAACCCGTGCGCGCCGCCCCACGCGCCATGGACCAGGACGTAGGTCGTCACTGCCCCGCCTCTCTGATTCGCGCTCCGCCGAACCCGTGCTCGGCGAGAATCCTCTCGATGCGAGCGTGATGCTCGGCTTCCCACCTGTCGAGGGTCTGGGCGGCTTCTGCGCTCGCTCGTGCCTGGCCGTCGCGGAGCGCCTGCTCCCGGCGGTCAGCCGGAACGACCAGGACGCCGTCTTCATCAGCGACCACGATGTCCCGTGGCCTGACGGTGACGCCACCGCACCGGACCGGCTCGTTGAGCGGAGCGGTGGCGGCCTTGACGCCCGCGACCGGCACGGCTCCCCTGGCGAAGACCGGGAAGCCGGCATCCCGGACCTCGGCCAGGTCGCGGATCACGCCGTCCACCACAAACGCGGCGATGCCGCGGCGCTGCGCGACGGCGCAGACGTTGCCGCCAGCCACGGCATAGTCCGCGTCACCGGCAGCGACGACCAGGACAGAACCCGGCGCCGCGCGGTAGATGGCTGCGTGCAGCATGAGGTTGTCGCCCGGTGCGCACATCACTGTGAAGGCGGGACCGGCCACCCGCGGACTCGGCGACCACAGGGCGCGGATGCCGATATCCATCACGTGTGCGCGGCCCAGCACGTCGGCGAGGACTGTGGTGGGGATGTCCGCGAAACCGTCGGTGTCGTCCATCCTGGTCCTCTGCTCTCTCGCACCTTAGGCGCGGATGGCGGCGATTGCGGAGATGATTCCCAGAGCCAGCAGGATGGTGCCGGTGATCCGGCTCACCCAGCCAAGCGGAAGTACGTTCAGGCTCTTGGCGCCGATGTTGACGGCGAGAGCGGCGGCAGCCCACAGCCCGAGCGTGGTGCCAGCAAACACCAGGACTGGGTTGTACCTGGCGGCGAGGTTGGCCGTGGCGATCTGGGTGATGTCGCCCCACTCAGCCAGGAAAATGAGCGCGAAAGACGCGGCGGCAACGCGCCAGAAAGAGGTACGCGGGGCGCCAATCCTGGCCGCCTCCGCTTCCTCATGATGCTGCGCACGGAAACTGCTCACCCAGAGGTACCCAGCTCCGGCCACGAATAGCCCGGCCACGATGGCGTCGACGATACGGTGCGGCAGCAGCGCGAGCAGCTGGCCCGCCGTCACGGCGATGGCCATGTGCACCGCGAACGCGGCTGCCGCGCCGGCCCAGACCCACAGCGGCCGGTACCGCGTGCTGAGGATCAGCGAGGCGAACATCGTCTTATCCGGCAGCTCGGCCAGGAACGTCACCGCGAGCGCGACGCCGATCAGGGCAAGCTGGGACACGGGTGCGGATCCTTAATCTCGGGTCCGGCCCGGAGGATCCCCGTCGGGGGCGCCTTCGGCCGGAATAGTTCAACGGCCGAAGGTCTCATCCACCACGTGACCGTGGCCCGGCCACCGGGCGCACTGTGATTAATGCGACCACAATGCGCCGAGATTGTCGGCAAGCCGGCGAAGGACTACTCCCCTTCGCCTTTAGTTTACCCGCTGCGTCGCGGTTCGCACGGCCCTGTCGAACTTCTCGGTCCCGGATCGCTAATTAATATCTATACTGAGAATGTTGTCAAGACTGATATCAATGAGCTATCCTCAGCGCCGTGCCAAGCAACGCCGAACTGCTGCTGCATCCGGTCCGGCTGCGCATCGTGCAGGCGTTCCTCGGTGACCGCGCACTCACAACCTCGCAGCTGAGCGCCGAGCTGTCCGACGTGCCGGCCGCCAGCCTCTACCGGCAGGTGGCGAGGCTGGTCCAGGCCGGCGTCCTGCAGGTTGTCGCTGAGCGGAGGATCCGCGGCGCGATTGAGCGCACATACGTGCTCCGGCTGGTGGCCACGACCATCCTGCCCGATGAGGTAGCGGCGATGACCCCGGCCGAGCACCGGCAGGCGTTCATGGCGTACGTGGCCGGGCTGCAGGCTGCAGCTGACCGCTACTTCGCCCGGCCGGACTTCGATCTGTTCAAGGACAGGGCCGGCTACCGGCTCGCCGCCATGTGGCTGGACGACGCCGAGTACGACGCGCTGCTGGCAGACCTGTCCAAGGTCCTCGCGCCGCGGCTCGCCAACGCACCGCGTAAAGGCCGGCGTCGGCGCATCCTCGGGTACGTCTTCCTGGCCGGCGAGGACGCACCATGAGCCCCCAACAAGAAGGGAACGGGGTCGTGTCATCCGCAGACGTATCCATCGACTCAGGGGGCTGCGTGCTCGCGGCCACTTATGCGGAAGCAGCCGAGCCGGTCGCCGCCGCGCTGCTCATCCAGGGATCCGGCCGGACCGACCGGGACTCCGACGCGCGACTGCCTGGCGGCATGAAGCTGCGGCTCGCTGTCACCAGGGTGATTGCCGAGGAGCTACGGAAGATCGGGGTCACGACGCTGCGATTCGACAAGCACGGCGTCGGTGCCAGCGGCGGCAACTACCTCACCGCCGGGATGGACCGGCGCGCCGCCGACGTCTGGGCTGCACGGGACTGGCTGGCGGCCAAGACGGCCGGGCTGCCACTGATCACGATCGGGCACAGCGAGGGCACTTACTACGCGGCCCAGGTGGCCGCGGACGGTCAGGCGGCCGGCGCGGTGCTGCTGTCGGGCCCTGCGCGCACCGGCGCCGACGTGCTGACCTACCAGGTCGCGGAGATAGGCGCCCGCTTGCCGGCGTTCGCGAAGCTGATCCTGCGGCTCATGCGCACCGACGTCGTGCGCGCCCAGCGCAAGAACCAGGCCAAGATCATGGCGTCCACGGCTGACGTGATTCGCGTTCAGGGCACCCGGGTGAATGCCCGATGGACCCGTGACTTCGTGGCCTACGACCCGGCGCCGGCGCTCGCCCGGATTACCGTGCCGGTGCTCGCCATTACCGGAGGGCACGACCTGCAGGTGCCGCCGGAAGACGTCGAGGCGATGGGCAGGCTTGTGAAGGGCCCGTTCGAGGGCCACGTGATCCCCGACCTGAGCCACCTGCTCCGCCCCGATCCGGACAGCCTCGGCCCGCGCGGCTACCGGCGGCAGGTCCGCCAGCCGGTGAGCCCGGAGGTGCTGCGGCTGATCACGGACTGGGTCACGAGCCACTGGGCCAGGTCATGATGGTGTCGCTGGCGGTCACTGCGCGCCACCCGATCCTGCACTTTGCGAGCCTCGCTCCCGCCCTCATTCCGGTCCTGGTCCTCCTGCTCGGCCTCGATGTCTACTGCCTGGTCGACCTGGCTCGCGCCAAATCGGTCCGGAACGCGCCGAAGCTGGCCTGGGTCATAGTCATCCTGTGCGTCAGCGCTCCGCTCGGCGCGATCTTGTACCTGTTCTTCGGCATGGACCGGACCGGAACCGGCCAGCACAAGACGTCTGGGTTCAGCCGATCCGCTCCGTCGGCAGGTCCGCCGGCCCCGCCCGCGACAGCCGGGCCGGCCACGACCCCCGCCGCGCTGGCCGGCGGCGATCGGACATCAGGAGCCGGGCCGGTCGTTACCACGACAGGCCTGACCAGGAATTACGGCGGCACTGGGCTGTTCGATGTCGACCTGGCAGTGCCCCGTGGCTGCGTCTACGGGCTCGTGGGTCTCAACGGCGCAGGGAAGACGACGCTGCTCTCGATCATCGCCGGCACCAGGCACGCCGACCGCGGCAGCGTCAGCCTGGCGACCGAGCGGCGCCGGATGGCGGTGTGCCCGGACGTGCCCGAGTTCGACGGCTGGCTGACGGCTGCCGAGGTCGTCGACCTTTCCAGGTCGCTGGTCGCGCCGGATGCCGGATCAGCGGCGGTCGAGGCCGCGCTCCTCGCGGCCGGCCTGGCGGACGCCGCCGGACGCCGGGTCGGCGGGTTCTCGCGCGGCATGCTGCAGCGGCTCGGCCTGGCCTGCGCCCTGACCGGTGACCCGGAACTGCTGATCCTCGATGAGCCGACATCGGCCCTTGACCCGGCGGGCCGGACCGAGATGCTGGCCCTGGTCGAGGCTATGCGCGGCACCCGCACGGTGATCTTCTCCAGCCACATCCTGGCCGATGTGCAGCGGGTCGCTGACCAGGTCGGCATCCTGCGCGACGGGCGCTTGCTCTACCAGGGCGGCACGCGAGAGCTGATGGACGACTACCTGACGCCGAGCTGGCTTCTGCGCCTCGCCGACCGCGAGGGCCAGGTGGCGGCCGCGCTCGCTGAGCAGCCGTGGGTCAGCAAGGTTGAGCCCGCCGAGCCCGGCGTCCTCCGGGTTGACGCGACCAGCATCGAGGACGGCGAGCGCGGCATCCCCGCGGTGGTTGCCGCGTGCGGTGCCCGGCTGGTGTCCTGCGAGCCTGCCGCGGCTGACCTGGAGGCAGCATTCCTGGCGCTGACGACTGCGCGGGTAGAGGAGGCGGTATGACGACGGCGATGGCCGCGCGCCCGATGAGCCTGTGGCGGCTTGAGTGGCTTCGGCTGATCCGGACGCCGCGGGCGCTGTCCCTCGGCGCGGTCTACCTGGCGATCGGGCTGGTCGAGCCCGTGGCCACGAGGTACGCGAGCACGCTGCTCGCGCACGTGGGCAACGGCGCGGAAGTCCGCCTGCCGAAGCCGACGGCAGCGCAGGCCCTCAGCAGCTACGCGAGTGAGGCCACCCTGGTCGGCCTCATCGTGCTGGTCTCGGTCGCTGCCAGCGCCTACGGCTTCGACGCCCGGCCTGGCCTGGCGGCGTTCTTCCGTACCAGGGTGCCGAGCATGTGGCAGCTGGTGGCGCCCCGGTTCACCGCCTATGCGGCAGCGGGCGCGGCTGCCTACCTCATCGGCACGCTGGCCGCCTGGTACGAGACGCACCTGCTGATCGGCTCGCTCCCGGTCGGCGGCCTGCTGGCCGGTCTTCTCTGCGGCGCCGTCTACCTGGCATTCGCGGTCGCAGTGACGGCGTTCGCCGCCTCCCTGACCAAGACCACGGTCGCGTCCGTCGGCATCACCCTCGGGATCCTGCTGGCCCTGCCCCTGCTGGCTGATGTGCACGCCATCTCCAACTGGGTGCCGAGCGCGCTGATCGGGGCGCCGTCCGACCTGGTCGCCAGCCCGCCCGCGCATAACCTCGTACACTTCGTGCCAGCGCTCGGCGTGTCTGCCGTGGCCGGCGCTCTCGCGCTGGCAGCCGCCGTTGGCCGGCTGCGACGTCGCGAGATCTAAGGTGCAAACACGGCACGTAACTACAAAGATGGAGCAATGGCACTAGCAGAGCGCGCCAGTACCGTGGCGTTCCGGGCCGGGTGGCTGGCCGTCCGGCTGATTCCCGAGCCGATGGCGCGCTGGATATTCACCCAGATTGCCGACTACCTATGGCGTCGCCAGGGCAAGAGCGTCCGGCAGCTGGCGGCCAACCTGCGGCGGGTCCGGCCGCACGCCACCGAGGCCGAGCTGCGCCAGCTGACTCGCGCGGGTATGCGCTCCTACCTCCGGTACTGGGTGGAGGCGTTCCGGCTACCCACCATGCGCACCGAACGGATCACGTCCGGGATGAGTGTGGACGGCGAGGAGCAGACAGGTCTCATGCACATCAAGGCCGGCCGCGGAGTGGTCTTCGCACTGCCGCACACGGGCAATGTCGACCTCGCCGCGGCCTGGATCATGACCCGCGGGTTCGGCCAGATCAGCGTCATCGCAGAGCGGCTCAAGCCGGAGGCAGTGTTCCGTCAGTTCGTGGCCTACCGGGAGAGCCTCGGCATGGAGGTAGTGCCACACACCGGCGGGCCGAGCCCGTTCGGGGTGATGGCGCAGCGTCTGCGGGCCGGCCGGCTGGTCTGCCTCGTCGCAGACCGCGACCTGAGCGCGGGCGGGGTGGAGGTCGAGTTCTTCGGTGAGCCGGCTCGCATAGGCGCCGGGCCGGCCGCGCTGGCGGTGCGCACGGGTGCCGCCCTGATGCCGGTCGTGCTGTGGTTCGCCGGCGACAGCTGGCGTGGCTACATCTACCCTGAGATCCCGGTGCCGCCGGACGGGACGCGGCCGGAGAAGGTCGCGGCGATGTCGCAGCAGCTCGCCGCCGCGTGGCAAGCCGGCATCGCCGAGCATCCGCAGGACTGGCACATGCTGCAGAAGGTGTTCGTGGCGGATCTCGACGCGACCCGGCTGCCACCGCCCGACCCAGCATCTTCGCCCGATAGGCACAGCAGCGTTGCGTGACGAAACCATCGCTAGCTTTCTCGGCAAGCTGGCCGCCCGGACATCGGTGCCGGGTGGCGGCGCGACGGCCGCACTGCACGCCGCGCAGGCAGCGGCGCTGCTCGGGATGACCGCCCGCTACTCCGACAGCCCGCAACGGGCCGATCACGCGGACACGATCGCGATGATCATCGCCGAAGCGGACCGCCTGCGCGAGGCATCCGCCGACCTGATCGCTATTGACGGCGAGGCCTTCGGCGCGGTCGCTCAGGCCTACCGGCTGCCGAGGGACACTGATGAGCAGCGCGCCAGCCGGGCGAGCGCGATTGCGGCCGCGATGGTCACGGCCTCCTCGCCGCCCGCCGAGCTCATCGGCATCGGCACCCGGCTGCTCGAGCTGGCCGAGCTGCTGCAGCCGGTCGTGAACCGCACGGTCGCGGGCGACGTGGCTGCCGCGGCTCAGGCGGTGCGTGCCGGCATCGTGACCTCGCAGGTCAACATCGAGGCCAACCTGTCCGGTGTCACTGACCCGGTGGCCCGCGAGCGGCTGGGGGCCGTACTCGCTGGCGTCGGCGAGCTTGAGCAGCGAGCCGACCGTATCACCGCGGCGATCCGGGCCGACCAGCCTGGATGACCGCCCGTTCCCTGTCCGGCAGCGAGGTCGCTACGGTGCTGCGCGGCCGGGCGGCGACGGTGGTCGCGCGACTCGGCGCGGTCCGGCTCGCGGTTGTGACGGCGACCGCCGAGGAGTCAGCGGCGTGGTATGTGCGCTCACTGTCTGCGGCCGCAAGCCGGCTGGGCATGGGCTGTGAGGTGGTCGACCTCAGCCCGGCCGCGCCCGCGGCACTGATCGCGGCGAGGCTGCGCGCGCTGTCGGCGGACGCTGGCGTCCACGGGATCATCCTGCAGACCCCGCTGCCTGGTGAACTCCGGCTCGCCGAACTGGCCGGGCACATCGCAACGGCCAAGGACGTGGACGGCGCGAACCCAGTGTCACTTGGGCGCCTGACAGTAGGTCTGCCCGCCTTCGCGCCCGCGACGGCGCAAGCGGTCCTCGAGCTACTCGACCATTATGGCGTTGCGCTAGCCGGTCGGCGTGCCGTGATCGTGGGCAGATCGACAGTGGTCGGCAAGCCGCTAGCTCAGCTGCTGCTGGCGCGCGACGCCACGGTCACGATTTGCCACTCGCGCACGCCTGACCTGCCGGCCGTGACCCGCGAAGCGGACATTCTCGTGGTCGCCGCCGGACGGCCTGGCCTGATCGGCGCTGGCCACGTCCGGAATGGCGCCGTGGTAGTGGACGTGGGCACGAACCCGACCGTGGGCGGCGGCCTGACCGGTGACGTTGACGCAGCCGGCGTTGCCGCCGTGGCCAGCGCCCTGTCGCCGGTGCCCGGCGGCGTCGGCCCTGTCACCACTGCCCAGCTGCTTCTCAGCACGGCCCGCGCAGCCGTCACCCAGACCGCTCAGCCCTCCAGCGCTGCGCCCGCCGCACCCACCTCGTGACGACCACGGCTGCCACCCACACCACGTAGACCCACTGGCCAAAACCCCTGATGAAGGCGAGCGGGATCGACAGGGCGAACGTCGCCGCCAGGGTAAGCACGACGACATCGTCGGACGGCGATAGCCACGACTGCATGCCGGGCCGCAGCAGGTGTCCGCTCCGGATGTGCCGGCTCATCAGGAAGAACGTGACCAGCGTGATGACCTGGATGGCCGCATAAAGACCGAACCGGACGCCGAAGCCGCCGCTGCCGGACAGCACCCGGGTTGCGTAGGGCGTGCTGATGATCATCAGCAGCCAGACCGAGTTGAGCGCGATGGCTAGCGTGTCCAGCCGGGCCACCGCCCGGAACAGGCGGTGATGTGTGCGCCAGTGTGCGCCGATTACCGCGAAGCTGATCAGGAACGCGAGGTAAGCATCTCGACCGGCGTGCAGCGAGCGCCACACCTCGGTGTTGTTCGAGCCATGCGGGATCGGCAGGCCGAGTGCGAGCAGGGTGATGGCAATCGCCACGACGGCGTCGGAGAAGAAGATCACGCGTTCCGCCGCGATCAGTTCCACCTCGGCCGGGGCGTCCGGCGAGCTGCCCTCGATTTGCTCAGTCATGTATCGCTTTCGGTCGACTCGACGGGCAGGTTATCCGTTCAGCCCAAAAGCCGCAGGAACTCGGCCGCATCGCGCACCCGGGGCAGCGAGTTCCGCGTCAGGGCCGGCACGAACCCGGCGGCGGTGAGCCCGTCGAGCAGGCTGGCCAGCGGGTCCCAGAATCCGGCGACGTCGATGAGCGCGACCGGCTTGGCGTGCAGGCCGATCTGCCGCCAGGTCAGGATCTCAAAGAGCTCGTCCAGGGTGCCGAGCCCACCGGGCAGCGCGGCGAATCCGTCGGCGAGGCTGGCCATGACGGCCTTGCGCTCGTGCATGCTCGACACCACGTCGAGCCGGGACAGGCCGGGGTGCGGGATTTCCGCGGCGAACAGCCCGCCGGGGATTACGCCGATGACCTCGCCGCCTTCCGCGAGCGCCGCGTCGGCGAGCGCGCCCATCAGGCCCACACTCGCCCCGCCGTAGACGATGCCGACACCCGCCCGCGCCAGGCCGCGCCCGAAGTCGGCCGCTGCCGTGGCAAAGTGGTCCGGGCTGCCCATCGAACTGCCGCAGAAAACCGCCGCCCGCATTACCAGAGGTCCAGCGGCGCGGCCGCCCTGGCCGCGAAATCGCGCAGCGCCCGGAGGAAGTCGATCTCACCGAACGCTGGCCAGTAACAGTCGCAGAAATGCAGGTACGCGCCGGTGCTCTGCCACAGGAGAAAGTTGGACATGCGCTGCTCACCGCTCGTCCTGATGATCAGATCAGGCTCGGGTTGCCCGTCGCGGAACAGGTGCCGCGCGATGTCGTCCTCGGTAACCGCCTCGGCGAGTTCGGTCAGGCTCGCCCCCGTCGCTGCCCGCTCGAGCAGCAGGGACCTGACTGCCTCGGTAATCTCCTGCCTGCCGCCGTAGCCGACGCAGAGCGTGACGTGGGAGCCTGTCGCGCAGTCGCGGGTGGTGTCGGCGGCCTGCTTGAGGGCGGACGAGGTGCTGTCGGGCAGCATGTCGACCAGGCCGGCTACGTGTACCCGCCATGGCGGATCGGCAGTAGTGATCCGGGTGATCACCCGGTGCTCGATGATGTCCATGAGGGCCGCGACCTCGGCATCGTCGCGCCTGGCGAGGTTCTCGGCAGAGCAGACGAACACCGTGACGTGCTCGATGCCCGCCGTCCGGCACCAGGTCAGGGCGTCCCAGATGCGCTCAGCCCCGTGCCGGTGGCCCTCGCTAGGGCTGGCCAGGCCCTCCTCCTTCGCCCAGCGCCGGTTGCCGTCGATGATGAGGCCCACGTGCCGCGGCAGGGGGCGCCCGGCCAGTTGCTGGCGCAGCCGGTGCTCGTACAGGCGGACAGCCAGGCGGCGAGCCGGTGCGCGAAGAATGCGGAGCGGTCCCCGGAGCCGGCCGTGCAGAAGCCAGGACTTTCGGAGCGGCACGGCCTGAATCTAGCACCCCTCTCGTGGCCGCTACTGTGCTGACCATGCCGAGCTACCACCAGCCGGGGACCGTGCTCACCGACCACCTCTTCAGCGTCCCGCTGGATCACGCGAGGCCCGACGGTGAGCAGATCGAGGTGTTCGCCCGCGAGGTCATCGCGCCCGGCAGCGAGTCCGCTGAGCTGCCGTGGCTGGTGTTCCTGCAGGGCGGGCCTGGCTTTGCCGCCCAGCGTCCGGTCGGCCGCGAGTCGTGGCTGGACCGCGCGCTCCGCGACTACCGGGTGCTTCTGCTCGACCAGCGAGGCACCGGCGCCTCGACGCCAGCGACCCGTCAGGCCCTCGCCCGCTTCCCGGCTGCTGCGGCCCAGGCCGACTACCTCGCGCACTTCCGGGCGGACTCGATTGCAGCGGACGCCGAGCTCATCAGGCAGCAGCTCACCGGCGGCGCCCCATGGAGCGTCCTCGGCCAGAGCTTCGGCGGCTTCTGCACGGTGAGCTACCTGTCTGCCGCACCTGGCGGTCTGCGCGAGGCTTTCATCACCGGCGGCCTGCCGGGCCTTGCCAGCACGGCCGACGACGTGTACCGGCTGACCTACCGGCAGGTGGCGGCGAAGAACCGTGCGCACTACGCGCGCTACCCGCAGGACATCGAGCGCGCCCGCCAGATCGCTTTGAGACTCGCGGACTCCCCCGTCACCATGCCCGGCGGCGGCACCCTCAGCCTCGAGCGGTTCCAGGCGCTCGGGCACGTGCTCGGCAGTAGCACTGGCAGCCATCGGCTGCATTACCTGCTCGAAGACGCCTTCGCGGGACAGGATCTGGGCGATGACTTCCTCTACAGGGCCGAGGACTCGCTGCGGTACGGATCGGCGCCGCTGTATGCGGTGCTCCACGAGGCGTGCTACGCGCAGGGCGCCGCGACGCGGTGGTCCGCCCAGCGGGTGCGAGCTGAGTTTCCCGAGTTCGACGCTCTCGCGGCGCTCGCGTCTGACGAGCCAGTGCTGTTCACCGGGGAGATGGTGTACCCCTGGGTGCTTTCGCACGACCCGGCCCTCCGGCCGCTGGCGGAGGCGGCGGAGCTGCTCGCCGAGCGCACCGACTGGCCCGCACTGTACGACCCGGGTCAGCTTGCGCGGACGGCCGTTCCGGTCGCCGCCGCGATCTACTTCGACGACATGTACGTGCCGCGCGAGCTGTCGCTGCAGACCGCGGCCGCCATCCACGGCCTGCGCGCGTGGGTGACCAGCGAATACGACCACGACGGCCTGCGCGTCAGCAACGGAGCCGTGCTTGACCGGCTCATCGCGATGGCGCGCGGTGATGCGTGAGCGGGTCCCAGTAGGCTGACCGCGTGATCCCGCGCACCTGCCTGTGCCTAATCCGGCGTCAGTCCGCCGCCGGGCCCGAAGTGCTGCTCGGCCTGAAGAAGACCGGCTTCGGCGCTGGGAAGTGGGTCGGGCTCGGTGGGCACGTCGAGCCGGGCGAGAAAGCCGTGGCCGCCGCGGTGCGCGAGGTCGAGGAGGAATCCGGCCTCCTGGTGCCAGGCGACTCGCTGCAGCACGTGGCGAGCATCGAGTTCCGCTTCCCGTACCGGCCGTCCTGGGATCAGGACACCCAGGTATTCATGACCTGGGTCTACCACGGCGAGCCAGCCGAGTCGGACGAGGTGGCGCCGCGCTGGTTCGCCGAGACCGCGCTGCCGCTTGGGCTGATGTGGCACGACGCTCGGTACTGGCTTCCGCTGGTCCTCGCCGGTGAGCACGTAGACCTGCGGGCAACCTTCGCGGCTGACTGCGCGACGGTCGCGACGCTGGAGCCCGATCTGCTCACTGGTAGGAGATGATCAGGGGCATCGGAACGTGCCGGATCGTCATCCGCGGCCCGATCATCGGCGTGTCCTTGACGTAGAAGTCTTTCCATCCGAAGAACACGCCGGACGGCGCTCCGGCGACAACGGAGCGCCAGGTCGCGCGCTTGGTGTTCGGCGCCCCCTGCCCGTCCATGTTGATCACGATGGACAGGTCGTCGTACCCGGTGGCGAGCTGGCGGATGTTCTGGATCATGCTGAGCTGGAACTCATGGAGTTCCAGCAGCTTCTGCGGCAGGTCATTCCGGGCCGTCAGCGCGGCGAGCCAGCTCGCGACGCTGTTGACCTCGGCGATGCTCACCGATCCGATCTGGTGCAGCGGCAGCTGCCCTGGCTGCAGTTTCCACTCCGGGTCGAGCGCGAGGCCGACGTTCGGGAGGTCGAGCAGCGACTGATAGATCTTCGCCTGAGCCAGGAGGCTCGCGCGCCCCGGCTGCAAGTCGAGGATCACGTACAGCCCGGCCTTGCTGGCGGCCTGGACCCAGGGCTGCAGCGCAGCTGGGCTGATCACGTGCGAGTACATGCCGGACGGGCCCGGTCCCGAGGTCGCAACGGTCGCGATGATCTCGAACGCGGGCACGACAGCCGTGCCAGTGAGCCCGTCGTACTGCGCAGCTACGGCCTTGGCCCGGGCAATGCTCGCCCGGAGGCCCTGCTGGCCGAGGGCGCCCAGCGCTGGGTAGAGCGGCGTGCCGTACAGCGCCACGATCTCCCGGCCGGGGAACAGAACCTGTCCGCCGCCCGGAAGCTGTACCCCGGTCTCGGCCACTGCCACCCTGGCCGCGAGCAGCGGCTGCGAGGAGAAGGCTGCGCCGACGCCGATCACGTAATGCGGCTTGCCCGACGCGAGCGCGCTGATCGCGGCCGGATCGGCGCGCGGATCAGGCCCGGTCACCCCCATCTCAGCCGCACCGGCGACACGCGCCATCGTGCCGACGGCGAGGTTCAGCGACGCTGAATTAGCCTGATCCACGAGCAGCGCGACCTGGCCGAGCCGCGCGGGCGGATTGGTCGCGGGCAGGCTCGACGCGTGGCCGACGACCCTGATGCCAGGCAGTTCCGCCGCGAGCGAGTGGACGGGCACGCCAGTCGCCAGTACCGCTTTCGGTCGCAGGGACCGGACTGTCGCGACCAGTGCCGCCTCGTCCGCAGCATTGCCTGGGGCAGCGGCGAGCAGCAGCGGCGCGTGCACGCGGATGGCTATCGCGGCTGCGTCGCGGGCCGGACTGGCGGCGCTGGTGACGACGATGGCCGGAGCCCTGGCGAATAGCTGGCTCGCCAGCCCGGCGGCAGCAGCGGCCGGTGTTCCCGGCAGAACAGCGGCCGGTTCGGCCGGATCGTGGGTCAGGACCGCGGCGCGTGCCGGGGACCGCTGCGCTCCCGTCCGTCGCCCAAGGCCCGTGACGACGGCAATGCCGGCCACGACCACGGCAAGCGCGAGCACCGCCGCGATGACGCGGCGCGGCGGGCGAGGACGGGCAGGAGCCCCGGCCAGCAGGGTGTCAGTGCCGGTGAGGTCCTGCTGCACGAGTCGGGTCCGTTCAGCACGATGGGCGCCAGTATGTCGCCGGCGCGGGGAGTGACTTCTGAGGCGCATCGCGATCGTGCCAGATTAACCGCGCCGCAGCACCGCAGAGAGCGGATCATCCTCACCTGTGACGAACGGGTGTGTCGTTGTGATTGGTGCCGCTGAGAATGCTGCCGGCCCGAGGCAGGCACCTCGGGCAGGGTAGGTGGTTGCCAGCAAGCAACCTTCTGAAGGTAAACTCAGCTTCTGTGGGGGTGACATCGAGGCAGCGGCCACAGCCATCCGGGTCATCGCTCACTCCGCAGGGGCAGCAGGGCCGGTCAGGCCAGCTATCCGAACGGTACAAGTGGATCGCGCTGTCGAACACCACGCTCACGATG
>Ga0126381_100005765_pt1 | contig 13680 bp, 23 predicted proteins | sample PanSoiMetPlot_28_FD_96465 | JGI IMG/M metagenome (GOLD analysis project Ga0126381, IMG submission 96465) | Tropical forest soil microbial communities from Panama - MetaG Plot_28 | ecosystem: Environmental > Terrestrial > Soil > Tropical forest > Bulk soil | place: Panama | collected 2016-02-17
CTCATGCGTTACGAGATGGACCTAGAGTGCGGCGATACCGTCAGCTCTAATGTCTGGTGTCGCACTGGCGTTTACCGCAAGTGCATACACTGTGACAAGATGCAGCGAGTCACGGCAGTGCGTGACACGGCCCCTGAGTCAGGTGCAGCGCTTGCTATGATGCAGCGTTCTACCTACCTAGATGGCCTTACGTGGCTACAGAATGATGCCTTGTATGTTCTGATTCGCAAGTGCGCCACCCAGGCAGAGCGTGCCTCTCAGGTGCTGATGGACCGACAGGCGAGGCACTACGCAGACGTTATCGCTCTGCACCAGGAATTCGTACTTATGCTCAAGGACATTAACGAGGCAGTCACCATAGAGGTTTAGTGTGTGCTAAGCTCTCAGCGTGTCTCGGATCAAGCTCCGGTATCCTCCGGGCTATCCCCTCTCATGGAAAGGCAGCATTCTCATGCCAGTCTCTACCCGCAAGCACATCCTGTTCGCATCCGCCACTGATGGCAAGGTGCGGCACCTCTGGCCTGTCGCTGTGTTCAATGACCGCAACGGCGCCAAGTCCTACGCTGGCTTTGTCCAGCTCGCACACCGTACCGGGGACGCAGAGGCGATCAAGGCCCTTGACCCCTCAGCCAAGATGGACGCAGACAGTAAGCCACTCAAGGTAGAGAAGTTCTCTATCGTGGAGGTGCCCTATGCACCTCAGCCGGTAGTGGCAGCGTTCGAGGATGACGAGCCAGCGGAGACGCCTACCTCGTAAGGTAGCGTCAGCGTAGAGGCCCTAGGCGAGTCACGGCGCCTAGGGTCTCTTGCTGTCATGTCCCAGTGGCCTTGTGTGATAGTAACCTCTTTGATCCTGCCAGACTCAAGGTCTGTGCTTACGCCTGACCAGCGCTCCCCGGTAAACTCGTTAGGTGCCACTTCCGTAGCCTTACGCGGTACGCCAGAGACCTTGCGCAGGTCTCCGCACCTGTAGTTGCGAGGCCCGTAAATGATCATGCGGCGCCAGCTCCCCTTGACTGCCCAGGCCCTGCCGAATTCAGCCCCCAGAGAGCCCCGTAGCTGCCGCAGACCGATGTCGGAGACCACAAGCGCGTCCGTGTCTACGTGCGCGATCTGGGCCTCCCCAGCGGTCTCCATAGCGCGCCAGAGACGAGCCCTGCACTCAGCCATAATCCACCCTGTAACCTGAGGCAAGCTGTCGCGTCCCTCTGTGCGCTCAGTTTCCGCTAGTGTCACGTTGCCTATGTGCATAAACCTGGTCTCACGTCCAGTGCGAGTGTCTACACCGTAAGAGATGCCTGTCATATGGTCAGGATTGTTTCCGTACACTTCCCATTGCGGACAGCGCAGGCTGATGCGTCCGATTAGCGCTCTACCGCAATGCTTAGCCCACGTCTTTACGACAGACGGCACGCTGTCATTGTCCTTATCCGTCAGTGACAGTATCCAGTCTGCCCAGCCCTTTAGGATAGGCGCACGAGTGTAGATATATGCTGCCTCTATGCTGACGTGCTGGCCCCTGTCTAGGAGCAGGTTTACCTCTGTGTCCCATAGCCAGCTAGTGAATTGCCCTACTGGCCAGAGCGTTTTAGAGCCATTATGATAAGGCGCAAGAGGTATATCAGTCCGAATATTAGCCCTGCACAGAATCCGGTACTGATTAGCAAGCTTACGATACTGCCCATTAGTAAGAGCCCCTGTCTTGTACTTGAGCTTAGTAGGCATGTCGCACTCTGACGCTATTTGCACGTAGGCATTGCGCATGTCTACCTCTGACCATACGACAGGCTCTAGCCTGCCGTGCCGCCACGCCTCAGACCTGCCGCAGTGCATTGCTGCACGCTCTGCCTCTATGGCGTCTGCGTTATCGTGTACGAGGATTTTATGTGTCATAAACTTGTGGCGCCAGATCGCATAAGCCATACCGGCGCCGGTAGGCTGCCAGTTGCCGCAGTCATTTGCTGCTATGAATCCGAGCAAGTCTGAGACTGCCTCGTAAAGTATCTCGCAATCTCGTAGACAGTAACGCTCCCAGCTTGCTCGCGTAGCGTTGTCACTGGGCATAGACAGCTTTGCGGTACCAATATCAGCGCCAATGTTGGCAAGCTGGACTGGCAGCCAAGTCCAAGTATCGGCAAGTACGAGCGTGCCATGTTCACCTCTCCACGTCATAGCGGATACTGACCTGTCGAGATTGCACCAGACCAGCTCAAAGCCCAGCGTAGGCAGTATCTCTAGGGCCTCTGACACTCTTACGTCATATCCCAGGTTATGCGCTAGGGCTATCGTGCGCTCTCCGGGCCTGCAATGCGAGACTACCCATTGCCAGAGTGACTTAGCATCGTTAAAGACTGCTTTCTCTGCCTGGTCACTGCGCTTGAGGCCAAATCGCCAGCGTATTGCCGCACCCATGCGCCAGTCTTGTATTTCCGTATCACCCTCATAGCGTGACTTGGCCTCACAGTCAAATACTACCCAGCGCTTAGGTATCCTGCACTGGTGATTGCGCGGAATCCAATGTGTCGCACGCTCTGCCGGTACTGAGCCCATTACTTGCCCCTATGGCGTAGAGGGTTAACGGTATCTAGTTAAAGGGTGTCAGCTTGTAGACGGATGTATGTACGGCGCCTACAAGGTCTTGATCGTAGCTTTCCGCATGATCGGAATACGCATTAATGGCAGTAGCCATAGCTGTCTCACGCACAATTCCAGACTCTGACGAGACACGGTAATACGTAGGTAGCATCTTGCCTGTAGTTCGGTCACGGTATATTAGGGTAATCACTTGCTGGACACCCTCTGATTTCTTAGTAGGGTAAGGTGCCATATGTTCGCCTAGTGGTGCCTGCGTGATATCCCTAAAGGGCTCGTCAGGGTTGCGGGAGATAATACCGTTAGCAAATCTGTAGAGCTGTAGCACCTCGCTACGGCGCGCACCCATGCCTAGGTCTCTAAGCTCCCGGTAGAATGCGTTAGCGGACATGCCTCTACTCGCTGCGTCTAGTGCGGCGCCAAGTGCGCCTAGGATGCTAGGCACTTAAAACAGTGCGTCTTGTATGCCAGTTGCCACGTAAGGATGTGCGGTAAGCTCAAAGGCTTTACCGTGCAAGCCCCTATTAGGGCATGCGTAGATAATGTTACCGGGATGCTTGTGAGCTGCAATCTTGAGCTTAATCAAGTCATCATATTGCCAGGCTGCCTCAGTTGTAAGCCTGAGCCCCTGATTGCACATCACCACAAAGTCACGCGCTTTCTTAGCGCTAATGCAGCGTGCGCAGGTGCGCAAATGGCGCTTTAGCTCTATGAGCTTGTCATAGAGTTTCTGGTCACGAGTTGCTAGAGTCACGGTTTATCCTTTCGCCTCAAGGCCTGGCAAGGTGCTGACTCCTGTCACGTCTGCCTATTGCGGGGGGGCTAGGCAAATCGCTGCACCTTGCCAGACGTTCAAGCGCCAGAGGCTAGCTACCTAAACTCGTAGCTGCCGCTGGCATTCTTGGCGAGAGTGACTATCGGGCCTTGATAGCCTGTTCTCTCTAGTATGCGTACTGAGTCCTGGGCAGGGTGCATGTCGCATCTGCCGAACGTCTTGATTCCCCCATCTAGCCTTACCGCAACCCATTGCGTGGATACGGCGCCGCAGTAATGAGGAACTTTCACAGTGCATTCTGGCGAGGATGCCATAACCAGTAGCGTCAAGACGCCTACGTTACTGGCCTCTGGTGGCAGCTTGATACCTAGTGGCAGGCCCGTAATGGGATCAAGTCCCTGGGCCCTACGTGAGTGCCTGAGTTGCGCCTCGCCTGGTGCCAGACCTGTAGCTAGGTCTGGTGCCTGACTACCTGACTTTGCCACGCCTGGCACCTCGCTTTGCTACGTCTACTCTGAATATCTTCATAAGGGACTCTTGCCCTGTGTCCCTCTCGCCTACCCAGGTGATGCGCGTAAGCTCACCCTTGTTAACCTGAGACATTCCCTGCATCAGGTTGTACGTGGCGTTTATGAAGTAGTGCAGCTCACCCACGGTAAACTTGTACTGTGTGAGTTTGCCGTTTGCGGTTTCCATCTGACGGAATCCGTCGTAAACGCCTGTGAACGATTCGCCTATCTCGTCAAAGGATTGCTTGATCTCGTCTACGTCTTCCTCTGAGATGGTTTCCCACTGTGACTCGTCTAGCTCGTCTGGCGTGGCGCCGTCTGGCACAAAGTCCGGCTTGGCACTGTCTGCCTTTGTGGTCATGCCTTGCTCTCCTGTTTCTGTGCTGGTATTGGGCTCGTTACCTGCGTCCGTTACGCCTTAGTGGCTTAAACGGAATCTGTAGCGCGTCTGCGTAGTGGTGCAGTATCCGGGCTAGAGCTTGCTCCCGTTGCTGCCTGATACGGGCGGCACGCCTTGCCCGGTAGTCTGCGCTACCTGACCTGTGCTTGCCGTCTGGCTTGCCTCCGATTGACTTGCCGCCTTTCTGTGTTGGAGCTGGTGAACTAGAGCCCACGCTAGAGCTGTGAGAGCTGGCACTAGCGGGATTAGCGCTGCCTGAAATGGCGTCATTCTGTCACCTCCCCTCTACGCCTTATCGAGTGCGGACTATGGGGTAATAGCCCTGGGGGCTAGTGGTACCACTTGCCGAATAGCTGGCTTACGTCATACTCGCCAGAGTGGTCTGTGTATTGCTGTGCCCAGATGTCGGCAGGCTTGAGCACTGCGGCAAACTCGTTACGCAGTAGCGTGCAGATTTCCTCTGGCGTCAGCTTGCCCCTGTCTCTGGTGGCAATCCACCAGATTACCGAGGTGTCCTTTAGCTCTCTGACAGCCCTGCTAACGTCTGTCATGTCGCTGTAGACGATTGCTGGCACACCGTAGAGGTGATCACGCATGGCAGCCCAGTTATTCAGCCTGCCAGGCACCGTAAACGCAGGATTCGGATACTCGTAATCAGCTATGCCGACATGATGCAGCTCACCAGTTACGGTAATCCAGCGACGATGCGTGAATCTACGGATATCCGTACCTGACTTGACGGCAAACTCTCCGTCTGCGTAAAGCGCTGCGTAGTGTGCGTCTGACGGAATCAGCTCCGGTCTAACGCTGTCGTAAAACTCTGTAGGCGCAATTACTGGCGCCTCAAGCACTTCCGCTGTCATCTCTGACACTTTCTACCTCCGGGTACTGTCGTAGTCCTGTAGTGCGGAGCAAGTAACCTAGTGCTAGCCTCCCCTCGTACCAATCGCGGCACCTCTTATAGTACCTGTTAACTGCTATCTGTGAGGCTGCCACATTCTGAGCGTGCAAAGCCTCAGACATGATGCGGCACTCTTGCCAGCGTGCGGCAGCCTCTTTGACCTTATCGTCGTAGTGCATGCCAGGCCCAGAGTATTAGGGCAATGAGGATTAGCCAGACTATGCCTAGCCCTATGACGAGGTGCCAGAATACAGACCAGTCAATCACCTAAACTCCTCTGGCAGCTCGTCTACCGTAATGGCAGAGTCAAACGCCTCTATGAGGTTAGGGTCGTCTGTGTTAGCGGGGGCATTCTTGCCTCTACGCTTAGGCCCTGAGCCATTCTGGCGTGCCTGTTCCACTTGGCCAGCTTGAGCTATTGCCGTTAGCACATCAGGGTTATCCGGATTGATAACAGCCTCTAGTATCTCGCTAGCGAGCTTGAGGAAACACGGCAGACATACAAACTCAGTAGTGCTATCCACTACTGAGATAAGTACGTAATCGTAAGGGTTGCCGCACCCAAACGAGCACCCATAGCTACGCGGTAGGGGCTCGTCAGACATGAGAGGCCCTGACATCTGATGCGTAGATGCGTAGTTCCATCTCGGCAACCCACTGGTACAGTTCTGCGTAACGAGCTGACAGCCACTCGCTACGCGCTGGCTTGCTCTCCACGTAACGAGGGACGCGAGGGTGATGCAGCTCTGGGGGAGGCGGCGCAGGCATGGGCGTAGACGGATACCAGGGCTCGTCCGGACCGATAGCGGCAGCGTGCCTGCCCCTTGACCTGCGACAGAGGCGCACGAGCGCACAGGCGTTCTCAGCGATCGTACCGAGAGCATATCGGATATAAGGGATCATACGTGTATACCTCTCACTTGTGCCGAAAGCGTAGAGAGCGCATGATCCCTCGCCGCCTCCGAGGTGATACCGACAGGAGCAATCATAACGCTTACCACCCTGCCAGGTGCAACACTTACGTCAACTACCCAGTAGCCATAATCTGACATCCTGGCTTTAAGCGGTAGCGGCTTATACTTGCTTGGCGCCATGTCACTGCTCTGTCTCTATGTACCTTAGTATGCGCTTGATAGTCTCGGTATTCTGGCGAGTTGTCACCATTAGAAAGTGATGCTCCCGCCGGTAAGTTGTAACGCTCTTAGCCAGTCTGCGTATCCACCAGGCTATGAGTGTAAGTAGCCCCGTAGTGGCAGATGACAAGATAGCGTCAAATACGCTAGCGCTCACTGGCTACTGACTCTCTTGCAGCTTACGAGCTGCCGCTAGTGCCTTTCTTGCCTCATGCTGTGCAGCTCTATGTTTCTGGGCATGCGTAGCTATCCCCTCTCGGACAGCCTCTGCCGCAGAGACGTAGCCAGCTAGCTTACTTTCTAGCTTTGCTGGCTTTATCGCAGGGATGTCTGTCATCATGCACCCTCTAGTAGTAGCTGTGCGTCAGTCTCGTTATAACCCAGTGCTAGCAATCGGTCTAGCGCATCCTTAGGGCTTATAAGCTTATTCTTTTGTGCCTTTACGATCTGCGCCTCTGTTAGTGTCCTAGTAGTTGCCGCACGCTCAAGATCCCAGATAGTCAGTTCCTGGTCACGCCTTGCCGTAGGTACCCCTAGGGCATCTAGGTACCCGGTAGCCTGAGACTTTGTTATGTGGTGCGCTACATACTTAGACCGGATAACGGAGATGACAGCGTTAATCCATTTGGCCTCACGCTTGTATTCTGCCATCTTTACTATCTCGTCAATCTCAGTAGCATCTAGACCATTAGCCTTAGCTACTGATCTGAGCTGGTCTTCCGGGATAGCGTTATCCTCGTACAGCAACTCAGCAGATGCCAGTACCTGATTCCTGCGTGCATACAGCTTACGTGCCGCACCCTCGCCTACGAGTATTTGCGCGTCTGCCTCGCTGTACCCTTGCTCTAGCGCTTTCTTGACAGCCTCGTCATGCGTGATAGCGCCATACTGTACGGCAGATGCAAGCATCCTGGGCTCTAGCAATCTGACGTGCAGATCAAATGCTAGGGTGTTGTACTTATTCTTGAGGCGTGACTCTCTGAGAGCTTGCAGTACCTCAGCCTCTGAGACCAGCCCACGGTTATAGAGCTGTTCCATCTCAGTACGAGATAGGGGCTCTCCGGCAGTCTTGACGAGTGTGTCAATCTGTCCTGGCTCTAGCCCATTTTGCTCTGCTATTGCGGATGTTTCCGCTAGGGTAAAGTACCCTTGCACGTTAGCGTTAACAGCATCCGCTACCGTCATAGGAGCAAAGCCCAGCTTGATAAGTGTAGGTATCCACTCGTTACGTATACGAGACTGTTTAATGCCCCTCGTAAGCTCGTCTACCGTTATGAACTTGCGCCGGTACGCCTCTAGCAACTGTTCCGGGCCTGGTGGCTCTCCTACGTTACCCAGGAATACGGTTAGCTGCTCGTCCGTGTAACCGTTAGCATGCGCTATCGCCTGTGCCGCCTCTAGCGTTATGTCGCTACGCAAGTAAGCTAGAGCTGCGTCAGCTAGTGACAGTTCATTCTGCACTAGCTGCATGTACTGCGGTATTACCTCTTGAGGCATACTAGACCGCTGTAGGATGTGCTCTAGCCTCGCGTTATCTATTATGCCCCTGCGCCTAAGCTCTAGTGCGTCAGCGGTACCAGGCCAAACCTTTGCCATTTCCACTAGGACTTGGAATCTTGAGTCATCATAGCCCTGTGAGCGTGACGCATTACTACCGTCAGCGTACGGTATTATTTGCGCCGTGACAGCCTGAGCTGACGTACCCGGATCAAGGTCTAGGTTAGGGTTAGTGCGGACTATCGCGTAAACAAAGGGTGCCAGCTCGTTAGACAGGAAAGTACCTATAGCACTCTGACCAGCCCCGAACAGTAGTCCGCTAATCGCCTTAGCCTGGTCATGTCCTGACCTTGTATCTTGCAGCCATTGCGCTACGGCAGGGTGCATTGCAGAGGTGTCACCCTCTAGCATTGCGTCAATCAGAGGCCCGTAATGGTCTGCTAGTTCCTCGCCTATCTTACTGAAAACATCCCACGTTGCCTTTACACGCGTATGGTGGTCTAGTGGTGCGAGACCACGTCTAGTAGCTATGACAGTTTGCGATACTGCGTGGATTATCTTAGGCAGTAGCTTTGTGCCAAGCTCTGTCTTGTCTCGCATATTGTCACCTGTCAGTCTCAGAGGATGCTGTCTATTATATCTTCTAGCAACGTGGCAAAGCGCACGAGGTTATGTGTTACCAGTGACAGAAAGAATTTACCGAGCTTGCCGCCAATGTTCCAAGCCTCAGCCTCTAGCTTGTTAATCAAGTGGTCCCATATCAGCTCTACCAGGTCAGCCGGATTACTGATGTAATGCCAGACCGTAGCACCCTCATGCGATATCCAATGCCAGGCAAGGTCAAAGGCTGCCTTGAGGGGATTGTAGATATGCGTAGTCACCCAGGTAGTAAGTTGCGCTATGAGGTTAAGCACAAATTGCCGTAGTGCGTTTAGCTCTCTGACGGCAAAGTTGTAGACATCTTTAGCGTACTGCTCTACCTTAGCGATAAGCCCTGATAGGAACTTTAGGACGTTAGGTATTACCGTCTTTAGGATATGGGCTATTGCCGCTACTGCCTCTGTCACAAAGTTGTCTAGCGTAACCCAGACTAGATAGCCCGCATGCACAAGCTTATCCCAGGCTGTAATTACGCTGCCAAACACGAGGTGCAAGAAACCGTACAGACCGTTAATCAGATCATGCACCCATGATCTTACGGTCTCGTCAATGAGCCCTGCCGCACTGTCGTACATGCGGCGAATCCAACCGAACATGCTAGAGGCTTGCTACCTTGTGCAGGTGCGTAACCTGTGCATTGATCGCCTGTTGTACCGTGTCAGCGTTGTACTGGTCTGCCGGTACATTGACGTAGCCCTTAGTGCCTTTAGCGGCACCAGATGTTACGGTGTAGCTAACTCGCCACACTGGAGTAAAGCCAGTGCCGTTATCGCTTAGCTCTGTGTCTAGCCTCTGTCCGGTAACCTGCCAAGTGTCAGCCATTGCTGCCTGTCTCCTAACGTGATATCTCGCGTAGTGCCTTTGTGTATGCGGAAGTATGGTTAGCCAGTCCGGTAAAGTGTCCCGCTAGCTGTGCTACCTGCGTATGCCAGGAATCCTTGCCTACAGTAGTAGGGGCAGGAGGTGCCTGTAGCTCGTGCGTGGGTGGAGGCCCAGCCGGTAGGTTGCCGTGCAAGTACGCCTTATATGCACCACTCGTATAGGTTGACCAGGCTTTGAGGCCCTGACTTGACCATATCTGCTGTGCAGCGTGGGCCTGATTGCTTACCGAGCTTTGCGCTAGATGCTTAGGTGTCCCAAACTCTGCCACCCTGCCAGCGTACAAGCCATTGAAATAGTTAATCTGCCAGGCACCCACGCTGTAATCGCCAGAGCTAGGGGTATCGTTAACCACTGCTAGATCGTAGCTAGACTCAGCTCCCGCAATTGCTGCCAGCGTGTTAGCTGTGCCCTTGTCAAAGCCTAGAGCCCTAAGCGCGTCATAGCACTGCTGCCAGTTGGTATAGCGTGGAGGCCCGTAAGGCCAGATATCGCCCATGCCTTGCCCTCGTCTAAGTCTCTACGGCAACCATTGTCAGAGACAGATTCTGCGCTCCTGCATTATTGTTACGCATATGCGCTCTGTATAGAGACTTGGCTAGCCAGAATTCGCCCGTTGCTATACCGTCACTGTTAGTTCTCACCTCGTGCGTATTAAACGCGGTAGGCGTTACGGCAGTATCAAACATCTGCACAAATAGCTGTGCGTCATTTGCTGCACTGGCAGTCTGGAATTCGTAGTTAACGTGACCAATCCAGATCGGCAGCACTAGGTCAACTGCGGCGCCAGATGCCACATTGGAGACCTGGTAGGCCAAGATGTTAGACTCTGGCCTAGACTGAATCAGCGTCTGCCCCGGTATGATGGCAAGCGTACTCCTGGTACGCCATATATCCGTCTCATAAACACGAGACTCTGTTATCAGGTTAACTACTGCCGTAATCGCTTGGCTGTCGTAATTCTTGATAGACAGCCTGAGCTGATTAGACTTAGTAGGGCCTCTGCCGAACACTTGATAGGATGCTACGGGGCTGCCAATCCAGCACTGATAAGTGTCAGTCTGCACTAGCAAGCCTGAGCTTGCGTCTAGCCAGTCAAATACGATATCTGCCGTAGGGTTAGTGCCTACTACCTGTTCCTTGAGCTGTACCGAGATGTTATAGGCAATCTGCGGCACCGCAACAGGTGAATACACGTTAGTAGTAGCTACGCCTATGCTTGTGGTAGCGTTTAGTAGGACGTTCTCAAACGTCAGCAATGGCACGCCACCAGGACTACCCGCTACTGAGCCAGAGGCCAGTATGGATGCAAGCGAGGGTAGCCCTTGCCAGTCTGGGAAGTCAGTAAATGGCATGCTGTCACGCATCCTCTAGGGACGCTATAAGAAAGTCAGGTGACAAGGGGTCAAGCGGCAGCCCTGGGCTTGGCTGTAGCGTGCTTACGGCAAGGTCTAGCGCACCAGAGGCACCCTGTAGCTGCGAGGTAGGCATGAGGTGCGCTATCCCTGTCTCGTTAACGTGGAAAAATACCTGTATCGTATGTTGGTAGTTGCCAGTATTGTAAGCAGTCACACTCCACGAGCCACTGTTAATAGCATTCTGCAATGGCCACGTAAAGTAATCGTCATCTGGAATAACGTAACTGCCTCTTGTCCTAGGCACATACTGGCTACCACCAGCTCCGATAAAGAAACCGAGTTGACCGCTAGGCCCTGGTGGCACCTTGACGTCTATCTCTACTACGTCAGCCTCTTGAAATACGCAGGGGAACGTAAGAGGTGCAGCTATAGGGGTACCGGCGGGTACGGTTATCTCAAACCATTCTGTGCGGTCTGCCATGAGGATACCTCACCATATTAAGTTAGCTGATCGTAAGCTACGTAAATGCAGCCACTGGGCAGGCCAAGAATGACATGTGACTTGATCTGCTGACGCACCCTGACGCCTGGCAGGCCAAACCATACGGTGTTACTGCCATCCTCTTGCAGGGCAATCTCTCCTAGGGGCTGGTTACCGTCTTGCAGCTCTACGCGAGTTGACACACCCTTAGAGGGTGTAAGCGTTACTTGCGCCACGTACGTAACGGCAGCGGTACCAGCTCCTACAGCCTGCACACTGATCTGTCCGCCAATAAAGGATGACGTTTGCACGGGCTCTTGCGGGTACGTTCCTGCCGCACCAGGGTTAGCAGATATCAGCGAGTTGCCGTCAGGCAGGAGTAGCTTAAAGTTATCCTGGTCTGCGGCAGCGGCAGCGCCAATAAGCTGCACTTGCCAGTTAACGTCGTAAACGCCGTCAGGCAAGCTCTGCGGTGCTAGCACGTTGGCGCCAGCTCCGGGGGCTACGGCGCTACCCTCAAACTCCTTGGGCACGCTTACACCCTCTGCACGTATTGACCAGCCCATAAGGCGGCAAGGCCCGTTAATGAGCACCTGGTCAGACAGAGACTGCGGTAGGGGCACCGCGTAAATGTCCCCTACCGCAATCTCTAGCGCGTAGCTAGTCACGTCTCAGCCCGAGAGCTGCGCAAGGAGTAGCGTGACCTTGACGGCAGTTGCGGCAGCAACGTCTACAGCCTGTAGGAACGTGCTGGACTTGTTATTTGCCGCAATGATGGGGATGTAGGGCCTGTTGGATTCCTCGCTAAAGCGAATCCAGTAGTCCTGCGTCTGGGCTGCGTCGTTGTCACCAGGCCCACCCATCTTGAGGTTACCTGTGTCCTTGCCTGTCATTGCGATAGCGTGACAGCCCGCGGAACAGGTGTAACCTAGCCAGGCGTAGTCAGCGCCAGCCTCGAAGTTATCGAAGTTGGCATTGATAGCCTGCGTCGCTCCCCAGTTGCCGATAGCCCCTGACGTAACGTCAACCTCCGTACCGGAGATGTGAACGATGCGACTTGCGATCTGGTCAAAGCTCGCGAGGCGTGGGCTAACACCTGGCAGGTCCGTAAAGCCATACTGCAAGAGAATGGCACCAGTTCCTGCACCAGTGGCGTCAATCTCTACCACTGGAGTGTCAGAGGGGTAGAGATAGTCATTGGCGTAGTTTGGCAGCAACCTACGGTGCTGGTTACCGCCAACCCAGAGGCGCAGGCCCTGGTTTGCGTCATGCAGTCTCGGACTACGGACACGTACAAAGTCCGTAGTAGCGCCGGACGCATAGACGTTCTCAAGGAGACCTTGAGCCGTGAGTGCAAAGCTAGGGACATTGAAGCTGTCCCCAGGGCTTGGCGTTGCTGGGTTAGTACCAGCACCAGCAGCGGTAAAGAAACCACTGATAGTTTGAAGTGCGGCAGGCATGTCTTGTTAGCCTCTCTGTATCGTTTCTGCGAGTGACGGCAGGGTGGCTTACTGGCGCTTGAACTTGGCGTTATAGCGAATCATCGCTGTAGCGCGCGCGATGCCATCCTCAAGAGAGGTGCTAGGCATCTTGTCAATCGTCTGGAGACCAGCCTGCAAGTACGGCAGGAACTGGTCAAAGAATGCCAGGAACTTGGCTTGCTTGGCCTGGGCACCCTGAGACACGCGCGGAATACCCACGTTCACATAGGCATTCTGCCAGTCTTGCAGACTGACGCTAGCAACTCGTGACTTGAACTTGTCCTTGCTCTGCGTAACGCGAGCAAGCCACTTGTCTGCGGCCGCTGCCGCAAGCTGGCCTGGGGCTGTCGTGACAGCCATTGCGCCAGACTGCATGCGTGAGTTAGCGGCACCCAGCCCGCTAAGCCACTTCTCTACAGCCTGAGTTGACGTACTGCGGACTGGCATCTGTACCTCTCCTACTCTCGGTTGTGGCCAGCGTGGCGGGGCTCTCAAGCCTAGGCGGAGGCGAGGCCCCGCCACTCTCTGGCATCCTCATGCGATAGCAGAGTACCAGTTCTAAAGCAAGCCGCGCAAAGCTCTGCTCTCGAACGTTTATTTGCAGGGGGCACCCTCTCCCCCTACCCCTCTAGCGAAAACGTTGCGCCATAGCAGCAAGGTATTTGTCGTAAGTTGGTCCTGACTTTCTGCGCATCTCGTCTGACGCCTTAATGGCTGCCTTAATGCCACACTCTAGGCAGCGTGGCGCATTACGAGTGTTGGCGCCTACTTGCATTGGCGTATTGCAATCACGGCACGGCATTGTCTTAGTGCGCTTTACTGCCACACTTTTACGAGTCATTACGCACCTCGCGTTACGGGTTTATGAGGCTGCACTGGCTCCTGTGCGAGCTGTCACAGTCACTCTACACCGTACCTGGTAGTAGTTGCCTAAGCTCATTAGCCTTGCTAACGATAGGAGCTCGGCAAGGCCCCTTTTGTCCTGATTGCGAACGGGAAACGGGCCGGAAGGGC
>Ga0126381_100005766_pt1 | contig 13675 bp, 10 predicted proteins | sample PanSoiMetPlot_28_FD_96465 | JGI IMG/M metagenome (GOLD analysis project Ga0126381, IMG submission 96465) | Tropical forest soil microbial communities from Panama - MetaG Plot_28 | ecosystem: Environmental > Terrestrial > Soil > Tropical forest > Bulk soil | place: Panama | collected 2016-02-17
ATCGGGTTTAAGGCCGGCGCACTTGAAGAGGGACTTAAGCATGCCAGCGGCGACCTCGTCTTGATTTTCGACGCCGATTTCGTACCGCGACCCGATTGCATTCGTCGAATGATCGACTACTTTACCGATGAGCGCGTAGGACTGGTCCAGATGCGTTGGAGCCATATTAACCAGAATTACTCGCTGCTCACAAAAGTCCAGGCGATCATGCTCGACGGTCATTTCGTTATCGAACAGACAGCCCGCAATCGGTGCGGCGGGTTCTTTAATTTCAATGGGACCGCCGGCATGTGGCGTCGCCAGGCTATTGAATGGTCGGGCGGCTGGCAGCACGACACGCTCGCTGAGGACACTGATCTGTCTTACCGGGCTCAATTGATGGGCTGGAAATTCATTTACCTCCTGGACGAGGACGTTCCATCAGAGCTGCCTGTAGAGCTGAATGCCTTCAAATCTCAGCAGAAAAGATGGGCTAAGGGTCTGGTTCAGGTCGGCCTCAAAATGCTTAAACGCATCTGGCATGACCCTCGCCTCCCCCTGCGGGTCAAGCTCGAGCAGGCCCTGCGGCTCACCGGGAACCTGGCTGCCCCGCTCGTTATTGTCCTCGCGATCATCAATTTTCCAGTCCTGATCGTCAGATACAACCAGGGCCTCTTCCATTTGTTCGTTCTCGATGTGCCTATTCTAACCTTGTCGACGATTTCAGTTGTCCTCTTCTACATCGTCCCCCAATGGCACCTTTACCCCAAGACCTGGAAGCAGAGCCTGAAATACATTCCCTTTGTCCTGAGCATGGGCATTGCCCTCACATTTTCTAATGCCCGCGCCGTACTCGAGGCTGTGTTCGGCGTTAAGACGCCTTTTGTCCGCACTCCAAAGTATGGCCTGCAGGATTCAAAGGATGCGAGCTGGGTCAAGAAGAGTTATACGCGACGGCGATTTCAGGTTCCTGTCCTTGAGACATCGTTCGCCATTTATTTCCTGTTTACGATCTGGTACGCGGTCTACAGCCACATAATCGGCACAATACCTTTCCTGCTAATATACTTTGTCGGGTACGCTTACGCGGCCGTGATGTCGATTATACAATCGCGAGTGAAACCGCGGGCCGTGGCCGGCAAGCAGCAATAAGATATCGAGAGGCTTCTTGATGAGAATTACGTCGCGCCGCAAGGCGGCGCTTTCAGCCATTTTATCTTTTGTCACCGTGCTTGGGTTCCTTTTCCCCAGGGCTGCAGTCATCGCTTCATCATCGAACAGGCTACCGCTCCCCGATGCTCAGGTTGCGTCGATCGGTGCTGAGATCAGCGGCATAAGGGCGAAGGACACCATCATTGAACTCGGCCGCCGCCACCGCGTCCAGGCCTCCTCTGGATACGACAAGGCTGCCGCCTATATCGCCGAAAAGGCCAAACAATACGGATTGGAACAAGTCCAAATTGAGCGGTTCCCTGCCGACGGCAAAAAGACTTATTACACGCTCAAATCGTCGATCGGCTGGGACGCAGACTCCGGCAAACTCTGGGAGCTGTCCCCTGATCACAGGGTTCTCGCCGACTATGACGAAATGCCTGTAGCGCTCGCGGATTACTCACAGACCGCTGATGTCACGGCCGAGCTCGTTGACGTCGGCCAGGGCGCCGAACCCGCCGACTATAAGGGCTTCGACGTTGCTGGCAAAATCGTACTCGCAGGTGGACCCCTCGCCGCTGTCCATAAGCTGGCCTGCGACGAACGGGGCGCGGCCGGCATACTCAGCTATCAGCCGAATCAAGTGACCGGGTGGTCCGGAGATTACGCAGACAATGTTCGATGGGGACATCTTTCACCCTATAACGCCGGCAACAAGTTCGCCTTCATGATATCTCTTCGCCGCGCCAGGCAGCTCCGTGAAAGCCTTTCTCGCGGTGAACAGATCAAGCTGCACGCCGTCGTCAAAGCGGAAATGCGCCCGGCAGAATACGAAGTCGTCACCGCCACTATTCCGGGCTCTGACCTGGCGGCTGATGAGATCGTCTTCTCGTGCCATCTGTGCCATCAAAAACCCGGCGCCAATGACAACGCATCCGGCGCTGCAGCCATTCTCGAGATTGCCCGCACCCTCCACGACCTTATAGCAAGGGGCGAATTACCTCGTCCTCGCCGCACTATTAAGTTCATATGGCCGCCTGAAATAAACGGGACGCTTGCTTACTTTGCACAGCATCCGGATGAAATCAAACATATGATTGCCGCTGTGCATCTCGACATGGTTGGCGGCGATTATCGAATCACCAAATCCGTGCTCCATATCACTCATACTCCGGCTTCGCTGCCAAGCTGCGTGAATACCGTCGCGGACATCTTTGCCGACTATGCGATCTCCGGGAGCCTTCGCGCGGCGATGGACGGTGATTTCAGAGCCGCTCTGTTCTCGCCCGAAGGCAGCAAGGACAGTCTTGTCGCCGATACGACCCCCTACGAAATGGGCTCCGACCACGATGTCTACCAGGAGGGCTCATTCCGCGTCCCGACGATCTACCTCCGTGATTGGCCCGACGTCTTCATTCATACCAACAATGACACACCGGCCAACATCGATCCCACGAAATTGAAGCGCTCCGGTTTTATCGCCGCCGTCTGTGGCTATTTTCTGGCGACCGCCGGCGCTCGAGAAGCTGAGCGGCTCGCCGACGAGGTCTTCGCCAGGGCCATTGCGCGCATTCCACAGCAGTACCAGCGGGCCGGCACAGCCGGTGAAGAAGAGGGCCGGGCAATCATTTCTGAATCACTCGAGATGGACCAGGCCGCCATTTCTTCGGTTAGGATGCTGGCTCCCGGTGATGCCGCCCTTCAATCAAAGATCGATACCCTCGTCGATCAGGTCAGCGGTGCCTGGCTCGTGCTTACTGGTCAGCTTGCACAGGAACAAAAGGGAAAGAAGGTTTACTTCGTACTCAAGCAGTCGCCTCAAGCTCAACCCGACCGCCAGAAACCCAGGTCCAGGGCCAAACCTGATTCCGGGTCGCGGCCAAGAACGGTCGAGCTTTCGAGCCTGGTGCCCTACCGGCGCGTCGCTGGTCCCATGAACATCTACTACTATGACTATGTCGCCGACCGCGCCGAACCCGCCGATCTCGGGATTGTCAAAAAGATCGGCGCGATGCCTCACGGCGATGTGCTAATGTATGAAATCCTGAACCTGGTGGATGGCAAGCGCGACATCGGGGAGATCAAGGATTACCTGGTCGCAGCTTACGAGGATGTGCCTGTTGACTACGTCACTGATTACCTCAAGCTGCTTAATAAGGTAGGTGTCGTCGACTTCCGCGAAAGGCAGTCGCAGTAGAATTGATTGTCGTAGCTCGTCGTGATTAGGGGATGCCCTGTAAGCGCGGGCCTCCGTGCCCGCCCTATCATTCCGGCCCCGCCGGAGTTTTCGCGAGCACGAACGGCGCCGTTTTGGAACTCGCTCTACTAACGGAGGCACTAGCATGAAACTCCAAGGTCAAGTCGCTCTGATAACCGGCGGAGGCCGTGGCATAGGCCGCGAAATCGCCCTCCGCTACGCATCAGAGGGCGCGGCCATCTCGATTTCTGGAACCACCGAAACAGCTCTCCAATCCGTTGTCGATGAATTGGCTGCCGGCGGAGCCCGCGCCATGACCAGTACCGCCGATGTCGCCGTCGAATCCGCTGTCGAGCACCTCGTGTCGCGCACTTTGGCCGAATTCGGCCGCATCGACATCCTGGTTAACAACGCCGGGATAATCGGACCAACCGCACCCGTTTTTCAGGTCAAGACCGATGAGTGGCAGAGAACTCTCGATGTTAACCTGACCGGCGCCTTTCTATGTGCCAAACACGCTCTCCCAAACATGATCGAGCGCAGTAGCGGCCGCATTATCAACATAACATCGGTGGCAGGCCTCATGGGGTATGCCTTGCGGAGTCCATACTCAGTTTCCAAATGGGGTATGATCGGGCTCACCCGCACCCTGGCTGATGAAGTCGGCAGATACAACATCACTGTAAACGCAATCGCGCCAGGCCCTGTTCACGGAGCCAGGATGGAAGAGGTCATCCGCCGGCGGGCTGCCGAGATGGGCCGCTCAATCGACGACGTCACCCAGGAATATGTCGGCCGGTCTTCACTCAAACGAATGGTTGATGAGCGAGATGTCGCCGCGTTGGCGCTCTTCCTCGCATCAGACGAAGGGGCTAATATTTCCGGCGAGACCCTCAAAGTCGCTGCCGGATTTTCAGTATAGGGTTTGGAGTGCGGCGACACGGGGCGGTCGTACCGCTCGTCGCCGCTTTGGCGTCCGGCCCCGAGCACTTAAATTTTCCGGGACCAAACGCCTCAACGCTCGGATTTTTATAAGACGTCCCGTTGCACCTCACGAACTCATGCAAATCAACGCGAAACCCGATCTCAAAGAGCACATCACATCCAGCGACAAGAAGCAGTGGTATGTCAATCGGATGTTTGCCATCATTGCGCCCCGGTATGACTTCATCACCAGGTTCCTCTCATACGGGATGGATGGTTCGTGGAAGGCAAAACTGGTCCGAATGCTCACCCTGCATGGGAATGAGCAGGTGCTCGACATCGCTTGCGGCACTGGCGATATTACATTTGCTCTCGCTAGCTGCCTGCCTCACGGCAAAGCCGTCGGCCTCGACATCACACAGGGCATGCTCAATATCGCCGAGGACAAGCGCCGCGACTCCCGGATTGAAAACGTCAGCTTCCTTCGCGGCGACATAATGAAGCTGCCTTTTCCAGATGCCTCCTTCGATTGCGTAACCGGCGGCTATGCCCTCCGAAATGTCCCCGACTTGCCCGCCGCACTCGAGGAAATAGCCAGGACGCTCAAACCCGGCGGCAGACTCTATTCCCTGGACTTCGGCCATCCTCCTCTGCGAGTTTATCGCTGGCTTTACCTCAGGTACCTTACCATCGTCGGTTCGGGGCTCGGGCTGGTCTTGCATGGCGATCCCGACACTTACCGCTATATCCCCGAGTCTCTCAAGCTCTATCCAGGCCAGCGCGGAACCCGCGACCTTATGCAAAAGCTTGGGTTCCAGGACACTGGATTCCACGAATTCATGGGCGGAATCATGGCCATCAATTACGGCTCCAAATCCGCTTTGCTTCCGGCAAGTGATGACCCGGCAAGTGATGACCCGGCAGGTGATCCAGCTTTGGATCGGCAAGTGTCCTCAAGAGCCTCACTCTTACAGTCCTGATGCGAACCATAATAAGGACCCGGCCGGCTCGCAGCGTCTAGGACGCCGGCCCTAACGGAGCGTTCTCAGGTCGAGCAATCGTCCGTATCCATGTTATAACAACACTGCAATGAAACTACTGGGTATAGATGTCGGGACCGGCGGCACGCGCGCGGTTATAATTGATGGCCAGGGTAAGGTGCTGTCTTCGGCTACCGCCGAGCATGTGCCTTTTGCCTCTCCAAGGATCGGCTGGGCAGAACAAGACCCGCGCGACTGGTGGCGCGCCTCGGTTGACGCCGTCAGAACCGCGCTGTCCAATGGCTTCATAAGCCCTGCCGAGATCGCCGGAGTTGGTTTCTCGGGCCAGATGCATGGAGCCGTCCTGTTAGGCAAACAGGGCGACGTCCTCAGACCCGCACTGATCTGGTGCGATCAACGCACCAGCGCCCAATGCCAATGGATCAATGACAAAATCGGGCCCCAGCGACTGATCGAGCTCACCTGCAACCCTGCACTCACCGGATTCACATTGCCCAAGCTCCTGTGGGTCCGTGACAACGAGCCGGATCTCTGGTCCAGGGCCCGGCATGTCCTTTTGCCAAAAGACTATGTGCGATACAGGTTGACCGGCGATCGGGCAACCGATGTGGCCGACGCCTCCGGCATGTTGCTATTCGACGTCGCCCGCCGGAAATGGTCCTCTGAAGTCGCTGGTGCCGCCGGCATTCCAGAGACAATGCTCCCTACTGTCTATGAATCGCCCGAAGTCACCGGCTGTATTTCACCGGAGGCTGCTGAGTTGACCGGCCTCCGCCAAGGCACGCCGGTTGTCGCTGGCGGCGGTGACCAGGCAGCGGGCGCAGTAGGCATGGGGATTGTCAGCCCCGGCGCCGTCAGCGCCACCATAGGCACTTCCGGCGTCGTGTTTGCCGCCGCCGATCGTCCGGCTATCGATCCCGCCGGACGTGTCCATACGTTCTGCCATGCCGTGCCAGGCCGCTGGCACGTAATGGGTGTCACCCAGGCTGCAGGCCTCTCACTCAGATGGTTCCGGGATACGTTTGGTACGGTAACGTCGCCAGCCGATCCGGACGACAATGGCCGTGATCCCTACGATCGGCTCTGCCAGGAAGCAGCCACTGCGCCCTCGGGCTCCGAGGGTGTATTATGGGCTCCTTATCTGATGGGCGAGCGTACCCCTCACCTGGACCCGAATGCCCGCGCTGCAATGATCGGACTGGCCGCAAGCCATACCCGGGCCCACATCATTCGTGCGATATTAGAAGGCGTAGCGTTCAGTCTCCGCGACTCTTTCGAGATATTTCGAGAGATGGGCGTTCCCGCAGAGTCGGTCCGGCTCGGAGGCGGTGGCGCGCGATCCGCCCTGTGGCGCCAGATCCAAGCCGACATTTATGGCCGGCCGGTTGGGGTCCTCGAGGCCGAAGAGGGCGCTGCGTTCGGAGCCGCACTGCTCGCCGGGGTTGGCACAGGCATCTGGCCATCGGTCGATGCTGCGTGCGTGCGGGCTGTTCGCGTTGCCTCCGAAACCGAGCCGGACGCTTCGTCGGCAGATCTCCTCAACCGCCAATACGCGGCCTACCGAGCCGTTTACCCTGCACTCAAGGCCGTCCAGGACGCAACCTTGTAGCGCAAAGTAGCGCAAACTATTAGTTTGCGTTCTTCCTGTCCTGCCGCCTATATCTGGACGGCGACAAATCATCACCGGGGCAGAAACTCTACGTCCATCTGGGCCGCACCACGCTTGAACCTGGAAATTGACTGTTGACTCCAACCGCGTCAACACTTACGATCTAATCTCAGGAGGATTTCAATGGCAACTTCATTCGAGCCGCGACCCGAACACAAATTCACTTTCGGCCTCTGGACTGTTGGCAACCGGGGCCGCGATCCTTTCGGAGAGGCCGTGCGTCCGACGCTTGAGCCAGTCAACGCCGTCCGCATGCTGGCCGAGGTAGGCGCTTGGGGAGTCAATCTCCATGACAACGATCTCGTTCCAATTGACGCCACACCCGCTGAGCGGGACAAGATCGTCCGCGACTTCAAGAAAGCCTGCGAATCCTCCGGCCTGGTCGTGCCGATGGCTACCGTCAACCTGTTTTTCGACCCGGTTTTTCGCGACGGCGCATTCACAGCCAATGACCCTGAAGTCCGCGCCTATGCCGTCCAAAAGACCATGCAAGCGATGGATATTGGCGCCGAACTCGGCGCCCGGATTTTTGTCCTTTGGGGCGGGCGCGAGGGCGTGGAAACTGACGCCTGCCGCCGCGCGGACCTGGCCATCAAACGCCTGCGCGAAGCCATCAACTTCCTTTGTGAGTACTCGGCCGACAAGGGTTATGGGTATAAGTTCGCTCTCGAGGCCAAGCCTAACGAACCCAGGGCGGACATTTATATGCCGACCACCGGGTCATATCTCGCATTCATCGAAACCCTCGATCACCCCGATGTCGTCGGAGTCAACCCCGAGGTCGCTCACGAGCACATGTCGGGCCTGAATATGACTCACGCTGTGGCCCAGGCCTGGGAATCGGGCAAGCTCTTCCATATCGACCTGAACGACCAGCTACCCGGCCGGTACGATCAGGACCTCAGGTTCGGCTCTGCTAATCCTCGCGCTGCTTTCTGGCTTGTCAAATTCCTCGAGGACGTAGGCTACGAAGGCCCGCGCCATTTTGACGCTCACGCCTATCGCACTGAGGACTATAACGGAGTAAAAGAATTCGCTCGCGGTTGCATGCGCACTTACTTGATTTTGAAAGATAAAGCGGCAGGGTGGAACCAGGATCCTGAAATCAAAGCGTTGCTGGCCGAAATATCAGAGAAAAAGCCGAGCTCGCCGACCGCAGCATCATATTCGAAAGACCATGCTGCACGCCTGCTGGGCCATAACTTTGACAGGATCGCCCTGTCTTCAAAAGGGCTCCAATACGAGCGCCTTGACCAACTGACAATGGACATACTGCTGGGCGTTCGATAGCCCTTCCTGGGATCCCGAGGCTTCTTGGCGTGCAAGGGACTTATCACGGACCGCATTTCCCTGGGAATCCCGAGGCTCACTGCCAAGGATTTATCACGGACCCCGATCGATTTCTTTCGACCGTGCTCAGAGATCGCAGCCTGCCCGATTTCTCCGACCGTGGTCTGGGAGCTCCTCCGAACTCCGCACTCCGCATTTCCCATTTGACTGGATGCCCGCATTCAAAGGATGATGCTAGTACAAGTGCCCCATAGCAGCTCTGACAAACGGAAATAAAGGCTGTTTGTAAGCGCCTTGGACCCGGCATCAGGCTCTCTTTACCAGGGGTTTTGGGAATGCGTAGATCGAATCTGGCACGGGCATTGGCGGTCGCCGTCAGCGGTGTTTTGCTTGGCGCTTGCGCCAGCGGCTCTCTTGATAAGACCGGCCGGGCCAGGAATCGAAAGGCAGGCCCGATCAGGGTCGGTCTCTCGCTCGATACCCTCAAGGAAGAGCGCTGGCAATTCGACCGTGACATCTTTGCTTCTCATGCCAAAGAGCTGGGCGCCGACGTTCTTATCAGGTCCGCCAACGGTGATGATTCCGTCCAGACCGACCAGGCAGAGGGATTGCTCAACGACCAGGATGTCGACGTGCTGGTCGTCATTCCACACAATGCCCAGACCTGCGCTTCTATTGTCAGGGCTGCAAGGCAAAAGAATGTCCCGGTCATTAGTTATGACCGCTTGATACTCGACAGCGAGCCTGACTTGTATATTTCATTCGACAATGTCAAGGTCGGCGAACTCGAAGCTGCTTATTTGCTCGAGCGCGCCCCTCGCGGCAATTACATCATCATGGGTGGTCCTCCCACCGATAACAACGCTCAGCTTCTGCGGCAGGGCCAGATGAAGGCATTGAGACCGGCGCTCGATTCCGGCGCGGTCAAGATAGCCGCCGACCTCTGGGCCAGGGACTGGCAGCCCCAGGACGCACTCGAAAAGACCGAGGCTGCCCTGGCCCGCTCGCCTGACATTGCCGCGGTCGTCGCCTCAAATGATGTCGTCGCTGGTGCTGTCGTCCAGGCGCTGGAAGAGCAAAAACTCGCCGGCAAGGTCTTTGTCTCGGGGCAGGACGCTGACCTCGCCGCTTGCCAGCGCATTGTTGCTGGAACGCAGACGATGACTGTTTACAAGCCGATCAACAAGCTGGCTCGGCGCGCAGCCGAAGCCGCCGTAGGCCTGGCCCGGGGAGAGAAGACTGAAGCAACCGGCTTCATCAACAACGGAAAGATCGACGTGCCTTCGATAATGCTCGACCCTATCACGGTCGACAAAAATAACGTCGTCCTGACGGTCATCAATGATGGCTACCAAACTCTCCAGGATGTATACCGCTACCTTCCCCTCGACCAGTGGCCGCGCCTCCCCCGATAACGTCGCGCAACGGCGCAATAGGTAGCGCAAACTGTCAGTTTGAGTGATTCTTTTCCACGATACTCGATTGACGGACGCTCAACTCCAAGAGAGGTTGCCGAACGGCCTGACTCCGTCTAGCGGCACGCTATTCAGTTTGCGTAATTCTCTTCCACAATAACCGATTGAACGAAGTCACTCAATTGGCACAATCTGTTTCCCGCACGTCATTGCCTCTCCAGTCCAACTCACGCCGGAATTCGCCGCTTTGTGACAAACTGATTGTTCACTCCAGGCGCCTCACCTATAATGCCCCAGATTGCACAGAGCCAGACTCAGCGGACCGCCTACGAACCGCTCAGCCAGGCGATCTCGACCTTCCCCCATCATCATGGAGGAGTCTATGAGGCCTCAAATGATCCTGCTAGCTAGCGCTCTTGTATTGAGCGCCGTCTCTCCCAGACCACCGGCCAATGCAGTTTCAGAACCTGCCCGGCAGCGCACTCCTGAACAAGACCGCCGCGACCTTTTGGCGCTCGAGACCGGCTGGCTGGCCGGCGAACATAATGCTGCCGTGCTTGATAAGATACTCGCTCCCGACTTTGTCCACCCGGTCGTCACCGGAGACCTGTTGGACAAGACCCAGCACATCTACTACGCGACGAAATTTTTGCCCCCTTCTAACGTTAAACAGCGCTTCGAGAATCTCAAACTCCGCTTGTACGGCGATTTCGCTATAGTAAACGGCCTGGTAGTCGCCAGCAACGAACACGGCAAGGATGTTGACCGGAGCGTCTTTACTGACGTCTTTGCATATCGAGACGGAGGCTGGCGCGCCATCAGTGCCCAGGAAAATCGAGTAGAGCAATTGCACGGTCCCAAGTGAAGGTGAGGGCCATCAGGCGGAGGACCATCAGGATGACTATTGTCGCGGCAATTGTGGAATTCGCGTTCATCCTCATCCCGATTCTCTTACTCACCTGGCTCAACAGCGACGGCAGCGAGGAGACATAGTAATGTACGCTGCTCATTTCGGCGCTGGCCTCGCAATCAAGAGTCGCATGTGGAATGCCCCTACCTGGGCTCTGCTCGTGGCTGCCTTCCTGCCCGACATCTTGTGGATTCCCCTCGCGACGCTCGGCATCGAAAGCCAGCCCACGGCATGGCACGACGACTGGTCCCATTCGCTGCTCATGGTTCTGGTATGGGCGACACTCCTTGCGCTCTTGTTTGTCCGGCGTGGACGCGCTGTCGCTGCGGCGATCTGGCTCGCCGTCTTTTCCCACTTTCTCTTGGACCTGCCAATTCATCCCAAAGACCTGGCACTCTATCCTCATTCCACGATACACCTGGGCATGGGCTTGTGGGGCATTGGACGCTTTAATTACTGGCTTGTCGAATCCTGCGTCCTGGTTGTTCTGATGATCTTCTATATTAGAGGAGCTCGCAGCCATAGACTCTCAGTCAACAGCATTGCTGGCACTTGCGTACTGCTACTGGCTCTGCACACCCGGTTCTTCCTGCCCTTCTAGCCCCTCTGTCGGAGCTGGTGCACAGTTTTTTCCAGCGCAGAAAGTGCGGCTCCACCACCTCCGGAATCCCACCAGCGGAAGCTGGTGGATTGTTCAATTCCAGCCTTAGGCGCACCTCCACCTCAGCAGCAGCAGTCCCTCGCTCGAGACGTTCGTGGATACTTCTACATATTCGACGCTGATTTGATCGCGACCTTCCTTCGACTCCGGCAAGCGCCGCTCAACCATAAGTATTTACTACCCACTGGACTTGAAGTACGATGGCATTGGCTCCACGGCTCCCTCGATCCTTAAGACCTGCTCTTGTGCAACGATCATATGGAAATAGCGTACACATCTCAGGGGGCGCTTCACCTGAAAAACGGAGACGATTCAGTTCGGAGGCTCGAAAGCAAATTCGCCGGCGAGCTCAAGCAGCGGGCCGTCGAGATTCATCAAAAGCATGCCTGGAAAGCCGAGGGAAGGGCAGGTTACTTCTCCGGTCAGGCTCTCTGGGGCGTTAATACTCAAGACCCGCTCGCCATCAACACACTGGTCACCGGCGTATCCAGAGGCCGCACTTTCGATGAACTGCTCTACACGATGGTGATCGGTAATATCTCCGGCGTCTTCAGGCTCAACAAGTCGGCGGGCGTCGAGTCGCGCCTGCTTCACACCGCTGAATACCGCTTGCAGGGCATTGCCGGCCGCCCTGGCGCGGATCAGATTGCCTGCGTCGTTTCCTATAAGTCCGGCCTTTCACACATTGCCGTGATGCCGGACGCGGATTCACCGCCTGCCGATGTGACCGAGGGAGATTCGGTCGATTTTGCCCCGTCCTGGGTTCCGGGCAAGTCGAACAGGCTGGTCTTTCAATCCGCCGGAATGGCCCGGGATGACGCTGGGCGGCTTCATGGCCGTGGGCCCTTCACTATCCAGATGCTCGACCTCGACACCGGCGAATTGACCAACCTGGCTGAGGAAGATGGACAGGACCTGATCCGCCCGCGCATCGATTCTGCCGGGACCCTCTTTTACATTAAGCGGCCTTACTCCAAACCCGGCCAGCCATCCGAGAGTTTTTTCAGGTCAATACTGGACATCTTCCTCATGCCTTTCCGAATGCTCTATGCAGTATTCCAGTTTTTCAACTGGTTCACGATCAAGTATACCGGCCGCACCCTGACTACTGCCGGCGGAGCTGCCCAAAAGGACATCGACATCAAACGCCAAAAGCTCATGTCCAACATAATTGACGCCGAGGCTGCTGTGCATCAGGAATTGTTGGATTCGCTTGAAAAGCGCGGCACCGCCTCAGATTCCTGGCAGCTCATTAGGAAGCGAGTGGGAAGCGCCTCTGAAGCGATAGCCAGGGGCGTCCTGGCTTATGACCTCGGCGACACCGGCGACATCATATACTCTAACGGCAACGCTCTCCGTCGGATCACCACTGACGACCGCTCCGAGTCAATTCTGACCGGCGACCTGATCGACCTCGTCGCCTTCGTTTGAGTCGCTCTCCTCCTTCGGAGCATCGCACCGTCAGTAGCGCAAACTGTCAGTTTGCGTTCTCGATCAGCGACCCTGGTCAATTTGCGCCCTGGCGGTCCTAGCGCCGGAGCGGTCGTATCGCCGTTTGCCACCGCTCAAACTTCCTGCAATAATTCACAAATAGGGACCTCGGGAGGTTGCTCTAACGTACAGGTTTTGGGAGATTCCTAAAGCCGTCCGGTTTGCCTCATTATTTAGGTGCAGCTGACAGAGGGTTCCGAGAAAACAGAACAGTCCCAGTCTCTCTTGCCGGCGCCGGACGCTATATTCTGCGGTAACAATCAAAACATGCTCACGCAGTTGAGAATCGAGTTCTATAAGCTCAGGCGCTCCAAAAGCTTTCACCTCTCGTTCGCGGTTCTCGTTGGCTTTGTGGCGCTCATGCTATGGGGATTCTATACCTACGCCGAGCACAAGACCGGAGCCTCAGCCCGCACAGCCGTCCAGTTCCGGCACACTTACGAATCCAAGACCTATTTTAATGGCCTCACCTTTGCCCTTTATTCGCTGATATTCTCGTTTAGCCTTCTCATGCCGGTCTTTGTCGCAATGACTGCCGGCGGCCAGATCGCTGGCGAGGCTCGGGCCGGCACCCTGCGAACTATGCTCCTCCGCCCTGTTTCCAGGATTCAGGTCTTTCTGTCCAAGTTCGCTATGGTAGCCCTGCATACCTACCTGCTGATGGCGTTCTTTGTCGGGCTCAACTTGCTGATCGGCTATGTTCTGATGGGATACGACAACCTCGAGCTGTACCCGGGCCCTCTGAACCTGGTCGACGAACCGGGTAAGATAATGCAAGGCGATGCTGTTTGGCGGTTCGTCTATGCCACTTTTACCGGTACTTGGGCCTTGCTCGTGGTCGGTGCCGTGGCGATGTTCTGTTCCGTGCTGTTTGACAGCCCGGCGATGGCAATAGTCACGACCCTGTCAATATACATAATGCTCTACATCATCGGCCGAATAGAGTTCTTCGAAGACTTGCGGCCCTACTTCTTCACAACCGACAT
>Ga0126381_100005767_pt1 | contig 13673 bp, 15 predicted proteins | sample PanSoiMetPlot_28_FD_96465 | JGI IMG/M metagenome (GOLD analysis project Ga0126381, IMG submission 96465) | Tropical forest soil microbial communities from Panama - MetaG Plot_28 | ecosystem: Environmental > Terrestrial > Soil > Tropical forest > Bulk soil | place: Panama | collected 2016-02-17
ACGCTCATGGCTTATGTACTTCGACAGGAGTGGTGGAGGCAGGCTGTAAGGTGGCCATCGGCACGCGTCTAAAACGAGCCGGCATGCACTGGACCGTATGCGGTTCGAACGCCATCATCGCGCTGCGCTGCTCGAAGTTGAGTGGACGCTTCCAAGATTTTTGGGAGCGTAGATGCGCACAGATGGCGGCCTGACCTACAACTTTTTCGGGGTGCACCCTATGTTACGGCCTGGCTGGCTTGCGTTGAGGACCAGGCCAGCGTACGATTCTAATTGCTGTTCCGCAATTTCCCACCAGTCGTGTTTCCTCTCAGGAAGTCGTGGAGGGGGAAGAGTGCGGCCCTGAAAGACCGTGGCTGTTCCCGGGAAACGGGGGAGTGTGAGGAGAACGCAAGAAAATGAAGTCCGTCGTCGTGGTTGGGGCGCAATGGGGTGATGAGGGCAAAGGCAAAGTCGTCGACTATCTCTCCGGCTCGTTTGATTACATTGCGCGGGTGGCCGGCGGCCACAACGCAGGGCACACGGTCATTATTGGAAAGGAGCGCTACGTCCTGCAGCTCATTCCCTGCGGAATTCTGCGGCCGAAGCAGCACGCGGTCATTGGCACCGGCGTTGTGGTTGATCCGGCGGCGTTGGTGGCGGAGATTGAAACGCTTTCAAAAGCTGGCGTCGAGGTAAGCGGACGGCTCCACGTCAGCAACCGCGCGCACCTGATTTTTCCTTATCATCGCGAACTGGACAAAGCAGCGGAAATCGCCCGCGGGGCCAATAAGATCGGTACAACGTCGCGCGGAATCGGGCCGGCTTACGAAGACAAGATGGCCCGCCGCGGCCTGCGCATGTGCGACTTGTTGGAGCCGGAACTGTTTCGAAAGAAGGCAGCTCACGTCGTGGCAGAGAAAAACCGCCTGGCAAAAGGCGCGTACGGCGCGGACATTGATTTTTCAGGTGAAGTGGAAGAAACGCTCAAGCTTGGCGGAAAAATTCGCGGCTACATTTGCGATACGGCGCAACTCCTGAATGCCGCGATGGCAGAAGGGAAGTCTGTGCTGTTCGAAGGCGCGCAGGGCACGATGCTGGACATTGATCACGGAACGTACCCGTTTGTGACCTCTTCGAGCGCCACTTCCGGCGGGGCCGCGACTGGCGTAGGCGTACCGCCGACAAAAATCAAAAACGTGCTGGGAATTTCCAAAGCCTACACTACCCGCGTAGGTGGGGGACCGTTTCCTACAGAGATGCCGGACCTCGACGCGAAAGAAGTGCGCGACCGTGGAAACGAGTTCGGCGCGGTGACCGGGCGTCCCCGGCGTTGCGGCTGGCTGGATTTGCAGGTTCTCCGACACGCGAAGATGATCAGTGGAATTGATTCGCTGGTGATTACCAAGATTGACGTTTTTGACACGCAGCGCGAAATTCAGGTGTGCGTCGGCTACAAATACAAAGGGAAACCACTCAACGGAATGCCTGCGCTGGCGGAAGAGTATGAGCAAGTGACGCCGGAATACAAAACGCTTGCAGGATGGAACGTTCCCACGTATGGCCTGAAAGATCAGGCGAAGTTGCCCAAAGCGGCGCTGGACTATTTGCGATTCATTTCCGATTTTCTGCAGGTGGAAATTGGCATGATTTCCACCGGACCGGAGCGCGACGCCACGATTGTGCCCGCGGGGACGCTTCTGTCGAAGTGGCTGTAGAAAGAAGTGGCTGGTGACTCGTGATTTGGTTGCACCTCGTAGTCGTTTGCTCTGCCTAAGCTGAAATGCTCACCCTTGAAGAAGCGCGGCGCAAAGTAATCGAACAAGTTGGCAAGATGCGAGGACCGCGCGCGAGCGAGAAAGTAAGCGTGTGGGACGCCCTCGGGCTTGTGCTCGCGCAGGAAGTTGAAACCGACCGTGAGTATCCGCCTTTTAACCGCTCCACGCGCGACGGTTATGCCGTGCTTTCACGAGAGATTCGCCCTGGTGTGGCGCTCAAGTGCGCCGGAGAAATCAAAGCAGGTGACACCGTCACGCAGGCGCTGACGCCCGGCGCGTGCGTACAAATCATGACCGGTGCTGCCGTGCCCGCGGGCGCCGACGCGGTAATAATGATTGAATACACGCAACGCGAGGGCGACCTCGTCCGATTCGAACGAGCTGCGCAGCCGGGCCAGAACATTGTTCCACGAGGGAGTGAAGCCCGCGCTGGGCAAACCGTCCTAAAGCCGGGAATGCGCCTCGGATTCGCAGAGCTGGCGCTGGCCGCGCAAGTCGGCGCAACCCAATTACAATGCGCGAAGCGCCCACGCGTAGCGATTCTGTCGACAGGAGACGAAGTCGTGCTGATCGATGAGCAGCCTGGCGCATTTCAAATTCGCAACAGCAATAGCGTTTCCATCGCGACCCAAGTGAGAATCGCCGGCGGCGAGCCGGTGGTGCTTGGAAATGCAGCGGACCGCGTGGAAGACTTGGGAGAGAAAATCGAGAAGGGGCTGAATGAGGATGCACTAGTTCTCACCGGCGGCGTCTCGATGGGCAAGTATGACCTTGTCGAAAGCGTGTTGAAAGCGCTGGGCGCGGAATTCTTCTTTGACGCGGTGGCGATTCGTCCAGGAAAACCGGCAGTGTTTGGCGTCTGCAAGGACAAGCCTGTGTTTGGATTGCCAGGAAATCCCGTATCCACAATGGTCACATTTCAGCTTTTTGTAACTCCCGCAATCGATTTGCTGAGTGGCGCAGACGCCCATCCCTTGCCGTTCGTTGAAGCACGGCTCTCAGAAGCGTTGAACGAAAGGCCTGGGTTGACTCATTTCCTTCCCGGGCGTATCGAATGGCGTGGTGCGGAACCGCACGTAAGCGCCCTGAAATGGCAAGGCTCCGGCGACATCGCAGCTCTCGCGGGAGCCAACTGCTTCTTGATGGTCCCGGCAGAGCGAGAGAACATCGCATCCGGCGCGCAAGTTTCGGTGCTATTGAGAAAGGACGTCGTTTAGAGCTCAACGGTACGAGGCGATGACCAAGCTCTCTCACTACGGAGCCAAGGGCGAAGTGCGGATGGTCGATGTGTCCGCCAAAGCAGTAACCAAGCGCACAGCTAGTGCCCAGGGTTTCGTGAAAATGAAGCCAAGCGTCGTGCAAGCAGTTCGCCGGCTCAAAAACCCCAAAGGTGACCCGATGGAAGTGGCTCGAATCGCCGGAATCGCCGCTGCCAAGCGTACCGCCGAGTGGATACCTCTTTGTCATCCTCTCCCTCTCACGCACATTGATGTGACCGCGCGGCTGTGCAAAAATGGCGTGGAAGTGCAATCCGCAGTGACTACGGCAGCGCAGACGGGTGTGGAAATGGAAGCCCTGGTTGCTGTGGCCGCCGCAGCCCTCACGGTCTACGACATGTGTAAAGCCCTTGACAAAGGGATGGAAATCACGGACATCGTGCTCGTCCAAAAAACTGGCGGAAAGAGCGGTGACTTCCACCGGAAGCCGCCTCGGGGGAAGCGCGGGCGATGAGCACCTCGCACGGCAAATCCGCGGTCAGGTTGCTGTTGGCGGACGATAATCCGCTCGTGCGCGAATTGATTGTGAAGGGCCTGGAGCCTTTCTGTGACGTGGAAGTGTGCAAAGACGGCGCGGACGCTTTGCTCAAGGTGGTTGACTCGGCCCCTGACGTTATTCTTTCCGACTACAAAATGCCCGTGCTGGACGGCAGACAGCTTTTCGAAAAGCTGCGAGCGCGCGACTCCACGCGCCACATTCCGTTTTTGTTCATGGCCAGCCGCTCGGACATTGAAGAGCGTTTGAGACCGCTTGTCGACGGTGTCGAGGATTTCATCACCAAGCCTTTCCTGATCAAGGATCTCGTTCGAATCGCAAAGAAAGTCATCGACCGCCTCCACTTGGAAAAGCTACAGAAGAGCGCGTCCCGTCCCGGCGTCATCCAGGGACGCCTGGAAGAAATGAGCATGATTGACCTGATGCAGTCACTGGAGATGGGGCAGAAATCTTGCCGGTTGATCGTGCGCAATAATGGTGTTCAAGGCGAGCTCTATTTTGCGAGCGGACAGTGCCACGACGCCAAAGTGGGCAAAGTGGAAGGCGACGACGCGGTTTATAAGGTCGTGCTTTGGTCCGCCGGAGATTTCGAGATCGACTTCAACGCGGCCAACGCTTCCAAGCGGACGACGACAACCAAGAACACCACGGGCTTGCTTATGGAGGCCATGCGGCTGATGGACGAAGCCAATCGCGATCAAGACCCCGTTGCGACTCAGTAGCTTTGCTCAGAATTCCTCCTCATGCGCGTAGCCGTTCTCACCATCAGCGATAGCGTGGCCAAAGGCGAGCGCGAAGACCGCTCAGGTCCTGCCTTAGTGGCCGCCTGCCGCGAATTGGGCTGGGAAGTTACAGCGTCGTTGCGCATTTCAGACGACCCAGCTGGGATTCGCGAACAATTGCGCGAGCTTGCCGACTCCGGCCGCGTGGACGTTTTGCTGACTACGGGTGGGACCGGCATCGGCCCCCGCGACAACACTCCGGAAGCCACTCAGGCCATTGCCGACCGGATTGTGCCCGGCCTTTCCGAACAGATGCGCCGCAAGGGTTTGGAACATACGCCGACGGCAGTGCTCTCGCGCGGAACAGCCGCGGTGAGAAGCAAGACCCTTATCGTCAACCTGCCGGGCAGCCCAAAAGGCGCGGCTGAATCCCTCGATGCTGTAGCGCACCTGCTGCCTCACGCGGTAAAAGTTCTCCATGGCGCCCGCCACGATTAAGCTTCCCGTCTTATCCCTTTGAGGTCGGCGAAAAGCCCCACGGCCACAGCAAAAAACAGCGTGTAGTTGAAGATCGCAAAAATGATCAGGAAACCTTCTCCCGGTAGGAGGCTGGAGAGGACGATCGCGAAGGATTCGAGGACGACGATTTTCACCGTAACGCTTTCTCTGCGCGGCATAAAAAACAGGCAGGCCGACAGAAACGCAAGAATCCACGGGACGCTCGAATCTCCTGCGGGAGGATAGTTTGGGTTGCCACGGATTGGATTTGGCCCAGCCATCTCTACGGAATATGCTGGAAGAAGAAGGCAGAAGCGGATGGCGGCCAGCAAGAGCGGCGCAGTCGCCAGTCTGCGCTGCCAGGTATCCAGTCGATACAAAAGACAACCAACCATAACGATGATGGTGAGCGAGCTGAATTCGGGGCGGCGCCAGGAAATGCCAAAGATGAGTGTAAAAAGCAAGGCAACAAACAATCGAGCAGTGGGTGTTTCCAGATTCTCGAACCAATCTGGTTGCTGATGATCTTCAGGGTTTTCGATCCGGATGGGATTGTAGACCCCGCGCCGCGTTTGAGGAGAAGCGCTAGGGCGCGGATCGGTGGGCTGATCGGAAGCATTGTTGGTCATGGTCGTTCCTCCTGTGGATCATGCGGCGCAGGGGACGTGGCCTCCGCTAAAAGACCGGTATCTCGTAAGAGCGCTGTGAGGGGCCCACGAAAGGGCTTGAAGACAGGTGAATTCACAAGCGAGAGCAGTCGCACGAAGAGTTCAAGAGTGCCATCGACAAGTCTGTGAGTCCTTTCCTGCTGCGGCGTGTCGTCATAGATGAAATAAAGAAGAAATCCCATGCTTAGAGCCCAAAGCGCCACCGGCAGCACGCCGCGAATATCCTCGGACAAATGTTCGTCGCCTATTGCCAACCTGAAAACGGCGAAGCTCTGTTGGCGATTGACCTGAGTTGCTGAGCCAAAAACGGAGAGTGGGTGCTGCGGCTCACCGGCATAACGGAACAACGCCCCTAGTAGTTTTCGATCCTCCTTAAGGACGTCCAGCTTTGAATGGAACGCAAATTTCAGGCGTTCGGCAAGATTGTGTTTACGCTCCGCCAAGTGAGCCGATACTCTCGCGAAGTGATCGGCTTGGACCTGGTCATAGTAGGCTTGAACGATCGCTTCCTTGGCGGGAAAGTAGTAGTAAGCGGCGCCCAGGGCGATTCCAGCGGATTTCGCGATTTCGCGCATTGTGACCGCCTCGACTCCGCGCTCGCGGAAGAAGGCCAAAGCCGTTCGCAGAATAAGCGACCGGGTCGCCTCACGGGTGGGGCGGATTTTTGACTTATTGAACATGTTCAAATCATAGGCAGGACATGGTTTGAATGTCAAGGGAAAACTGAACATGTTCACACATCGCCCTCTAAGGCTAACAAATACAACTACTTAGCCTAGGCAGTTTGTCCGCGTTTCTCACGGAGACTTGTCGCTTGGAGGGGGGAACTTAGGTTAGTAGTTTTCTTTCCGTGGCTGGCAGCCCCCAATTCGTCAGCCTGTTCGAGACATCTTGTAGTGAAGGCGTAGGATCGTCAGCCCTAGAAAGGAAATCGTGTGGTCCACGCGGAGTACTCCTTCATCGTCGACGTAAACGTGGAAGAGTTCGTGTAGCGTTTTCACGTACCGAACGCGCCTCTGCTCGTTTCCAGAACGGACCATGCGATAGAAACCAGAGCGGCCCCAAGCGGAGCCGGAAGAGTCCAGGCCGAAAGAGCCGTCGGCATGCTGGACCGGGCGGAGATAGACGTTAGCGCTCCCGCGACAGGGGAATGTGACCTTAACGCAGGGGTTCTCCTCTCCTGGCAGCTGGGCTACCGAATACAGTCCCGCATAAATAACGCGGCCCGACGATTTCAAGCGGCGCAGCCAACCGGTGTCCACAATTTGCCCAGACTTGGGAACCACCAATTGAAGGACCTGGCTTGTCATTCCCCTGGCTACTTCTAGCGAAGAGATGGGAAAGTTCATTTGGTCCATGCGGCGGCTGATGAACTCCACTAGCAGCCACAGAAAGAATCGGCCGGTGAGCGAGGCTTCGCTCCAGACCTCAAGGTGGTATTGCGCCGCATGCTCGTAGAAATGGCGGATTTCTACGCGAATTGCATCTGGATTAAATGACGGGCCGCGAAGGGCGCTAAAGTCTGGAAGCAACCCCGCGTCTGGCGGCATGCGGATTTGCAGTTCCTGTGCCTGCGCGATCCGTTCGTAAATGCCCGTCCCAATGCGTTCTGGTTCCCCTAGAGGAGCGGCGAGCCACGGATCGTCCGCAAGGCGAATGCGCTTCCCGGTAAAGCGCACCCAAAGTTGGATTCCTTCCTCCAGGAAGAAGGAAACCAAACCATGCAAGGAGCTCAACAGACCTGCAGCGCGAGCCTCTGGAAAACTCTCCGTTGCGGTACCGCCGGATGGCGTGGTCGTACCCATGAGGCCTCCATTCTGACATGAACCCGCGGTGCCCCGTGGAGTCTGACAGAGGCCGGTGCCCGGTGCATAACGGCAAGGCGTTGGGACTTGCGAAACAAGGATTGACCGTGAGAAAGATACCGTTCAACAATGTTTGCACCATGACGCAGAAACTAACGGAGAAAAAGCTGGCAGTTCTGGGGGCCGGCAAGCTCGGTGGCATCTTGTTGCGCGCTTATCTGAAGCAGGAGCTTTTTTCGCCGAAGCGCGTCACCGCGACCGTGGCACACACCGAAAAGGCTGCTGCCCTGACGAAAGAACTTGGCGTCACGGTGAGAACTGACAATCGCAAAGCCGTGCAGGGTGTGGACATCGTATTGTTGTGCGTCAAGCCGAAAGTCGTCGGCGAGGTATTGAAAGAGATCGCCCCGGAATTAAGCCAGAAGACCCTGATAATCTCCGTAGCCGCTTCCGTGCCGACGAGTTACATCGAACAGCATCTCAGCAAAGAGGTTCCCGTCGTGCGCGTCATGCCAAATACTCCCTCCGCTGTGGGGTGCGGCATGACCGGCATTTGCCGCGGAGCGCATGCTGGCGCCGAACATCTGGAAACTGCGCGCACGATGTTTGACGCGGTGGGGCGCACTGTTGTGGTTGATGAGAAGAACATGGATGCCGTGACAGGCCTTTCTGCGAGCGGTCCCGCGTTTGCTTACATCATCCTCGAATCTCTAGCGGAAGCTGGCGTCAAAGTCGGTCTTCCTCGCGACGTGGCCACTTTGCTGGCCGCGCAAACCATGAAGGGTGCCGCAAGCGTCGTGCTCGAAACCGGTGATCATCCCGCGCTTCTAAAAGACGCCGTCACCACGCCCGCCGGCTGCACCATTGATGGAATCCTCGAACTCGAAGAAGGCAAGCTCCGCGTCACGCTGATCAAGGCTGTAGTCAAAGCCACCAGCCGCGCTGGCGAACTGCTCTTCGAAAAATGAGTCGAAGGGTCCAAAGTTCAAAAGTAGAAGACGCAAAAAGCCTAAGAATTCTTGTCCCTCCAAGGTTGGCTTGGCTATCCCCTTTGAACTCTTGAACCTTCAACTTTTGAACTTCTTCCCTCCGCCACTCACCACTCCCCACTCGCCACTTCTCTTCAGGAGTGATAGGATGCTGCCCGTGGAGGAGCCGTGCCGAAAGCATATCTTCCCGTAATGATTTATGCCGCTCTCGTGGCGGCGTTTCCTGCGGTGACTTTGGTCTTCGCCAAATTAATCAGGCCCGCCTCCACTTCGTTTGGAGCGAAACTGAAACCGTACGAATGTGGCGTGCCCTCCGAGGGCCACTCCCGCGGCCGATATTCCGTCCGGTTTTATATCATCGCCATGCTGTTTGTGGTGTTTGACGTGGAGACGATGTTCCTGATTCCGTGGGCCATCCTGTACCGCGGTTGGGTGATGGCGCACATGGGCCTGTTCGCGCTGGTTTCGATGTTCGTGTTCCTCGGAATTCTGCTGATTGGATATGTATGGTTGTATAAAAAGGGCGCGCTGGAGTGGGCTTGATCGCTGAGATTTATCAGGGGCCAGCGCTTTCGATTTGCTTTCCATGTTCTTGTGCCCATGTTCAGAGATTGACTAGGTTTTTGCCGTGTGTTAGAAACGCGGGCGATTGAAGTTTGAAAATCAGGGTCTTCGTTCGAGCGACCGGTCTGCGAGGGTTTCTGCGTTCTGGTCGTAAGAAAATGGACCGAGCCCGCATTGCACAGGGTCTATGGCCGACGAACCCAAGGAAAAGCAGCCTTCTCCCGTGCCCGCGGGCGACCAGCCCGCGAGCAGTCCTGCAGTTACTCCCCCCGCTAAACCTGCAGCCGCCGCGCCGCCAGCTGCAGCTCCGCCGAAGCCCGCGGCGCCGGTTCCTCCAAAGCCCCCTGTGCAGTTGCAGACGCCGCTCAACAATGAATTAGTCGACCGCGTTCGCGCTAAATTTGGAACAGCTCTAGTCGAGGCGATTGAAGATCGCAAGCAAGCGATTCTCACCGTGGAATGCGGAAGGCTGGCGGAGGTTTCGCAATACTTGCGCGATGCAGAGAAATTCGACTTGCTATCCGATTTGACCGCAGTGGATTGGCCAAAGCGCGAGAAGCGCTTCGACGTGGTTCTCAACCTTTATTCCTTTGCGAAGAACGAGCGTTTGCGCGTAAAAGCGCGTGCCGCAGATGGTGAAGAAGTCCCGAGCGTCACAGGTGTTTGGCCCACCGCAAATTGGCTCGAGCGCGAGGCCTTTGACATGTATGGCATCGTTTTCGACGGACATCCAAATCTGGCCCGCATCCTTTTGCCCGACGAGTGGCAAGGCTATCCGCTGCGCAAGGACTACGACATCATCGAGCAGGATACAACTTGGGTGAAAGACAACCTCGGTATTGAAAGCGGTCAATAGGAGCAGGGAATAACCAGCGTGGCGAACGACACCATCACGGATCTCGGCGAAAAGCAGAAAACACTGCTGGGCGCGGACGAACTCATCCTGAACATGGGGCCGCAGCATCCCTCCACCCACGGCGTGCTGCGCGTGAAGCTCAAGCTCGACGGCGAACGCGTCATCGGCTCCGAGTGCATGATCGGGTATCTGCACCGTGGCGTGGAGAAAATTGCAGAGCACCGCACGTATCAGCAATTTGCGCCCTACGTCGATCGTATGGATTACGTGGCGGCCGTCAGCAACGGCCTGGGATATTGCGAAGCCATCGAGAAGTTGTTGATGGTCGAGGCGCCGCCTCGCGCGAGAGTCATCCGAACGATCCTGACGGAGCTTCAGCGCATCGCCAGTCATCTTCTCTGGCTCGGTACTCACGCGTTGGATATCGGCGCGCTCACGCCGCTTTTCTATTGTTTCCGCGAACGCGAAGAGATTCTCAAGATCTTCGAGAAATATTGCGGCGCACGCTTGACCACGCACGCATTTCGCATCGGTGGTCTCCAATACGAGGCCTACGACACCCTGGAAAAAGACGTCGAGCGCTTTTGCAAGGCGTTCGACTCTCGCACCAAGGATTACGAGGAGCTGCTGACGCAAAACCGCATTTGGCTTGGTCGCACAAAAGGAATTGGAATTCTGAAAGCGGAAGACGCGATTGCCATCGGCGCCACCGGCCCCGTGCTTCGCGCCAGCGGCGTGAAGTGGGATATCCGCAAAGCGATGCCTTACGCCGCCTACGATCAATACAAATTTGAAATTCCCGTCGGCACTACGGGCGACACCTACGATCGCTACCTCGTGCGCATGGAAGAGATGCGCCAGTCGCGCTTGATCTGCCTGCAAGCCATCGAAAACATCCCGAGCGGGCCAATCATGGCCAAAGTCGGCAAAGTGCTGAAGCCGCCTCCCGGCGAAGTCTATCACGCGATTGAAGCGCCCAAGGGAGAGCTGGGCTATTACGTCATCAGCGACGGAACCGTACAGCCCTATCGCGTACGCATCCGTCCGCCTTCTTTTGTGAATTTGCAGGCGTTCGACCAAATGGCGCGCGGACACTTGGTGGCCGACGTCGTTGCCATCATCGGAACGCTCGACATCGTTTTGGGTGAAGTGGACCGATAGTGGTCGGGTGAACTCGAAAACAGTCTGAATCCCGGGGTGACAAGTCGCTGATGCAAGGTGTGATACAAGCCACGATGGACTTCGTGAAGCAATACTGGGCGCCGCTCGTTTGCAGCCTGGCGATTGTCGCGATCCTTCCGCTGGTAGCCGGCTACATTGTCCTGGTCGAACGCAAGATCATGGCCGACATGCAGGCGCGCCTCGGCCCGATGCGCGTCGGCCCTCACGGCTTGTTGCAACCCATCGCCGACGCTGTGAAATTGCTCATCAAGGAAGACATTATTCCTGACGAGGCCGATAAGCTCGTCTTCTGGCTCGCGCCGGTGCTTTCCGTTGCCGCCGCATTGTTGGCGATGGCCGGCCTCGCGATCGGCCCGGCCTTCCAAATCGCAAAGGACATCAACATCGGAATCCTTTTCGTCGTCGGCGTTAGCGCCCTGGGAATTTTCGGTATCGTGCTGGGCGGCTGGGCTTCGAACAGTCACTATTCGCTGATCGGCGCGCTTCGCAGTTCCGCGCAATTGGTGAGTTACGAAACCGCGGCAGGGATGGCTCTCGTCTGCGGGCTTCTCTTCGCCGGCTCGCTGAACATCACTTCGATTGTCCAGGCTCAGTACGATCAGGGTATTTGGTTCGGATTGCTCGCTCCCGTAGCGTTTTTCACGTACTTGGTCGCGTCGATTGCAGAAACCAACCGCGCACCATTTGACTTGCCTGAAGCGGAGTCCGAACTGGTCGCCGGCTACATGACCGAATTCAGCGGCTTCCGCTGGTCTCTGTACTTTCTCGCGGAATACACCAACATGATTGTTGTCGCCTCCGTCGCTACGACGTTGTTCCTCGGCGGTTGGCTGCGGCCTTTCCCGCGAACGACTTGGCTCAATTTCCTCGATTTTCTGCCGCCGCTGGCAATGATCGGCGTTGCCGCCTATTGCTTCATGCGCACTCCGAAGCAGCCTGCTCGCGTGCAGCAAATGTTCATGCTGGCCGTTGCTGGATTGTGTTTGGCCGTTGCGCTGGTCCTGGCGGCGCCCTTGGTCGTGCCAGCCGTGAAGCCATTCCATGACGGAATCTTGGGAGCATTCTGGTTCATCCTCAAAGTGAGCCTGTACATTTATTTCTTCATGTGGCTGCGCTTCACTCTCCCGCGCTACCGTTTCGACCAGCTGATGCGCCTCGGCTGGCATTTCCTGATTCCTCTCTCCATCATCAACGTCCTGGTGATCGGCATCGCCATGATCGTAGGCCAATACTTCAATTTGACAGGTGGGGCGCTGCTCTTGACCACCATTCCCGCGTCCATCATCGCGTTGATCGTTGCGCTATTCATTTTGGCTTCGGAGCAAAAGAGCGAGCCGCAGAAAGCCAGCGCCGCGCCGGATTCCTATGCTTGATCAGGTCATCTTTTACACTTTTGCTGCGATCGCCGTCATCAGCGCGATCCTGACGGTCACGCGCCGCAACGTCGTCCACAGCGCAATCTTTTTGATTACCGCGCTCCTCGCCACCGCAGGAATCTTCCTCCAGCTTCGCGCGGAATTTCTTTTCATCGTCCAGATCATCCTTTACGTCGGTGGCATCATGGTGCTGTTCGTCTTCGTTATCATGCTGGTGAATCTGGATGAAGCCGTGCGCCAAATGCGATTTGCGCGCCAAAAATGGGTGTCGCTGCTCGTCTCGCTCGCGCTCGCAGCCCAGGTGGGCTTGATGTTCTGGTCCAGTCGCAAAATGCCCGGCCAAGGCATGCCCAAGTTTGTTGCGGCGCCCGTGGACAAATTGCCGGCCAATTCCGAAGCGGTGGCTCAGAGTCTTTTCCAGACGTATCTTTTGCCTTTCGAAATTGCCTCGGTTTTGTTGCTCGTCGCTATGATCGGCGCAGTCGTCATGGCAAAGAAGAGGACCTAAGAAATTATGCTTCCGATCGGACATTATCTTTTTCTCGGACTCGCGCTTTTCATTATTGGAGTAATTGGCGTGGTCACGCGTCGCAACGTCATCGTCATTTTAATGTCCATTGAGCTGATCTTGAACGCTGTGAATATCAACCTCGTGGCGTTTTCGCGTTTGTATGGCGACGTCGCGGGTCAGGTTTTCGCCCTCTTCATCATCGCGGACGCAGCTGCCGAAGCCGCCGTCGGGCTTGGAATCATCATCGCTTTCTTCCGCAACCGCGAAACCGTTCTGGAAGACGAAATGGATTTGTTGAAGTGGTAGCCCCGAACAGGGACCTCGGCAGAGAAATGATGCGCAACGAAATCGAAATGACGAAGCAAGGAAACGCACGAGCATGACGCCAACGGGATATTTCCTCGAGCACCTTTGGCTCATCCCGCTGTTTCCGCTGGTAACTGCGGCGCTAATGCTTTTCATCGGCCGCCGCCTTCCCAACGCCGCCGTGAGTGTCCTCTGCGCCGGCAGCGTTGGACTGTCGTTTGTCTTCGCGCTCGGCGCGGTGATGCAATTGCTCGCTTCTGATCCCCCTAACCGCGTCGCCCAGCAAGTTCTTTTTCAATGGCTCACGCCCGGTCCCATGCAAATTACCGGCGGCCATCTCATCAACTTCACCGCTGACTGGGGTTACCTGCTCGATCCACTCTCCTGCGTCATGGTGCTCGTCGTCACCGGCGTAGGATTCCTGATTCACATCTACTCCATCGGCTATATGGGTCACGAAGGCGGCTATTACCGCTTCTTCGGCTACATGAACCTTTTCATGTTCTCCATGCTCACGCTCGTCCTCGCCAACAACATGCTCCTCATGTTCGTGGGCTGGGAAGGTGTGGGCCTGTGCAGTTATCTGCTGATCGGTTTTTATTTCCTTAAAAAATCCGCCTCCGACGCGGGCAAAAAAGCATTCATCGTGAATCGCATCGGAGACGC
>Ga0126381_100005768_pt1 | contig 13671 bp, 11 predicted proteins | sample PanSoiMetPlot_28_FD_96465 | JGI IMG/M metagenome (GOLD analysis project Ga0126381, IMG submission 96465) | Tropical forest soil microbial communities from Panama - MetaG Plot_28 | ecosystem: Environmental > Terrestrial > Soil > Tropical forest > Bulk soil | place: Panama | collected 2016-02-17
CTGTTCCCGCCACGCCCGCGAGTCCGACTTCGAGCACGCCATCCCCTACCACCAGGGCGGCAAGACCTGCGCCTGCAACGCCGGCGCCAGAAGCCGCCGCTGCCACAAGGTCAAGCAAACCAACGGCTGGACACTCACCCAGCCCCGCCCCGGCTTCCACCAGTGGACCACCCCAACCGGCCGCACCATCACCCAAGGACCGAAGAGGTACCCTGCCTGATCGGATATGGCGTGTTACGGTAACCGGCGTGCCGCTGCTGCTGCTCGATCTGGACAACACCCTCATCGACCGGTCCGGCGCGTTCCGTCGCTGGGCGCGGGAGTTCGCCGCGGCACACACCGGCAGCGATGCGGACGCACAGTGGCTCGTCGCGGCGGACAGGGACGGGCTCAAATCCCGAGAGCGGCTCGCCGCGATGATCGGCGAGAGATTCGGGCTGGATAGCCGCGCCCATGCGGGACTTGTCGCGGAACTGCGCGGCGGGCTGGTCAGGCAGATCATTCCCGACGCGGCGGTGACCGGAGCCCTGCACGATGCCCGCGCGGCGGGCTGGATGCCGTTCGTCGTCACCAACGGCACCGTGGAACAGCAAGAGCGCAAGCTCCGGCATACCGCCCTGGACCGGGAGGTGGCCGGGTGGGTGATCTCCGAAGGGGCGGGCCTGCGCAAGCCGGACCCGGAGATTTTCCGGTACGCGGCCACCCGGGCCGGACAGTCGCTGGACGGCGCGTGGATGATCGGCGACTCCGCCGAGGCAGACATTGGCGGCGCACGGAACGCGGGAGTGCCAGGTGTCTGGCTGCACCGCGGACGTCCGTGGCCGCTTACCGCGTTCCGGCCCGTACACGCGGCCGACAGCCTGCCACAAGCAGTCCAAATCGTCGTTGCCGCGGGCGAATGAGATCCTCTCCTGTCGTCGTCGTTGATCACGGCAGGGCTTGGTAGCAGAATCGGTCGTGTGCGCAGCCAGCCATTGTTCCTTGTGTTCACCTTAGCCACGTTGACCTGTGCCACCCTTGCGAGCTGCACCGGAGCCAGCGCTCCCGCGGCGAGCCCGTCCGCCAGCGCGCCGCATGTCAGCGGCCCGATCGGCAGCCCCGGCAACCCGGTGATCTTGGGCTGTGACGCGGAGGCGTGGGACGGAGCGCCGGCCCCTCCGGCCCCGGTCACTGCGGGGCCGCAGGACCTGGCAGTCGGGCCGATGTACTTCGCCGGCGCTCGCCACCTCGCCACCGAGACTCCTGCCCAGGAGGGCGGATCCCCGTATGGGCGCGACGGCATGTTCTTCAAGTTCGGCGTGGTAGTCCGGCCAGCCGCGACGGTCACGGTAACAATCGGGGCCAGCGCCCGCGGCCACGTGGTGATCGTCAAGGCCGTCAATGGCTCGGATCTCGCCATGACCTCGGCGACCTATCATGCCTGCAGGGAGCCGGGCGGTTTCTACCCTCAGGGCTTCGCATTCACCCACCCGCCATTCCGTGGCTGCGTACCGCTCGACGTGACGGTCGGCGGCCAGGCTCAGGTCCTACACGTCACGCTGTCGTTGTTCGCGGGATCTTGCGCTTAATGGCAGCCTTCGCGGGCGACGGTCCGGGCGGCGGTCGCCAGCGCGCTGGCCACGGCCCCTGGCGGCGCGGTGGCCGCGGTGATGCTGATCGCGATCGACGAGGGAGTGCCGAGGAATGTCTCGGTGCCCTCGTAGACCTTGATCCCGTCGGTGACGGTTGCTGTCCCGGCCATCGACGCGGTCGCCGCCACCCATGTCCCGCAACCCAGTTCGATGCTGGCGCCGCCGCGCCGCTGGCCCCGGCCGGAACCGCCGGTCCGGTACGACCACGCGCAGCTGTGCGAGACGGTGCCAGCAGTGTCCGCACTCCCCGGCACCCAGGTGTTGACCAGGTCCCGTGATCCCAGCCCGGCCACCTCGTTGGCCTCGGACTCGGTCACGAGCCGGCAGGCCTCCCAGGCGGGCGGCGAGCCGTAAGCCTTCGCCATGACGACCGCCGAGCCAGAACCGCAAGCGGCGGCGAGAAGGACCGTCGCGATCAGAAAGGAATCGGCCGCCCGAAGTACTGCAGGACAACAGCGCGGTCGTCTCGATGGGAAGTCTTGTTCCGGTGCAGGTGACCGCATGTCTGGCAGCATTGCACGATGAAGTAACGATCACGTTCGATGCCAGCGGCGACAGGAGACATCAGGCCGCCGCAGCCAGAGGCCCGGTCGCCCGGACTGACGTCGACGTGCTTGGAGTACAAGCATGACGCGCAATGGTTGGTGTAGCCATTGCCCCGCATACCCCTGCCACAGTGCTCGCAGGTGAAATCTTCGACTGTTCTGCTGAAACGGCGCGATGGGCCGTCGGCGGCAGTTTCCGCGTCAATATCGATGCGCGCACCTCCCGTCCCAGCCACGCTCATCATCGCAGAACAGGAAGTGAATGGGCAGAACGAAAAACGGGCCGGAAGGGAAGTTGAGCAGAACGAGAAGTGGAGCAGAAGGGGAAAGTGGAACAGATTGAGGCGGAGAGCAGGCCCGGGCGCAGAGTCGAGCGGAAGTGGAGCAGACCGCGGGCGTAGAGCAGGAGGGGAAGTCAGGAGGGGAAGTGGAGCGGGCGGAGAGTGCTAGAGATGCGAAGCGCGCCGGCCGCCAGTTAGATGTCGCCGCCTCCCCGGCGAGATCACTGGCTGCCGACGCGCGTCGCCTAACTCAGGTTGAAGGGGTCTTGGTCACGGGTCTAGGTCCAGCGGATCCTGGTCAGCGGATCCTCGTCAGCGATCCTGGTCACTGGGCAGCCTGGGTCACCAGGTCTCCCAGCGGTCCTGCTGGCCCCTAGATGGCCAGTGGTTACCGAACCGCTGTCGGTAGTAGCGAGCCTCATCCCAGGCCTCGCGTACCTTGCGCTGCATGCGTTCCTGATGTCGGGACATCGCCGCAGAGCAGTAGATCATTGCCAGCAGGGCGCCGGCCGCCAGCCCCAGGGCCGTACAGGCGGCACCGAAGAGCAGGTATGTGATCATGCTTCTAGCGTGCCGGATAGTAACCGACCGTAACTGGACGAGGGCGTCGGGACCCGTCTGAAACCGTCGAATCCTGTCCCGGCCGGTCATACGGGAGCCAGTGAAAACAGGGTAGTTATGATGTTAGTGCTGTCTACTGTGAGTGAAGGATGGATGACTTCCCGTCAGCGGCCGAGGTGCAGTCGTTTGTGGCCGCGCTGCGTGCGCTGATCACACCGGGCGTCTACGCAGCCGAGCTCGAAACCTCCCCGTTGATCGACCTGCCAGCCGTGGAGGCGCGGGCCGGGCCAGACGCGCCCAGAACCGTGCGTGCGCAGGCTTTCATCGAGTTGCTAGAGAGTGTCATTAATGTCCGATTGAGCACCACCGACCGGGCGGCGGCGAGCATCCTGTTCGGCATCGGCACCTGGTCCGGCAAGCCAGTGCGGGAACGCCATTACGAAGTGGCCAAGCTGCGGAACAGGCACTGGAACTGGGAGCGGAACTACCGCAAGGAACCGCTCACCCGCGACCTGCTCACGGTGCTGCGCGCGCTGATCAGGGAGGACGGCGCCGTGCCTGAGGCGGAGCCCGCGGAGTCCGCGCGGCCCGCTCGCCCCGCGCAGCCCGGGCAACCCGCGCAGCCCGGGCAACCCGCGCAGCACACCCTCTCGGCCGAGGCGCCTGGTGCCGAGCCGGGCCACGACGCCGACACCGGGTCGGAGGCCGAGTACCACCTGCGCCGTCTTGGCCGGCGCCGGACCGCCTACCCGCTCGACATGAGCCTTGAGCAGTTGCAGCAGGCCGGGCTCATCGTCCCTGTCAAGCTGGGCCGGTACCACGAGCGGCAGGCGTCGCGGCAGGCGTCGCACCTGCGGGAGATCGTCGGCTGCCTGCGGGACGGCAGCAGCGTGCTGCTGCTCGGCGAGCCCGGCGCGGGCAAGACGCTCGCGATTTACCAGCTCGCCACCGAGTGCGCGGAGGCCGGGCTGAGGCCGATCCCGGTACGCGCGCGGGACATCGCGGAGGTGCTCGCGCGCGACGGGTGGCGCGGGATCAAGGGGGACGGCGCGCGCGCCGTGATCCTGCTCGATGGCCTCGACGAGGCCATCGAGCTCATCGCGCAGAACAGGGACCAGTTCGCGGCGGACCTGACGGAGGTGCTGTCGGCCGGGCCGTACGTCGTATCGTCTCGCGTCCGCGAGTACGAAGAGCTGATCTCCGGCGGCTTCCCCGATCCGGGGTTCGACGTGGTCTACGTCATCGAGCCGTGGACGCTGGAGACCGAATTTCGCGAATACCTCCTCCGGCTGGCGAAAGCCGGGCTGCTGAACGAACCGACGCTGTACGAGGCCGTCGTTGGCTCGGACGATCTGGCCCGCCTTGTGAGCAGGCCACTGTACGCGCGGATGCTCACCTTCGTCGGCGAGCAGGCCGCTCGCGGGCTGCGCGACCAGGTGTCGCTGTATGGCGAGTACCTGACCAAGCTGTCCCGCGTCACCGACTTCTCGCTGGAGAGCCAGGGCGTGGACACCGGCGGCGCGCTCCAGCTATGGCAGGCGGCGGCCTGGATCATCTACTCCAACGGCGGCGCGGCCGACGACATCGTCCCGCTCGCCGACGTGGAGCAGCGACTGCCCGACCTGCTGCCACGCCCATACACCAGGCGGGTACTCGACCAGATCATCGAGCGCGGCAGCTCCCATGGCCGGGAGACCGGCGAATTCATCCACTATTCGTTCTACGAGTACCTGGTCGCACGCGAGACCTACGACAGAATCTTGCGGAACCCGGATCCCGAAGAGCTCGCGGAGATACTGAAAGGCGACCTCCCACGCGAGATAAGGCACTACCTCATCGGCCAGCTTCGGGTTAACAACGACGCCGGCCTGCGGGAGACCCTGCTCGGCTCCTATGCCAGCGTCCGCCGGGTGCTTAACATTTCGGACCGCGCCCGGCTATCGGTCTGCAACCTGCTCATTTACCTGATATCGCGGGTATTCGAGAATTGCGAGGAATGGCTGCGCGGCCTGCTCGCGGACGAGGACGACGCGTTCCTGCGGCACAGCGTCCTGTGGGCGATGTGTCATGTGGGCGCGGGCACCGCGCTGCGCGAGTTCTTCGCCGAGCTCACGGCGGAACCGGACGCGCGCAGCGATTGCCGCGGCTACATGCTCTATTACTACGGCGATGTCGCGCGAAGTGAGGGACCGCCTTATCGCGACGACCCGCCGCACGCCGCAGAGTGCTCGCTGACCTACCGCAGGGTCATGGACATGTTCGCGCAAGACGATTTCACGGCGACCGTCGCCGCGGAGCGCTGTTTCGTCGACATGTACGTTTTCCTGGACATTCTCACCGTCCGCGGCATGACACTCGAGCCAGCGGACAGAGTCGTGCTGAGCGAAATCCTGCGGAGCCTGCGGGCGGCCGGCCTGCCGACCGCCATGATCACCCGGCTGGGCAGGCTGGCGGCGCGGGCGGGCCTGGCCGGCTTACATGGCCTGGTCACCTGGCCTGGTCACCGGCCGGATTATTCGGTTGACCGCGCCTGAGCGCGTGAGGTTAGGTCGAGACCGTGGCCGACGTGCAGGGCGTGTGCGACAAACGCTTCGAGGCGGTAGCGATGGCGCTGGCGGAGTCGCTTGACGGCGATGACGTGGGCGCCAGCGCGGCCGTGTTCGTCGACGGCGAGCCGGTGGCCGACGTCTGGGGCGGGCATGCCGACGCGGCGCGGACCACCGACTGGGAGCGGGACACGATCGCCAACGTCTTTTCCACGACCAAGACCATGCTGGCGCTGTGCGCGCTGATCCTCGCCGACCGCGGCGACCTCGACCTGACCGCTCCGGTCGCCAGGTACTGGCCGGAGTTCGCGGCTGCGGGCAAAGAAGGCGTGCAGGTGCGCCACCTGCTGTCGCACACCGCCGGCCTGCCGGAGTTGGACCCCCCGGTGCCCGCGCGGGACCTAACCGACTGGCAGGACATCACGGCCCGGCTTGCCGCCCAGGCCCCGCTGTGGGAGCCGGGAACTCTCGCCGGGTACCACTCGATCACCCAGGGATTCGTGGTCGGCGAGGTGATCCGCCGCGTCACCGGCGTTTCGATCGACAGTTTCTTCGCCGCCGAGGTCGCCGGGCCGCTCGGCGCCGACTTCCACCTCACCCTGTCCGCCGAACATGACCACAGGTTCGCGCCGGGAATCGCGCCGCCGGAATCGCCGGACGGCGACATGGTCGCCGCCCCGCCGCCAGACGCGACAGCGCCGGTCGGGGTGGCGCCGGTCGAGGTAGCGCCGCCGACCGGAGCCGGGGAGGGAATCCGGCTCAGTGTCGCCAACTCCGTGGCCTGGCGCCGCGCGCAGATCCCGTCGGGCAGCGGGTACGGCAACGCCCGTTCCGTAGCGGCTATTCAATCTTTGCTTGCCTGCGGGGGAGCGGTGAACGGTGTGCGGCTGCTTTCGCCGCAAGGCTGTGACCGCGCGCGGGAGGAGCAGTACCGCGGCGTCGACCAAGTCCTCGGCGCGTCGATCCGCTGGGGCATGGGCTACGCGCTCTTCGATCACTCCATCGGCTGGGGCGGCTGGGGCGGGTCGCTGGTGCTCGTCGACCCGGAGGCCCGCATGACGGTCGCCTATGTGATGAACCAGATGCTCGAGCCTCGTGGCATGGGCGGAGACCATCGCGGGCTAGGCATAGTCATGGCCGCCTATGAGGGCCTTGGCGGCTAAATCTTCTGGCATACGTAGCAACAGTGATAAGACTTTGCGATCCTCAGGGTTGACTCAGAATGTTGCCTTACACAACGATGTGACCTATCACCATATAGCCGCACGAGTACTACCCCGCTGCAAAGCGTGCTCCCAGCGCTGAAACCCCCGGGCGCGGGAGCGCGGCGCTTACCCGCGCCTGAACGCTACCCCGGGGGCGTGGAAGCTCAGTGATAGGCGAGGCATCAAGGATGCAGTTGACAAAGAGAAAGAGTCTCTACGCAGTGCTGGCCGCTGTCTTCGGGCTGGGGCTAGCGATCGCCCTGCTGGCGGCCCCAAGCGGCGCGTCGGCGACGATCGCGAAGGCGAAGGATTCGAGCGGCATCACGTCATCAAGCCTGGGCACGTTCACGCCGACCTTCGTCGGCTCGGCAGCGACCGGCTGTACCGGGTGCGACCTGATGACCGGCCCGACCGTGACCCCGTCCACGGCGTCGTTCGCCGTGGGGTCGTCAAAGGTGGCGGCCGCGAACAAGGCCGCGAAGGCCGCGATCGCGGCGCAAAAGGCCGCGGCTGGCAAGCTCTCCGCGGCGCAGCTCGCGAAGCTGGCGCACGCACTGCCGTCATCGCAGCTCAACAAGATCACGGGCACCCGCGCCGCGGCGGCCCGGCTGGCCGCCAACGCCGCCACCGCCGCTGCCCCCTCGGCGCCGCCGGCCGTGAGCTGCGACCCGATCGGCCCGGGATGCGACAACATCAGCATGTCCGCGGGCGGCGCCAACGGCGTCAAGGGCATCAACGCCGTCGACAGCGGCACGATGTCCACCAACCCGCTTGGTGACATCGAGCCTTCGGACCAGGGTCTGTGCGCGGGCAACGGCTTCGTCGTCGAGGACAACAACATCGGCGAGGTCCTGTTCTTCAACACGCACCTGAACCGCGTCTCCTCGGTCATCCCGCTCGACACCCTGATGGGGCTGACCGACCGCGGCTGGAGCAGCGGCGGCGACATCTCCTGCGTCTACGACCACAACAACGGCGGGCACTGGATCTTCACCCAGTTCGTGTCGGCGAGCAGCGAGGCCGCTGGCGGCCCGTTCGCCGGCTGCTTCGCCGGCGTGCCTAACACCTGCATGGAAGGCATCGCGGTAACCAAGGGCAACAACCCGTTCGGTCCGTACAACGTGTACTTCATGAACGCCAACTACAACGCGAACGAGCCGGGCGCGCCGACGCTGCTCAACGACTTCACGAAGATCGGCGTCACCAGGGACGCGCTCCTCATGATGTGGGACGAATTCCCGCTGGTGACTCCGGGCATCGGCGGCGGCGGCTTCAACGGAGCGCAGGAATTCGCCATCGACAAGGACGCGCTTGAGCGCGGCGCGCCGGTCTCGCTGAGCAACGGCAAGCCGAACCCGTTCTTCAACGTCGCGATCGAGAACATGGGCCTGCTGGCGACGCCGGACGGCACGTGCGCCTCCGACAACATCCGTCACCGGCCCGGCATCACCTGCTGGTTCTCGGTCATCCCGGCGAATTCGTCGGACCCGGCCCAGTTCGACAACAGCCACTTCGGATCCGGGTTCATGCTCGAGTCGCTTGACTTCTACGGCCAGGGCGACAACCGGGTCGCGGTCTTCGACTGGACCGGGCTGGCCGCTCTTGACAGCCCCGGCTGCTTCGCCTGTGGTCTGACCCACTTCGGCGGCGCGCTGTTCTCCGGCGTGCAGCCGTACTTCTACGACTTCTCGCTGTCCGGCGCCCCGCAGAAGGCCGGCCCGATCCCGCTCGGCGACATGTGCGGCGCGGCGGGCCTGAGCGCGGGCACCACCCCGCCGGCCAGCTGCCCAGAGGGCCCGGTCGCGACCAACGGTGACAACTTCACCCAGGCGTCGCAGGCGCAGGGCCAGCTGTGGGGCGCGATCAGCACGAGCGTCTCGCAGTCGTTCGCCAGCGAGTCGAGCCCCGAGGAGCACTTCGGCTCGGCCTTCTGGGTGATCGGCACCGAGAGCTTCGACCATCACGGTTTCTTCACGCTGACCAGTCAGGGCTACGCGTCGGCCGCCCACGAGGACCTCGCGTTCCCCGACATCGTGGCGCCCGACTACGGCCCGGCGGCGTACTTCTTCACGCTGACCGGCAACGGCGGCCCGACCGGCGCCGACAACGGCGGCTTCTTCCCGAGCACGGCGTTCGGGCGGGTGTCCGCCGGGTCGAGCGACCTGGCCAGGAACAAGATCCACGTCGTGGACCTCGGCCAGTCGCCGACGGACGGGTTCTCCGAGTACCTCGGATTCCCCGGCCCGATCGGCCCGCGCTGGGGCGACTACAGCATGGGGCAGTTCGACCCGGGCAGCGGGAAGATCTTCTTCTCCACGCAGTACATCCAGTTCCCGAACTGCGCGCCCCCGGACTTCACGCTGACGCTGGCCACCTGCGGCGGCACCAGGGACGACTTCGCGAACTGGGGCACTTCGGTTAACTCCATCTCCGCCGACTAGTAACTCGTAATCGCGCGATCGACGCCCCCGCCCCCGGCTCGCCCGGAGGCGGGGGCGTTCGCGTCTATTTGCCGCTAAGGTGCTGAGATGGCCTCACCGGACGCCGCCGAGCCCGCGGCCAACCGCGCCGAGCGCGGCCTGCTGCTGCGCCGTGCGGTGGCGGAGGCGGGCGGCCTGGCGGCCATCGACCGGCTGATCGCGACCCGGCGCGACCTGACCCGCGCCGACCAGCAGATGCTCCGCGCCTGGCAGGACGACCCGGTACACGGGGTCTTCGAGGTGCGCGCCGCCGACATCGGCAACCCGGTGATCACCGTGCTCAACCTTGTCGACGACCTTGAATACAAGATTTACGGCCTGCCCGGCCTGCTCGCGCCCGGCATGTTCCTGTCCGGCACGCTGCTGCCGCTGACCGACGACGACACGGCGTGGCTCACCGATGGCGCGCAGACGTCGCATCCCGCGTCCGATGCCCGGCAGGTCGCGCGGCTGGCGATCGACATGGCCACCCGGGACCCAGAGCTCGTGTTCCGCAATCCGGAGAAGGTCAAGCAGGGCTGGGAGCACATGCGGCGGGACCGGGAGGAGTTCCTCGCGTTCTTCGGCGCCGACGAACTCGTGCTGCCCACCGTCGAGGCGGAGGGGCGGCTCAACGCCTACTACAGGCGGCGTCAGGACGCCGCGCGGGCGGCGCGCGGCCGGCACCGAGCCGTCTCGGAAAGCGGCGAGACTACCTTCGTGATGCCCGAAGGCTTCTTCGAGTTCGACACGGTCGGCATCATCTACGACGAGGTTGACGGGTTCATCGTGGTGCCCGAGTACGGAATGCTCCGGTCCATGTTCGCGAACCCCGCGCTGGCCGCCGATCGCGACCACGCCAACGTGCTGCGCGCCTACCTGCGCGAAGACACCATCCCCGCGCTGCCGTTGCGCCGCGTAGCGGCGGCCTACCCAGCGAACGCCGACGAGGTGTTCCGGCGGGTGCTCGGCAACCGGAACTTCACCTGGGCCCAGCACGGCGAGGGCCTGCTGCGCAAGCGCAAGCCCGGGTCCTACGGCGGCGAGCCCGTCCCGGGCGTGGCGGTCCTGTCCGACCGCGTGATGGAACTGGCCCGCCCCAGGCGCTAGCCCGCGGCTGGGGTAGCCCTAGTAAGGCCGACGCGTCGTCCGGTGGCACGAAGTCCGGGTCTAGTTCCGCGAAGGCGTCGACGATGGCCAGGTAGGCGAACGCCGCGAGCGACCACTGCGCTTGCTGGCCATCCAGCCCCGGTCCCGGGACCGGCATGTTGAGCATGTTGTTCACGTGCACCGCGTCGGGGACGGGGACGTCCACGGCGACCTGGACCTGGACGTTGCGCAGGGCGAGGCTCTGCACGAGCAGGCCGCCGACGAGCATCATGTGCTCGGCCGTCCGCGCCGGGTCGCGCATCCGCAGGCCGATCACGCCGGCCAGGTAGCCGAACATGCCCACCATCGAATTGCGCGATCGTGTGTGCGCCTCTTCGAGGGACGCCGCGATCCGTTCCCGCGACACGCCGCTGCGGGTCGAGCCCAGCGTGGCGATCAGCGCCGCGTGCAGCCGCCAGCCCTGGCTCTCCGACAGTGCCTCGTAGTTGCGCGCCGTCGCCAGCCGGACCACCTCGCAGAGCAGGGCACGGCGGCCTGCCGTCGTCGCGAGCATCTGCTTGTTGTCGGTGAGGACCCGGTCGATGACGGCGAATGTCTCGGGGTCGAAGACCACGCGGTCGGTAAACCAGCTCCCCGGGCCGGCCAGGTAGCAGAGCAGGTCGTCGATGTATTCGTCCTTGTACGGCCACAGCCGGTAGACGGAGCTGCGCGGCACCCGCGCACGCTGGATGACCTCCTCCAGGCGCAAGTGCTCGACGGTCAGCGCGGCTCCGGACTCAAGCGCCAGTTCACGCCCGGCGTCCAGCATCCGCTGCCTGACCTCTTCCGCCGGCACACGTTCCGGCCGGACCGTCATCGTTGTCTCCCGCCCCGTCTAGCGCACAGTCACATCATAGCGACGGGCAGTGTTCCCGAGCATCTCTGCGAAACTCAGATCCCGATATCGCCAAAATACCGTACATGAGACATTAGACTTGGTGTCTCAATGGGATTGCACGCGGACGGGATTGCAGCGGGGGTAGGGCGGCCCTGGGAGGGGGAGGGCCGGGGATCGGCCGGGCGCGGAGGAAACTCCGCACCCGGCTGGCCTCGGACCTTGGAAAACGCCCTATCCCCCGAAGGCCGGCCGCCCGGCCTCCCGGCCGCGCCCGTACATCGCGCCCGCCCGCTTAGTACCTGATCGCGATCTCCAGCCCGTCGTCACCGCGCTGTGCCGGCGGATCGGGCAGCACCCTGGCCGTCCCCGCGGCGATCCGAAGCGCGCTCCAGGCCACCGCGGCCGCGTCGAGCAGGTCATCCTCCGCGGCGCCAGGCACCCGCTCCGGCAGCTCGATGCCAGCGCCCCGCAACAGAGCGCGCCGCGCAGCCAGGCCGGCGGCCGAATGCTTGGTGTCGGCGAGCGGCGCCCCTGACATGGCGGCGAACGCCAGCTCGGGATGCACCTCGTAAAGCTGGCCGGCGAACGCGCGCCTGAACCGGTCGGCCTCGAGGAGCCTGGTCCGCAGCCCCCACGCCTGCGCCGACATGCCGCGGCCGGTGAGCTCGCGGCAGCGCTGGTTCGCGGTCGGGTAGTCGGGCGCCGTCCACACCGCGCGCGGCGGTATCGCGAACACGCTCGCGCCGCGCCTGCCAAGCGCGCGCCGCGCCAGCGCGTCGGCCGTCCGCCAGCCGTCGGCGAGCAGCCCGAGCGGCATGTCGATGCCGGTGATCCCCTCGGCACCGAGCTCGGCGAGCTCGGCGAGCTCCGGCGCGGTCCGCGCGCGCACCCGTGCGCCATCCAGCGTCACGGCGATCCAGCCGCTCCTGCAGCCGTCGATGCCTGTCACGGTCAGCATGAAGATCTCATTTATCCCGAACGAGCGGTGGCCTCTGGCGCTTGGCAGGATAAACCCGGGAGCCCGATCAGGAGCGACATCATGAAGAAGCTCATAAACGCGCCAGAGACTGTGGTCACCGACGCGCTCGCGGGTGTGGCGGCGGCCCACCCGGGACTGTCGGTGGACGTGGAGAACAAGGTCATCAGACGGGCAGGCGGTCCGCGGGCTGGCAAGGTGGGCCTGGTGTCCGGCGGCGGATCCGGGCACGAGCCGCTGCACGGCGGGTTCGTCGGTTACGGCATGCTCGACGCGGCGTGCCCAGGCGAGGTGTTCACCTCACCGGTGCCGGATCAGGTGCTGCTCGCCACACGGGCGGTCGACGGCGGCGCCGGCGTGCTGCACGTGGTGAAGAACTACACAGGGGACGTGCTGAACTTCCAGCTAGCCGCCGAACTAGCCGACGACGAGGACATCGAGGTCGCCGCCGTCATCGTCAACGACGACGTCGCGGTACAGGACTCGCTGTACACCGCGGGGCGCCGCGGGGTCGGCGCGACCATATTCGTGGAGAAGATCGCGGGCGCCCGCGCCGAAGAGGGCGCCGGCCTCACCGCGGTCGCCGCGCTGGCGCGCGAGGTGAATGAGCGGTCCCGCTCGTTCGGCGTCGCGCTTAGCCCGTGCGTCGTGCCAGCCGCGGGCCGGCCGACGTTCGAGCTCGGCGACGCCGAGATTGAGCTCGGCATCGGCATCCACGGCGAGCCGGGCCGGACGCGCGGCCCGATGCGCACCGCCCGCGAACTCGCCGCCGTCGCGCTCGACGCGATCGCCGCGGAGATCTCCCTCGACGGGGACCTGCTCGTCATGGTCAACGGCATGGGCGGCACGCCGCTGCTCGAGCTTTACGTCATGTACCGCGAAGTCAGCGACTACATCACGGCGCGCGGCGGGCGCATCGCCCGCAACCTCGTCGGCAACTACATCACGAGCCTGGAGATGCGGGGTTTCTCGGTGACGGTCTGCGGCCTGACGCAGGAGCTGACCAGGCTGTGGGACGCGCCGGTGGACACACCGGCCCTGCGATGGGGACGCTAGTGCCCATGGACGCCGAAGTCTTCCGCGCGTGGATCGTCCGCGCCGCGCAGGCGATCGAGGCCAGCCGCGATTACCTGACCCAGCTCGACGCGGCGATCGGCGACGCCGACCATGGCAGCAACCTGGCGCGCGGCTTCGCCGCGGTCACCGCCGCGCTCGGCGCCGACGACACCCGCACGGATTCCCCTGGCGCGGTGCTGACGCTGACGGGCGCCACGCTGATCTCGACGGTGGGCGGGGCGTCCGGGCCGCTGTACGGGGTGGCGTTCCGCCGGGCCGGCAAGGCGCTAGGCACGGCCGGCGAGGTGGACCTGCCCGCGCTCGGGCAGGCACTGCAGGCGGCACTGGCCGGCGTTCAGCAGCTCGGCGCGGCCAGCGAGGGAGACAAGACCATGGTCGACGCGCTCGCGCCGGCCACCCGGGC
>Ga0126381_100005769_pt1 | contig 13670 bp, 6 predicted proteins | sample PanSoiMetPlot_28_FD_96465 | JGI IMG/M metagenome (GOLD analysis project Ga0126381, IMG submission 96465) | Tropical forest soil microbial communities from Panama - MetaG Plot_28 | ecosystem: Environmental > Terrestrial > Soil > Tropical forest > Bulk soil | place: Panama | collected 2016-02-17
AAATTGCCGCCCGGGTACGGATAGCTCCCCTGGGAGGTGGCCGTAAGGTCAAAAACTCGAACATGCTGAAACCATGGGTGATCGGCCTACGCGTTCCCAACGGTCTTGTAACGTTGTGCCACCTCTGGGTTCCGAGTGGACCAACTCAGTGAAATCGCCGGTCACTGCGAAAGCGGGAAGTACCCGTGTGGTCAAAGAACCCGATCCGTTTGAATCCAATCATAGTTGCGGGCTTGGCGCGTTTGTCCAGGGAAGCCACCGCTGAGCTCGTGGTTGAGGCGGGACCAGTCGCGATCTGGCCGGAAACAAGCGCGGCGCAGGGCCCGGTTCCGGAGCCTGGATCATCCATCGTCTGTCAGCGTGCTGCGCATTAGTGCTTGGTTTGTCGATTGCCTCTCCCGGCCTGCTCTGTCCATCGTTCGCTCGGCCGACAATCCGGTCAAGGGCGAAATCTGGCGACGACTTGCCTCCGCTATCCTCGTAAGCTAATCATCGAGAGCTACGCAGTATTGAAAGAGCCGGCCCTTGCTCGGCTCCAACCTCGGGTGTCAAGGATACGCACTCTTAGCGTGGGGTTATCGGGACTTGGTCACCTTGCGGCGCAAATCAGGCCAAAATTCCTTGATCACATAAGTCAGGGCATCATAGCCGACCTGCGAACCCCACACGCTGGCGGTGTTGGCCAAGGTGCGGTCGCCTCTCGGGTGATAGGCGTAGGTTGAGATGCCGGCCGCGCCGGCGCTGCCCAGGATTTCCGAGTAGTTGAACTGGGCCTTGCCGGAATCCGTGCGAGTGACGAGAATGCGGGTGACAGCGTAGCGGGTGCGGTGCCAGAAGCCGCCCTGACCCGACTCGAAAAAGCGCGGGTCCTGATGTAGAAGAGACGGAAGTATGGCCTGCGTGCTAAAGTTCTCAATGACCCCATCCGCCATGTAGGCGGCGTAGCGTTTTTCATACCCCGTCCAGCCCTGGCCGTAGCCCGGCTCGCTGTTCTGCGCCTGGCTCATGCCGGCCAGAAGGCCAAACCAGACGAAGTTGACCGGGTCGAACGCAGACCTTGCGGTCACATGGAACTTTTGCGCTGCAGTCATCGGCGGCGCAGCGGCTGTGTCCTCCACGCTGAGGAAATTGGGCAGCGCGAAGAAGAGGCGATCGTTCGATGTGGTTTTGGAGAGTGCGGGACCAGCGGGTGCGGGCGCATCGGTCCCGCCTTCCGGCTGTGCCGGTTCATTGAACGCGGCGGGCGTTGGCACATCCGGCACCTGTTCGGCCGACTGGCCGAGGAGTGAAAGCGGAACCATCCAACCCAGAACTAGGTAACGGCGAAGCGTCTTCATCGGGGACCTCCTCTTCTGTCGATCGGCGTTGCAGTACGCAGTTTGAGAGCCAGTCAGGCCAGGACACACATCTGCTTGAGATGCTTGAAGATAGAAACGGGCGGCAGGCCTAGTCCTGCCGGAAGCGGCACCATCCATCCGGCGAGCTTCGGCAAGTGCCGAAAAACGGGCGGAGGACTTCAAGCTACTTTACCGGCGATGGCGGAGCCGACCGGGTCGATAAGGACAGCCAACGTATTTGCACATCGAGGAGAAGGCGGTCGATCTGTGCATCACGGAAGGCTGGTTATGTCCGCGCCCTGCATGCGTCTCGCACTCGTTGCAGGCTGCGAAAAATTGGTTCTCGCACGATCGCCGGGCGACCATGTCGGCTCGTAACTGCCGAAGTAGAACAGCTTGCTTCTAACCGACGGGTCGCCGCAGACGCCGTCAACTTGCCGGTGTGCTCTGCCTTTCTGTTCCTCGCACGCGAGTTCCACCGGCGCACCATCCACGACCGGAATGAGAAAGATGCATTCGCCCTTGGGCCATGTCACCAAAAGGTCCATGTGATTAAGTCTGCCCAAATAACCATTTCCCACCGCTGCATGCGGAACCCTTGGTCCGAGACCTACACACCCGGTCCAGAATATGAACGGCATGGCCGAGGCCGACGGCACTAGAGTACTGGCAATTCTAGATCTAAAGCCCGCGTTGAATTCAATTTACACGCCCGCCGCTTCTGGCATACAATAACTCCTTATCCAAAAATCCATCGTCTCCCAACTAAGTTCTTGTTGCGCTGCAATGCTGGGCGAGTCCGCTCACGACAAATCAGATCCGGACCCTGCATCACATACGCTCTGTTGGAAAAACGGTAAGGCGGTCAGGCGGCATGCCATCTAGCAAATCGATTGCGCTCAGTCTGGTTCTTCTCTCGTTGGTTGCGCCGAACGCAGTTATGGCCCAGTCAGCTCCGGTGCCTGTTGCAGGCAGCAATGTCAACATGGTTGCTGGCATCGGCCGCACGCGCAATGCCGACGGCAGTTACAGCTACGCGTTGGGTGATGGCGACCCGTTCCTCACCAAGCAAAACGAGCCATCGCTGGCGGTGTCCTCCCTCAATCCGTTACACCTGATGGGAGCAGCCAACGACTACCGACTGATTCCACTCGCGCAGTCGGTCGTCGTTCCAGGCGAATCCGCCGGGGCCGATTCCTGGATTGGAATCTACCGCTCGAATGACGGTGGGAAATCGTGGCGAAGCACCGTACTGGCGGGGTGCCCGGTGGCCATCCCGCAATGCGCAGGGAATGCGGCGCTCCAGGGCTTAAGTTTCGCTTCCGATCCGACGATCCGGCCCGGGCCTTATGGCAGTTTCTTCCTGAGCTTCATCGCCGGCAACCGCGGCACGGGTGCCGCCGGCGTGGTTGGAGTTCAGCGGTTCTTCGATCTGAACAATAACGTCAAATACGACGACAACCCGTTCCAGCCCGACGTGTTGAACGTCGTCGATACCGGGACGACCGGACAGTTCCTGGACAAAACCTGGAACATCTCTGATATCCCGCGCTCCTGGAACGCCAATTCCACGTGTGCCGTGCCGACTTCCAAGGTACCGGTTCCGGCCTTCAACGTATACCTGTCCTACAGCAATTTCGTCGGCCAGGATCCGACCAATCCGCATCCCCAAGTCTTCGTCGCGACTTCCAAAAACTGCGGTGCCAGCTTCGCCAAACCGGTAAAGGTTAGCCAATCGACCGCTACCAATCAGGGTACGGTGCTGACCGTTGATCCGGTCACGGGGACCGTATATGTATTTTGGCGGCAGATTTCCACGCCCGCCAACGGATCGCCCGACGCCATCTACTTCTCGAAATCCACTGACGGCGGCAATACCTGGTCGAAGCCGGCGCTGGTTGCGTTGATCACTCCGTTCGAGCAGGATTCAACCAGTACCACGTTCCGCACTGAGAACTTCCCCACTGCTGCGGTTGACGCATCTGGCCGGGTGTACGTCGCCTGGTCGCAGTGGGGAGTCGGGCCGCTCTCCCCGGGCGCGACGCAGGGAGCCGCCCGCATCGTCATCACAACTTCCAGCAACGGCGGCAACAACTGGAGCCATCCGGTCCCCGTCGATAACAATTTCCAAAGCCAGAACGTTCCCTATGCCCCAGGTCCGAATGCGCCCAACAAGTCGGTCGCATGGAGCGCCTTCAACCCGTACAACGCGGCCGGATATGGCCACCAGATGCAGCCAACGCTGACCTTTGCCGGGGGGACGCTGACCCTGTTCTGGCTCGATCAGCGGCTCGATCACACCGCCGGGCGAATAGATTGCTCGCAAGCGCCGTCCGCCACCAACCTCAGCCAGTGTACCGAAGTGCGCGATCAACGGCCGAGCGCCGGCACGGATCCCTTGGCCAGCGTCTTCACCGACACGATCAGCGATTCCCCGGGCCTGCGCTATCGCCACACCCTGGACGTATTCGGTGGCCAGGCTCTCCCCGCCGACAATCCGGCATTCAACGTCACGCGAGTCTCGCAGTATCCGTTCGGGAGCCAGGGCGGCGATTCCAGCCGCACCTCCAAACCAGTGCGCCAGCTCCAGGTCAATCCCCCCGACCTGCCCTTGTTCGCTAACGCGACCACGCCATTCCTGGGAGACTACCTCGACGTCGTGGCGCAAGCTATAGTTCCCACCGGAACGGGCGGGTACTCATGGAATACCGGCTCTTCCAACGCTAGTGTAGTTCACACCGCCTGGACCGACAATCGCGACGTCATTGCTCCGGCGGACGGAGTGTCCTGGTCGAAGTATCAGCCGATCATGACGCTCGCCGCCGACGGCGCCACCGTAACCGTGAACCCCTCCTGTCTGCCCGGCTATGCAGGTTCCCAGAACCAGAACATCTACACCGCCGAAATCTCCGGCGGAATTGACGCCTACGCGGTGGTGAATTCCAAACTACTCACGCCGACTGCTCCAAGGCAGTTCAACGTTGTGGTGGAGAACCATACTGCCGCCACCAAGACCGTTTCACTCACGCTCGCCAATCAGCCGGCCGGCGGTTCCGCGTCATTCGATCTTGTGAAATCGCTTCCGTCGGTCCCGTCGCTTACCATCTTTCCGTCGTCTTCGATTACCCGGACTGTGTGGGTCACGTCGTCTAATCCGGGTGCAACGGTTGCGGTCAATGTCACCGACGCCAGCGGGAATCTGATCACCAGAGTTCTGCTGAACCCGGATTCCAATGCGACCGTTGCGACCGCACCGGCGGCGCCGGCCGGCGGTGACGTCGTCAGCGTTAACCAGAGCGACGTCACAGTGCTCGGCACCTCGTTATCGAACACGTCCCTCACCAATGTAGATGTGGGCGTCGTCGATCCCGCAGCCAGCGATCTGTCGGCTAACACCATCAATGCCATGGACCTGGGCAACATGGACCTGGGCAACATGGACCTGGGCAACATGGACCTGGGCAATATGGACCTGGGCAATATGGATCTCGGCAATATGGACTTGGGCAACATGGACTTGGGGAACATGGACCTCGGCAACCCCTCGGTCGCGGCCAATACTGCCACGTTCATGGATCTGGGCAACGCCGGCATTGTCGATACGAATTACCTGCTTTTCAACAACAGCACGACCACCGATGTCAGCCTCGACTTGAAGACCCTCTTGCGATCGGGCACCAATCCGCCCACCATCCCGCCCGGCTACAAGCTGCAGATCTTCGTGCATAAGATCTATCCCACACAGAGCGTGCTGGGAGGCAACTCATGTTCCTATGGCAAAGTGTCGCAAAAGACTCCGCTGGTGAACGCCCCCGGCCCGACCATCACCGCGACCATGGATCTTGGCAATCCGAGCATCGCAGAGTCCTGGATAACCAATCCTGATCCCACTAACGGCTCCATCACGCTGCTGCCGGGCGAAGTCGGACATGTCACCTACCGCCTCATTTCCAACGGATCCAACGATCAGAATCAGAACCAGCAGAACGGCCTCGAGTTCGGCACAAACGGAATTAAGACGGTGGCCATCAATCAGTCGATCACCGTGGTCCCGATCCCCTTGATCATTGCGACCAACAGCCTCGCCGACGCCGCTGCGGGCTCGCCCTACTCGACCCCGCTGGCGTCCGCAGGCGGTCTTGCCCCCATCACGTGGTCGCAGCTAGCCAATGGCCCCGGTACAATCTGTCCGGCTAATTCGATCGCAGGACTGCCGCCAGGCTTGTCGGTAAGCCCAACGGGAGTTCTGAGCGGTGTCCCCACTGCGCCCGGCCTCTATTGCTTTGTCCTGCAGGTCACCGATTCGACCGCCGCGCCGCACACCGAGACTGACAAACAAACGCTCGCCCTGATCGTTCATGGAGCGCAGTCGGTCAGCCTTCCGTCGGGCCCCTTGGTTTATGGATCTTCGGCAACTCTCCCTGCGACCAGCAGCGGGGGACTTTCGATCACGTATTCTGTCACCGCGGGCCCGTGCAGTGTCACAGGTACTCTGATTACGGCGACGGCGGGGACTGGAACTTGTACGGTGAGCGCCTCCAATACCGGCAATACCATCTATTTCCCGCTGAGCGCGTCGCAGAGCATTCCGCTTAATCCGGCGGCGCTAACGGTAACCGCGAACAACGCGTCCATGGTCTACGGCGCGAGTCTGCCGGCGTTTTCGTCGACCTTCTCGGGTCTGGTTCTTACCGACACAGCCGGTTCGCTCGGGACCATCACATATACAACTGCCGCCACCGCCGCCAGCCCAGTCGGATCGTACCCTGTCACACCCGGCGGACTGGTGTCCTCGAACTACAGCATTCAGTTCTTCCCCGGCACGTTGACCATCTCTCCAGCCACGCTCACGATAACCGCCAACAACGCGTCGATGGCCTACGGTGGGGCGCTCCCCGCGTTCTCGGCCTCCTATTCCGGCTTCGTGAATCACGACACGACGAGCGTCCTGAGCGGCGCCCCATCGCTGACGACGACCGCCACCAGCAGCAGCAGCGTAGGTTCATATCCAATCGCGGCGACCACCGGCACTCTCAGCGCTGCCAACTACGCCCTCAAGTTTGTTCCCGGCACCTTGACGATCAACGCCGCCACCCTCACGATCTCGGCTCTGCCCAGCTCGAAAGTATACGGCGATCCTCTGCCGGCCTTCGGCGTTGGTTACTCCGGATTCGTCCTAGGACAGAACGCTTCGGTTCTTAGCGGCACCCTTATGTTCACCACGGCCACGACTCCGACCAGCCCGGTTGGCAGTTACTTCGTTACACCAGGCGGGTTGACGTCGACGAACTACGCTATCGTGTTCGTCGCGGGCATTTTGAACGTGACCAAGGCCACGCCGGTCTTCGGAAACCTCTCCTCGCCGACCATCTTCAGCGGGGCCGTTCCTCCTCCGATCGGAGGCAATATCGGATATGCGTCTGTGTTCCCATCAGGCAGTGTCTCGGTGACGCTCAATGGCTCCACGGTTTCGGCATCCATCGCGCCGTCAACCGGGTCGTTCGCCGCCAGTTTCAGCACAACGTTTTCGTACGGCACTTACACGATTTCCTACAGCTATCCGGGCGATGCCAATTTCTCAGCTGCCACCGCCGCCGGCACGTTGCACGTCAGCGGATGGACCACGACCGGTTCGATGCTCACTCCACGATCTCAGTTCGCCGCCGTACTCCTACAGAACGGAAAGGTGCTGATGGCTGGTGGCTTGGACGCCGGCGGCAACCCGCTCGCCAGCGCGGAAGTCTATGACCCCTCGGCTGGGACCTTCAGCGCCGCGGTTAACAATATGCCGAATAAGGCGTCCAATTTCACCGCGACGCTGCTCGGCAGCGGAACGGTCCTGCTGGCGGGCGGAGGCAACGCTAGCGCCCAGATTTACAACCCTGCCACGAACTCGTTCAACAGCACCGGCGGCATGGGAACGCAGCGCTCCAACCACACGGCGACCTTGTTGCCAAGCGGGCTCGTGCTCATCGCCGGGGGCAGCAACAATTCCGGCACCATTCAGAACTCGGCGCAATTGTTCGATCCGTCCACCGGCAAATTCACCTCGATCGCCAATATGAACGTGGCTCGCGAATACCATACCGCCACCCTGCTTCCCAACGGGAAGGTTCTGATCGCGGGCGGCAGGACCGGAGGCAAGAACACCTACTCCTATCTCGCGAGCGCCGAAGTGTACGATCCTGGGACTGGAATCTTCACGGCTGTGGGCAACATGACAGCCGCGCGGTATGCCCATACCGCGGCGCTTTCTAACGGCATGGTCCTGATCGCGGGCGGCGCGAACCCCGCCACGCTCTCTTCGGCAGAGCTATACAACCCCTCGACCGGCACGTTCACCGCCACCACGTCGGGAATGTCGTCTGCGCGTCAATACTTCACAGCGACCGCGATCAGTAGCGGCGTCCTGGAAGCCGGCGGCCTTGGAGGCTCCGCGGCGCTGGCGAGTTCGGAGGAGTATCAAGGCGGCGGCTTCGCCACGGCCGGCAACCTGCAGTACGCGCGCTACTTTCATAGCGCGACGGTCTTGGCCAATGGATCCGTTCTGGTGGCGGGTGGCGTAGGATCGGGAGGAGCATCGATCGCCACCGCAGAGTTGTTCGTGATCCCGTAGCGTGCAGTCGCCGTGTCCGTGCCCGCTCGCCCCTGCGCTTACCCGCGTGTTTCCTGTTGCGGCACCGCAACCTCACGGCGCCCCGCGAGGGTTACGGAGCTGTCGGGCGGTCGCGAGCCGACCTCCCAAACTCCCGTGCCGGCCCGGTCCACGCCCTAATTCCCCAACCGCTTCTTAGCGTCCGCGATCAGGGGATCGTTTTCGGCCTTGGCTTTCAGCGTGAGGTAAGTCTGGAAGGCATCTTTCGCTGCCGGACTCCCGATGCCCTGCTTGGCCCGTCCGCTGTAGTAATACGCCTCCGGGAAGTACGAGAACGTGGGATCGAGGTTAAGATCCAGTGCTACCGCTTCGCCCCGACGGTTGATGCAGGCGTCAAACTCTGAGTCGGCTTCCGGCCACGCTTCCGCGGCCAGGTAAGCCCGGCCCAGATCATAATGCCCGATCCAGGTATCGACCAGCGCGCGGGCGTCCAGCATCAGCCTGATGGCGTCGCGCTGTTGCCCCTTCTTCATGGCCACCTCGCCCTCGAGCAGCTTCCCATAGGCCAGAGGCTCGTTATAAAGCTCTTTTGATAGATCCTGAGCGACGCTTTCGGCCTTGGAATACTCGCCGGACTCGATCAGGATCCTGGCCGCCAGGAACTTGGCCGTCTCGTCCTTTGTCCGCGCCAACGCATCCTTGGCGGCGGTAATGGCGCCCGCCCGCTGACCCAGAAGAAGCCGCGAATGTCCCAGCGCGATCAGCTTCAACACCGCCCATTCGGGGCGATCGACTGCGAGATCGGCCTGGATGCCTTTCTCGAGCAGGGCCACGGCATCGGCCGGCTGTCCCGTGTATAGGTCAAGGTCGGCCAGCCCGATCGCGCGATACCGCTGTCCCACCTTGCCCGCCTCTTCGTAGAACGCTGCCGCCTGGTCCGGATGGCCGTCGGCGAGCGCTGCGACCGCCTTGGCAACGAAGGCGCGCTCGAACGCCGGGCTGAGCTTCAAGACTTCATCTGCTTCGCGCGCGGAATCCTGGAACTTCCCGCCGTACAGGTATCCTTCCGCGAGGTTCATCCGCTGTCGTGCGTCCTTTGGATAAATTGCGATCACCTTCTGCAGGTTCTCGATCACCTTCGGCATATTTCGCAGGTAGGTATAGCAAAGGGCCAGGTTGCCCAACCCGACATTGTCGGCGGGGAACTTTCCGATCAGAGTTTTGTACTCGTCCGCCGCCTTCTCATAATCCTTGATGGTCACATAATACGCTCCGCGAGTGCGGTAGCGTTCGCGCTCGCTCATCTGGCCGCTTTTCGCCATCGCGACTTTCAGGAACTTCTCGGCTTCCTCGCGGTTGTCGAGATTCCGGTAGGAGACGCCCATGCCCGAATACGCGCGCCCGTTATTAGGGTCCAGGTCGACTGCCTTCTGGTAGTGGCCAATCGCTTCCTTATACTTGCCTGCGGATTGATCCGCCTGCGCGAGCGAATACTCCTGCGCGGCAGCCAGGGAAGCCGCTGTGAACGTCTCGCCTGCCTCGATGTTCCCCGCCGCGGGCGCGTGGTCTCCAAGAGCCTTTCGAACCGGCCGCGCCAGATCCGCCAGCGTACCCGCCAGTTTCTCCTTGCTCGCGGCGTTTGTGGTCGACTCGACCAACACTTTCCCCGTCGCCGCATCCAGCGCCTTCATCGACGCCTGATATCCGGAGCGGTTCTTCACGATGGAGCCGGCTAGAACGACGTTAACACCTTCGCGCAGCGCGACCAGCCGCGCCACGTCGTTATCCAGCGAAGTAACGCCTTCTTTGACCTGGCCGGCCACCGTTCGCGCCCGCGCGCGCGGGTAGGCGCTGATGAACGACGCCCCTTCTATGGCTTCAGTGAACAGCGGCTCCAGGGTTCCATCCAAAACGTGTTCGCCCGTCTGGTTGCGGAAGTCGGCGACCAGCACCGTCACGGGCTTCGGAGCGGCCTGCGGACGCTGCAGATATGCCCGGATTTCCAGCCCCCCGGCAATGAGCAGCAATACGGCAAAGCCCAGCGACACGCGCTTCCAGAGCTTGCTCGGGGGGACGATCACCCCTTGCCAGACCTGCAGATCGTAAGCGATCTCCGCCGCCGTCTGATAGCGATCCTCGCGCTTCTTGGCGAGGCATTTCATGACGATGTCGTTCAGCGCTTTGGGAATCGAGGGCTCACGCTCGATGGGCGGCTGCGCCACGCCTTTGATGCGCCTCGCCAGCGTGTCCCTCAGGTTCTTGGCTTCGAAAGGCAGCGACCCGGTGAGCAGTTCGTAAAAGATTATGCCGATCGTGAACAGGTCCGACCGCACGTCCAGCTCCTCGCGATTCGCCTGTTCGGGCGACATGTACTGCGGTGTCCCGAAGAGCGTGCCTCCCGCTCCACCGGTTTCGGTGGAGTGCGCGAGGCCGAAATCCATCACCAGCGCACCGCCTTGGCCATCGATCATGATGTTGTGCGGCTTCAGGTCCCTGTGGATGACGTTCTGCTCGTGCGCGGCCGCCAGTCCTTCGCAAACTTGCACGATGATGGCTGCCGCCTCTTCGGGCGCGTACTTCCCTTTCTCCTCCAGCAGGCTATGGAGATCGCGGCCGTCGACGTACTGCATGGTGATGAAACGTAGGCTGTTGACCAGTCCAAGATCGTAAATCCGGATCACATTGCGATGTGTCACCTGCCTGGCCAGCACCAGCTCCCGTTTGAACATCCCGAGAATGTGGTCGTTGCTCGCCAGTTCCGGCCGGATCACCTTGAGTGCCACGACGCGGTCGACTTCGCGGTCGCGCGCCTCGAAAACTGTCCCCATGCCGCCTTCGCCGAGCATCCGGAGAATCTCGTAGCGGCTGCCGAGAATCGAACCGGGGACTATGGCGCCATAGGACTCAGCGGGAGCTCCGAAAGAGGCTGATTCCGGCCGCCCGGTCTGGAGGCTCGGTCCATTCAGGACATTGGTTTCGAACACCAGGGTTGCGTCGCTTTCGAACACCTGGGTTGCGTCCGGATCGCTACTCTGCGGCGGCGCGAGTACGGTGGTCTCATCCAGGTCGAATGCCGAAGTGCAGTGGGGACACCGCAGGCTATCTAACGGACTGCTCATGCCGCACTTGGAACACAATTTGCCGGCTACGGACACGTAGTCCTAAGTATACGAAACCTGTCAGAATGGTTACAACCATCACGTCATGGGTGTACGGTTACGCCCCCGCTAATCCGGGTCCCGACGTTGCTGAATCAATCGACCGTACAGGGCTGTGGACGCGTGCGGGCCCGCGTTTTGGACCGGTCTAACCGGCTGATCGCCGGCTGGAGCATCAGACGAGCCCCCATGGGGTGGAGTTCGCCGGGTGGTGGGGCGGGAGCTGTTTACGCCGAAGCCCGAAGGTGCAGGAGTTCCAGGCGCGCAGCCTCCGGGGTTAAGTTTACGCCGCGGATTTGCTTGGGAATTTCTGCTGCGCTTCCTCGATCGTCAGGCACGTGACCAGCAGGCCATCCACTCCGACGACGTTGAAAAGGCTCCGGAGCCGCTCGGAGACTCCTATCAACGCGTAGTAGCGCTTGTGGCGCTGCGAGGTCATGTGGACCGTCACGATCGCTCCCAGAGCGGCCGAATCCATATAAGGCACGTTGGTGAGGTCGATCAATGTGACCAGATCGGTTGTCCCGCGGTACAGGTCTTGAAACTCGAAGAGCTCCTGGATGGTGAATGGACCGTTTAGGCGGATGATGTGGAAACCATTCTCGTCGTGCGACGATTCGATTTTAAGCTGATCCATAGGCCTCAGTCTACTACGGCGGCGGCTGGCGGCCCAGGTTGTTATCGCCATTCCATGTCGTTACGCTATCGTAATAGAGAACGCCGATGCAGAAACAGGGTAGCAGGGAACTTGCGATTCATCTGTCCGGGAAATTAGTCCAGAAGGTAAGCCTCGGGGAGCGGGATGTTTACGAAGTCGGACGGGTCGATTCGAACGCCCTCTGTTTTCGCGATGCGCAAGGCCTGTCTCGCAAGCACGCCGCCTTTGAACGCAGCGGCTCTGCCTGGACCGTTCGCGACATTGGAAGCACCAACGGCACCTTCGTAAACGGAAAGCGGATCCTCGACGCTCATACGCTGCGCTCAGGCGATCGCGTGACGCTGGGTGAGCTGATGCTGGTGTTCCTGGAGGCCGATCTCCCGGCGCAGGCGGGCCAGACCGTCCTGTTCGTCGACAAGGCCGCATCTCTAGGCGATACGGTGGAAGCCACCCTGGACGATGTGCTGGAGGCCGATGCGGAGATCCAGGACAACCCGCACATGAAGGCTCTGGTCCAGGCTGGGCGCGAATTGTGCGGCCACCTTTCGCTGGATGGGCTGTTCCAGGTGATCCTCCAACTGGCTGTGGATACTGTGAATGCCGCTCGCGGCGCATTGCTCACCATCGAGGAAGGCGACTTCCGAATGCGTGCGTCGAAGGGGCAGGGATTCAGGATCAGCGCGCACGTGCGCGATCTGGTTGTGAAAGAGCGCAGATCGCTTTTGGTGCGGGATGCTCTCAGCGATTCCGCCCTGGCGGGCGCGATGAGTATCGTGCAGGATCAGATCCGCGGCATCCTGGCAGTGCCTCTGCAAACCGAAAAGCAGGTGATCGGGCTGATCTATCTGGACTCGCCGGTTCATGTGCGCGAGTTCACCAAAGACGATCTGAACCTGCTGACGGTGCTGGCGAACATCGCTGCGATCCGGATCGAGCAGGCCAGGCTGATCGAAATCGAACAGGCGGAACGGATCCATGCGCGAGAGCTGGAGCATGCTGCGCTAATCCAACGCTCAATTCTACCGGGGGACGCGCCGCCGTTTCCGCATCGGAAGGATGTCGGGTTGCACGCTGCCATGGTACCGGCGAAAGAGGTGGGCGGCGATCTGTTCGACTATTTCCTGTTGGACGAGGACCACCTTGGATTTGTGGTGGGCGACGTGAGCGGGAAAGGCGTGCCGGCCGCCCTGTTTATGGCTGTGGCGCGCACCCTTCTGCGAGCCACTTCCGAGAACCAAAAGGGCGGACCTGGCGAATGCCTGACCTACATGAATCGCACGCTTGCGGCCGGCAACTCAGCCGGCATGTTCGTTACGCTCTTCTATGCCGTTTTAGACACCAGAACCGGCGAACTCGCCTTCGCCAACGCGGGACATAATCCCCCGTATATCGTCACGCCGCAAGGGCAGCTCCGGAAGCTTTCGCAAAAGAGCGGACCGATGCTGGCGCTGTTCGATGGTCATGAGTACGGTACGCTGACGGCGCGGCTGGAACCCGGGGAGGGAATCCTGTTGTACACGGACGGAGTTACCGAGGCCGTCAACAAACAGGGCGAATTCTTCGGCGACGAGCGCCTGGAAAGCTACCTGGCGGGGTGCATGTCGAGCGGCGCTCAGGCGCTGGTCGAGGGGCTGCACGCCGCTGTCGCGGCGTTCGCCACAGGGGTGCCCCGGGCGGACGATATCACGGTACTGGGGCTGCGATACTTCCCGTAAGCGTGGTGGAGATTTTACAGCCGCGCCCGCAGCGTGCCTGTGTGCCCGGACATTCGGATCGAACTGGCAGTTTGAGAGTTGAGCCCTATTTCGTCTCCTTCATCGATGGCAGGCGTTGCGCATCGTTTTTAAGGTCCCAGCGGTTCGCTTTCTGTTTAGGTGCGCGTTCTCGTAGGATGGCAGATTCAGTTGAGCCGTAAGTCGCCT
>Ga0126381_100005770_pt1 | contig 13669 bp, 9 predicted proteins | sample PanSoiMetPlot_28_FD_96465 | JGI IMG/M metagenome (GOLD analysis project Ga0126381, IMG submission 96465) | Tropical forest soil microbial communities from Panama - MetaG Plot_28 | ecosystem: Environmental > Terrestrial > Soil > Tropical forest > Bulk soil | place: Panama | collected 2016-02-17
AGCAAGCACTGGCACTAGTTATTTTCGAGGGGTAAGGGATATGCATGCTTTTCCGGAGTTCATGCGGACAGCCGCAAATCGAATCGCAACGCAGAGCCAGGCGACGCCCGGCGCGGAAGGCTACGTGTGTGACGGTGCAGACGGCAGCCGAATGGCTTTTTGGACGTGTCAGGAAGCGGCAGCTTCCGCCGCGCAGGTCCACGATTACCATGGATCTATGGTCGTCGTGCAGGGTCGCCATACGCTGCTTATCGATGGAAAGCGGATCCCCGTGAAAGCAGGAGAAGAATACTTCATCCCGCGTGCTGTTGTGCACGGAGGCGAGGTTCGGGCTGGAACCAGAACCATCCACGCATTGGGGGGGACTTTGCGCGAACAGAACAGCGTCGGTAGCTTGCGCCCTTGTCAAGGGTACTTCTCAACCAAGAAGCCACCGATGCTGGCGGTAAGCTTCAGCTCGGTGTGCCGCGATTTTCTAGCTTCGTTGAGGCGAAGCAGGCGCAAAATCGGAGTCGGAAAGCTTCGCGGCGAGAGCGTTCTCCTCACACCGGGAAGGCCTCACATCCATCCACTGATTAGCGGGGAAAACTCCATCCACCAAGAGCCGGAGGTAGTTGCTCGAAATTGCGGCAGTCCGCGTGCTTGAGCGATTCTCGGAGGAATGAAGGGTGAGGACGCGCAGGTGCCGACCCATTTGCGATTGGTGGAACGCGGCCGCTTTGCGTTCGCCGAGAGCGCGTAGTTCGCGGGCGCGGCGTTTGATGATGGCGCCGGGAACATGGTTCGAGAGAGAAACCGCCTTAGTGCCGGGGCGCTTCGAATACGAAAAGACGTGAAGATAGGTGAGCGGGAGGGCCTCGATGAAGGCGAGTGTGGCGGCGTGATCGTCTTCGGTCTCATCAGGAAAGCCCGCGATAACGTCGGCGCCGATGGCGGCGTGCGGGAGGCGTTCGCGGATGAGCTCGACGCGGCGCGCATAATGCTCGGCGCGGTACCAGCGGTGCATGGCGGCAAGGATGCGGTCTGAACCCGACTGCAGAGGCATGTGAAAGTGTTGCGCGAGGCGCTCGCTGGAAGCGAAGAGTGCGACAAGGTCTTTTGTGACGTCCATCGGCTCGATGGAGCTGACGCGCAAGCGCTCGACGGCGGTTTCGTCCAGGATTCGCCGAAGTAAGTCTTCGAATTCGACGCGCGGCGAGAAATCGCGGCCGTAAGTGCCGAGATTGATGCCACTCAAGACGATTTCGCGATAGCCCGCGTGACTGAGCTTCTGTAATTCGCAAATCACGGTGTCCGGCTGAAGGCTGCGGCTTTTCCCGCGGACAAACGGAATCACACAAAACGAGCAGCGCGAGTTGCAGCCATCTTGAATCTTGAGCGTGGGCCGCGTGTGATTCCCTTCTCCGCCGAAGACGGGAGACGTGAGCAGAGTCTGCTGCTCAAAAATATCGCCGAGCAAAATTTCAGCCGGCTGTTGCGTTTCCACTGGGGATGCCGGAGAAATCGCCGAAAGCGGGAAAAATCCGTGCGAACGTGCCGGTCCTACCGAAGGCGAAATCGTCTCAATCAAGTCAGGGATTTGCGGCTTATGCGAATTGCCTACAACCCACGCAACGCCAGGGAGCCGGCTCAGCTCTTCCGGCGCGCGCTGCGCGTAACAGCCGGTGACAATGACCCGAACCTGAGGGTTCGCGGAATGCAGCTTTCGAATGGCGTCGCGGGCCTGAGCGTCCGCGGAAGCTGTCACGGTGCAAGTGTTCACAACAACGATATTGGCAACGGATGCGTCCCGGGCCGAAGTGCAGCCCCGCTCGAGCAACTGCCGCTCGAGTGCAGCCCCATCCGCCTGTGTGGCGCGGCATCCAAATTGCTCGATATAAAACGTGGTCATCGAGGTTCCTACTGGGACATCCTCTATTCCTGTGCACGTACAAGAATATCGGCTTTCCAAACTCGCTGGTAGGCCTCTGTTAACCGGAACTTTACAGGGCTCGGCTTTACTCCCCGGAGGCCGCGCCGCTACAATCTTTCGCACCGATGACACGCAAACGACATAATCCAGCCGCGCTCGACAACCCAACCGTTTCCATCGTGATTCCCGTTTACAACGAACGCGGAACGATCGAGGAAATTCTCCGCCGCGTCCTAGACTCTGACATCCGCAGAGAAGTAATCATCGTGGATGACTGCTCAACAGATGGAACGCGCCAACTTCTGGAGAATATGGCCGCGCAGCAGAAAAACAATGAGAAATCTGTCCAGGCCCAAGACCGCGGGGAGCCTGTTGAATTGGGGGACCTGCGCTTCTTTTTTCAAGTGCCAAACCAGGGCAAAGGGGCGGCGCTTCGGCGCGGGTTCGCGGAAGCCACCGGCGACATCGTGCTGGTGCAGGATGCCGACCTCGAATACGACCCGCGAGATTATCCGGTCTTGCTTGAGCCCATCGTCGACGGCCGGGCGGATGTGGTTTATGGTTCACGTTTTCTGGGCGGGCCGCAGCGCGTGCACTACTTTTGGCACTATGTGGCGAACCGCATGCTCACTTTGCTATCCGATATTTTCACGAATTTGAAGCTGACGGACATGGAGACTTGCTATAAGGTCTTCCGCAGAGAAGTCTTGAAGGGCATCGAAATCAAGTCGAACCGCTTTGGATTCGAGCCAGAGATCACCGCAAAAATCGCGAAACACAACTGGCGTATCTATGAAGTGCCGATCACTTACGCCGGGCGCACGTACGAAGAAGGCAAGAAAATAACGTGGAAAGACGGCGTGCAGGCCCTGTGGTGCATTATCCGTTTCCGATTAGGAGATTAAGCCGAAGCGCGCGCGTCGTTTTCGTAGCCGCGCGGATGTTTCTGCTTCCATTCCCACGCGGATTGAATAATTTCTTCCAAGGAAGAATGGGCGGCTTCCCAGCCCAGCACGCGCTTTAACTTTTCCTTGCTCGCAACCAGCGCTGCGGGATCGCCCGGACGGCGCGGCCCGAGTTTGCGGGGGATTTTGCGGCCCGTAATGCGCTCCGCTACGTCGATCACTTCGAGAATGGAATAGCCGCGGCTGTTGCCGACGTTGAACGCTTCGCCGGAGACGCGGTCAATGTCGGTCAACGCGCGCACATGGGAATCCGCAATGTCCAGAACGTGAATGTAATCGCGCACGCAAGTGCCATCGGGCGTGGGATAGTCGGTTCCGAAAACGTCCACGTGAGGCAAATTCCCGGCGGCGGCATCCAGCACCCGCGGAATCAAATGCGTTTCCACGCGATGATGCTCGCCGCGCTCCTTGGAAGCGCCTGCGGCATTGAAGTAGCGGAGGGTCGCGTAGTGAAGTCCCGTGTAGGCTTTGTAATCCCCGAGAATTCCTTCAAAAGTCAGCTTGGATTTTCCATAAGGATTGATGGGCGCCTTGCGATGGTCTTCGGGGATCGGAACGGTTTCAGGTTCGCCATACGTCGCCGCAGTCGAAGAAAAAATAAATTTATGAACGCCGTGCCGCGTCATGGCATCGAGAAGATTGACGCCGCATGCAACGTTGGTCGCGTAAAAAATGCTCGGCTCTTTGACCGACTTGGCCACCAAGGCTTCGGCTGCGAAATGCATCACCGCGTCAATCTTGTGCTGGGTGAAAACGTTTTCAATCTGTTGCCGGTTTCCCAAATCCACGTTGCAGAATGCAGCACCCGGCGGTACCGCCGCAGAGTGCCCTTCCAGCAAGTTGTCGAGCGCGATCACTTTCATCCCGCGCGAAAGCAAGACCTCCGCACAAATGCTTCCGATATAACCCGCCGCCCCTGTTACGAGAATATTCACCAGATGGCTCCTCTATTGTCGATACAAAATCCGGCCAGAATTTCGGAGTTCAAGGATACATCAGGAATGAGGCGCTAAACCGAGGCAACGATAAACGAACCAAGTGGTGAGGGTCTGGCTAGCCGCATCGAATGCTCATTCGGCACCAATCCGCACGGAAAGATCCTTGCACGCTACCCAGCTTGGGAAAAACCAATTCGTACGTGCCTCTGGCGCTTTTTCCCTGCGAAATGGTTTCCATATGTATGCTGCCCGAAGTAGCCCGTTCACAAGGCTGGTGCCCGCCCCTGCAGTACGATGCGCCTCCCCAATTCGATTTGGGATCAAGGGAAAACGTTTGATTGTCGTGGAGCGGCAGGTCGCGCCAGAAACTGATGGTCACCTCAATCACATCGCTTTGCCTACATTTTAGCGGAGTGGTCGAAAGGTGGAGTTCATTTGCCGGCCCATCCCATGGAGCGCAAGATGGTCCCACGGTCGCATAGGGAAACTTTCCTTCTTGCTGCGCGACGGCGCATCCGAGCGCTAGCAGCAGAAGTACCGGCGATGAAAGCCACGTTCTGCTCATAGCGATTATTGGACTTGCGGCCATCGTAAAGAGAAGCGCATTGAGAATGGGGCCCGAGAGGACGCCTATCAGGCCTGAGATAGGCGGCGCTGGAAAGTCAGCAGAATCAAGTCCGCGCGGCGGCGCACGCCGAACTTGTTCAACAAATTCGACACGTGAAACTTCACCGTGCGTTCCGCGATGTTGAGCTTGCTGGCGATTTCCTTGTTCGAAAGATTTTCCAGCAGCGAATCCAGCACTTCTTGCTCGCGGCGGCTCAGGTTGGTGACGGAATCCGTCTTCAGCCTGCGGCCCTGGCTGGTGAGGATGGAGTCCACAAAACCGGAAAGAAGCTGCCGAGGCACCCAGAACCCGCCGTTGGCTACCAGGGGCAGCGCGCGAATCAACTGCTCGCGCGCTTCCATATAGGTGAGCAGGCCCTTCACGCCCAGGCGCAATAACGAAAAACTGTTGTTTTCCGCATGGTTTTCGCCAACGACGATCAACCGCGAGTCTGGATAGCGCTCCAGGATATTCGTCAGAAGCGCCCCGGTAGCGGGCTTGGCGGCGTGCGCGTCAATCACATAGACGTTGGCTTTGGGCGGGTCCAAGTGGCGCAGATCCGGAGCCAGCACGGACTCCAACTGTTGCGCCACGACCTTGAAAGGCGCTTTCTCCAGAATTCGTTCGAATTCGCTCAGCACCAGCGGGTGCGGGGACAGAATGCAAACGGTCAGTTTTGAGGACGCACGTTTAGTATTCACTTTTTCCGGCGCATTTAGTTTAGTAACGGTACTCACCCATGCCAGAGTAGAGAAAACTGGCCAAAGGGGCAAGTCCCTTTGGCGGGCATGTTCCTGAATTGTTACTGTCAATTAGGGTGCTTTTTACCGGGTGCCACCCGCAGCAGAATCTCGACAATCCGCTTGGCTGCCCGGGGTTCCACAGGAGCGGGATTTTGCCGGCTTTCCCCCTTTGCTGGCCAGCACGTGCCTCGCGGCAGCGATGATCTTGGCAGGATCCATGCCCACAAGAAGGTTGGTTCCATCGGAAACCGGCCGCTCCGCATTTTTACGGAGGGTCAAGCAAAAGACGCCCAGAGCTGTGTTTTCCTCCGGTATGGCGCCCGGAATCGGAATCGGTGAGCAGGATGACCTTGCTCATCATGCACAGAAAGTCCAGCTACGCCAGCGGGGAAAGCCTTCGCAATTGAGGATGATGAAGAACTCCCGCTTGCGCGATTCGGGGTCATAACAGGCTTATGTGTGAAACCTGTGGGAAGCGCTTGCAAAATGAAGGACGCGGTACTATTTGAGTACTACTCGCGAGCCATAATCGTCGCCATTCGCACCCCCAAAATGACATTTCGCTGCTTCCGCGTTTCGGATACGTGGACGCCTCACGTAAAATAGTTGTTTAGCTATTCGTCGTTTTTTGCAAGGAGCGCGGCATTCTCAGGAAATGCGTAGTCTGAATGAATCCGGCAAGGCGTTGCGTGAACTGCTGTCGCAACGAATCCTGGTGCTCGACGGCGCCATGGGCACCATGCTGCAACAGCGCAATCTGAGCGCGGCGGACTTCGGCGGCCCCGCACTGGAAGGATGCAACGAAAACCTCGTTCGCACGTGCCCGGACGTGGTTCTGGCTGTTCACCGGAAGTATCTCGAAGCCGGCGCAGACATTATCGAGACCAATAGTTTCGGTGGAACGCCCATTGTCCTCGCGGAATACGGGCTCGCATCGGACGCGCACCTCCTCAACAAGCGATCTGCCGAACTCGCGCGGCAAGCTGCGGACGAATTCGGCACTTCTGGAAAACCTCGATTTGTGGCCGGTTCCATGGGACCGACGACGAAGGCGATCACGGTCACCGGCGGCATAACTTTTCCAGAGCTGCGCGAAGGCTATTACGTCCAGGCGAAAGGACTTGTGGAAGGGGGGGCGGACCTTCTGCTGGTAGAAACCTGCCAGGACACACGCAACATCAAAGCTGCGATTCTAGGTATTCGTCAGCTGTCGCAGGAAATTGCGACCGATGTCCCCCTCGTTATTTCGGTCACGATTGAAGCCATAGGCTCGATGCTTGCCGGCCAAACCATCGAAGCAATGTGGGCGTCATTGAAATTTGCTAAACCGCTGGCCTTCGGGATGAACTGTGCCACTGGCCCGGAGTTCATGACCGATCACATTCGCACGCTCAGCCAGCTCACGAGCGAGTTTGTTTCTTGCTATCCGAACGCGGGCCTGCCGGATGAAGAAGGCAAATACCTCGAAACACCGACTTCGCTAGCGGGGCAGCTCGAGAAATTTGTGGATCATGGCTGGCTCAACCTCGTGGGCGGTTGCTGCGGCACCACCGAGCAGCACATTCGATCGATTGCTCAGATGGCCAGCGGAAAAAAACCACGTCAGCGGCCTGCGGAAACGCATCGCGCAATTTATACGGGAATCGAGGCCATTGAAGCGGAGGAAAGCACTCGTCCACTGCTGGTCGGTGAGCGGACCAATGTGATTGGCTCACGTTTGTTCAAGAATCTTGTGGCGGAAGAAAGGTGGGAAGAGGCCAGCGAGATTGCGCGGCGTCAGGTGCGAGGCGGAGCGCAAGTCGTTGACGTTTGCTTGCAAAGCACCGAGCGCGAAGAGAAGAAAGACATTCCTCCTTTCTACGAAAAGCTGATTCGCAAAATAAAGCCGCCCATCATGGTTGATACCACCGATCCGGCGGCTATTGAGCTGGCGCTTACATATTGCCAGGGCAAGTCCATCATCAATTCCATCAACCTCGAAGATGGCGAGGAAAAATTCGAGCGCACCGTGCCGATCGCGCACGAATATGGCGCGGCCGTGGTCGTCGGCTGCATTGATGAGGACCCGGTGCAGGCGCAAGCGTTCACGCGCGAACGCAAGCTGGCGATCGCGCAACGCTCGCACCAGCTGCTCACTGAAAAGTACGGCTTGGCGCCGGAAGACATCATTTTCGACCCACTGGTGTTCCCTTGCGCCACGGGCGACGAGAATTACATCGGCGGTGCCGTTGAAACGATGGAAGGCATTCGCCTGATTAAGCAAGCGCTGCCGAATGTGCGCACCATTCTCGGCATTTCCAACGTTTCTTTTGGATTGCCACCGGGAGCGAGAGAGGTCGTCAATTCTGTTTTCCTTTATTACTGCACGAAGGCCGGGCTGGATCTGGCAATCGTGAATACAGAAAAAATCGAGCGCTTCGCTTCTATTCCGGCAAACGAGCGCGAACTCGCTGAGAATTTGCTATTTTCCCATCCGCCGAAAAACGCGGCCGCCGACCATCCGAATGCAAGCCTCTTGCTAAGCGCTCCGGCGGACTGGCGGCAGCAAAGCAAAGCACAGCGCGCGGCCGTCAATCAATTCTGGATTGCCGCCATCGCCGAGCATTTTCGGACGGCCAAGAAAAAAGAGAAGGCTCGCGGGGCCGATTTGCCCCTCGACGAACGGCTCGCGAATTACATTCTTGAAGGCACCCGCGACGGCTTGATCGCAGACCTGGACCGCAAACGCGCCGAGGGCGTCGCGCCGCTCGACATCATCAATGGGCCACTTATGGCCGGCATGGCCGAAGTTGGCCGCCTCTTCAACGCCAATGAACTGATCGTTGCCGAAGTCCTGCAATCCGCGGAAGCCATGAAAGCCGCTGTCAGCTATCTCGAACAATTCATGGAAAAAGCAGATTCCGCCAAGCGCGGCAAAGTGGTTCTCGCGACCGTCAAGGGCGACGTCCACGACATTGGCAAAAATCTCGTCGAAATTATTTTCAAAAATAATGGCTACGACGTCGTGAACCTCGGCATCAAGGTTCCGCCGGAAGACTTGATCCGGGCTTATCAGGAGCACCAGCCTGACGCCATCGGTCTGTCCGGTCTGCTGGTGAAGAGCGCGCAGCAAATGGTAACCACCGCCAGCGACCTGAAAGATGCGGGGATCGAAATTCCGCTACTCGTTGGCGGAGCTGCACTTTCCGCAAAGTTCACGCAAACCAAGATCGCGCCCAGCTACGGCAAAGCGGTGTGCTACGCGAAGGACGCGATGACCGGCCTGCGCTTGATGAATCAGCTGATGGACCCGGCGACGCGCGAAACAGTTTTGCGCGAGCACACCGCCTCAGGAAACGGTCTCAAAGTGTCTACCACTGTCAGCGTCGCGCCCCTTCAAAAAATGATGCGCTCGCCGCGAGTGCGCGTGGATTTGCCCATTCCGCCAGTCTCCTATCTCGATCGCAAGGTGCGCCTGGTGCCCGATCTGCGGGAAATCTGGGGTTATGTCAATCCCTACATGCTCTACGGGCGGCACTTAGGCTTCCGCGGCGACTTCGAAAAGCATTTGGTTGAGCGCGATCCGAAAGCCATTGAGCTGTTCGAAAACATAGAAGAAGTGAAAAAGGAAGCTGCTTCGTTCATGAAGATTCGCGCTGTTTGGCAATTCTTCGAAGCGGAATCTGAAGGCGAATCCTTGCATCTGTTCGCGCCAGGCGCGACTGAGCCGTTACACACGTTCCACTTTGCGCGGCAGCGCCAGGGCGACTTTCTCTGCCTCGGCGATTATGTTTTGCCGAGCCAAAGCGGCAAGCGCGACCATCTCGCGCTCTTCGTCGTCACCGCCGGCGAAGGCGTCCGCCAACGCTCCGAAAAGGCGAAAAACGAAGGCTACTACTTCCTCAGCCACGGCTTGCAGGCGCTGGCCATTGAAACCGCCGAGGGCTGCGCCGAATGGCTCCATCGCCGGATCCGCGAAGATTGGGGCTTCCCCGATCCGCCCGAGATGACCATGGCGCAGCGTTTTACCTCGCGCTACCGCGGGAAGCGCTACAGCTTCGGCTATCCGGCTTGCCCCAATCTGGAAGATCAGGCCGCCATCTGGAAATTGCTAAAGCCCGAGGAAATCGGAGTTCAACTCACGGAAGGCTTCATGATGGATCCCGAAGCCAGCGTCAGCGCACTGGTCTTCCAACATCCCGACTGCACCTATTTCTCCGTCGGCGACACAGCCGCATCGCAATAGCCTGCCTGCCACCAGCCCTTCTTTCGCTTATAGAGATCCCCGGAGCAAGCGGACGTAAACACAAATCCTGGCTGCTCTTTACCTTGAACTCAAAACTAAGCTAGGAACGGACTACTGAGGTTTTCTAGTAGGCTCCGTCGCCGCTCAGAACGGCTCCGGGAGTTTGCAGAAGAATCTTGACGTCCAGCCAAATGGACCATGATTGCGAATAGCGCAGGTCCAGGCGAACCATGTCGTCGAAGCAGGTGCGGCTCCGGCCACTGACTTGCCACAGCCCGGTTACACCAGGCTTCACTTCCAGAACGCGGCGGCGGTGCCAGATGTCGTAGACTTCGAATTCATAGGGCAAAGACGGGCGCGGGCCAACCAGCGACATCTCGCCCATCAAAACGTTCCAGAACTGCGGAAGCTCGTCGAGGCTCGTCTTGCGCAGCAAGCGGCCCATCGTCGTCACCCGCGAATCATTCTTGATTTTGTACACCGCGGGCTTGCCGGATTCCTTGTGCGCGGTCTCCGCCTGGCCATTGATAAACCGCTGCACGTATTCTTGATGGATCTTGGGATCGTTGTTCACGTACATCGTGCGGAACTTCAGGCACCGGAACTTCGAGCCGAATTGCCCCAGGCGTTCCTGCTTGAAGATCACTGGTCCCTTGGAAGTCAGCTTGATAGCAATGCCGATAATCGCAAGCAGCGGGCTCAGAAGGAGTAACAAGAACGCGCTTCCGAGGACATCAATCGCGCGTTTCACCACTTGCGAAGCTCGCTTTTTCGGAGTGGATTTCGCCAGATCTGGATAAAAGCGGCTGTCGGCAACCTTTTCGCCCTTGTCCTGTCCGGCTTTCTGAGGGAAAAGGTGAGTTGTTACCACCAAGCTCGATAGAACTTTCCGGCCAAGTTCACCCTCCAAGGCATCCACAACCTTGGAACGCAAAATCTCCGTGATTGGCGTTTCGCCTTCGCAGCTCACTTCGGTGAAAATTACTCCAAGGACCACGCCCTTCTCGTACCAGCCAATCAAGTCCGTTTCGCGGGTCGATTTCAGTAGCACCGAGGAGATACGGCTTAGGAAACGTTCGGAGCTCTTTTCCTCGATAAACGCGCTGGCGTCCAGAAGCATCAGCACAAACGGCTTGCGGGACCGTTCCGCACGCCGGCGCTCCAGGGTCAGCATGCTGCGAAACGATTCCTCGAGCAAAACCTCATCACGGCCATCCATCAGTGAGCCCACCGCCGACGCCGCCCTGCGCGTTGTGGTGCGTAGCACTCCCTGTTCCCACAGCGCCGGAATCCTTGAGTAGCCGTTTCCCATTAGGTTTCAGTCCTCGCGAAATCCAAACTCTTTGAAACTTAGGCAACCACCGGCTCGAACGTCGGAACTATTACGCGCCCTTGGTCCGTACCGCCGTGCCTCGGCTGAACTGCCGAGACCGCACACCGGTCAATTTCCAGAGCCACGGACCGGCGCAGCAGCGAAATCGAAACCACGATTCGCTGGCTTCCCTTGAAACTGGTCAGAACTCCTTCGACGCCGCTCAGCGCTCCGTCTTCGATTCGAACGCGCTGCCCCACTTCGAGATAAGGACAGGGCTCTACATGCATGCCCGTCGAAACCATTCTCTGAATCGCTTCAATTTCCGATTCCTCGACTGGAATCGGCATCCGCCCGGTTCCCACCACGCTGATCACGCCCGGCGTAATCAATACCGGCAGGCGGTCGCAAACGTTAAACCGGCAAAACAGGTACCCGGGGAAAAGAGGGGCCTGCACTTCTTTCGAACGCGCATTCGAACGCTTTGAATTCTTATAAGTCGGAAGAAAAGTCTGGTATCCCTTGCAGGAAAGCAGCGCCGCCGTCGAGCTCTCCCAACGGCTTCTCAGCTGTAGCGCGTACCACCGGTCGACATTCGGCTCGGCGTTCATCCTTGGACTCAGCCTCCTTTGAAGGCTCCCTATTGACGAAGTGCTGAAGTATTCACAGCCGCAGTTGATAGAACCGTGAAGGACACTTTCACGGCGGGACACCGGGGATAAGGCAATCCACCTGCCAATGGCGGGCAATCGATATTGCTGAAGTGTTAAAAAGAGGATCCATAACTTACTGAAAGAAAATGGGTTAGCTAAGACAAGAGCTATAGAGCTGATTTTGTCGGACCTTCAAGGTACCCAGAGACTGAAAAGAGAAGAAAACCGTTGCCCACATTTCCCACTTGTCTTCCAAGAGGTTTCCGCCCGCCCAACCACTCTAAGTTGCTTGTATTGAAGAACTTAATACTAAGCAATAACGTTTTTTCTAGAAATCCACGGTGAGTTCACTCCGCAGTCAACACCCAGGCGATTAACAGCTCGTGCCCCAGAAGCATACACGGGGAAGGCTGCGCTAATGTTGTTTGGGGGTTAGAAGGTACGCATGCGTCGTGGGGCCATCGAGGTTGGTTTGTTGCTCGACCACAATTTGGCCGCTGCGGTTGATCCCTGTGGCGCGCGTTAGCACTAATCCAGTTTGAGGGATCAAGGCGTTCAGGTCGGTAATCTTGCCATTGTTCCAAACCACTGCGTGGGTTTCCCCGGTGGAGGTGACGCAAGATCCAACAATCACACCGTTGTCGTTCACGGCGGTCGCTTGCGTTCCATTGCCAGATGAAGCCACACTCCCTGGAAGCGACGGGAGCTGGCTCATCTTTCCGTTTTGCCATTGAAAAGCGGCAGCGGAGGTGTCCGCAACTTCGGCCCAGCCGACGACCAAAGTCTGCGCGTTGATCGCGTTGGCCGTGCTGTGCAAGCCGCCGAGCGCGCCTAAGTCACTGATCGCCCCGTTGAGCCAAACCACGGCGCGAACGACGCCTTGATTGGACGAAAACCCGCTCGAAACGCCCGCGATTTGTCCTTTGTCGTTGATGGAAATCGCGGTACTCCCGCTGCCGCTTGGTCCCAGGTCGCCCAGCGATTGCCGTTGCCCGCCGCTCCAAAGAACGGCGCCTCCGCGCACATTCTTTGCATAGGCCGCCCCCACAATGTCACTTTTGGAATTAATCCCGCGCGCCGAACTTGTTTCGCCGGCAACGCCGAGGTCTGTCATTACGCCGTTTTGCCAAACAAACGCGTGCATTTCGCCGCTCGCCGTGCTGGCCGCACCGACCACCACACTTGAGTCATTGATCGAATACGCCATGCTGACGCTGCCGCCGAGCGTGCCCAGATCGGTCATCACACCGTTTGACCACAGAAACGCATGATTTGCTGAGGTCCCGACGATCTGCCCGCTCTTGTTGATGTCCGCCACCTTCGCGGAGTTGGAGCCGGAAAGCGTGCCCAGATCCGTCACCGTGTAGCTGGATTGCGCCGCGGCGCCAGCCGCGAACGCGCCGCACAGCGCCGCGAGACTCACGATTTGTTTGCAGAAATCTCTCATCATCTCTCCTAGTGAGCGGGTTCCTCAGCGGGACATCTCGTTCCTTACTGCTTGTTGTTGCTCCACGCTTTCATGCATGCATGGTTCGGCGGGGACCGCGCGGGATACTTTCAGTATCCCCTGCCTTTAGACTGGGCGACGGCAGGATTTCAGTCTGCGTATCCAATGAATCATTTACTCTTGTTTAGGGGCTCGCTTGTTGCCCTGCTTTTCCGACCGCGGCGGGATAGAAAGTAAGCCAAGTCGCAACACGCTAGAATTCGAAGAACCTTAGGTCTTCGACGCTACGCTGGCGGTAGCTTGCGTGGCAGCCCCATCTTGCCAAACCTTCCAAGGGCGCTTGCCAGAGGACCACAATTCTTCGAGCAACATTTTGTCGCGCAGGGTGTCCATGCTCTGCCAGAAGCCCCGGTGGCGGTACGCGCTCAGCCTTCCTTCTTGTGCCAGCCGCTCCATCGGTTCGCGTTCCCAAACCGTTTTGTCGCCCTCAATGTAGTCAAGCACTTTGGGCTCGAGGACGAAGAAACCACCGTTGATCCAGCCGGAGCCACCTTCGGGCTTTTCCTTGAAGCTGGAAACTACGGTTTGTTCGTGGTCGAGGCTGAACGCGCCGAACCTGCCTGCAGGCTGAACTGCGGTAAGTGTGGCCAGTCCGCCCTGTTGCTTGTGAAAAGCAATCAGATCCTGAATGTTGAGATCGCTGACGCCGTCCCCGTAGGTCAGGCAGAAAGTTTCGCCATCCAAGTGATGCCGCACACGCCGCAAGCGCCCGCCGGTCATCGTGGATTCGCCGGTGTCAACCAGCGTAACGCGCCAAGGCTCAACGCCGTTGTTCAGAAAGCTCAGCTTGCGCTCCCGCATGTCGAA
>Ga0126381_100005771_pt1 | contig 13667 bp, 8 predicted proteins | sample PanSoiMetPlot_28_FD_96465 | JGI IMG/M metagenome (GOLD analysis project Ga0126381, IMG submission 96465) | Tropical forest soil microbial communities from Panama - MetaG Plot_28 | ecosystem: Environmental > Terrestrial > Soil > Tropical forest > Bulk soil | place: Panama | collected 2016-02-17
CCAGGCCCAGCGAGTACAAGTCCGAGCGAATGTCCACGCCAATTCCGGCGAACTGCTCAGGACTGGCAAACTCTGGTGTTCCAGCAAAAGCTCCTGATATTGAAATCGCAGCCTCAGCGGGCGCGTCAAGTGTGGACTTCGCCAGCCCGAGGTCGATGATTTTCGCGGTCACAGCGCCTCCTTCATCCAAGCTCACCATGATGTTGCTTGGTTTGACGTCCCGGTGAACGAGCTTCTGATTGTGTATCGCGACCAACCCGGCGGCGACCTGCGTTACAATTTCCAGCGCCAAATTCACCTCAAGCCGGCCGGAGCGTTTGATGAGATGCTGAATGGTCTCTCCCTCGACGAACTCCATCGCGTAAAAGTAACTGTTCCCAGTCCTCCCCAGGCATAGTACTGAGGCAACGTTCGAATGTCGCACCTTTGCTGCCGCCCTCGCTTCCCGCAAGAAACGAAGCCGGGCAGACTCGTCACCGAGATATCGCTCGCTGAGGACTTTAAGCGCCACGGAACACTGCAGATCGACGTCGAACGCCTTGTAAGTAACCCCCATCGCACCGCGACCCAACTCGACCGGTTTCCCGTCTTCGCCTGTCACAAGTTCATAGTGGTCGAATCGTTGCAGCGCCTGTTCTGGTGTCGGCTTGAGTGTATCCCCAGACAAAGACTTGGCAGACTCAACCCCACCGGCAAGACCCTCGCGAAGCAGGCATATCGGACAGAATTCCATTGCTCCAGAAAGCTCGTTACCGCAACTCAGACAGGTGCGTTGGGGCTCCGTTTTCATGGATCTGATCGTCCTTCCGAGGCGATTAAAGCTTCGCAAAGAGCATGGATTTTGTCGTCAGACCAGTAGCGACGCGGCTTGGGAATAGGATGGGTTTGTCCGAAAAGCGGCATGCCTCGACGGACGCTGGATAACGTCATCCGTATCGATTTCGATATCCTCTTCATACCCTTCCTTCCGAGCTTTTTTGTTTAAATCGGCACAGACGACTGTCGCGCCTGCAGACGAGAAGGCGAGTGCAAGCGCCCGTCCGTTACCGGAACTTGATCCGGTTACGATGCCAATCTGATTCTCAAGCTGTCCGTTCATTGTTTCCTCCCGATGAATTGAGATTAGTTGTCGCTTGGCGACCTGCCGTGCGGGATTTCTCCACGTCACCATTAACATCCGTGTCGCCGGGAGCAAAGAGAACGCCTTTGGTCAAAGGTCTCTGAGCAACATGCAAATTGCACGCCTTCTTCTGTTGCGAGTCAATATAGCAAGTCAATATAAAAAGCGAAGCGTTACGTTAAACGGCATCTACGAATCTCGGCGTCATCTTATGACTTGCGTTATGACTTGGCGGTTATCGCGGATCGCTTCAAAGCGTAAGCACCGGATTGTCAATCACTAATCCCAAAGCAAACAAAAGTTCCCGCCAACCTTTCCCGGGAGATGAACACGGACCCTCCGGTCATCACCGAAGTCGGATTACAGAACCCGAAAAGACGGTTTTGAGACGCGCGACGCCGGTCGCGCGGGAGCGCGCCCCTACCGGCGCAAACCCGCATCCCGCCGCAGCACGCCGCATAGATAGCCATACAGAAGAAAAAGCGGCTCACGCCGATACCGCAGGTTTCATGACACAAGTCGCCCTTCGGCGGCGATCAGCGCCTCGCACAGAGCGTGAACCTCGCCATCCACCTCGGCAGGATCCGAAACCGTGCGACGCACCTCCGCGCGCAAGATAGACGCAAACCGTTTGCGCATGCGATGGACGAGGGTCTTGACTGAGCCCACGCTTATCTGGAGTGCATCCGCCGCCTGTTCGTACGGTGGTGGCGCCTTGCTGAGGTCCAGAAAAGCTTTGAGCATTTCGAAGGTAGACTTTTTGTCCTCGGCGGCGTATTCCTCGCCGAGCAGAGTCATTGCCCGGTCAAGCAACGTCATGGCCCAGCGGGCGTCAAAGATTTTCTCCGCAGTGAGAGCGTCCACTGGCTCTAGTTGATAGCGACTCTCGGCCCATTCCAGATCGAGCGTCACAAACTCGCATCCACCGCCTCGCTTGGGGCAGCGCGCCCGGCGGACCTCCATGGAAATGTAGTTCTGGAACGATGCCAGCAAGAACGACCGGAATTTACCTTTGAGCCGGTCCGCGCGCGCAAATGTCCTGTGCTCTAACAGATGAAGGAAAAAGCCCTGGGTTAAGTCCTGGGCGTCGTCGGGCGAATGCCCGCAGCGCCGAGCGAAGACGTAGAGCGGATACCAATAAAGCTGGCACAGCTCGGCCAAAGCCGCCGACCCTCCTTCCAGCTGGCTTTGCGCCGCCGTCATGATGATCGTCCAACGGGTGGATGCAAAACTCGCCGCGCCCACCACCGGCGAACTACGTTCCCATCTCATAAGGAATTGCGTGTTTGCTTTAACTTAACGGATGCAATCCGGTTTTGGAGTAAAATTGTTAACCTCTCAACATTTTAAAGAAACGCTAACGATATACCGAGCGTCTCAGGGACGCATTGCCTCCTGGATTCTGAGTCGAAGACGTTGAGCGGCCACAGCCGTCGGGTCGATAAGGAGCGCCCTGTTGACCGCGGCCAGCGCCATTTCGGGACTGTGCTGAGCCAACAGCATCTCGCTCGCGCGGACGCAAACCGCGCTGTTTTTCGAAAGCCTTGCCAAGCCAAACGAGCGAAGAAAGTCAGCGCGCTCGGGATCCGTTTCAAACGCCGCCAGCGCGATATGCAGCAACGGATGATCAGGGAGCAAAACTAAAGCCTCTTGAAGCCATTGCTCGGTCAGTTTTGGATTTGTCAGAAGGGCGTTGTCCACCCAGTCGGCAACTTTCACGCTGCTGGCCGGGAAGATCGTTCGATGGCGGCCGGTGCTGAAAAACCACCGTATCAAGCGCGTGTCGGAACGAAAATCCTGCGCCAGGTCCTGGAATTGCTTTGTCAGCTCCGACCTGCGCTCTTCACTGACTATGACCAGCGAGCCGTCGCTTGAGAATTGGAGTCCGCTTGCGATGTCCGAAAGCGATTCGATTTGCCACGCCGGGGAGCCGACAATCGAGTCCGATGCGCCTCTTCCTGCTCTGTCGTCACCTGATTCTTTGATCCGCCGAGCCAGCTCTGCCGAAGTAGCCGCATCCCAGAGTTTAGCGGTTTTGTCCCAGCTTGCCGTCAGGATGCGTGCTCCATCCGGACTAAACACCGCATTATTGACACGATCCTGGTGGGCAAAAGAGGCAATGAGCCTACCCGTTGCGGTATCCCAGAGTTTGGCGGTTTTGTCGGCACTTGCTGTCAGGACCCGCGCGCCGTCGGGGCTGAATATCGCGCTGTTGACGCGGTCTTGGTGAGCAAAGGAGGCAATGAGCCGAGCCGAGGCTTTATCCCAGAGCCTGGCGGTTTTGTCCCAGCTCGCCGTCAGGATCTGGGTACCGTCGGGACTAAACATTGCGTTGTTGACCCGATCCCGGTGGTCAAAGGAGGCAATGAGCTGGCCCGTTGCCGCATCCCACAACTTGGCGGTGTTATCTGCACTCGCTGTCAGGATCTGGGTACCATCCCGACTAAAACTCGCGCGGGAAACCCCGTCTTGATGCGCAAGGGAGGCGATCAGCCGGCCCGAGGCTACATCCCAGAGCTTGGCGGTGTTGTCCGCGCTTGCGGTCAGGATTCGCTCACCATTTGGGCTAAATACCACATCGTTGACCTGATCCTCATGGGCAAAGGAGGCGATGAGATGGCCCGAGGCCGCATCCCAGAGCCTGGCGGTGCTGGCCCGGCCTGCTGTCAGAATCCGCGCACCGTCCGGACTAAAGGCCACGCGGGAAACCCCGTTCTTTTGGGTAAGCGAGGCAATGAGTTTGCCCGAGGCCACATCCCAAAGCCTGGCGGTGTTATCCGCGCTTGCCGTCAGAATTCGTGCGCCGTTGGGGCTGAACACCGCATCGTTGACCTGATCCTCATGGGCAAAGGAGGCGATGAATTTGCCCGAAGCTGCATCCCAGAGCCTGGCGGTGCCGTCCCAGCTCGCCGTCAGAATCCGAACGCCGTCCGGACTGAACACCGCACCGTTAATCCGGTCCTGATGGACAAAAGACGCGATATGCTTACCTACGGTCGCATCCCAGAGCTTAGCAGTGTTATCCGAGCTCGCCGTCAGGACCCGAGCACCGTCCGGACTGAAAAGCACATCGTTGACGCGATCCTGGTGCGCAAAGGAGGCGATGAGCCGGCCTGAAACCGCATCCCAAAGCCTGGCGGTGTTGTCCCAGCTCGCGGTCAGGACTCGAGCACCGTCCGGGCTAAAGCCTGCGCGGGTAACCCCATCTTGATGGCTAAAGGAGGCGATGAGCCGGCCCGAGGCTGCATCCCAAAGCTTGGCGGTGTTGTCCCAACTTGCGGTCAGGATACGAACGCCGTCCGGACTAAATTTCGCGTCCTCAACAGCCCCCTGATGGGCGAGGCAGGCGATCAGGTTGCCCGAGGTCGTGTCCCAAAGTTTGGCGGTGTTGTCTGCGCTCGCCGTCAGGATCCGAGTACCATCCGGGCTAAACCTTGCGCAGTAGAGGCTATTCCCACGAGCAAACGAGGCGATGAGCGCACCGGAGCCCGCGTCCCAGAGTTTGGCGGTGCCGTCCGCGCTTGCGGTGAGAATCCGAACACCGTCCGGACTAAACACTGCGCTCTCAACGGCACCCGCGTGAGCAAAAGAGGCGATGAGCCGGCCCGAAGCCGCATCCCAGAGTTTGGCCGTATTGTCCGCACTCGCGGTCAGAATCCGAATACCGTCCGGACTAAACACCGCATCGCTGACCCGATCCTCATGGCCAAAAGAGGCGATAAGCCGGCCAGAGAGCGCGTCCCAGAGCTTGGCGGTGTGATCCACGCTTGCGGTGAGAATACGCGCACCGTCGGGACTAAAGGCCGCGTGGATGACTGCATCCTGATGAACAAATGAGCTGATGAGCCGGCCCGAGACCGCATCCCAAAGCTTGGCGGTTTTGTCCCGGCTTGCCGTCAGAATCCGAGCACCATCCGGGCTAAACACCGCGTCGCTGACGACATCCTGGTGGGAAAAGGAGGTGATGAACGGCGGAAGCTCCTTTTCACGATTGATGATTAATTCTTGAAAAAATCTTTCTGAGGCCACTAGATTTTCCGGGTTGAACTTGATGGCACGCGAAAGAAGAGCGATGCCTTCCCGCCACTCTTCAAGCTGAAACTGACGTTCGGCCTGGTTAAAGCTTCCCCAACTCGCCTCGCGGAGTCGTTCGTGGAGCCTGGCACTGACTAGCTCCGCCGCGTGCTTTTGGCTCTTGGCAACCCACGCAAAAGCCCCAGCGGCGATCGCCAGAAGCGCGAAACCAACGGTCACTATATTTCGTATTCGATTTCTTAAGCTTCTTTTTCGGGTCTGTTCAGTAATGCTGGCAGAGATATAGTCGAGTTGTTCCCGATTCAGAGAACTTCCGAACTCATCAACAAGCTTGTCTGCCTCCGCCAAAGGAAGTCCAGCCGGCAAAAGATAGTCCCGGTGTCGCTTCATTAGCTTCCATTGCCGCAGCGAAGCGTCTAGGCGGTCGCGCATTCGCAGAAATTCACGGTTCTGCTTCAGCCAATCCGTGACGCGCTGCCATTCCCGCAATAACGCCTCATGCACGATGCTCACGGTAACTTCGCCCTGAGGATCGACGTCGGCGACCAACAGCCGGTTCTTGACGAATAGATCGACGAAGCCTTTCGTGCCTATTTTTTGCTCCGCATCGGTTCTCTCTAAAGCGACGAAATCGCGGTAAGGTACCGTCCGCCGGTTGGGCACTTCCTCTTCGCCCTGGCCTAACGTGACCAGGTAGCGCATGACCAAGGGAAACGCCCTCTGTTCATCCGGTCGCAACGTCCCGAAAATGGCCTCCGCGTGCTTGGCCAGCCCGCCCTTCAATTCACCCAGCTCGCGATAATCTGACCACCGGAGCAAATCATCGCCCCGCCGAGCCTGTTGCTCGTAGAGCAACGACAAAACATGCTCGAGCAGCGGCAATGATTCCGGGGTGACAGAGGCCACGTCGCGCAGAGCGTCGTCCAGCCGTTGACCCGTCTCCCGCTCTTGCTCGAAGCGCAGACCGGCTGCTTCGGCCGGCAGTCGAATCATATTCCCGATCTCGTAAGCCGTGGGCGGCCGAAGATCGAACTTTCCACCTGGCTTCGTGAGCTCAATCAGATCCGGGAATTCCTGGTACGAGGGATAAAAGTCGCTCCGTAGTGTTGCCAGGATGAAGACCCGGCCGCTCTGAATCAGACTAACGAGCGAACAGATATATTTCTGCTGGACCTCGGATGAAAAGCCGGTCGTGAACAATTCTTCCAACTGATCGACCACCAGGGCCAGACGCGTTTTTGGAAGCTCCAGTGTCTCTCTGCTCTGACGCGCAAAGTCCGCCTCGTCCGATCTTCCTGACGCCCGCAGGTTCCGTTCTGTTTCCGCCAGGTCATGGGAGTGCTGAATTTTCCACTCGCGCGCGGCGTGGTCAACTGCGTCCCGGATCCGCAACGCGAGGCCACCAGAATGCTCCCGCAATTCGCTCCCCAGATCACGTATCGGGTTCGACGATTCCGGGTCGCGCAAGGCCGGCAATGCTAAGGGCTCCAGCAGCGCGGCCGCCAAGGCGTCGAAGCAATTGCTGCTGCTTCCGCCCGCTCCAGGTCTCGTGACCGACCACCGCCACAGTCCAATGCCCTCAATGGTCTGGGGTTGCGTTAACAAAGGAAGTACACCCGCCCGGACAAGCGAGCTTTTTCCTGAGCCACTCGCGCCCACGACCAGCACAAATGGCCGTTGCGCCCTGACTTGTACTTCCAAGGCCTCCAATACTTCCCCGATCGCTTTTGTTCTGCCATGAAAGATGGGCGCGTCTTCGAAATCAAAAAAGTTTAACCCCCGGAACGGGCTGGATTTCCACCGGCGCACCTTCCTGCTCGATGTACGCTGTCCGACCTCCTGATCTATACGAGCCGCAAGAAAATTCCTGAAGTGTTCCCGGAAGAGCTCTTCAAACTCCTGCAGGTTCTGATAGTCGCTAAAAGTAGCAGTGGAATTCCCATGGTTGTCCTTGCCCCGATTGGCAAAAAAGTCTTGTAAGGAGTCCCATTGCCGGCCAAAGGCTTCGCGCTCCGCTTTTGGTTCCAACGGCGGCGTCGGCTTCGCACGATTGCGGTAGACGTGCACCGGCGGAATCCCCCGGTGCTTGTTGGCATGATCCATTGCCCAGGCGATTTCGTATTCTGTTCCCGAGGCGGTGTTGCTGCCGTCCGGCAGCCTCAATGTCGGAACCAGCCGGGCACCGAGTCGCGACCAAAGGATGCAAATCACCAGATCGAATTCCGCAGTATTCGCAATCTGCCCCTGATACCCCGAGTCTGGTCGAAACCGATGATATTCCCAAAAATAAGGACAGAGAAGGAGCCTTACATGATGATCAGTCTCGAGCCCACCACTTTCCAGCCCGCTGTTTTCTTCTGTTAAGCGTTGGAAGTTGGCAGAAGGGGCACTCACCGCCACGTTAAGCTCTGCCGTAATTGCGAGCATCACTCGTTCCGCTAAATGCCGCTCCTTTTGAACGTCGCCGGCGGAGGAGACGAAGACCCGGATTGTCTTCATTAGGGGGCGCCCGGCATCGACCGCATCCCGTATCATCGGGATCATTTTTGAGAGCTCGGCCGGCGTCTGGAAACGCTGGGTCGGGTCTTTCTTTAACAGGATATCGAGCAAAGCAACGATCGGCTGCGGGGCGTCTTTGAGTTGTTCAAAGGGCAAGGAAGCGTGCTGATGCTGATACATTACCTCCGCGGGCAAGCCCTGGAATGGAATTTGGCCGGCTACCATCTTCCAAAGCGTCACGCCAAGCGAATACAGATCCGAACGGATATCGACGCTTACGCCCGCGAATTGCTCCGGACTGGCGAACCCTGGAGTCCCAGCAAAAGTCCCAGGCGTTGAAATTGCTGCTTGCAAAGAAGGTTCGTTTACCGCTTTCGCCAACCCGAGGTCGATAATCTTCGCGGTCACATTTCCCTGCTCGAAGCTAACCATAATATTGGTCGGCTTGATATCTCGGTGGACGAGATTCTGTTTGTGCACCGCGGCTAGGCCGGCCACGACCTGGGCCGCAATTTCGAGCGCCAGCTTTACCTCAAGCCGGCCGGAGCGTCCGATGAGATTCTCCAGAGTCTCTCCCTCCACAAACTCCATTGCGTAGAAGTAGCTTTTCCCGGTTCTACCCAGGTGCAATACCGAGGCCACGTTCGGATGACGAAGACTGGCCGCTGCGCGCGCTTCGCGCAAAAAATGAAGCCGCGCCGACTCATCCCCAAGATATCGTTCGCTGATGACCTTAACCGTCACGGGGCACCGCAGATCGACGTCGACGGCTTTGTAAGTCACGCCCATCGCGCCGCGCCCCAGCTCGACCGGTCTCCCGTCTTCGCCGCACACGAGGTCATAATGCTCCAAGCGTTGCGCTACCAGTTGGGAGTGAGGTTCAGCTGAATGCTCCGAAGAAGGCTCGCCCGATTCAGCCTCCGCATCGAGAGCCTCATGAAGCAGACAAACCGGACAGAAATCCATCGCTCCAGAGACCTCGCCGCCGCAAGCCTGGCAGGTGCGACTGTCCTCTCGTTTCATAGACCCAACCTTCCTTCGGACACTCTCAAATGCCGAACGAATGCGTAAAGCAGATTCCAGCAGAGCGTACGCAATGCGGCCAATAAAAATTCGAAATCGGACGTTTTAGTCATAGGCGCAGACGAAACGTCTCCATCCTGGTACAAATGGATTTGGTTCCCCGGGTTACAGGATTTTTTGTGAAATCCTTAGAAACTTGCCTTCAGGTCCGGCACGGAACTGGTAGGGGCGCGATCCCCGATGTAGGCGAAGCGTCCCGCTTTGCTTCTTCATGAGATCGATGCAAAGCGGGACGCTTCGTCTACACGCCCGGGAGCGCGTCCCTACCGGGCCTTACATCCTATACTGTTGCCATGAATCTTCGATGGTCTTTGCGGCTTGTTCGGCCCTCATGGTTCCCGCAGCAACGTCTGCACTCACATCGTTGAAAACCCGGCCGGTGTGGGGCCCAAGCAGTTGATCCATTGCGATCGCGATCCATTGCGACTTCTCAACCTCCTGGGCGATCTGTTTGAAGAAGTGGCTCTGGGTGGCATCGGCGGTTCCCTTGACCATCGGGATGAACAAGCCTTCCTCAGCCAACTTGCTCTGGATCGCTTTTCCCAGCCAGATCTTCATAAAGTCAACCGTTTCTTTCGGCGCATCTTTCGCTACTAACCAGCCATTCAAGCTTGCCAGGATGTCGTTCGCGTGACCCTTGCCACCTCTGACCTCCGGAAGGAAAAACCATCCGAGTTTCTCGTCCGGGAGCCCTTTTTGGTCGGTAGCGTTCGATCGTCCCCAGGTCAGGTCCCAGATCCCCATGAGATGAAAGGCCGCCTTTCCATCATGAAAAATCCCCGCTGCCTCCGGGTAAGTGTCTGAGAGATAGCCCTGTTGAAACGGTTGCAGTGCTGCCAGATCTTTGTAGAGCTGAAACGCTTTTACAACTTCGGGATTAGTGAATCCGCCGTTCTTGTCATCGCAGGCAGCCTGCATCCCCTCCCGGCCGAGTATGCGCATCATGAGTATGGCAGGATAGAAATGAAGAGGCCATTTGTCTTTTCCACCAGCCACGAGCGGAGTAATGCCCGCAGCCTGACATTTCTTCACCGCGTCGATGAAATCCTCCCAATAAGTGATCTTTGTCGGGTCAACGCCGGCTTTATGACATAATTCCTGATTATACCAGAAGACTATCGGACCAACGTCGTTCGGCAGACCATAGGACTTGCCTTCGTAAGTGAAGTTCTGAATGCCCGCAGGGTAAAAAGTGTCTTTGAAACCATCCTCCTCGATCGCCTTCGTAATGTTCTGGCAGACTCCGGCGTTAATCAGTTCGTACATCACGCCTCCACCCCAGCTATGAAACACACTGGGTCGGTCCTTGGATTGGAGAAGCGTTGGCAACTTGGCCTTGAAAACCTCGTTCTCCAGATAGTCGAATTGGACTTTCACGCCAGGACGAACCTTTTCGAACTCTTGGGCAGCTTCCTTCCAGATTTCCAGCACTTTGGGCAGCTTTTGGATGTGAAGAACCTTGATGACCGTTTCGGCTGACGCGGACCAGGATAACAATCCGAGCATCGCGAGGGAGAGTTGCCATTTAAATTGCATTTTATTCGCAGATTAGGGCTGTTCAGTTGGAATAACAACTCCAAGCGGGCTGGAAACAGCCTCTTCCAGCGAGGCCGCGCCTCAGGCTAGAGTCTAACGCAATTCCTGGCTCATCGATCTGTAAGATCGTTCTTCGGGCGAGCTGCCACCTAGATGGAGGTTCCACGCCTTTTTGAGAACCTCTTCTTCAGCTTTGGTCATTCGCTCCAGTTGTAGCAGATGCTCATTCCAGGAAGGAACCACCATCTCAAGACGAAACGTATTGGGACGGGCGAGATCCTCGTGCAATCCCCACCGGTGTGCCCCATTGCGCAAATGGATCAGGCGAACTTCTCGCATAAGGTTCACAAACTCGCGCCGTCGGATGGAGTCGATCTTAAACTCCATGGTGATCGAAAGAGGCCCGTGACCCCGTTGGAGCGTCGCGATGAGCTTGTGCGAGAGGTCCTTAACCGGTCCAGGATCGAAATTCAGGGCTTCTGTAAAGTTGATTGATAGCGGATAGGCCAGAACCAGGCTGATCAGCAACACAACCGCCGCTCCCATCAAAGTATTCTGCACTCCGGCAGTCGTAGCGAAGTAACCCCAAATCACTCCTCCGATAGCCATCGCCCCCTGCGAAACCATGATGACTGTGGCGTTCATTCGACCCCGCGCCCAACTTGGTATAGCGCGCTGCGTCGCTACCCAGAGTTCGGAAGCAGACAGGGTCCATCCCACACCGGCAAGCGCCGCGAAAAGAAAAAAAGGCTCTCTTTGGGGGACTATTGCCATCATCACATAAACGAGCAAAACCAGCAGGTTCGCCAATACGGTAAGCGTATTCGGACAGAAATGAGACCTGAGCCATGGAATGATGACGACTGCTGCGATAACCGAGCCTGCGCTCATACTGGTAAGCAAAAGACCGAGGCTGGACGGACTGAGGTATAAGACTTTCAAGCCTATGACCGGCATCAGTGCGGGAATCACCGAGATGAGCAGAGCAAACAAAGCGTTTCGTGCCAATACAACCTGTAGGCCCGTCGCATAGCGAACGTAGCGGATGGCCGTGACGAAAGATCCGAAAAAGCTCTCAAACGGAAGCCTTGATGGTACCGTTGTTTTTTTCCACCCCAGGACCGCCCGGATCACCACCAGGAAGCAGGCGGCATTCGCGGCGAACACCAGGTTAGCTCCAATCAATGGGACTAAAGCCCCCCCTAAGGCTGGGCCGATAATACCCGCGATGTTGAGCTGCAAGCCGCCCAAGGTCACCGCCGAGGGCAGCTCTGTATCCAGGACGATCTGAGGCACGATCGAGCTCCAGGCCGGAGCGTTGAAGGCGAAACCCGCCCCGACAAGAAAAACGCAAGACAGGATAACGTAGGGATTGAGCAGATGCATCCAGCCAAGAAACGCCAGGCCGCCCGCCCCAATCGCCAACCAGAGATTGGTCAGGCATAGCAACTTCTTGCGGTCCACCATGTCGGCCAGGGCACCGGCGGGCAGAGTGAACAGAAAGAATGGCATCGACGCCACAGTCGACATCAGCGATAGAAAAAAGGGCGATGGAGTGAGCATATTCATCGTGCACGTTGCGGCGGTGTCGTGCGCCGCCACGCAGGTACCCGAGATTACGCTGGCAACCCACAGCCGTCTGAATACCGGGTTTCGTAAGGCAGTCCAAGTCGAGGTCTTGGTCATATTACTTAACGGCAGAGGAACGACGGAAACGGTCGCTGCAGCCACCCTGCTTCTGTAATACGCGCGGACCAGTGGCTTGCGCACGCATCACAGTCGCATTCACGGATGTTGTCTTCGTCATAGCTGCGAAGCTGTTAGTTGTGAGACAGACCCGACGCCGCGTACGAACTCGTCTTTAGGTAGTACTAATCAAAATCGTGGCCCGAGTTTCAGCATTTCCGCCTCGTGCTGCGCGAAGCGATTTGCCATCGGAGGCGATCGCCTTGGCTAAGAGGGGTGGAGCGTCGCCAGCCTCACGCGGTACGGTCAAGCCGATGCAAAGCGGGACGCTTCGCCTACTTTGCGCTTAGGGCACGCGCTCCCGCACCGTCTTACCAACCCCATCTGGTGGATGACCTGAGGATTTGAGACGAATTGGCGATGCAGGAAAATGAGAGCATCGAGATTAAGGTTCGGCAAAAACGCCGGAGTTCGGAACAGATCACAGAGCTGGTCCGGGAGTTCCGGTCCAGCGGATTAAACGCAACGGAAGTTTTGCGAACAGCGTTGGATCGCGCTGAGCGAGTTGCAGCGCAGGCTGAAAATCGTACGACGGCAGAGCAGCAGTGCGCCCAAACTGATTGGATTGCAAGTTGAAGCCAACGAGCAAAGCGCGGGCGAACTAGAACTACTAGTTGGGCAAGCCTATCGGATTAAGATTGGACCGGGCTTCTGCGCGGTGACATTGCGCCGGCTGCTTGAGGTGCTGAATTAAGGGGTCAGGAGCCAATCATGTTTGGGATTGGCGCAGCAACGCGAGTATACCTTGCCATCGGCGCAACCGAGATGCGCAAAGGCGTCGAGGGTCTATTCGGAATCGTGCGAGATCGATTGCTGATCGATCCTTTAACTGGTAAGAGCCCGTCTTACTAACCCCATCTAGTCGGCGATGCTGGATTTTGCTCAAATGGATGGATGAGTGAAGGCGAGGAAGTTGAGCGCAAGCGGCTGGCCTCAGACGAGATGACTGATACGATCGGCTTGATGTCGCAAGGAGCCATACCAGAACAAGCGTTAAAACGAAAGGACCGACATGCCAGAGGTTACGAAAGAGGGAGTCAGAATCCAAGTCCTCCTGACTGGCTCTCTTTTTGCCTGCGATACTCTGCGTAGGTTGCTTCGGCGCGTTTCTCAAACGAAACTGACTTCTGCTCCTTTGCGATTCTGGTAGCTTTGCAAAAGGAAGCCTCGATTTGGGTCTCCTCGGCACCCATGGCCGCGAGAAACACAGCGCCGAGCCGGTGCAGTTCGGTACACCGTCTACGCCCTCCAGATCTTGCGACCAACACTGCTGCCTCCCCTATTGCCTGCCGACCAAGCTCGAAGGACTTTCAACCAAGCCGCCAAAGACTACTCTGAAAACGAAGCTAACCAGCTTTTGCAGAAACCATCGAAACAGGTTGAGCGCCAGCCTTAGAACGCCGAATTTTGAACCAGGCCGCACCTTCTTCTCGAGTCAGCGTTTCCAGGTAATGCCGTTTGCAGACGCCCTCAGAATTGCCCATTCGTCCGGCACCTCTTCTTCTGCTGCCTCTAAAAGTCTTTTAAACTGCGCCGGCTCGAGAATCTCGGGAACGGTGTAAGCAACTTTCGGCCGGTCAATCTCATCGAAAGGGTTTAGGACAAGCACCCGCTGTTCTTTCCCGTAGGCAAAAATCAATGAGCCGAC
>Ga0126381_100005772_pt1 | contig 13667 bp, 8 predicted proteins | sample PanSoiMetPlot_28_FD_96465 | JGI IMG/M metagenome (GOLD analysis project Ga0126381, IMG submission 96465) | Tropical forest soil microbial communities from Panama - MetaG Plot_28 | ecosystem: Environmental > Terrestrial > Soil > Tropical forest > Bulk soil | place: Panama | collected 2016-02-17
AGCCTACTTCAAGCTTTTCCCCGTCGGTGGCCCGAATCGAGGGTTAACAGAGGGTGCTCGATCACGCTGCTATCGGTGCTAATTACTCGTCGCGCTGTGATCGTTTCTCTCATCTCGGCCTGTGACGTCTGCATGTTTCTATCAGAATCGTGGCATAAAGTATAGTCGTCCAGACAAGTAGCCCGGGTAGCACATTTTCCACAACTAATGTTCATGAAATTCCAAGCCGCCGCCAACGGTACTGATGCGAGTGGCGGGCATAAGGAAGCCCCATTTTACAGGGCTTCTTGACGCTGCGAGGACAAGGTGACGAATGGTTGAATTTTGCGCTTGCATTGAAAGTACAGTTGTCTATACAGCATGTCAAATTCAAAAATAAGCCCGGATGACAGCCAGCATCGGGCCCGGCTGGCGAGGCTAGCCCGAAAATTGCAGCACTTTCCAATGAAGTTGAGTGAAAGCAGGGCTTTGTAGGAACTATTTCAGTGGAGGTTTCTTATGCGAGTGCGCATTGCGTTATGCAGTTTTCTTCTGTTCTTCGCCAGCTGTTCGATCTCGCTGGCGCAGACCATCACAGGTTCAGTAACGGGAACTGTTACAGATACCAGCGGAGCAGCGGTAAGCGGAGCCAAGGTTGTCGCGACGAACATCGATACTGGAGTTCAAACTCCGACAACAACCAACGAGGCCGGCGTTTATACGATCCGCTTTCTACAGATTGGCCACTACAAGCTCAACTTCTCGGCTCAAGGCTTCAATTCTTCGACCGCAGGTCCGTTCACCCTTGAAGTGAGCCAGGAGGCGAGAATCGACGCAAAGCTTGCAGTCGGTGCGGTCAGTGAAAACGTCGTAGTGACCTCGGCGGCTCCAATTATCAATACGGAGAACCCGACGACGGGCGACGCAATCACGGCAGAGCAGGCTACGGAACTCCCCTTGCAGGCACGCAACTTTTCTTCGCTGACCACGCTGGTGGCTGGCGCCGTGACTCCTAATCCGGGAGCCCAGAACATGGTGGGACGCGCGGGTTATAACGGCGGCTTCTTCGTTAACGGTAATCGCGAACAGACCAACAACTACACACTCGACGGCGCCGACATCAATGAGGCGATCGACAACTACATCGGCTACAGCCCGAACGTTGACGCGATCGGCGAACTGCATGTCATCACCGGAAACGCAACGGCTGAGTATGGCAATGCCAACGGCGGCCAAGTCGTGATGGTGACCAAGAGCGGCGCGAACCAATTCCACGGCAACGCCTTCTGGTTCCTTGAGAACACGAACCTGAACGCTAACAGCTGGACTAACAAGCACACAGCGGATAAGTCGGCCATTGGCCCGACCCCTGCACTAAATCGCAGTATTTTTGGCGGAACCTTTGGCGGTCCAATCTTTCGTGATCGTCTGTTCTTCTTCGTCGACTACCAGGGAGCACGCCAACACAACAGCACTACCGAGTTTCGTTCTGTAGCGACAAATGCCATGCGTGCCGGTTTTGCTCCCATCCTCGGACATAACGTTGCTATTACCAATCCTGCCGCGCAATACCTGCTTGCTCACCCGGAGCTGTATCCTGCGCCGAACGTCGCCAGCACCAGCGCGAACGGAATTAAGAACAACTATCGCGGAAGCTATGCCATTTCGACACACAATGATCAGGGCGACGTCAAGATCGACGCCAAGCTGACCGACAAAGACAATATTTTGGGTCGCTTTTCAATCGGTCGCGAGGGTAGCGGTTACACCAAAGTCTCCACGCCCACAGATATTCCGACCAACAACTCTGATCCGTATACCGGTTTCATCATCAACTGGACGCATACGCTCTCGCCGAGGATCATCAGCGAGGCGCGCGCCGGTTACGGACGCACCCGGTACATCTCCGCGCCTACTGACCTGAGCGGCAAGTTTGGCCTTACTGGCAACCAGCAACTTGGGATTCCGGGAACCCAGATCGTTCCTGGTATCTCCACGTTCGACCTTACAACGGCATCCTCTCTCGACCCAGTCGGCACGACAGGCCAGGCACAGAGTAATGGAGCCTATGCCGGCATCGACACAGATAGCATTGTGAACGCCTATACCTATGGCGAAAACCTGAGTTGGCAGCTCGCGCGTCACACGCTCAAGTTTGGCGTTCAGGCGCTGCGCTATCAGCAGAACCGCTACTACTCTGGCAACGACGGCGCACTGGGCTGGTTTAAGTACACCGGAACAGCAAGCGGTGGCGACGCCTGGGCGGACTTCCTTCAGAACAACGCGTTTGCCTTCGGGCAGGGCGCTGTCACAGGACGCTGGGGACAGCGGCAGTGGCGCGATGCTCTCTTCGTCCAAGACGATTACAAGATGACCCCGAACCTCACGATTAATCTGGGTCTGCGTTGGGAGTGGGATCAGCCGATGTATGAGGTCAACAACAAAGAGGTCAATGTCGACCTGAATACTGGAGCAGTCCAATATGCCGGAAAGAATGGCAACAGCCGCGCGCTGTACCAAGCCTTCTGGGGCGGCTTTATGCCTCGTGTCGGTTTCGCCTATACGCCGGAGCGATTCAATAACAGGTTTGTCATTCGCGGCGGTTACGGGATTACGAACTTCCTTGAGGGAACTGGTGCCAACCTGCGTCTGACTCTCAATCCACCATTCTTCGTTGACTCTTCTTCGCAGTCCGATGGTCACACGTTCTTCAAGGCACAGAATGGCTTCCCGCGTCCGGCCAACGCAACGCAGCTTGCAGGTAACATCCGTGTTTGGGATCCCAATCTGAAGCCTGCTCTCATTCAGCAGTTCAACCTGACGACAGAGTATGAGCTCAACAACTCGACCTCGCTCGTTGTCGCATACCTGGGACAGGTTGGAAATCACCTTGTGGATCCGCGGGAAGCAAATCAGAAGCGCTGCCCGACGTGTCCGTTCCCCGTGTCGTCTCTTCCTGGACTCTCGGCGGTATCCAACGTCAGCCTCACTGAGTCCAAGGCGAACATGAATTACAACTCTTTGCAGATCACCGGGCGCCGGCGTCTGACTCACGGGCTTGAGTTCCTCACGAACTACACCTGGAGCAAGTCGCTGACCAACAACCTCGGCTACTACGGTGCGGGTGGCGGAGCAGGAGCCTCGCAGAGTGCGTACTGGCAGGACTCCTACAACGGCGGAACAGACTATGGTCCGGCGTTCTTTGACGCAACCCACATCTTCTCCTTCTCCGGCTACTACGATCTGCCCTTTGGGCGAGGCAGACAGTACCGAGGCGATATGAACCGCTTTGTCGACTTGGCCGTCGGTGGCTGGAAGTTGGGTACCGTTGTCAGCCTCCACACGGGCATGCCGATCACCATGATGTCGACGGAGTACTATGCGGTCAATCAGCGGACGGACCGCGCCAATCACTATCGCAAGCTGAATGTCCAGAACCGTTCGGTTGATCACTGGTTCGGCACTGCACCGTCTGCAATACCGTGTTTGACTGGAGTCAACAACGGGCTGTGCGCTTACGGCGAAGAGTCGTCGACCGGCGTCGGCACGGCTGGAGTTGGTACGGAGCGTGCCCCCGGATATCACAATCTGGATATGGCGCTCAGCAAGGCCTTCAACATTACCGAGAGTAAGCATCTGGACTTCCGCGCGGACTTTTTCAACCTTTTTAACACGACGAGTCTGGCTCCTCCAGACAACAGCGTGTCGAGCGCAACCTTCGGTCAGATCACGTCGACGGTTTCAACCGAGAGGCAGATCCAGCTTGCTCTGAAGCTCGTCTTCTAACGGAGCCCTCTGTAGATACCTACAGAGTTTCATTCGATGACCCCTCTTCCCTGGATGGTTAGGGAAGAGGGGATTTTTTCTTACTGAGGTCGAGAGGTTAACAGACGTTACTTAGCGGTTTGGATCGAGTTCGGGTGTCGCGATATCCCGGCTTGGAGAAGCGCCAAGAGGGACGTGCCAGACACCTCCGCCGAACGTAGTGATGTAAACCTCATTGGGATCTTCTGGGTCGGGCAGAACTCGGTGACTCCATTTGAAGTTGTAGGCGGGAATGCGTCTCCAATGCTCGCCGCGGTCGCGTGAGATCCAAGCCGACGATTCGAAGCCTGAAGCATAGAGGATGCTCGGATCGCGAGGGTCAATGGTGACGTCGTAGATGTGGCGGTCGCGCTGCAGGACCCAACGCCAAGTGCGACCGGCGTCTGTCGAGAGGGCGATGCCTCCAGCTTCACCGTTCATGATCAAAGGCACAAATGATCTGTTCGCCGTTGTGTGCGGCGGGACAGCTTGGTTCGGTGTGGCTCGGGCCCACAGTGCAAGATAGAGTCGCTGCGGGTCATTGGGATCGATGGCCATGCCATTAGGGGCGTTAGCACCACCAGGAAGCGCGATAGGAGACCAGGAGTCGCCGCGGTCTTGAGAACGGTAGAGTGCACCATCACCCGAGTTTCCGGCGCTGCCGTCTTCGCTGCGGCGAGCGATGAGGGCATACAGTGTTCCGTCGGAAGCGCGGGCAAGGCGCCAAGCGAGTGGATTTGGCCCAGCCATGCCTTGGTTGACGGCCAACCAGGTATAGCCATCGTCTATGGAGCGATAGACGCCGTGGCCCATGGTCGCGATCCAGAGGGTGCGGCGTCCCGGCGGACTCGCAGGGTCGAGAAGAATATGAGTTGGTGCTGTGAGCGGAAGTCCCTCGCTTGATGGCTGCCAAGTGCGACCTCCGTCTGTGCTGATGCAGATGCCTCCGACGTAGGAGGAGGTATCTGTGTGCCGCCACATCTTGGGGCGTGGCAGGTCGTGAACGTCGCTCATAGCAGCCCACATTTTTCCGGGGATCGCGGGGTCGAAGGCGAGTGAGTATGTGGTGTTCCGCCAACGGTCGGGAACGCCATCGACGGAACGCACCCAGGAGTGGCCTGAGTCTTCGCTGCGGAAGAGGCCGATGTCGGTTGTGAGGATAAACCTGCGGCGCTGGTCGAACGGGTCAAAGAGATGCCCATAGGTCGTCGTGACGTCGAGTCCAGTGCTGGTCCACGTTGGGCTGGCTTCGGAAGAGTCTGATGCAAGAGAGGAGTAATGCGCGGTCCATGTGGCGCCGCCGTCAGTGCTGGCGAGGGTCCGTCCGAGGTCGGTTGCGTAAGCGAGATTGGGATCGCGGTCGTCGACGGTGAGACTGAGAGGCTCCTCGGTCCACTCCGGAGTCATCGCACCTGCGATCCAGGCATCGCGAACATTGGCAGCTTCAACGCTGGGTGTGGAACTCCAGACAAGCTCCCAGCTGTGGCCGGAGTCAGGGGTGCGAGCCACGCCTTGTAATATTTTGCCGTTGAGCTCGAGATGAGAGTACGAAGCATAGGCGACCCCGGGATGACGAAGGCTGGTCGCAACTGCGCGAAGCCGAGCACCTATGCCGGGAAATGCGGCTGCGTTCCAGTTGAGTCCGCCATCCGTGGAGACCAACAACCCCGAGCTTGAGTGTGCAAACTGCGAGACTGCGTAGAGGGTGGGAGAGCCGGTTGCAGCGAAGCCGGCGGAGACGTCGGTGAAGGTAGTGCCGCGAGGGGGTGTGCGATGCTGCCATCTTCCGCGGATGCGGACGTGGATAGTGTGGGTATCAGCGATATACAGATCGCGTGAGACCTCTCGCGAGTTGGGGTCGATCCAGATGCGGAGCGGCTCTTCTGGCAATGGTACGAGGCGCTGCCATGTGAGGCCGCCGTCGTGCGAAACGACGAGGGCCGTTCGATTGTCTTTTGTGGCTGCGGCGTAAAGGATACGAGAGTCCGTTGGATCGATGGCCAGCGCGACGATCTTGCCAATAGAGTTCGGACTGGCAATCAGGGTCTCATCGGCGTGGTCAGAGTCCATGCGAATGGCGCGGACATTTGATGGATGAGGCCAGAGAAGCTGCCAGGTGGTACCATCGTCGATGCTGCGCCACAGAACGTCGGTAGCCGCGTACAGGGTATGCGCCTGCGCTGGGTCGAAGACGAAGAAATGTACGGTGCCGCGGAGGTTGAACATTCGCCACTGATGCCCGCCGTCGTGGCTGATGTAGGCGCCAGTCATATCGCAGGAGAGCAATACTTCGTTCGGGTCATGCGGGCTGATGGTGACGTGAAACATGGCGCCTCCGCCACCGGGGCCGACAATGCGCGGGACCTGCGCGAGAAGGGGAGTAACCAGCGAGGCAAGAAGCATGGCCACTCCCATACATGCGGATTTGTATTTTGAGATTCGCTCCGCTTGTTTAGCAATCAAAATTGCCACCGTTTCCTCGCGTTCATTATCATCCCCTGAAGGCTTTTCTTCGTTGCATCCCTGCTGATGAACTTTGCGGGATCAAATTTTTATCACTTTGGGTACTTCATTTATTGGGAGCGCAGGGATGCGGAAGATTGGCATCATCATGAACGGCGTCACAGGACGCATGGGAACAAACCAGCATCTGGGCCGGTCGATCGCGGCGATTCGGAAGCAGGGAGGCCTGGAACTGAGAGATAAGACCGTCGTGATTCCCGAGCCGGTGCTGGTGGGACGGAACGCGGCGAAGCTCGAAAGGCTGGCGAAGGAGTGGGGCATCGAGCAGTGGTCGACGGATTTGAACAAGTGTCTTGAGGACAAAGAGAACATCATTTACTTCGATGCACAGTCGACGCTGCTTCGCGCTGAGAGCGTGAAGGCTGCTTTAAGAGCAGGCAAGCATGTGTACTGTGAAAAACCGCTTGCGGGGACGCTTGAGGAAAGCCTCGAACTGGCGCGCGAAGCTGAGCGGGCCGGCGTAAAGAATGGCGTTGTGCAGGACAAGCTATTTCTACCAGGCATCCTGAAGCTAAAGCAGGTCATCGGAAGCGGCCTTCTCGGCAGGATTCTTTCGGTTCGCGGTGAGTTTGGCTATTGGGTCTTCGAGGGACCTATGCCGCCAGCACAGCGGCCATCGTGGAACTACCGGAAGGAAGAGGGCGGCGGAATAATTCTCGACATGTTCCCGCACTGGCAGTACGTGCTCGAGAATCTCTTCGGCCGAGTGACCGCGGTGAGCTGCATCGCGAAGACAACGATTCCCGAACGAGTAGATGAGGCGGGTAAGACTTATATTTGCACTGCGGACGACGCAGCGTACGCAACATTCGAACTTGAGGGTGGTGCTATTGCACACATCAACTCGTCCTGGGCGACGCGCGTTAATCGCGAAGAGTTGCTGGAGTTGCATGTCGACGGCACGGAAGGCAGCGCCGTCGCTGGACTGCGCGAGTGCAAGGTGCAGCCGCGCGTGGCAACGCCGAAGGCGGTGTGGAATCCTGATATCCCGAATCTGATTCATTTTCTCAGCGGTTGGCAGACAGTACCGACGACGGTCACCGAAGACAACGCCTTCAAGATTCAGTGGGAGATGTTCCTGCGGCACGTGCTCGAGGATGCCCCATTCCCGCATGGATTCCTTGAGGCTGCAAAGGGAGTGCAGCTCGCAGAAGCGGGCTTGGAGTCGTGGAGTCAGCGTCGATGGGTCGAACTGCCAGAGCTAAAGTTGAGCTAAGACCTGAGAATATTTGTAAAACGTTGAAGGATCATAGAACGAATGGCGCGGATTCGACTTCCACTGATAAATGGTTTGATGCAGTACACGCTCAACGATGCCGGGCCGCTGCCTGTAGTGCCCGGGCCTCCTCCAACTTCACGGGTGGTCTACGCGGCCGCGCATGTTGTCGTAGACCCCTTGCGGCCGCAGGTGCTCGATATGGAAGCGACAATGGCCTTCCGAAGACACCTCTGGTCACTTGGCTTCGGTGTGGCCGAGGCGATGGATACCGCGCAGCGCGGCATGGGGCTGGACTGGCAGACTGCCCGCGAACTGATTCGGGTCTCTGCAAACGAGCGTGGCGGCCCGATTGCGTGCGGTGCAAATACCGACCAGTTGGAGGCCGGGAAAGCTGCAACCATTGATGACGTGATCGCTGCCTACGAAGAGCAGTGCGAGGCGATTGAGGCTGCCGGCGGACGGGTAATTCTGATGGCTAGCCGTGCCTTGGCCAGGCGCGCAAAAGGGCCAGAGGACTATGCGCGGGTGTATTGCAGCCTTCTGCAGGGTCTGAAGCAGCCGGCTATCCTGCACTGGCTGGGCGAGGCGTTCGACCCGCAGTTGAAGGGCTACTGGGACGGTACGAACATCTCGGAAGCAATGGCAACATGCCTGGGAGTGATTCGCGACAATCGCGAGAAGGTAGACGGCATCAAGATCTCGCTCCTTGACAAGCAGCAGGAGATCGTCATGCGTCGCAAGCTGCCGCCGGGCGTTCGCATGTACACAGGTGACGACTTCGACTACGCAGAGTTGATTCGCGGTGACGATCAGGGTTATAGCGACGCGCTCGTGGGAATCTTCGATGGAATCGCGCCTGCGGCAGCGTTGGCTCTGCGAGCCCTGGATGCTGGCGATGTTGCCCGATATGAGGAGCTACTGGCTCCAACAGTCCCGCTATCGCGCCACATCTTTCAGACGCCGACGTACTTCTACAAGACAGGCTTGGTGTTCCTTGCCTACCTCAACGGCCACCAGAGACACTTCCATATGCTGGGTGGGCAAGAGAGCGCCCGTTCAGTCGTTCATCTTGCAGAGCTGTTTGTACTGGCGGACAGAGCACGGCTGCTGGCCGATCCGGAACTCGCAGTACGGCGCATGCGACTAGTCCTCGAACTCGCAGGAGTGGAGGCATAGTGGCGGAACTGTCACGGCTGAGCTTCAACCAGATGACTGCCGGAAAGGCCCCCCTGCGCGAGGTCGTCGATGCGTGCATGAAGCACGGCATTCAGTGGATCGGACCGTGGCGCCATGCTGTGGGCGAAGACCCCGGCGCCGCGGCAAAGCTTATTCGTGAAGCAGGGCTGCGAGTATCGAGCCTGTGCCGTGGAGGAATGTTTCCCGCAGCGACGGCGGAGGAGCGGCGAAAGAGGATTGAAGACAATCTGCGCGCCATCGACGAAGCGGCCGCATTAGGCACCGATCTGCTGGTGCTTGTGAACGGTCCTGCTCCGGGACGCGATATCGACGGCGCTCGCCAAATGGTGGTTGATGGAATCGCGGCGATTGTCGATCACGCCGAAAGGAGTGGAGTGCGACTGGGTGTCGAACCTCTGCACCCAATGTTTGCGGCCGACCGCAGCGTTGTGGTGACGATGGGCGAGGCGAACGAGATCGCCGCGCGATTCGACCCGCTGCGTGTCGGGCTCGTGGTGGATGTCTATCACATCTGGTGGGACCCGCAGGTCTACAAAGAGATTGCGAAAGCAGGCAAGAGAATCTGCGCGTTTCACGTCTCCGACTGGATCGTCCCGACGCCAGACATGCTGATGGGGCGTGGAATGATGGGCGACGGTGTGATCGAGATCCGCCGGCTGCGTCAGGCCGTGGAGAAGGCAGGTTACACCGGGCCGATCGAGGTGGAGATATTTAGCCAATTGCTATGGGCGCGGTCCGCCGACGAGATCGTGAGCCTGGTGGCCGAGAGATTCAGGGAGTTCGTCTAGGCTCGCCACCAGGCACGCGTGATCGATATCGAGGGCGCTGGTTCACAAGAAGCGACCTATGAAGGACATCATCCTCCTTCCTCGGTTAAAAGAGTGCTCCTTTACCAAACCGGGCAGCGCAGCACATAGTTCCGCGCCTCTTGCTCCGATGCGAACTCCACCGGATGGCCCTCATAGCACTTCGCCGTATATTTCGGCTGCACTGGGCCCTGGGGCCCGCTATTCGGATAAGGCTGGAAGTAGTCGCCAAGCACGTTTCCATAACGGTTCACATACAGCCAGTGAATGCGATAGTCGTCCTTCTGCTTAACCCAATGGGGCCCGGGGGGAGTAAATAGCAGCAGCAAAAGCAGAGATTTCTTCATGTTCTCGTCTTCCTTCTTTGGCATACATCTGCCGCGAACTTCCCCCGTCGTCGTTCGCCGCCGGCTCTCCCGATTCCGGCTGGGCATAGAATCAGACTGCGTTAGCTCGTGCTTCGGATGCACCGGACTGCGGTTGACGATGTTGGCCCGCAGTCGGAGCGAAGCGAAACTTCTGATTTTTCTGTCTCCTGTACGGTCCTCATCTATCGCAACAAACTGCACCGCTGATTCGTCCTCGCTGAGCCTTGGATCGATGCGCGACCAAACTGCAGCCTGCGCCACTCGGTTATCGGAAGCAGGTGTGTCATCCGCACTCACTCCGGCGACGTGGCAAACGTTGGCGGGAATTGACATATAATGAGCGGGCTACGGCAGCCTGCACGATCGCGTCGCCGGGTTCTCGGATCTGTAACCGTTGAAAGGAGACGCCGTATGCGCCTTTTCAGGGTTTTCGTGATCGTGTCGATGCTCTGTCTTGTTGTTCCTGTTGGAGCGATGTATGCACAACAGGTTCCCACCGGAGACCAATTAGACCAGTTGGTCGCTCCCATTGCCCTTTACCCAGATACGCTGTTGGCGCAGATCTGTGCGGCCTCGACCGATCCTCAGCAGGTTCTCGACGCGAACAACTGGCTGAAGCAAAACAAAAGCCTGCAGGGCCAGCCGCTTATCGACGCAGCAAAGAAGCAGGGATTCGATCCCGCCTTCATCTCACTCGTGAGCTTTCCCTCGGTTCTCGACATGATGGCCGCCCACATCGATGACTACTCGGCGTTGGGGGCGGCGTTCAAGGCCGACCAGAAGACAGTAATGGACTCGATCCAGAAGCTGCGGCAGGCGGCGTATGCCTCGGGTGCGCTGGACTCGAATGAGTATCAGAAGGTGTCTACGCAGACGGAGGGGAATACGCAGGTGATTGTGGTGCAGCCTGCGAACCCGCAGGTGGTTTACGTTCCGCAGTACCAGCCACAGCAGGTGTACTCGCAGACGCAGCAGGCCCCGCCTCCGGCACAGGCGGGCGGTGGAGCGAGCACCGGAGATGTCGTCGCTGCCTCTCTGCTTAGCTTCGGATTGGGGATTGGGATTGGCGCGCTGATCGCCAACAACAATCAACCGTACGGATGGGGTGGATGGGGTTGGCATGGCGGCGGCATGTACGTTCACAACAACGTGTTTGTAGTGAATAACCGCTACGCAAGCCCACGGCCTTACTATCGTCCGGGCCCGGTCAATTACAACCGGCCAGTGTATGCGAGGCCGCCTACAAACTGGGCCGCGCGACCGTACTATCGTCCGCCTCCGGCGGGCTACAGGACATACGCGCCTAACTCCCCTGGGTATCGAGCCGGCTATCGTCCGCCGGCGACGCCTTACCGTGCACCTGCGGGATATCGTGCGCCTGCTCCGGTATATGGGGCGAACCGAACAGCACCAGCGAACGTTGGAGCCAATCGTCCCGCAACAGAGAATCTAGGGGCGAACCGTTCCACAACGCCGTCGACAGGAAATGTTGGGGTGTCGCGCCCTGCGGGGAACCAGTACGCAGGGTTCCAACAAGGCGGCGAAAACAGACCGCAACAGCAACAGGTGCAGCGCGAGTCTTCAGGGGGACGAGAAGGCGCGTTTGGCGGAGGCAACAACAGTGGGGCCTCGGAACGTCAGGCGAGCAATCGCGGCAGGGAGAGCTCTGGCGGTGGTCGCGAACATGCTGGAGGCCGACGCAGATGAGAACCAGAGAGCATGGAGTATTTGCTGGATCGATCGTGGTGGCGCTGGCTTTGGCAACGGCTTCCGTTGTGGCCTTCGCGCAGGACGCAGGGGTGAAGAGTTTTCCTACATACCAGGCTGCCGCGTCGGCGTTTGTCGATGCGGTCAAAACGCAGGACAACGCGGCCCTGCAGCAGATTCTGGGAGCCCAGGCGCAGAGCCTGCTGTCGTCGGGGGATGCGACGCAGGATGAGAATAGGCGGCAGGCTTTTCTGAAGCACTATGACGAGAAGCACGCCTTCATCCATGACTCGGCCGACAAGGTAACGATGACGGTTGGTGCTAATGCGTGGCCGTTGCCGTTTCCGATTGTGAAGGCAAACGGTGCATGGCACTTCGATGCACTCGAGGGTGCGCAGGAGCTTGTGTACCGGAGGATCGGGCACAACGAACTGGATGCGATCAAGGTCTGCAAGGCGCTGTATACGGCGCAGAAACAATATGCAGCGGAGGGTCATGACGGCAATCCTGCGGGCGCGTACGCGCAACGGATCCTTAGCCAGCCCGGAACGCAAGACGGCTTGTACTACGAGACGAAAGAGGGCGAACCAACGAGTCCTGCGGGCAGCCTGGTGGCGGACGCTGCAAGCGAGGGTTATCAAGCCAAGTCACCCTTCCACGGATACTACTTCCGCATCCTCAAGGCTCAGGGATCGCACGCTCCGGGTGGCGCGAAGGACTACGTGAAGGACGGGCAGATGACCGGAGGGTTCGCGATCGTGGCTTACCCGGCGGAGTACAAGGCCAGCGGGGTGATGACGTTTGTGGTGAACTCTCATGGCGCGGTACGCCAGAAGGACCTTGGCGAGAAGACGACGGACGTTGCGAAATCGATGACGGCGTACGATCCTGATAGTTCCTGGAAGATCGTTCAATGAACGCCCGGAGGCAACCATAACATTCTGAACGAGTTCGACGAGTACGGTGTGCAGATTATGACTCCTCTCCTCAGGGCTGGTCCTCCGAAGCCCTTGGTGGTAAAGAAAGCGAACTGGTACGTCGCGCCATCCTGAGGGACGGTTCAGCGGAGGGCCAGGATTCGCAGCGCCAGCTGCATGCAATTTGCTTGCCGGCGTTTTACCATAGAAAGATGAGCGAAGTTCTTGAGCAGGAAGCTAAGTCAACGGCGGGGCACGCCGAAAAGTACACTCGCAACAACCCCTATCTTTCGAATGTCAACGTCAACTACCTTCTGACGGCCGAGGGCTCGGAGAAGGAGACTCGTCACGTCGAGTTGGCGCTCGAAGAGGGCATGACGTATACGCCGGGCGATGCGGTGGGCATCATTCCGGAGAACCGGACTGCGGCCGTTGCCGACGCGCTGAAGGCGCTCGGATACAAGGGCGATGAGCGCGTGCTGGACCACTATAAGGTCGAGATCTCGCTCGAAGAGGCTTTGCGGACTCGTCTTGGAATCGGCAAGCTGGCACGCGGCAGCGTGGGGCAGTACGCGAAGCTGGCGCCGAACGTCGAGGGCCTGCAGGTCCTGACCGGGCCGGACAACCGCGCGCGCGCAGAGGAGTACTGCTGGGGCCGCGAGTTTGTTGACCTGGCCTCAGACTTTCCTGGCGTGATTACGGATCCGCAGCAGCTATTCAATGTGCTGCAGCGGTTGACGCCGCGGATGTACTCGATCTCGTCGAGCCAGAAGGTTCATCCGGACAGCGTGCATACGACGGTGCGCGTGATCCGTTATGACTCGCATGGTCGCAGCCGCCAGGGCGTTGCGAGCGGCCACATTGGTGATCGCGCGGGTGAAGGCGCTACGATGCCGATCTTCCTGCACTCGAACAACAACTTCCGCCTGCCGGAGGACCCGAACGCTCCGGTGATCATGGTCGGACCGGGAACGGGAATTGCTCCGTTCCGCGCGTTCCTTGAGGAGCGGCAGGCCGATGGCGCGAAGGGCCAGAACTGGCTGTTCTTCGGCGAGCAGCGCGAGAAGATGGACTTCCTCTATAAGGATCAGCTTCTCGGGATGGTCGAGGACGGTGTCCTGACGTATCTGCATACGGCGTTTTCGCG
>Ga0126381_100005773_pt1 | contig 13667 bp, 13 predicted proteins | sample PanSoiMetPlot_28_FD_96465 | JGI IMG/M metagenome (GOLD analysis project Ga0126381, IMG submission 96465) | Tropical forest soil microbial communities from Panama - MetaG Plot_28 | ecosystem: Environmental > Terrestrial > Soil > Tropical forest > Bulk soil | place: Panama | collected 2016-02-17
AATGCGTGATCGGCGAACGGCAGCGCGGCCGCGTCGCCAAGCACGACCTGCCGTGATCGCGTGCGGGCGAAGCGCAGCTGGTCGGTCGAGCGGTCGACGCCGACAACGGTGCGGCCCGTCGATGCGAGTACGTCGAAGTAATGGCCGCCTCCGCAGCCCAGGTCTAGGCAAAGCCCCTCGCCGTCGCCGAGCAGTTCGGCCACCTCGGGAGCGTTGCGCTCGGCGATCGGCTTGTTCCAGCTGTCGTACCAGTCGGCGTGTCCGTCATAGCGCGGCTTGGTGAGCTGCATCGTCAACTCCCGGCTAGGTCCTGCTACCCCAATCCAGAAGCTACCCCGCAGTTCGGCGGCCGATGATTTCGGGTGCGCCGGGACGTCTGAACAGGTGAACGGATCGACGCTTGAGGTAAGGAACCGAGATGACCGCGATGCCTGAGGTTGTGTCAGCCGAGAAGTGGCAGGCCGAACGCGATGAGCTGCTCAGCGCGGAGAAGGAGGCGACCCGCGCGCTCGACGCGCTCGCCGCGCGCCGGCGTCGGCTGCCGATGGTCAAGTTCGACAGCGGCAAGTACGTGTTTGACGGCCCTGACGGAGGCAAGACGCTGCTCGACCTGTTCGACGGGCGCACTCAGCTCGCCGTCTACCAGTTCATGGATAGAGGTCCCGACGCCTACTGCCCCGGCTGCACCTGGTTCACTAACCACGTCGTGAACCTGGCCGCCCTCGCTGAGTGCGACGTGAGCTGGGCGACCGTGTCGAACATGCCGCTCGCCCAGATCGAAGCTTACAAAGCGCGAATGGGGTGGACGGTTCCGTTCTACTCATCGCACGGCACGACGTTCTCGGCCGACTGCGGCGCCAATGACGGTTTCGCGCTCAGCATGCTCCTGCGCGACGGCGAGAACGTTTACCGCACCTACAGCACGACGGCGCGCGGCGTTGACCGGCTTTTGTTCGTCAACAACCTGCTCGATCTCGCTCCGTACGGACGCCAGGAGGACTGGGAGGACTCCCCGCCCGGCTGGCCGCAGCATCCGACCTACGGCTAGTGGAGTCGGACTCCTAGGCTGTCCGCCATGGCGTTTGATGGGTTCCCGGTCGAGGCGTTCACGTACTATCAGCGGCTGGAAGCAGACAACTCGCGAGAGTTCTGGCAGGCGCACCGTAGTGACTACGAGCGATGCGTGCTGGCACCGGTGCGGGCACTTGCCGCTGAACTCGAGCCGGAATTCGGCCCGCTGGCGGTATACCGGCCACAACGGGACACCAGGTTCTCCGCCGATAAGTCGCCCTACAAGGCCTACCAGGGTGCATTCGCGCAGCGCGTCCCCGGCCTTGGCTTCTATCTGCAGATATCCGCGACCGGAATGCAAGCAAGCGGCGGATATCACAGCCATTCATCAGACCAGGTCGCCCGCTACCGCCAGGCGGTCGATGCGGACGAGTCCGGTTCCCGGCTGGCTCACATCGTGACCAGCCTGGCCGCCGACGGCCTGGCGATCGGCGGCGACCGGCTCAAGACCACGCCGCGCGGAGTGCCTGCCGATCATCCGCGTGCCGACCTCATGCGGTATCGATCACTGACCGCGAGCAGAGACTGGCCTGTCGGACCGTTGCTGCACAGCCAGCGTGCTTTCGGCCTAATCCAGCAGACCTGGCGGCAACTCGTCCCCCTGTGCGACTGGCTCGGCGACCACGTCGGGCAGTTACTGGTAAGCCTGCGCCTGGATCTGGTACAGCTCGGCGTAATGGCCGCCGCGAGCCATAAGCTCGTCATGGCTGCCGACCTCCGCCACGTGAGCGTTATCGAGTACGACGATGATGTCTGCCATCCGGACCGTGCTGAAACGGTGCGACACCAGGATCGTGATGCTTCCGTCGCTGGCGCGGTCGCGCGCCCGGCGAGCGTACTGCTCGAAGAGTTCGTGCTCGGTTTCGGCGTCGAGCGCCGCGGTAGGTTCATCAAGCGCCACGATCAGGGGCTCGTCACGCATGAATCCGCGGGCTAGCGCGAGTTTCTGCCACTGACCGAATGACAGGTCGGTGCCATCAGGCCAGGTGGGCCCGAGCTGGCTGTGCAGGCCGGCCGGCAGCCCGTCGATAACAGGCCGGGCGCCTGCCCGGTCGGCCGCCAAGAGCAGCGCTGGCTCGACCCCGATCCTGGGCAGGTCGCCGAGGCCAATGGTCTGGCCAGCTTGAAACTCGAAGCGGAAGAAGTCCTGGAATGCCCCGGCCAGGCGCCGCCGCCACGGCTCTGGATCAAGCCTGGCCAGGTCGACGTCGTCGATCATGATCCGGCCCGAATCGGGGGAGTAGAGCTTGGCGAGCAGCTTAACGAGCGTGGATTTCCCTGCGCCGTTCTCCCCGACAACAGCCACCACGCAGCCGGCTGGAAGGAAAAGGTCGATATCGTCAAGCGCCGCCTTCCTGGCGCCCGGGTAACGGAACGTGAGGCGTTCGAAGTGAATGCCTTTGGTGATACGGGCTGGAGCTGGCAGATCGGCCTCGCGGGCCGCGCGCGCCGCATAGTCCTCGAGCCAGGCGAGCCGCCGCGAACCATCCATCCAGATTCCGCGCAGGAAGCCGATCTCGCTCACCGTCGCGCCGACGTAGGAGGACAGCCGCGAGCCGGCGGCGAGTACAAGGACGGCAGCTGACGCTGAGGCGTGGTTGCCCGTCGCGACGAGCACGATCGCGCCGACATATGCCGCGGCGAATATCGCCCAGCCGCCGGCGTACCACACCGACGAGCCCGTTCGTGATGCCGCGACCGGGCCGTACCACTGCTCCCACGAGCTCCGGCGGCGGCCGGCCAGGTCCCGGCCTGTCCCGAGCACACGGATCTCCTTGCCTGGGGCGGCCGTCGTGCTCAGCATGAACAGGTGCCTGGCCAAGCGATCAGCCTGACCGCCCCGTTCTTGTGCGGCGCGCTCGATGGCGGGGCGCCATGAGGTGGCCGCTACCGTCGGGATCGCGAACAGCGCCAGCGTCACGAGAACGGGGTTGACCGTCGCCAGCAGCGCTATGGTCACTGCCAGCCGGAGTATCCAGCCCGCCGTGGCGAACACGGACATGTACATGTGGTCGAGCGTGAATACCTGCTCGCGCAGCACCGACAGGCGGTCGAGGTACTCGGGCCGCTCCTGGTGGGCGATCGTGGAGATGCTTGCCTGAAGCCTGGCCACATGCGACTCAAGAGCGATCGTCACCTTGTCCCTGAACCGGCGCTGCAGCCTGGTCGACAAGGTTTGCAGGAACCACGTAGCCACGGCTGAGACACCAAGCCCCGCTGCCGCCAGGCCAAGCAGTGCCGATCGATGCTGAAGCAGCCCTTCGGTCAGCAGCTTGAACCACAGCGCGAGCAGGGCGTCTGGCAAGGCCGCGAGCAGCGTGAGCACGAAAGCGACCCCCATGAGCGCCGGCTCGTAATGGAAGCCGAGCCGGCACAACCGCCACATGGACCTGATCGCCGGGGGCAGGTCGTCGAGGTCAGCCGAGGACATCGAAGACCACCTCCTCCTCGCCCTCCTCCGGCGTCCCGGCCGCGAATCGCTGCGCTTGCAGCGAGAACATCGTCTGGTACCGGCCTTCCAGCGCCATCAGCTCGGCATGGCTGCCGAGTTCGATCACCGCGCCATCTTCGACGACGGCGATCAGGTCAGCGTGCCGCACCGTGGAAAAGCGGTGCGAGATCAGGATCGTCGTGCAGCTCCTTGTCGCGGCCAGGATGCGCTCGAAAATCTCGGCTTCGCCACGCACGTCAAGCTGCGCGGTTGGCTCGTCGAGCAGGACAAGGCCGGCGCCGAGCCGAACCGCTGACAGGGCACGGGCGAGCGCGATGCGCTGCCACTGCCCGCCGGATAGGTCAGTCCCGCCCGAGTAACCCTTCGCCAGCATTGTGCCGGTGTCGGCGAGCCCGTCGGCACCGGCATCGGCGAGCGCGGCGGACACCACGTCGTCGGGCGCACCGCGGGGGGCGACGTTCTCTCTGAGCGTCAGCTCGAACCGAACGAAGTCCTGGAAGACGGCGGTGATCCGGCGCCGCCACGAATCCAGGTCGAGGTCCCGCAGGTCGACGCCGTCGACCTCGATCGCGCCCGACGTGGGGTCGTAAAGCCGGCACAGCAGCTTGGCCAGCGTTGTCTTGCCCGCCCCGTTCTGCCCGACGATGGCGAGCGAGCTGCCGGCCGGGATCGTCAGGTTCAGGCCGCGCAAGACGGGCCGGGACGGCGTGGCCGGATAGGCGAACACCACATTGCTGAACCTGAGTTCGCTGGCAGGCATGCCTTCGGCCAGCCGGGTGCCCGAGTCGGCCACGGTCTGCTTGCGCGCCATCGCCGACTTGAGCCTGGCCACCGCAGCGACCGGGGCGGCCGCCCCGTCGAGAGCCCAGTTGAGGCCGCCGAATGCGATCATCGAGGTGCCGACCGCCGCCTGGGCGTACACAACCAGCGCGCCGAGATCGATGTGGTGGCTAACGGCCGCTTCGGCCAGGCTCCACAGCACGAGGCCGTTGGCCACAAGCACGACCGCCAGGCTGGTCAGCACCGAGCGCTCCCGCATCCGCGTCGCCTGGTACTGGAGCTGGTGCAGCCGCTGGCGGCGGGCGATGAAACGGTCGAGCACCCAGTCGGACAGGCCGAACACTCGCACTTCCTTGGCGGCCGGCGGGTCGACCGCCAGCCGGTAGGCGTAGTCGGCGTCGCGCTGGGCCTGACGAACTTCTTCGGTGTTCCTGTCCCTCCAGATGGCGCTATCCCGCAGCAGCCAGTGCGTTGCCAGCCACGCGCCGGCCAGGACCGGCGGCGCCCAGAACGCGTAGCCGAACAGCACAGCCGCCTGGGCCAGGCCCGCCACCATGTCAAGGAGGCCGGTGGCGATGAAGTCGAGCGACAGCGACAGCGGCGGCCCGGTCATCCCGCGATCGAAGTCCCTTGCTACCTGCAAGTCGGCGGCTAGCTCGGGATCTTCGAGATGGCCGATACCAGGCACGGCGACGCAAGCCTCGGTCAGCTCGTCGTACAGCCATGCCGCCGTCCGATCGCCGAGATTCGCGCTGAGCGCCGTCTGCACCGGCCCGAGCACCTGGAGCAGGACGAAAACGGCACCGACAATCGCCAGCGGCACTGCCAGGTCAGCGTGGTGCTGAATCGACGCCACCAAGACGCCGGTCGCGATCGAGAACACGGCTGGCAGCAGCCCGCGCAGCGTGAGCAGGGACCACCAGCTGGCCGCCATCGGCCGGTCGGCCCGCCAGACCGCGGCCGCCAACTGCAACTCCTGCCGGGCACGCAGACGGCGCAGCACGGACGGCTTAGCTTCCACCCGACTATGGTGCACCAAGGGGGCGACAGAATGGCGTCCGTGAAAGCGCACGGTCTCTAGACGCGGTGCTCGGCCCGGTCCGGGGTGCTCGCCAGTGCGGGCTCAGCCGCGGCCGGGCAGATCGCGATGAGCGTCAGCGCATCGATCAGCCTCCAGCAGTCCGCTTCGGCGAGATCGCCGTGAAAGGCTGTGACGTTCGCAAGACTCCCGAGCACGTGACCGGCGAAGTCGCGCGGTTCTACATCCAGCTTGCCCGCAACCATCTCGGTTACCGCACGAAATCGCTTCGTGCGGCCAAGCCGGACCAGCGCGAGCGGTATTTCCGCCATGTTCGGCGACTCGCTGTCAGACTGATCGGCTTCCGGTTCAAGCGAGATTGTCAGCTTCAGGCCGAGCGCCGACGCAAGCCGGCTGAGCGCGCTGAGGGTCGGATTGCCGCGCCCGTTCTCCAGGTTTGCGACATAAGGAACGGATAGGCCCGCATCCATCGCGACTGAAGCCACTGTGCGCCCGGCGGCCGCGCGCCGGCCGCGCAACTGCCCGCCGATCTCCTGGACATCCATCATCACTCGTGTCCTGACAGGATGCTAATATGATGAAACTGTTCTAACAGGATAGCAAGGCCGGGGGCTCGGAGGTCCCATGTTCACGGTGCTGCGGATACGTGACTTTCGGCTGCTGTGGGCTGGCGGGACGATCAGCTCTCTCGGCTCATGGCTGCTCGTGCTGGCGGTGCCTGCGCACATCTACTTATCGACAAGTTCGCTCGCCGCTACCGGCCTGACGCTCGCCGCCGAGTACCTGCCGCTCCTGGCACTCGGCCCGCTCGCCGGGGTGTTCACCGATCGCTGGAACCGGCGGCGGCTGCTGATAGCCACCAACTTCCTCTGCGGCTTGGTGGTCGCCGCCATGCTGTTCGGCCTCGGGCCCGGCCGCTACTGGGTCCTGTACGTTGCTCTGGCCGCTGAGAGCAGCGGCGGCGCTTTCGCGGTCCCGGCTCTGCGAGCTCGCACGCCGGCCATTGTCGGCACCGGCACGATGCTGAACAGCGCCAACTCGCTGAACGCATTCAGTGGCGGGATCGTCAGGCTAGTCGTGGGTCCAATCGGCGGCATACTGTTCGCCGCGCTCGGCATCCGCGCGCTGATCGTCGCCGATGTGCTCAGCTATGTGATCGCGGCTGTCGCGATCATGATGACGGCGCGTGAAGCGGGTCGTGAGTCACCAGACGCTGGCTCGGTGGGTGCCGTCGTCCGCGAACTTCGCCACGGGCTGGACATCTTGCTGAGCGAGCCCGCCGCTCGCGGATTGCTGACGATCTCAGTGATCTTCCTGACCGCGAACGCCTCACTCACCTCGGTTGTCGTCGCGTTCGGAATCAGCCACCTTGGCGGCAGCAGTGCGACCGGCTTCGTGTTCGCGGCGCTCGGCGCCGGATTTCTGATCGGCGCGCCGATTCTGCGGCTGACGCTTGATCGATTCTCCGCCAGGTACCTGCTGTCCGCTACCCTCGCCGCAACTGCGGCAAGCTATTGGTTGCTATTTCATTCGTCGTCGTTGTGGGCTGCCTTGCCGGCCGCGGTCGCCGTTGGAATGTTCGGCTCGATGTCGCTTGTCATCCCGCAGACGACGGTGCAGCGGGTCATTCCCAACACAGCCCTCGGCCGCATCAGCGCCGTCTTCCTCGCCGGCGAGGCTGCTGGCACTCTGGCCGGAGCCGTGGCGGGTCCGGTACTTGCACAGGCCGCTCACCTCGCCGGCCTCGCCGCCATCGCCAGCAGCATGACCGCCGTCGCTGCCTTCCTCACAGTCGTGCTTGTGCCGCCACTCGCGCCGACAGCCAGCAGGCCGGCGACGCAAGCGGCGGCATAGCTTTCCAGCAGCAGATCAGCTGCCGGTCACCGCGAACCAGACGTCAACGCCGGTTGGGCCGGTGACGAACACGATTGGGGCGATGCACGGGCGGGGGAGGGCCACCCGGGCGTGAATGGTGGAGTCCCCGGCGGAATCTGCCTTGAAGTCGCCGGTGCTGACATTCGTGACGGTGGCCGTGTTCCCGGCCCCGATGCTCTGGCAGCTGACCAGGGCCCGGAAGTCGGAGAACGGGTTGGTGCCCTGCAAGGCCATCGGCACCGGCGCCTGCCTGGCCAGCACTAGTCCGCGGACGCTGACTAGCAGATGACCATCCCTTTTGAGAGAACCGCTCGCTGCGGTAAGTACCCACGGCAGCCCGCCGCCCGCCACTCCGCGGACGGGGTTGGCCGTACCCACGAACGGACCGGTGACCGGCGTCATCGTAGAGAACTTCAGCACCGTGGCCGGGCCGGGCTCGGCCGAAGCGGCGACTCCCTGCACCGCCACCGCGCTCACCAGGGCCACCCCGCCTGCCGCGGCCAGCAGCCAGCTGATCTTGCGCATTTCGAACCTCCTTGCCAGGCACGCAGACAGCACGCTGCGCGCCCTGACCGACTCATCCCTTTCACGGTCACACGTCGCGTAGGAACACACGGTTCACCGGCCGGGCTGAAGCGCGCGGGCGATCAAGATGGTCCGTTAGGCCAGGGCAGGGTCAAGGGCCTCGTACTGCCCGAGGCGGAGCGGCGCATAATGGCGTCATGGCGGCGTGGAAGGACGTGGAGCAGGCCGAGCCCGATTTCGCGGCGCGGGTGCGGCGGCTGTTCGACGCGGGCAGGCATAAGACCATAGCGACGCTGCGGGCTGACGGTTCGCCGCGGATCTCGGGCATCGAGTGCGAGTTCACCGACGGCGAGCTCAAGTTCGGGTCGATGCCGGGTGCGCGCAAGGGAGCAGACCTGCGGCGGGATCCGAGGTTCGCTCTTCACGGTCCGGTGTTCCACCCGCAGGAGGGCAAGGAGGCCGAGTGGCCGGGCGAGGCGAAGATCGCCGGGCGGGCAGTCCACGCCGCGCCGGCCGGCGACGGGTCGGATGGAGATTTGTTCGTCGCGGACGTCTCTGAGGTCGTCATCACCCATCTGAACCCGGAAGCGACGTTGCTGGTCATCGAGTCGTGGACGGCGCAACGAGGGCTTCGCGTGGTCGAGCGCGAATGAGCACGCTGAGATCGAACGGGCAGGCGAGCCGGTGTGATACGAAGTTGCGGTGGATTCCAAAGGCCAGGTAGTTAAGGCAATGGTGCTGATCCGCCGGCCTCGTGACGGAGCTCTGCTGGTGTCTGAGTCGGCCGATCCGTCCGGCGCGTTGTTTCATCGCCTGCTTGGTGGCCACGTCGAGTTCGGCGAGTACGCCGCGGACACGGCCTGCCGCGAGTTTGCCGAGGAAATCGGGCAGGCTCTGACCGACGTCCGCCGGGTCGGCGTTCTGGAGAACATCTTCCACTGGGGCGGAGCCGTTGCGCATGAGATCGTGATCGTCCTGTCAGCGTCGTTCGCCGACGCCGCAGCGTACGACATCGAAGAGCAGGCGATCAGAGACGACCAGGCCCGATCACGGGTGATCTGGCGAGCCTCTGGGGCGGCCAGCCCGCCCCTGTACCCAGCGGGCGTAGCGGGCCTGGTCGACCTCGAAACAGTGTGATCTGGCGGCTGTTGCGTGCGCCGCCGTTTCAGCCGTTAAATAGCGACGTCCGCTGCTCTGCGTTCAGCTGGGATAGACCGATCTCGACATCGAACTCGTTGCCCTCGGGGTCAGCGAGGAGCACCCAGCCGAACTCGGGACGTCTGTCGATAAGGATCCTGGCGCCAAGCTCGGTGAGCCGGGCGATCTCCTCGTCCTGCGTCCCGGCGGCGGGCATGACGTCCAGGTGCACCCGGTTCTTGACGATTTTCTCCTCGGGAACCTTGACGAAATACAGGCGCGGGCGGCCCTCGCCCGGTATCCCGACCGCGGACTCCGCGTAGCCCGGCTCGGGCTCCTCGATCACCGGCCATCCGGTGACCTGCCCCCAGAACCTCGCCAGCGCCCGGGGATCGGCGCAGTCGAACGTGATGTTGAGGATGATGGAACTCACGGCACTTTCTCCGCTCTAATGCGGGTGCCTGCCGCCGGGTCTCAGCGTACGGCGGGAGGCACGCAGATTCGAGTTGACATCGACCGCACCTCCCTTCCCCAACGTGGGAAAAACCGTCAACGATCATGCCAGATCTGAAGCAACCTTTGATGTGTCCTGGCGTTTCTTAGGTGTGCGGCGGTGCCTGGGACCGGCTACGGAGTCGTGACAACCTAGTCGGGTACCTCAGGGTTTCTGTGCCGACGCTGAAGGACCTGGCAGCGCCCGGTTAGCAGGATCGGAGGTGGCGGCTGGCAGGTCTACTCGCCGGCCTGCCATCGGCCTGTGTACTTGCGGGGCTTGCCTGAGCTTACCGGCGACGGCTATGCCGATGGCATCCGCGGAGTCGTAGGCCTGCCTGATTCGGGGCGGCGCGGGCGATGCGGATGCCCCCGGGGATCCGGCCGTGCAAGGTTCAGCTGATCCGGCGTCGGGTCAGTAGGATTTGGGGCACACCTCGGGTGGCCTGGAGGCAAGTTATGGCTGGTCCTGTGGCACAGCTGGCCGAGCGGGTATTCGTGCTCATGCTCGAAAACCGTTCCTTCGATCACCTGCTTGGCTTCTCCGGCATCACCGGGAAAGATGCTGAAACAGGCCTGCCAACAGCGGTCAGCGGATTAAGCGGCAGCGAGTCCAACCTTTATAACGGCCGGCGGTATGGCGTTACCCAGCCCGCCAACTGGACCATGCCTGTCGATCCTGGCCATGAGTTCACCGATGTGCTTGTCCAACTCTGCGGCCCGGGTGCGGTCTATGTGCCCGGTGGGTCTTATCCGCCGGTCAATAACAGCGGGTACATCGACTCCTACGCTGCTTCTGGCGGGGCGGGCAACCCCGGCGAGATCATGAAGTGCTTCAGCCCGGCACAGCTTCCCGTGCTGACGGGGCTGGCCCGCGAATTCGCTGTCTGCGACGGCTGGCGGGCGTCTGTGCCCGGGCCGACCTGGCCCAACCGGTTCTTCATGATGGCCGCCTCATCCGGCGGGCTGGACCACAGCCCGAGCATCGCTCAGATAGCCGAGTGGATGACGATCGACGGATTCCGCTTCGAGCACGGGAGCCTGTTCGAGGCACTGTCTGCCGCCAAGCGCACCTGGCGCGTCTATCACGGAGATCAGGGACCGATCAGCGGGAGTTTTCCCGTCGCGGGCGGCCTGGCGGGAATCATGCCGTGGGATCCCCATCCGTACAGCGCGTTCGCCGCCGACATCGCGACGGCCACCTACCCAGCTCAATTCACCCTTATCGAGCCGAACTACGGGGATGTCGCCAGCGACACCTACCGGGGCGGACAGTCCCAGCATCCGCTCGACGACGTGCGGTCCGGTGAAAGGCTGATCAAATCGGCCTATGAGGCACTGCGGAATTCTCCGCTGTGGGACACCAGCATTCTCATCGTGACCTGGGATGAGCACGGCGGTTTCTACGACCACCTCGGGCCGGGGCCCGGCGGCGCGCCACCTCCGGGGGACAAGGCGGTCACCCCCGGCGATGTGAACAAGTATGGGTTCAATTTCCGCCAGTACGGCCCGCGTGTCCCAGCGGTGATCGTGTCGCCGCGCATCCCGCAGAACCTGATCGACCACCGGACATACGACCACGCCTCCATTCCGGCAACCGTCGAGAGAATATTCGAGCTCCCGCCATTGACCGAGCGCGATCGGCGCGTCCGCGACGTAATGTCGCTCGTTTCCCTGCCGGAACCCCGTCGGACACCGGCAACGCTGCCCGACCCGGCAGCGCCGCCTGACCTCACGCCCGCGGCGGCGCAGGCTGCCGGTAAAGCAGGTGACGGCGGGCCTGTCGACCAGGGAACTCTGCCTGGATTCCTGCACATCGCCCAGCGGTACGACCTGGCCATGTCTGCGCCGGCTCAGCAACCCGCGATCATGGCGCGAGTCACCGGCATCACCACTCGCGGTCAGGCAAGGCAGTACCTCGAGGAGGTAGCGGCGAAAACGGCCGCAGCCAGGTCAGCCCGCGGGTTGTAATGGCCGTCAGCGGGCGAGACGGTTCACGATCGTGATAGGTGCGGCGCGCCGGGAAATCCGCTTGGACCACTAAACCTGTTGTGGTGATCCGGTAGTCCTATAGTCCGACGCGGATGTCAGCCGGAGGTGCGGTGAGCGGCGAAGTTGAAGGTTTCGCGCAGTTCATCGAGGCGCGCGAGCAGGCGTTGCAGCGGACAGCCTGGTTGCTGACCAATGACTGGGCGTTGGCGCAGGACCTGGTTCAGGCAGCGCTCGCTCGGTCATGGCCGTACTGGGGCAGGATCAAGCGCGGCGATGATCCGGAGATCTACGTGCGCCGGGTCATGGTGAACACCTGGGCGACGTGGCGCAGGCGCAAGTGGCGAGCCGAGGAACCTTCCGGAGTGCTGGCGGACCGGCCGGCCGGCGGGGATATGGCGGCCGACGTGGCCACGCGTGTTGCCGTGCGGCAAGTTCTAGGGGCGCTGACCGAGCGGCAGCGGGCCGTCGTTGTCCTGCGCTTGTTTGATGACCTGCCCGAAGCGCAGGTCGCGCAGATTCTTGGCTGCGCGGCCGGCACGGTCAAGGCGACGATGTCGCAAGCACTGGAACGGTTGCGCAATGATCCGCACTTGGCTGACCTGATGGAACGGAGCGGGCCATGAATGACCTGCAGCGTCAGCTGAGCGACCTTTTGAAGGCGGGTGTTGGCGACCCGCCCGCGCGGGTCACAGTCCATAGTGTCCGGCGCCGCCGCGCCCAGCGGAACCTCGTGGCCGCCGCTGGGGCCGGCGTGGCCATCGCGTTGGTCGCCGCGGTCAGCGCTGGCCTGTCCGGGCGGCTCGCGCATCCAGGCCCGGTGACGAGCCCGACCGTGGCTCCCGCGCCAGTGCCGTGCCGTCCGGGTTGGTCCGTCGGCGCCGGAGCCGCGCCAGCCGGTGATAGCCAGGACTCGCTGTCAGCCCTGGCCGGGCCCGCCTTTGATGACCTGTGGGCCGTTGGCTACCGGTTCCCGCATCACAGCGAGAAGGTGTTTCCCCTGCTGGAGCACTGGGATGGTCGGCGTTGGGCTTACTCGGCCGGAGCGTCCCTAGGCGGGCGGCAGGCAGAGCTGAAGAGCGTGGCGGCTCCCGCGCCTGACGATGTGTGGGCGATCGGCTACTTCATGCCCGCGGGAAGACCGCTCATCGAGCATTGGAACGGCAGATACTGGTCGCTGCAGCAGACCGATGCGCTCTCCCGATGGAAATCTCTCTCGGGGGAAATCCTGGTCTCGGTTGCGGCCGTGTCTCCCAGCAATGTATGGGTCCTCGGGTACCCCGATACAAGCTCCCCGGATGGCAATCTGCACTGGGACGGCACATCCTGGCACCTCATTACCGGGCCGAACATCCTGCCGCACTTCGGGTCGGCAGCAATGCAGGTCTTGGCCACGGACCGCCTCGGAGGGTTCTGGGCAGTCGGCGGAACGATTCGAGGGAATGGTGAGGCCGGGCGTCCCGGTCGCGGAATAGTCGAGCGGTGGAGCGGCCGCCAATGGGAGGTCGACAGGCGCTACGGATGGAAAGAGCCGCTCACCATGGTGGCACCGGTCACCCCAAACGACATGTGGGCAATCGCGGGCGGCTACTTCACGACCAGCGGCACCTACGGAATCGGCCCGGTCGAGGTTTTGCATTGGAACGGGAGCACCTGGCGGGTGGCGCTGAATCTAGGTGGGACGGCGTCGGTAGATCCAACCGGGCTCGGCGCAACATCCGCCAACGACGTCTACGTGATGGGACGGAGTGCTAGGACTTATCGGCCCTTCATCGACCGCTGGAATGGCAGCCGATGGCAGAGCATGCCCCTTGGGCCGGCCGGACCCGCGCATCATTCGGGCTCCGATGGCGAGAGCCTGACTGTTACATCTGACGGGTCGATCGCTGCGCTGGATAGTCAGGGCCTGACCGATCGGACGAATTACCTGTGGCTCAAGTGCTAGGACCATGTTGAACGATTTTCCTGGCGCTAGCCGGAAATCGTGCGCGGGCTGGCGATGCTTCCCGATCGCGATGGAGGCTTCCGCGTCGCGTTCGATGATGACCTGGAACAGCGGTTCGGCGCCGCGGTGGTCGATCTGGACGTAGCCGAGCTGTCGAGCAGGCGCAGGTCGAGGCGGCCGTATCCGCCGACCATGCGGGAGAGCTTCTGGCTCAGCCCCGCGCGGGTGCGCGGGCCGGGCTTTGACAAGCCGGTGTGGCATTGCTCGGTTCGAGCCGCTACGTCGACTAGTTTTCGGCGTCATATGCGGCGTTCAACGCGGCGGCGATGGGTTCGAGGTCGGCGATGAGGTGGGCGAGTTCA
>Ga0126381_100005774_pt1 | contig 13666 bp, 14 predicted proteins | sample PanSoiMetPlot_28_FD_96465 | JGI IMG/M metagenome (GOLD analysis project Ga0126381, IMG submission 96465) | Tropical forest soil microbial communities from Panama - MetaG Plot_28 | ecosystem: Environmental > Terrestrial > Soil > Tropical forest > Bulk soil | place: Panama | collected 2016-02-17
ATGGCCATACGATGGCCAGCGAATACCACAACTCTAGAATCCCCTGGGGGGATTTGGCGTAAGATATTGACGTATAGTGGAATTATATGGTCGGGCCGGCGGGATTTGAACCCACGACCTCCTGAACCCCATTCAGGCGCGCTACCAAACTGCGCTACGGCCCGATCCAACCGCTTGAGTAGCGGTCCGGGGGCGCGCTGTCGACCGGCGACAAGAAGACCGCCTATTGGAACGTCACGTACCGAGTCTCGGCTCCGATCTCCACGGTCTTCTCAATCACCCGCCCGTCCGGCATTCGCGCCCGAAACAGGTGGCTTCCCGGCGCTAGGGGAATGCCCGCGATGGGTGTCTCCCCCACCTCCACCCCATCGACCTCGATCGTCGCCCACGGCGTAGCGTTGATACCCACCGCAATTCGCGTGGTCGCCACCTGAGAAGCAGGCGTCTGCGTTCCCGGTTGCTCCGCAGGCGGAGAGACGAGCTCCTTCGGCGAAGGAGGCGCGGGACCCGCCGGAAAAGCGATGTGGCGCGTCCCGGCGCCAATCTGCAGCGTTCTCTCAATGACGTCCCCGTCCGGCATTTGCGCGCGAAAGACGTGATTTCCAGGAGAGAGGAGCGCACCCGCGATGGGTGTCTCTCCCAAATCCTTGCCGTCCACCGCGATTCGGGCCCACGGGGTGGCATTGATGTCTACTGAGATCGGTGTCGCTTGAGCCTCTCCTGCGCCGGGAGGGGCCTGGGCCGGTGGGGTGCTCGAAGCCTCCTCCGCGGATCGGGTCTCCGCCTGCGGTTGCCCGCCGCTCGGAGCGGCCCCAGCTGGAGGAACTGCGACGGGAGGGGTCGGGGCCGCTGGGGTGCTCGAAGCCACCTCCGTGGATCGGGTCTCCGCCTTCGGTTGCTCGCTGCTCGGAGGAGCTTCGGAGGGGGCGGCGCCGGCTGGAGGAACTGGTGTCGGCGCGGGGGCCACACGCGTGGCTGCCGACGTCTCGGTGTCGACCGCGGGTGCCCGAACGGCTGGGATCGTGGAGGGATTGTGCAAGAGGAAAACCGCAAGGGCGAGGACACCCCCTAGCGCGAGGGCAGTGATCAGGATCGTGGGCCAATGGAGCCCGCCATCTGGGATCTCCAAGACTTCTGGAAGGTTCGTAGCTGGGCGGATCCTGGCAATTGGTCGAGGGGAGGGGCCCGGGGACGGGGGTTCCTGGGACTGCAGTGGAGGAGTCGAGCCTGTGGGCAGTGAGACCGCCGCTTCAGCAGCGCTCTGCGGGGACGCTTCTTCCACAGGCTCGATCTTCGGCTGCAGCGAAGACGACGTCACCGCGAGAGTCGGGGCAAGCGGCTCGTGGCGCGCCTCCCGGGGGACAGGGACGCTTGGAGCAAAAGAACCCGCAGGGGGGACGGTTTCCGGACGAGCCGTCCCCGCCAAGGGTGGAACCTCTCGAGCCGCCTTGTCTGCGGCGACCCGCACGGCAAAGCCCACGGCGTCCTCCTGTGCGAGGAGCGACTCCAGAGCCTCCCCCGGCAGCGACCCTTGCCCCACACGAAGAACCTCGCTGGCCAAAGCTTGTACGTTGCGCGGGACGCCGTCGGATCGGCGAAAGATCCGGTCGATGACCTTGGTGTCGAAATGAGCGAGGTCGCTGGGCGATCCCCCTCCCCGCTGAAGGCGCGCCCGGATGAAGAGGGCGGTCTCTGCGGGGCTCATCGGGACCTCCAGTCGAACCCGCTCCACACGCGCCCCAAAGCGCCGGACCCACGACTCCGCGGGGTCATCCTCCATGTCTGCTGCGACGATCTGGAGCGCACCGCGAGAGCTGGATGCGAGGGTGCCGATGCGCTCTGCGGTATCCAGGGGAATGGCGCTCGCGTCGTCGATCAAGAGGACAAGAGGCGTCCCTGCTTCTGCGAGGCCATGAGCCGCCGCAAGCAGGGCTGCCTCGGTATCGCTGTTCTCCGCCACAGACTCGCCGAGGAGCCCGAGAATCCAGCGACAGAGATCTTCTGCGGAGAGCGCAGCGTATGCGACATACACACAGCGCACACGCCCAGCAAGCTTTCGCTCGATCACCCGAAGGAGCAGCGTCTTCCCGATTCCCGGAGGCCCCGTCAGCACCACTGGGAACTCTCCGGCCAGCAAAACCCGTTCGAGCTCGGCCAGAGCCCGCTCCGTCGCCGCGCGCGGCATATAACTTTCGGGATCCGCCGTCATTGCGAAGGGGTCTAGAGCTAGAGCGGGCAGACTCACCTGGAGGAAGTTGCCTCCGAGGTGCCCCGGGGTGGCGCCGCGGTGTCCACCACCCAGTCGCGCACCGGGGGCGACGCCCCGGGGAAGTCGATGACACGCAGCCGGAGAAGGGTGCCGGCCGAGAGCACAACGGGGACGTCGAGTGGAGGCGTGAGGGCCAGCTCGATGACTCCGGGTCCCGCGTCCACCGGCACCGGACGCTCTCCTGCGGTTCCCTCCAGGGGATCGCGGACCGGACCGGCCGGAGCCGCGACCAATCGATAGGAAACCGGCTCCGGATCCGTCCTGCGTAGCACGGAAGCCGGCGGTCCACCCCGCACGGCAAAAGAGCGGAGACAGGCCGGGACCAACCTCTCCCCAAGCACCACGAGGTCCAGGGTTGCACCCGACGCCAAGAGCTTCTCGGCGGACGCGCAGAGATCACCGCCACACTGCGGAACCAGACTGGTGAACACGACGACCCGGGTATGCTCGGAGGCATTCTCGGCCTCGAGCGCGGCCGCGACGCTGTCGAGTGTAGAAGCCAAGGACGCTTCCGTGCCAGGAGTCAATTGCTCCGCTTCGAGAGCGAGCACGGAGGGGCGGCCCTTTTCCGGGCCGAGGACAAGGGGTGGGGCGTCACACGCCGGACCGGTCGACCCGAATGCCACGAGCGTCGCAGGAACGTTGAAGGGGACGCTGCGCAGCAGCTGCGCCGCTCCCGCTCGGGCGGCTTCGAGGCCCGACGACTGGCCCTGGAGGGGTGCCGCCATGCTCGGGGTCACGTCCACCACGACCGCGACCCGCGCCGCCGCCGCCCCCTGCTCAGGCCCAAGGCCGCGCGCTACCTCTACTTCGAGCCAGGCATTGGTGGGGGGGGCGGGCGCGGCACACCCCGCGACTTCAAGCAGTGCAGCCGCCCCAAGTCCGACCCACGGTCCCGGTCTCATGGCGCCCCCCGGCCCGCCGCCTGGCGCGCCGCCTCGAATGCACGAAGGACCTTTGGTGACGTGCTCGCGTGATCGAGGCGCAGGCTCGGGTCGGTCTGAAGCGCACGCTCAAAGCTTGATTGGGCGTCCGCGTCCTGACCCAAGGCAACCTGAGCGGTGCCAGCGATCACGTCAGCACGCGCGCGGCGCTGGCGCAGCGCGGCTTGATCACCGGTCTTAGGCACGGCGTCTCGTGCCTTCACCGCCTTCTCGAGCGCCTCCTCGAAGCGGGCCTGACGGACGAGCCCCTCGGCTTCGTCAAGAAGATCATCGGCGGCAGGGGGGGCCTCCTTGGGCGCTGCATGACCTGCCACCCGGAGCGGCTGCCGGGTCTTAGAAACGTGAGTACGTGGCTTCGTTACCGGCCGGATGGCTGACTCCGGTGCTTTCGTCGGGAGCTCCATGTTGATGCGATTGTCAAGGCCTGCGAACGCGGAGGCAAGGTCGGGAGCAGGAACATCCGCCGTGACCTCGTCTGGCTGGCCCACGACCTCGGGGTGGTGAATCCGCAGAGGAACCGTTCGCTTCGCGCCCTCCCTTGCGTCTTCGCGCTTGGGGTCAAGACAGGTGACGTGAAGCCACACTCTGTAGGCATCGGCCGGGGCTGAGGACTCGAGCTCGAGGGCCAGCGCCGCGAGCTCTGCGGCGCGCAGACGCGCGAATAGCGCACTCAGCCCGTCGTGGGACGCCACCGTAGGAAGCGGGCTCGGTTCCCCCGGCCACGGCTCGCACTCCGCCCAGGCCGCGGGCGAGGCACAACAGGCCACACCGAGCGCAAGCCCGAGGCCCCGTTCTAAGGTGGAAAGGCGCATCCCCGCGATTCTAGAGCAGTCCTCGGCAGTCGGGTGCCTTGACCCCGGCTCTCTCGCCCGCCTACCCTCCGCGGAGTCGCTTTGCAGAGCGGAGGACTGCAGGATGGCCGAGCCGCCGGTACGGGCGCGGATCCGCCGGATTGTGGTGCGCGTCCACGTGGGCACCGATCTGCTCGCAGCTTCGGATGACCCGCTCTTCCTGGAGCTCCACGGGCCGGTGGGCCGGGAGTTCCGGCTTGCACCGGCGCACGGTCGAGCCCTTCGACGGGGCGCGGACGATCGCTTCGTGCTGGCGGGCGTGGACGACCCCGACACCAACGTGGCCCACCCGGAGCTGAACGATCCGACGTATCCTCCGCTTGATGCGAACGGCATCACGGGAGTCACCCTGCGCAAGGGGCTTGACCCCATTCCGAATGTGCGCGGACACGGCGAGATGGACGATCGGCTGCAGATCGTGGAAGCCGAGGTCGAGATTCACGTGGACGAGGAGCCCAAGCCCCGTTGCTACATCAGAATCGGTCCGATCTGGCTGGGTCTCGTCTGCGGCCTCCGCGTGTCGCTCCCCCCGGCGGAAAAGGCGTAATGCACGAGGTCCTGCGCGCGAGCCTCGCGCTCGCGCTGCTGGCCGTTCCAAGCTGCTCTGACGGAGGGAAACCAACCGCGGGGGCCTACTGCAAGATTCCAGAAGAAGGCCAGCCCGCCGCCTGCCTCCAACCCGCACAGCGCGACTATAGGGAGTTCTTTCGTGCCCTGGCGCAAGACAAGCTGAGCGACCAGGCGGCCCAGCGTGTGGAGAGGGATGTCGCCCAAGGCGCCCAGTCCGATCGCCCCTACGAGGCGCTCTCCACCCTTGCCTACGGCTACTACCGTCTCGCGCGGGCGGCCTCTGCACGGCCCGGTGCCGACCCGGAGGTCTCCGCTCGCCTCGAACGCTGGAACGAACTGCTCTCGAGGGCGTACGCGACCAGCGAACAGGACCCGGGTTACCGAGCGGCCGTACGGGAAGCGGCGCTGGATGTGGAGCGCCGCAGCCCGCCCATGGGTCTGCGCTGCACCGATGCGGAGGGCAACCCCGCGCGCTGTGACTCGACAGAGGCGGTGGTTCGGGCCATGGATGAGATGCGGGATACGACCGGGGTGAGGGGACAGATCGGTCGACTGATCGATCGATTCTTCGGGAGCCGGCCGTGAACCAACGGCCGTCCGGCCACTTCCTGCGCCGCATGATCCGTGCGGGCCGGCTTGAAGCAGATCTCTTCGAAGAGGTCGAGGCCGACCATCGATCGATCGGCCAGGCCTTCCTCGTGGTGGTCTTCGCGGCCGCCGCCGGCGGCCTCGGCAGCGTGTTGGGTGGGCATGGCCCGCGCCACGTGGCCATCGACCTGGTCGAGCCCTTCGTCTTGTGGCTCGCGGGCTCCGTGTTCTCGTACATGGTCGGTGCCACGTTCCTGCGAGGCCCCGAGACCGTGACCGACTACGCCGAGGTCTTGCGCACCACCGGGTTCGCCTTCTCACCGGGGATCTTCCGGGTTCTGGCGGGGCTCCCGCCACCGACCCTGGGGTTTGCCTTCACCGTCGCCACCGACTTGTGGATGCTGATCGCGGGGATCATCGCGGTCCGGCAGGCACTCGACTTTACGACGCTGCGGGCGATCGCGACGTTCGGCGTGTCCTACATACTTTTATGGCTCACCCTGAGCGGGCTCCTGATCTCCCTCCCGCTCTAGCAAGCGTCAGATCATCGCACGGATCGAAGCGAGCTCCGCCCGAATGCGTCGGTAGCGATCCCGGTCGTCCGCCTCGAGACCGAGATCCAGCTGCGGGGCCTCGAGGGCGCGGCCCACGCCAAGCTCCCGCAGGCGACGACGCGCCCCCGCGATCGTGAAGCGCTCCTCGTACAAGAGGCGCTTGATCAGGAGAATCATCTCAATGTCGCGGCGGCGGTACAGACGCTGCTGGGAACGTGATTTCTGGGGCGCCATCCAGCGGAACTCGGACTCCCAATAGCGGAGCACGTAGGGCTTCACGCCCGTGATGCGGCTCACCTCACCGATCCGGTAGTAGAGCTTGCCATCCTCCGGTGCCGGGAGACCGGCCGCAATTGCCACCGCGCCTTTTCGCACCCGCCGCACGGGCTTGGCCCCGACGTTTCGGCGCGCCCGGGCTTTGCCTCGTTCCGAGCTCCTACTCGTCGTCGGCGTCATCGTCCTCATCCTCCGCGTCCGGGTCGGCGCCTGCCGCATGCCCCTCGTTGAGGACGTTCTTTAACACGAGACTTGGCTTAAAGGTGAGAACTCTTCGCGCCGCCAGCCGAATTTCCTCGCCGGTCTGCGGATTGCGACCCTTGCGCGCGTTCTTCTCGCGGACCACGAAATTGCCGAACCCGGAGATCTTCACCTTCTCGCCCGCTGCCAACGTGTCCTTGATGATCGCAAAGACCTTTTCCACGAGCTCCGCCGATTCCTTCTTCGAGAAGCCGACCTTCTCGTAGATATGCTCGACGATGTCCGCCTTGGTCATCTCTGCCCTCCCCCTGCGAATCCAGCTTCGCGCCGCGCGGCCCCGCGCTAGCGCAGCTCTCCGCCAAATCGGTGCGCCAGCATCTGCACCACGCGATCGGTCATCCGCACAATCTCCTCGTCCGTGAATGCGCGGTCCGGCCGCTGGAAGATCAGCCGAAACGCAAGGCTCACCTTCCCCTCCGGAATTCCTCGACCTTCATAGCGGTCGAAGAGGTCTGCAGACACGAGATGGGGCCCCGCAGTCTTGCGGATGGCCTCCAGGATGTCCCCCGCCGGCCGGTCGCAGTCCAGCAAGACGGCGATGTCCCGCCGCACCGGGGGCTGGTTCGAGACCTCGTGGAACTGCGCAGACTCGGGAACGAGCTCCGCCAGGGCGCGAAGGTCGAGCTCGCACACCGCGCACGGCAGCTCGATCTCAAAGCCCGCCGAAACCTCCGGGTGGAGCTCACCCACGCAGCCTACCACTGTCTCGCCCACACCGATGTCGCTTGCGGCACCCGGATGCAGATAGGGCTCGCTCGTTCCTGAACGAAACCAGGCCGTGTATCCGAGTGCCCGGAGCAGCCGCTCGGCAAGTCCCTTGGCCTCGAAAAACAGGGGGGCGGGTTCGTGGGGCTCCCACAGGCTCGCGCGCTCACCCCGGGTCACGACCGCCAGCAGGCGGAGCGGCTCGTCGGGAAGCTCGGCAGGCGAACCGTCCCCGAGGCCCCCGGCCAGGAAGACGCGGGAGATCTCGAAGAGCTGCACGCGCTCCACGCGTCGCGCGAGGTTCTGGCGCGTGGTGCGAAGCAGCGACGGCAAAAGCGTGCTGCGCAGGCGCGAATCCTCTTCCGAGACCGGATTCAGCACGCGGACCGTCCGCCGCCGCGGGTCGTCGAGGGAGAGGTCGAGCCGGTCGAGATCTCCGGGGTTCATAAACGCAAGGGTCATGGTCTCGACCAGGCCCGCGCCGACCAGAGCGTCGGCGGCGCGTTGCCGCAGGAGCCGCGCTCGCGAAGCCGTGACCGGCCGCACCGGCCCCTCCGGAAGGGTCGCCGGGATGCGCTCATAGCCGTGCATCCGCGCCACCTCTTCGACGAGGTCCTCGGGGAGTGCGAGGTCGTTGCGGTAACTCGGGGGCACACACACGAGGCCCGCGTCGCGGCAGCGGACCGCGATCTCGAGGCGCTCGAGGAGCTCGCGGATCGCGTCCGTGCCAAGGGGGGTGCCGAGCAGACGGTTAACCCGGGCGGGGTCGAGGACGATCTCCCGGGGCGCGCTTTGCGCCCCGGCGGCTTGAACCTCGACCGCTCCGCTCGACACCTGCCCTCCGGCGACCTCGGCCAAGAGCAGGGCTGCCCGATCCGCGGCACGGCGCACGCCCTGTGGGTCGACTCCCCGTTCAAAGCGGTAGGCCGCTTCGGAGTGGATGCCCGTGCGCCGCGCGCTGCGTCGGATGCGGGTCGGCGCGAACTGGGCGCTCTCGATCAGCAGATCCGTGGTGGTGGCGGAGACCTCGGTCCCGGCCCCGCCCATGATGCCTGCCAGCGCAATCGCACGCTCCGCGTCGGCGATGACGAGATCCTCAGGCGAAAGCTCGCGGGTCTCTCCGTCGAGGGTCACGAGCCGCTCTCCGGCGGATGCGCTGCGCACCCTGACGATCCCTCCGCGAAGGGTCGAGAGATCGAAGGCATGGAGCGGCTGTCCGAGTTCGTGCAACACGAGGTTCGTCACATCGACCACGTTGCTGATCGAGCGAACGCCGATCGATTCGAGCCTGCGCCGCAACCAGTCCGGCGACAGGCCCACGCGGACGCCTCGAACCACGCGGGCGATGTACTGGGGACAGCCCGACGTGTCCACCACTTCGACCCGCACCTGCGCCGAAGCCGGGGGACCGTCCTCCTTCGGCGTGCAGGGAGGAACGCGGAGCTCCCCGCCGAAGAGCGCGCGGACTTCGCGCGCAACCCCCAAGATCGAAGCGCAGTCGCCGCGGTTCGGCGTCAGCTCGAGCTCGAACACGGTGTCGCCCACGGGCATCACACTCGCAAGGGGCGCTCCCACGGGAGCGTTCGGGTCGAGCACCAAGATCCCCTCGTGCTCTCCGCCGAGAGCGAGTTCTCGTGCCGAGCAGATCATGCCGTTCGAGACCACCCCCCGGATCTTCGACCGCTTCAGCACGCTGCCGTCGGGAAGGCGGGTCCCGGGAAGCGCGACGGCGACCTTCTGGCCCGCCGCGACGTTGGGCGCCCCGCAGACGATCTCGACCGACGCGGCGTCGTCGCCCGGGGCAGCGAGCTCGACCTGGCACACCGAGAGGCGGTCGGCTGCCGGGTGGGGGGAACGTTCGCGGACCAGTCCCACGCGCACGCCGGAGAGGTCGGGGCCGACCCGTTCGATCGAGTCGACCGCGAGCCCCGCCAGGGTCAGCCGCTCGGCCAGGGCGGCGGCCGGAGGCCGCACCGAAGTCCACTCGGCAAGCCAACCCAAGGGCACGCGCATCAGCACAACCCCCGTGCGCGGCGAAGACTCACAGCTGCTCCAGGACGCGCATATCCCCGTCAAACAGGAGGCGGATCTGCGGAAGGTTGTGACGCAACATCGCGGTTCGGTCGAGCGTCATCCCGAAGGCAAATCCCTGCCACATTTCAGGATCGATCTTGCAGTTCCGCAGCACGGTGGGATGGATCATCCCGCACCCTCCCGCCTCGATCCATCCCGTCTGGGAGCAGGTCGCGCAACCCGCTTTGTTGCAGAGCAGGCACGCGTAGTCCATCTCCGCCGAAGGCTCGGTGAATGGAAAGAAGCTGGAGCGGAAGCGCAGCTCGACCTCCCTTCCCATCAGGAAGCTCAAGAATGCGTAGAGAAGCCCCTTTAGATCACCGAAGGTGACATGGTCGTCGACCCAGAAACCTTCCACCTGATGAAACATCGGGCTGTGTCGGGGGGAGAGATCGTGCCGGTAGACGCGGCCCGGAGCAATGAAGCGGAAGGGCGGTGCACGGCCGGTCATGGCGCGGATCTGGACCGGAGAGGTGTGGGTGCGCAGGACCCGGCCACCCCCGACGTAGAACGTATCGTGTTCATCGCGCGCCGGGTGATCTGCGGGCATGTTGAGGTCATCGAAGTTGTACTTCTCGAACTCGACTTCCGGCCCCTCCTCCACCGGGAAGCCAAGGCTCGAAAAGAACGCCACCACGTCGCGCTCGACGCGCGTGATGGGATGCAATCGACCGAGCGGGGGACACGCGCCGGGCAGCGTGACATCGAGGCGGCGGCGAGCCAGCGCCCGCTCCCGCTCGCGGCGTTCAAGGGCTTGCCGGCGCTCTTCGAGCAGCGCTTCGAGCAGCTCCTTGGTGGCGTTCGCAGCGGCACCGGCGGGTCCCCGCCCTTCTGCCGGGAGCTGACCAATCCCGCGCAGCACGGCGGAGAGCGAACCCTTCTTGCCGAGGAGACGAGCACGCACCTCCTGCAGCGCGCGCAGGTCCTCCGCGCCCGCGACCGCCGCGCGGGCTTCTTGCTCCAGCGCCGCCAGGGTGCGGGCGGAATCTGCCACGAGTGCTAGGCGGCCTTCCCGCGCGCAATCGCCGCGAGCTCACCGAACGCCTTGGCGTCGTTCGTGGCGAGATCCGCCAGGATCTTGCGGTCGATCTCCACGCCCGCCGCCTTCAGTCCCGAAACCAGCTTGCTGTACGAGAGGCCGTTCTCCCGCGCCGCTGCATTGATCCTTGCAATCCAGAGGCTGCGGAACTGACGCTTGCGCTGCTTGCGGCCTTGATAGGCGTACTTGAGGCCCTTCTCTACAGCCTCGCGCGCCGTCTTGAGCAGGTTGCGCCGACCGCTGTAGTAACCCTTCGCGGCTTTGAGAACGCGCCGCTTGCGCTTGTTGGCGTGCACACCACGCTTGACTCGAGGCATCGTGCTCTCCTTGTCTGCCGCGACTAGCTCGGCAGCATTTGCTCCATTCGCTTCTGGTCGGCACCCGAGATCAGCGTCTCTTTGCGCAGATGGCGCTTGCGCTTCATGGACTTCTTGGTGAGGATGTGACGCTTCCCGCTCTTCATTCGCGCGATCTTTCCGCTCCCTGTCCGCTTGAAGCGCTTCGCGGCACCGCGGTGCGTCTTCATCTTCGGCATCTCACTCCTCCGCGGCCAAGGACGCGGGACCCACCGCACCCAGGCCTGCTGTGCCTTGAGACTCCGCGGCTGCAGCGGCCGCGGCTCTCGCCGCCGCCTCCTCCGCCTTGCGTGCGGCCTCGGCCGCCTCGCGATTGGGTACCAGGATCATGGACAAGAAGCGTCCCTCCATGCGCGGCGGATTCTCGACCGAGGCCAGGGGGCCGAGAATCTCCCGAACTTTGTCGAGCTGCTGCCGACCCAGCGCGGTGTGCACGATTTCCCGGCCGCGGAACATCACCGTGACCTTGACCTTGTCCCCCTCCATCAGGAAGCGCCGCGCGTTGCGGAGCTTGAAATCGAGGTCGTGCTGGTCGGTGCGGGGTCTTAACTTCACCTCTTTGAGCGATGCCGCGTGCCCCTTGCTCTTGCCCGACTTCTTCTTCTGCTCGTATTTGTACCGCCCGTAGTCCATGATCCGGCAGACCGGAGGGTTTGAGTTCGGCGCAACCTCCACGAGGTCGAGCCCTTCCTCTTCCGCACGTCGTACGGCGTCCTCGGGCGCCATCACGCCGAGCTGCTCGCCGCCCGACCCGATCACCCGCACTTCGCGCGCCCGGATGCGCTCGTTGACTCGGGTGGTGTCCTTCTTGACTTCCGCGATGCGAAGTTCCTCCTGCGAGACCGGGGTCTAAGTGCGCCGCGTGGCGATCTCGTCGACCAGCTGCGCTACGAACGCGTCCACGGGAATGGCCGCGGCAGGCTCCTGAGGGCCATGCCGGCGGCGCGGACTGACGGTGCCGTGGGTGTGCTCCTGATCCCCGACCACCACCATCCGCGGGATCTTCTGGATCTCCGCCTCCCGAATCTTGAAACCGAGCTTCTCGTTGCGGGCGTCCAGCTCGGCACGGACCCCGGCGCTGCGGAGCGCGTTTTCCACCTTGCGCCCGTACTCGACGTGCCGCTCGGAGACGGGCAACACGACGGCCTGAATGGGCGCAAGCCAGAGCGGAAAGTCGCCTGCGGTGTGCTCCAAGTAGATTGCAATGAACCGCTCGAGGGATCCGAGGACGGCCCGGTGCAACATCGCTGGCTGGTGCTCCGCGCCGTCGCGTCCAATGTAACGCAAGCCAAAGCGCCCCGGCATGGCCATGTCGATCTGCAGGGTAGAAAGCGTCCAGCTGCGTCCGAGGACGTCCTCAAAGTCGAACTCGACCTTCGGTGCATAGAATGCGGCCTCGCCATGCTTGATGCCGCAGTCGTAGCCAGCCCCGCGCACCGCGGCGATCAGGGCCTGCTCCGCGCGGTCCCACTCGCCCGGATCGCCCAAGAAGCGCTCAGGCCGCGTGGACACCGATACCTTCACCCCGGAAATCCCGAGGTCGCGGTACACCTCGCTGGTCATGGCGAAAAACCGCTCGATCTCCTGCGGCACGTCCGCGGGGTCGCAGTAGATGTGGGCATCGTCTTGGGCCATGGCCCGCACCCGGGACAGCCCCGTGAGGGTGCCGCTGCGTTCGTTGCGATGGAGCCGGGAGAACTCCGCGAAGCGAAGGGGCAGATCGCGGTAGGAGCGCTTTCGCGACAGGAAGAGACGGCAGTGGCCCGGGCAGTTCATGGCCTTCACGCCGAGCTCCTCATCCTGATCGCCCTGGAACCAGTACATGTCGTCGTGAAACTCGTAGTAGTGGCCCGAGGTCTTGAAGAGCTCCGCGCGAAACAGCTGGGGTGTCATCACCTCCTGGTAGCCGTACTTCGGGTAGAGCGAGCGAACGTAGTTGACGAGGCCGTTGTAGAGCGTCATCCCCTTCGGATGGTAGAACGGTGAACCCGGCGCGAGCGCGTCGATGTGGAACAGGTCAAGCTCCTGTCCGAGCCGGCGATGGTCCCGACGCCGGGCCTCTTCGAGGCGCGCGAGGTGCTCGTCGAGTTCCTTTTGGGAGGCGAAGGCGGTGCCGTAGATGCGCTGGAGCATCGGGTTGCGTTCATCCCCGCGCCAGTAGGCACCCGCCGCCTCGAGCAGTTTGAAGGCGCCGATCTGGCCCGCGCGTTGAACGTGGGGACCCCGGCACAGGTCGACGAAATCGCCGTTGCGAAACAGCGTGATGGGTTCCCCTTCTGGAATGTCGTCGACACGCGAGACTTTGAGCGCTTCGCCCATGTCGCCAAACAGCCGCTTCGCCTCGGCCCGGGAGACCTCCTCCCGCACAAAGGGCGCATCCTCTTTCAGGATGCGATTCATCTCCGCCTCGATCCGCTCGAGGTCCTCCGGCGCAAAGGGCTGTTCGGTCAGAAAATCGTATTGGAACTTCTCGCTGTGGTCGTTCCGACCGACGTCGATCTGGACCCGGGGAAAAAGACGCTTCACCGCGGCGGCCATCACGTGCTCCGCCGAGTGGCGCAACACCTCGCCGCCCTGGGGGTCCTTCGTGGTCACGATTTCGAGGGCGACGTCGCTCGTGAGGGGGCTTCGCAGATCCACAAGCCGCGGTGCCTGCGAGGGCCCAGCGCCCCTGGGTCGCACCCGACCTGCGAGCGCCGCGCGCGCGAGGCCCTTTCCGATGCGCTCGGCGACGGCGAGAACGGTGGAACCCGCCGGCAACGTAAGCGTCTTGCCGTCGGGCAGACAAACCGTGATCTCGCTCATGTCCGCGGGAAGTGCATCTGGTTGGAACTACTTGCCTTTGTTGGAAGTCGATCGCGTTCTTGCGCTCGGGCACCCAGCCCGATGGGCGGGTGCGGGCGGGATTGAACCGCCGCTGCCCACCGTGTCAAGACGCCCGCAGCCATTCACAAGTGGCTGATTCTGTTGAAGATCGCGGACTGGCGCAAGCCCCTGTGGACCAGACGAGCCGTGGAGCACCGCTCTGGTTTCCGATGGACGCCGCCATTCCAACGTGGGATAAAAGCCACGAAAATGGAGAGCGGCGCGGCAAAAGCCTGACACGCGCCCGTTTGGCACTTGGGAGCCTCGTGTGGTCGCGTTGCCGAGGTTCCCGCCACCCTCGTCGTCGCCGGACTA
>Ga0126381_100005775_pt1 | contig 13663 bp, 15 predicted proteins | sample PanSoiMetPlot_28_FD_96465 | JGI IMG/M metagenome (GOLD analysis project Ga0126381, IMG submission 96465) | Tropical forest soil microbial communities from Panama - MetaG Plot_28 | ecosystem: Environmental > Terrestrial > Soil > Tropical forest > Bulk soil | place: Panama | collected 2016-02-17
CAAGTCAACGGGGGCGCCGATACGCTGATCACGCTGTCGAGCAGGTCGACGATCCTCTTGAAGGGCGTCAGTCACGTCGACACCACCTTCTTCAGTTGAACCGGCTTTCTGCGCTACCTCGCACTGCTCTCGGCATGATCGGAGCGACCGCTTTCCACCCAAGTCGGAAGTTGCCGGTTGCAAAGACGAAGGTCGCTTTAGAGGCGATAGGGGTCGCTGCGCCGACCGCCGGGATTGGCCGCGCTGCGCTGGAAGGCAGAAATTTAGACTGAGTGGGCACCGGTTCCGCCGCTGTCGCGCAAATTTCCCGGCGACGAGCCGCGCCCCTCACCGGCTATCGGGAGCGCGCGGCGTTCACCGCCAATCCCTTCCGCAACCCCCCTGCTATACGCGTATGATAGCCGGCAGCGGCGGACCAAGCGGGAGGGAAGCATGTCTTTCTATTCCATCGCTGGAGTGGCGGCGCTGGGCGGGCTGCTGTTCGGTTACGACACCGGGGTGATCTCCGGCGCGCTGCTCTTTATCCGCACCGAGATGAACCTCTCGGCGACCATGCAGGGCATTGTCGTCGCCATCGTGCTCGCCGGCGCCGCGGTCGGCTCGGCGGTGGCCGGGGCGCTGTCGGACCGGTTCGGCCGCCGCCGGGTGATCCTCGTCGCCGCACTGCTGTTTATCGCCGGCGCCCTCCTCTCGGCGATTGCCGCAGGGTTGCCGCTGTTGCTCGGCGGCCGCTTTCTGGTCGGGCTCGCGATCGGCGTCGCCTCGATGCTGACGCCGCTTTACCTCGCCGAAATCTCGCCGGCGGCCGACCGCGGCGCGGTCGTCTCGCTCAATCAGCTCTGTATCACCATCGGAATCCTGGTCTCCTACCTGGTCGGTTTCGCGCTTGCCACCGTCACCGGCGGATGGCGCTGGATGCTGGGGATCGGCGCGCTGCCCGGTGTGATCCTGGCGATCGGCATGGTGGTCCTGCCGGAGAGCCCGCGCTGGCTGGCCGGGCACGGCCGGGTCGACGACGCCGGCGATGTGCTGCGGCATTTGCGCGGCGGCGCCGACATTTCCGGCGAGCTCAGCGAACTGCGCACCGACATCGCGAGCGAAGGCCACCAGCTCGCCGGTTGGGGCGAGTTCTTCTCGGCGCGATTGCGGCGCCCGCTGGTCATCGGCGTCGGGCTGGCGATGTTTCAGCAGATCACCGGGATCAACACGGTCATCTATTTCGCGCCGACGATCTTCCAGAGCGCCGGCCTCTCCTCCGCCGCGACCTCGATCCTCGCCACCGCCGGTGTGGGGGCGGTCAATGTGGTGATGACCATCGTCTCGATCCGGCTGATCGACCGGCTGGGGCGCCGGCAGCTTTTGTGCTGGAGCCTCGGCGGCATGGCGGCGACGCTGGTTGTGCTGGCGGTCACCTTCCTCATCGGCACCGGGCAACTGGGCTGGATCGCGGTCGCGTCGGTCGCGGCGTTTGTCGGGTTTTTCGCGATCGGGCTCGGGCCGGTTTTCTGGCTGCTGATCTCGGAGATCTTCCCGCTGGCGCTGCGCGGCCGGGCGATGAGCTGCGCGACCGTGGCGAATTGGGGCTTCAACCTCATCGTCTCGGCGACCTTTCTCAATCTGGTCGCCGCCACCGGGGAAAGCGGCGCGTTTTTTGTCTACGCCGTGCTGAGCCTCGTCGCGCTCGGCTTTGTGATCGCGCTGGTGCCGGAAACCAAGGGGCACAGCCTCGAACAAATCGAGCTCGACTTTCAGCGTCTGGCGATGGGGCAGGCGGTGCGCTAGCGCCGCGATGCGCGCCATGCGCTGCCCCGCGCGAGCCGCGCTGCTGGCGGTCGGCATCGCCACCGCGCCGGTCGCCGCGCCGGCCGGCGAGCCGACGCCCTACGACGACACGCTGTTTGGCGACTGGGCCGGGTTCCGCAGCAGCCTCTACGCCGAGGGGATCGATCTGCGGGTCAGCTACGTCTCCGAAACCGCCGCCAATCCGCAAGGCGGCGCCAAGACCGGTGTGCGCTACACCGACCAGTACGTGTTCGGCTCGACCTTCAACCTCGATCAGCTGCTGCGCCTCGACAACGCCGTGTTCCAGGTCTCGATCACCGACCGCAACGGCCGCAACCTGAGCAGCGACGTAAAGCTCGGTTCGCTGCAGCAGGTGCAGGAGGTCTTCGGCCGCGGGCAAACCTGGCGGATCACCCAGTTCTGGTACCGCCAGACCTATTTCGACAACGCGCTCGACATAAAGCTCGGCCGCCTGACCGAAGGCGAAGATTTCGCCAACTTTTCCTGCGAGTTCATGAACCTGACCTTCTGCGGCGCGCCGCCGGGCAACCTCGTCGGCAACTATTGGTTCAACTGGCCGGTGAGCCAATGGGCGGGGCGGGTCAAGGCGGTGGCGCCCGATCTCGGCTATGCCATGATCGGCGCCTACGAGGTCAACCCGAGCTACCTGACCCGGCGATACGCCTTCAACCTCGGTGACCCACCCGGCGCGACGGGCGCGCTGATCCCCGCCGAGCTCGCCTGGCTGCCGTCATTCGGTCCGGCGAAGCTGCCGGGCAGCTACAAGCTCGGCGCCTGGTACAACACATCGCAGACCGCCGATGTCGTGGACAACACGCAAGGCCAGCTCCTGGCGATCGCCGGCGGACTGCCGCTGCAACACAACGGCGCCTTCGGGGCCTATATCAATTTCCAGCAAAAGCTGCTGGGCGGGACGCCCGACGCGCCCCATGAAGGGCTGACCGCGTTTCTCAACGTCACCGCCGCGGACCATCGCACCGCGACGCTCGACAACCAGATCGCGCTCGGCATTTTTTACGATGCGCCGTTTGCCCACCGCCCCGCGGACCAGCTGGGGATCGCGACCGGCCGCACGCATGTGAACGATCGCGTCGCCGCCGCCGAGGAGTTCAAGAACGCCGCCGGATTGGTCCCGGTCGGCGTCCAGCACGCCGAATATGTCGGCGAGATCTATTACCACCTGCACGTCATCGACGGGCTGAGCCTGCAGCCCAATCTGCAATATGTTCACCAGCCCGGCGGCATCGCGAAAAACACCGACGACGTCATCCTCGGTCTGAAAGTCGCGTTCAGCCTTTAGGTCGAGTCGGCTTTAGGTCGGTTGACGCCGGGCCCGGCCCCGCCCGCGGCTCAGTGGATGCGTTCGCCGCTGCCGGGGGTGGGGCGGAGCAATTCGGCGGTCGAGCGGGCGATCCAGCACCAGACGATGCACGAGAGCTCGTCATCCCCGGTGCGCAGCCGCTCCGCCTCGCGCTCGGCGACCTGCAGCGCCTCGCTACCGTGGCGCCGCACGAGCATCAGAGCCGCCTCCCAGATCTTGCGCTCGTTGGTCATCATCACAGTAAATCCCGCACGCGGGCCGTAAGTTCCCTGCAACCCTCAGGCTAGGCCGCCGTCAGCGGCGGCTGAAGCTACATGTTGTTGCGCTAACCCAGAGGTTATACTGCATCCTGGTTGCGCGCCTTTCAAGCCTCCGTATAATCCCGCGCATGGCGGATTTATTCGACAATTTAGCGCGGAAGCTCGACGACAGCTATTCCGCCAAGGATATCGAGGTGCTCGAAGGCCTCGAACCGGTGCGCCGCCGGCCGGGCATGTATGTCGGCGGCACCGACGAGCGCGCGCTGCATCACCTCGTCGCCGAGGCGCTCGACAACGCGATGGACGAGGCGGTGGCAGGCCATGCGACCCGCATCGAACTCGAGCTGAGCCGCGAGGGCTGGGTCACCGTCCGCGACAACGGGCGCGGCATCCCGGTCGACGCGCATCCGCGCTTTCCGGACAAATCGGCGCTCGAGGTGATCCTCACCACGCTGCATTCGGGCGGCAAGTTCGGCGGCGACGCCTACAAGACCTCGGGCGGCCTGCACGGTGTGGGCGTGTCGGTGGTCAACGCGCTCTCGGACGCGCTCGAGGTCGAGGTCGCGCGCGATCGCCGGCTGTGGCGCCAGCGTTACATCCGCGGCATCCCGCAGAGCGGCCTCGAGGATGCCGGCCCGGTGCAGAACCGGCGCGGCACGACCTTGAGCTTCCACCCGGACACCGAGATTTTCGGCGACGATGTCGCCTTCCGACCGGCGACGCTCTACCGGATGGCGCGGTCAAAGGCGTATCTGTTCCGCGGCGTCGAGATCCGCTGGTGGTGCGATTCGTCGCTGCCGCGCCCCGACGGCGTGCCGCAGGAAGCCCGGCTGCATTTCCCCGGCGGTCTCGGCGATTTCCTCGCCGCCAGCCTCGCCGAGCGCACGCTGCTCACGCCGCGCCCGTTTCTCGGCAAGGTCGACGTCCCGGACGGCGGCAGCGTCGAATGGGCCGTCGCCTGGCCCGAGGACGAGGATGACGGCTTCTGCCACTCTTATTGCAACACGATTCCCACGAGCGAGGGCGGCACCCACGAAGCCGGCCTGCGCAACGCGCTGGTGCGCGGCCTCAAGGCGCATGGCGAGCTGATCGGCAACAAGCGCATCGCCCAGGCGACCGGCGAGGACGTGACGACCGGCGCAGCGATGCTGCTGTCGCTGTTTTTGCGCGATCCGCAATTCCAGGGACAGACCAAGGAGCGGCTCGCCTCGCTCGAAGCGACGCGGCTGGTCGAAGGCGCGGTCCGCGATCATTTCGACCATTGGCTCGGCGCCGACCCGGCGACGACGCGCCTGCTCTTGGACCGCATCTGCGAGCGCGCCGAGGAGCGATTGAGCCGCCGCCAGCAAAAGGAGATGGCGCGCAAGACGGCGACGCGGAAGCTGCGCCTCCCCGGCAAGCTCGCCGACTGCACCCGCGACAGCGCGACCGGCACCGAGATCTTTCTCGTCGAGGGCGACAGCGCCGGCGGCTCCGCCAAGCAGGCGCGCCGCCGCGAGAGCCAGGCGATCCTGCCGCTGCGCGGCAAGATCCTCAACGTCGCCAGCGCCTCGGCCGACAAGATGCGCGGCAACCAGGAGCTCAGCGACATCATCCTCGCATTGGGCGCCGGCGCCGGCAGCCACTACAAGGAAGAGGCGCTGCGCTACGAGCGCGTCATCATCATGACCGACGCCGATGTCGACGGCGCGCACATCGCCTCGCTGTTGATGACGTTCTTTTTCCGCGAGATGCCGCGGCTCGTCGACAACGGCCACCTCTACCTCGCGCTGCCGCCGCTCTATCGCATCAGCCAGGGCGAAAAGACGCTCTATGCGCGCGACGACGCGCATCGCGAGGAATTGCTGCAGAGCGAGTTCACCGGCCGCGGCAAGATCGACATCAGCCGCTTCAAGGGGCTCGGCGAGATGCCGGCGAAATACCTCTGGGCGACGACGATGGACCCGGCGCAGCGCAACATCCTGCGCGTCAAGCTGCCCAAGCGCGCGGGCGAGGACGAGACGATCGAGACCGCCGCCGAAGCCTTCAAGCGCACCGAGGCGCTGGTCGAGACGCTGATGGGCCGCCGCCCCGAACTGCGCTTCGACTACATCCAGAAAAACGCCCGCTTCGTCCGCGAACTGGACGTGTAGGCCGCAACCACCGGCGACCGGCGACGACCGCTGCGCCGTCGCGTAATCGTAAGGTGGGTTGCTGAGCTCGATCGGTTCAAGCCGGAGCCCGGGTCTAACCCGGCGGCCAGTCGAACAGCTCAAACGCCCGCGCGTCGCGTTCGGTTAAAAAGCTGATTTGAAAGCCGACCCGGCCGTTGGTATGCAGCTTGAACGCCGACGGATAGATCTTTCGCGCGTCGAGCCACATTCGCAGCGTGTTCATTCCATCGCCGTAGGACATATCCGAAGGTTTCGCGACAAAAACGATCAGCAGAGGAGAATTTGACACGCAATTAAACTTCTGATCATTTTATTATGGGTCGGGGGAACTGATATATCGTTTTGGCGTTTGCCTCGCCACAAATGTTTTACGCGATTATCTGGTTATTACGTTCGCTCAAATCCCGCTTGGTCATTCCGGCGCGCCGGCGATGCGCAGGCCTTCGACGAGCATGGTCATCGTGGTCGCGGAAAACGCGCGCGCGCCAATCGTCGTTGCCCAACCAGAGATGCTGAAACCGGGTTGCAGCACCAGCATGGCGCAGAGATGCCGGCGCGCTTCGTCGACGCGGTCGAGATACGCGCAGGCGATGGCCTTGTAGCGCAGCATCACGGAAAAGCGCGGTTTATCGCGCAGCGTCCGGTCGGCCCAGTCGAGCGCCTCGTCGAAACGCCGCGCCACCAGCAGCGCGGCGGTGACGCCACCCGAAATGATCCAGCCGAGCGGGTCGAACGGGCTCAGCCGGCGCGCCTGCTAGAACGATTCGATCGCCGTCTCCGGCTGGTCGGTGAATGCCGCGATCCAGCCGCGCGTCCACCAGGCGTAGGCGGCGTTGGGATTGAGCCGCAGCGCCCGCTCGACGGCGTCCCTTGCAACGGCGTGATCGCCGGCGAAAGCCGCCAGGGTATAGGCGCCCATCCACAGCGCATCGGGATCGTCATGGCCAGCCTCGATCCCGAGACGGGCAAGACGCACGGCCTCGGCAATCGTCGCCGCCGACAGCGATCCCCAGGTTTCGGCCGCCTGCGCCGCCCGGCAGAACCCGGCCAGTGCCGCCGCCCGGCCGAAATTCGGATCGGCCGCGAGGGCTTGCACCGCGAGCGCTGCCGCGGTTTCGAGGTTGCTTTCACCGTACTGGTAGAATTGCGCCACGGCGCGCAGGTAGAGATCGTAGGCGTTGAGGCTGTCGGTCGGTTTGCGGCCGGTCCGCGCGATTTCAGCAAGCATCAGCTGGGGGCCGATCGCCGCGGCGACGTTCGTCGCGATGTGGTCCTGCAGATCGAAGACGTCCGCCAGCGAGCCGTCAAACCGGTCGGCCCAAAGATGCGTGCCGTTTTCCGCCTCGACCAGCTGCGCGGCAATGCGCACGCGATCGCCGCTTTTGCGGACCGAGCCTTCGAGCACATAGCGCACGCCAAGTTGGCGGCCGACGCGCCGTACGTCGATCGCCCGGCCCTTGTAGGTGAAGCTCGAATTGCGGGCGATGACAAACAGCCAGCGGATGCGCGACAGCGCGGTGGTGATCTCCTCGACCACGCCGTCGGCGAAATAATCCTGCGTCCGGTCGCCCGACATGTTCGCGAACGGCAGCACCGCGATCGACGGCTTGTCGGGCAGCGCCAGTGGCAAACCGCCCGCCGCCGCATCGGCCGCATCTTCCTCGGTGACGTCGGCGATAAAGCGAATGCCGGTGCGCGCCACGGTGCGGATGATCTGCTGCGCAGCGCCGCTGTCGCCCACCGCCGCGCGCACCGCGTGCAGCCGGGTCATCAGCGCCGAGGGCGACACGATGCGGCCGCGCCAGACATGCGCGAACAGATCGTCCTTGCTGACCACCCGGTCGCGGTTGGTGACGAGATAGACGAGGAACTCGAAGACCTGCGGTTCGAGCGCGACCGGCTTGCCGCCGCGCCGCAATTCGCGGCGGGCGACATTGAGCACGTGGTCGCCGAACAAGAATCTCACTGCCGTCGCCCGGGCGCCTGCGCCTTAAGAAAAAATGAAGACTTTCCTAAGGCGAAATCGATTCATGCACGAAATCTTTGGTAGCATTATGCAACACCGCAACTTGACGAAGTAATACGGAAATGTGGTCGATTTTTCAATGGCTCCTCGCGCTCGCGTTCGTCGGCGTGGCGATCTGGCTGTTCTTCGCGCCGCCGTCGAGCCGCATACCGCGGCGATAACTTTTCACCAGAACTTTTCGGCCAGCCCCCGGCGGCGGCGCGACGACACGGCCAAGGGCCGCGCCGATCGCTGCTCCGTGGCAAACTATTCCTTTGGGCATACGACGGCTGTGGCGAGGGCGCCCGCGAGCCGGGGGTTGAGCGGCGGCGCGATTTGGGTTGAACTTGCAGTGAAAGCCCGCTGGGAAACCCCGCTGGGAAACCCGCGGGCCGGTGCGCGCGACCGCATTCGCAAGGAGGAACCCCCCGATGCCGTTCTACGACAAAGGCCATGTCCGCATCCGCTACGAGGAGGCCGGCTCCGGTTTTCCGCTGCTGGTCACCCCCGGCGGCGGGTTGAATTCGCGCGTCAGCAACTGGCCGACCGCGGCGATCAACGCGATGGAAGAGTTCAAGGGTGACTTCCGCTGCATCACCATGGACCAGCGCAACGCCAATGGCGGCGAATCGACCGGCCCAGTGCCGACCGCAAACGCCTGGGACGCGTTCGCCGACGACCAGCTCGGCCTCATGGACCATCTCGGCATCGACCAGTTCTTCTACATGGGCTACTGCATCGGCGGCTGCTTTGCCGGCAAGCTGCTGCAGCGCGCGCCGGGCCGCGTCGTCGCCGCGGTGTTCCACCAGAGCGTCGGCCACCGGCCGGAAGACCCGGACGTCATGTATCGCCACAGCACCGACAATTGGCTGGGCGATTTCAAGAAGCGCCGGCCCGACGTGTCGCAGGACAGTGTCGACAAGTATTTTCACAGCCTGTGGCGCGAAAACCCCGACTTCCTCTACAGCGTCTCGCGCGACTTCATCAGAAATTGCCGGACGCCGATCCTGGTGCTGCCAGACGACACGCCGTCGCACCCGCTGCAGACGTCGATCGACGTCGCCTCGCTGGCGCCCAACTCCGACATCACCGTCTTCCCGTGGCGCGAGCCGGAAGACCTGCGGCAGCGAATGATCGCCAAGGTGCGGGGCTTCCTCAAGGCGCATGTACCGATGCGGGCGGCGGCGCAATAGGTGCCCGCGATAGGGTGCCCAGTTGGGATTGTGCGCCGCGGCGCACCTTGCACAATTGACCGCAGCCACCACCTACCCCAAGTCGGCACGATTGGGTCGGCAGACTTGCCTCGCGTACCCACGCGCCGGTTTTGTGCTGCGATCCGGTATGCCCGACGCGCCGTACGTGTGGTGCGGCGGCGTTTCGTCTATCAGGAGCTACGGGTTATGGCGACCGGCAAAGTCAAATGGTTCAATGCGCAGAAGGGGTACGGGTTTATCCAGCCGACCAGCGGCGGGGCGGACGTGTTTGTCCACATCACCGCGGTGGAGCGGGCCGGCTGGGACGGCTTGCAGGAGGGCCAGACCTTGAACTACGACCTTGAGCAGGGCCAGCGCGGCCGCGTCTCGGCGGTCAATCTGAAATCGGCCTAGGTCGGTTACGAGAGATGGGGGACGCTTCGGCGTCCCCCATAATGTCGAAACAACAGTAAGGAGAACGGCTTTTGGCTAAGGAAGAACTGATCGAGTTCGAGGGCTCGGTGCTCGAATTGCTGCCCGATGCGCGGTTCCGCGTGCGGCTCGACAATGGCCATGAAACCCTCGCCTATTCCTCCGGCCGGATGAAGAAAAACCGCATTCGCATCCTCGCCGGCGATCGCGTCACGGTCGAGATGACGCCCTACGATCTGTCGAAGGGGCGCATCAATTTCCGCCACAAGGACAACTCGGCGCCGCCGCCGATGTCGCGGCCGCAATTCCGTCGCCGCTGAATCGCCGCAAAGCCGTCGCCGAATCGTCATTTTTTCGAGACGCCGTTCGGCATTGTCCGGAAGGCATGGCTAAAAACCGTGAAATCGATTGACATTCCGGCTGCTGTCCCCAATTAAGGCGGCAGCGGACGAACCGCTTTATTCTTACGCAAGGCAACCACTTCTCAATGGATTTTTCTGAACTTGGACTATCGCCCGAGCTTCTTCGGGCTGTTTCAGCCGCCGGCTACATCACCCCCACGCCGATCCAACAACAGTCGATCCCTCATGTCAGCGCCGGCCGCGATGTGCTCGGCTGCGCGCAGACCGGCACCGGCAAGACCGCGAGCTTCGCGCTGCCGATGATCGACAAGCTGGCCGCCGGCCGCGCCCGGGCCCGCATGCCGCGCTCCCTCGTGCTGGAGCCGACGCGCGAGCTGGCGACCCAGGTCGAGGTCTCCTTCGAGCTCTATGGTGCAAACCACAAGCTGTCGACGGCGCTCTTGATCGGCGGCGAAAGCTTTGCCGACCAGGAGCGCAAGCTCGACCGCGGCGTCGACGTGTTGATCGCCACGCCGGGCCGCATGCTCGACCTGTTCGAGCGCGGCAAGATCCTGCTGTCGGACGTCCGCATCCTGGTCATCGACGAGGCCGACCGTATGCTCGACATGGGCTTCATCCCCGATGTCGAGCGCATCGTCGGGCTGCTGCCGAAAAGCCGGCAGACGCTGTTCTTCTCGGCGACGATGCCGCCGGAGATCCGCAAACTGGCGAGCGCCTTTCTCAACAATCCGGCCGAGGTCGCGGTCGCACCGCCGGCCTCGCCGGCAGAAACCGTGGCGCAGTCGCTGGTCGTCGTCGCCCCGGAAGACAAGCGTGAGGCGCTGCGCCGGCTGATCCGCAGCGAGGACGTCAAGAACGCGCTGATCTTCTGCAACCGCAAGAAGGATGTCGACATCCTCTACAAGTCGCTCAGCAAGCACGGGTTCGACGCGGCCGCGCTGCATGGCGACATGTCGCAGCCGAAGCGCACCGAGACGCTCGAGCGCTTCAAGAAGAGCGAAATCCGCCTGCTCGTGTGCAGCGACGTCGCGGCGCGCGGGCTCGACATCCAGGGCCTCAGCCACGTCTTCAACTTCGATGTGCCCTACCATGCGGAAGACTACGTCCACCGCATCGGCCGCACCGGCCGCGCCGGGCGCGAAGGCCGCTCGTTCACCTTGGCGGCGCCCGAGGACGGCAAGTCCGTGGCGGCGATCCAAAAGCTCATCGCGCGCGACATCCCGATGGCGACGATCCCCGGCATCCCGACCGAGGGCCTCGATTTCGACGGCGAGCGCCCGCGCCGCGGTCGCGGCAACCGCGCCGACAAGAAGGCGAAACCGGCCAAAGCGGAGCGGGTCAAAGCGGAGCGCCGGGACGATACGCGCGACGCCCCGAAAACCCGCCGCGCCGAGCCGCGCGAAACCAACGTCACGCCGTTCCCCAAGCCGACACGCCAGCCGGTGCGGCCGGACGGCAACCGGCGCGACTACGATCGCGACGAAGCGCCGAGCGGGCCCGGATTTGGCGATCACATGCCGGCATTCCTGCGCCGCGCGGTCCCGTCGGTCGCCAGGAGCGGCTGAAGCCGCTATCATCGGGGGCCGCATTTGGCATGAGGTCCCCATGAAAACGATCTTCATCATGATCAAATGCGAACTCGGACGCGCCTATCAGGTCGCCGACGAGGCGGTCCAGGCGATCGAGGAGGTCTCGGAAGTCTATTCGACCTCGGGCCAATACGATCTGCTGATGAAATGCCATTTGGCCGACAGCGCCGATATCGGCCATTTCGTCACCGAGCACGTGCAGTCGTTGCCGGGGATCAAGGACACTTTTACGATCATCGGCTTCAAGGCGTTTTCGCCGGATACGGCGACCGGCGAGCACTGATCCGAGGGGACGGTTGATGGCTGAAGCGGGTTGGGTCAAGGCCGCGGACCGCAGCGCGCTTGCCGACGGCGAGGTGATCGGCGTCATCGTCAACGGCCGCGAGGTCGCGCTCTACGAGCTGGACGGCGCGATCTACGCCACCGATGACATCTGCACCCACGCCTACGCCAAATTGTCGGACGGCTGGGTGGAACGAGGCGAGATCGAATGCCCGCTCCACGCCGGGCGCTTCGACATCAAAACCGGCAAGGCCACCGCCCCGCCCTGTGTCGACGACGTCAAGACCTACCCGGTCCGCGTCGAGGCCGACGAGATCCAGGTCAAGCTGGACTAGGACCCCCAAGCAGCGCGCGGAGCGATGCGGCGCGCCCTCCGGCGACTGATTTCGGTACTTTGCTTCTGGCGCCCGCCCTCCCGGCTGGTCAAGATCACCGTGTGGCATCGGATGACGGTCATCGGTACGATCACCGACGAGACCACGCTCGCGGCGGTTGACGCGCTGTGGTCGGCGAAGATCGCGTTGCCGAGAGCAACGCGGACAACATTCCAGTACAGCTTGGACCTGCAACGGTTGCGCGGTGCCAAATCTTCGAGCACGCGCTGGCTCTACAACGCCGAGGGGTTGGCCAGAGTATTGGCCATTCCGGTCTTTGGCATCCACATACCGGTCTATCGCATCCCAGCGCCCGACGCGCTCAACCGGCTGGTCGGCATCGACATCGCCGCACCAGACCCGGGCGAAGGCGATCTCGATTAAGCGCCGGTTTCGGGACGAGGATCGCCAGCGCGCCGAGGAAAATTGCAATGCGCCCCGATCGTAACAGCAATCTCCGGGTAGAACGCGACCACCGACTTGCGGCATCTCGTTGCCAGCAGAACAAGGGAGCGAGGCGATGCCGCACCCCCGCAAAACCTATGGCACCGTCAGCGCCGACAGACAGAAGGCGATGAGCGGGCTGGCGTTTGTCCAGGGTCTGGCGGATGGGACCCTGCCGCTCAACAGGATGGCCCAGACCCTGGGTTACGACATTGTCGAGGCCGAGCGGGGCCGGGTGGTCGCCACGGCGGAACCGACTGAGGCGCATCTGAACCCGGCCGGCGGGGTCCATGGCGGTCTCGCGGCGACGATGCTCGACAGCTGCATGGGACTCGCGATCCAATCGACGCTGGACGCGGGGGTCGCTGCCACGACCCTCGAATTCAAGATCTCGTTCGTCCGGCCGATAACGCCGCAAACCGGTCCGATCAGGGCGGAAGGCACGGTCATCAGCCGCGGGCGTCGCGTGGGGACCGCTGAAGGACGCGTCATCGACGGTGCGGGCCGCCTGCTCGTTCACGGCACGACGACATGCCTGGTCTTCGAGACCTGACCCGCCCTACCCGTAGACCCGCTGGTACAGGTCGATGATCTCGTCTTGCGACGGCACGCGCGGATTGTTGCCGGGCGAGCCGGAGGCGATCGCCTGCGCGGCCATCGTCGGCAGCAGCTCGTCGTAGCGCGCCTTGGCGATCCCGTAATCCTTGGGGCTCGGCACCTTGAGGTCGGCGTTGAGCGCGCGCAGCGCGTCGAGCAGGCGGGCGACCGCCGCCTGCGACCCCTCGCCCTCCTCGGCGACGCCCATCGCCCGCGCGCAATCGGCGTAGCGCTCGAGCGCCGCCGGCGCCGAGAAGGCGGTGATCTCGGGCAGCAGCATGGCGTTGGAGAGCCCGTGGGGCACATGGAAGAAGGCGCCGATCGGCCGGCTCATGCCGTGCACCAGCGCGACGCTGGCATTGGAGAACGCCATCCCCGCCGTGGTCGCGCCGAGCATCATCGCCTCGCGCGCCGCGCGGTTGCCGGGGTCGCCGCAGGCGGTGCGGATATTGCGGGCGATGAGACCCATCGCGTTCCGCGCGAGGCCGTCGGTGTAAGGGTTGGCGCGCTTTGAGACAAAGGCTTCGATCGCATGCGTCAGGCTGTCGATCCCGGTATCGGCGGTGAGCCGCAGCGGCATCGTCAAGGTCAGCTCAAAATCGACGATCGCCGCCGTCGGGCAGCAGGCGAGCCCGGCGATCAGCATCTTCTCGTCGGTCTCGGTGTCGGTGATGACGGTGAAGCGGGTCACCTCCGAGCCGGTGCCGGCGGTGGTCGGGATCGCGATGATCGGCAGGCCGATTTTCGGGATGTCGTTCGGCACCTTGTAGTCGCGCAACCGCCCGCCATTGGCGTGCAGCACCGACATGCCCTTGGCGGTGTCGATCGGGCTGCCGCCGCCGATCGCG
>Ga0126381_100005777_pt1 | contig 13663 bp, 8 predicted proteins | sample PanSoiMetPlot_28_FD_96465 | JGI IMG/M metagenome (GOLD analysis project Ga0126381, IMG submission 96465) | Tropical forest soil microbial communities from Panama - MetaG Plot_28 | ecosystem: Environmental > Terrestrial > Soil > Tropical forest > Bulk soil | place: Panama | collected 2016-02-17
CCCGTCCAATCTTTCGAAGGACCGTGGATAAGAGTGAGCATTTGCAGTTCCGTGAAGGAGAAATGTCTTGTCCGAGATTAGGTCGTCGAATCGTTATCTGATTCTTCCGTTGGTTGCATCTGCAGTCCTTGCCCTCTCTCTAACGGGTTGCAAGCACGAGGCTAAAGTTGCAGCAGCGGCGCCGCAGGCGATGCCAGTGAAGGTTGCCCCCGTTACAATGTCGCCCGTTCCCAGTTCGGATACCTACGTGTCGACGATCAAGGGACGCCGCTCGGCGACGATGCAGCCCCAGGTCGAAGGAAATCTCACCCGAATTTTCGTGAAGTCGGGTGATCTAGTTAAGGCCGGTCAGCTCTTAATGCAGATCGACCCACTCAAGCAGACCGCTACGGTTCAGTCGCAGCAGGGGACGCAGGCGCAGAAGAAGGCGCTCTACGACTACAACAAGATTCAGGTTGAGCGGCAGCGGAAGCTCTATGAGGCTGGCGTGGTCTCGCGCGATGCCTACGACCAGGCGACGCAGGCGTACGAAAACTCCAAAGCAGACTACGAAGCAAACTCTTATTTGACCGATACAGAACAGCGGCAGCTCGCCTACTATCAGATCCGGGCACCTTTTGCGGGCGTTGTTGGCGACGTCCCCGTTCATGTTGGCGACTATGTCTCGTCCAGCACGATATTAACTACCGTCGATGAAAACGTAGAGCTTGAAGCTTACATCTACATTCCAACCGAACGTGCCACGCAGATCCGCACCGGGTTGGCCGTTGACATTCTGGATACCAACGGAAACACGTTAGCCAAGTCGACCATTAACTTCCTTTCGCCACAGGTTGACAACGGCCTGCAAAGCATTTTGGCGAAGGCCCCTATTCCCCACGGAGCCAAGGGGCTTCGTACGCAGCAGGTCGTCAAGGCGCGCGTTACATGGAACACCAATCCTTCCCCGGTTGTCCCAGTTCTAGCTGTAACGCGTGTGGGGGGGCAGGCCTTCGTCTTTGTCGCCGCACAGAAGGACGGCGGTTACGCTGCCCACCAGGTGCCTGTAACTCTCGGAGAGACCGTAGGCAATAACTATCCTGTGCTGCAAGGCCTCAACCCAGGTGACAAGGTCATACTCTCCGGCTTGCAGTTTTTGCAGGAAGGCGCTCCCGTCCAGCCAATGGGCTAGGACAGGAAGAGGTTTCGCTGCTGTCTTGTCATGCGGCGCCCCTTCGGGCGCTGTGAAGGTCACTCGCATCCCCCGGGCCAGTCGCACCGGTGCAGAGGTATACCTTGTTCGTTGACTTTTTCATTCGCCGCCCTATCTTCGCTACCGTCTGCGCCCTGCTCATCGTTCTTGCCGGCGCCGTCGTTATACCGAGCCTCCCCATCTCGCTCTATCCGCAGCTTGCGCCACCGCAGGTCGTAGTCACTAGCAACTACATCGGCGCGAACTCACAGATTGTCGAATCCGCTGTAACCATTCCCCTTGAGACGGCTATCAACGGCGTTGAGGGAATGCGATACATGAGTTCCACGAGCTCAAACGACGGGACCTCGGCCATCACTATCACGTTCCGCACTGGCTACGATCTCTCAATCGCTGCGGTCGACGTGCAAAACCGTGTCGCGTCCGCCCAGGGCCGGTTGCCCGCCACGGTCAACGCTACCGGCATCACCATCACCAAGGCGAACAGCAACTTTGTCTTTGCCGCTGGCGTCTTCTCGCGAGATGGCCGCTACTCGCAGGCGTTCATCTCGAATTATTTGGACGTTTACGTCAAAGACGCGCTCAAGCGTGTTCCCGGCGTCGGTGATGTCCTGATCTTTGGTGAGCGTAAGTACGCGATGCGTCTCTGGCTCGACCCGGCGCGTCTCGCAGCCCGCGGTCTCACGGCGCTTGATGTGAGTAACGCTCTCTCTGAGCAGAACGTTGAGATTGCTGCTGGACAGCTCGGCCGCCCTCCTTCAGACGAGAAGCAAACCTACCAGATGGCTGTCCGCGTTGTTGGACGCCTCTCCGATCCGCGCGAATTCGAAAATATCATTCTCAAAAATGCTCCAAACAACGGCGGTCTGGTTCTTCTTAAGGACGTCGGCCGCGCTGAAGTTGGTGCTGAAAACTACGACACCAGTCTCAAGTACTCTGGTGGCGATGCTATCGGTATCGGCGTGCAACAACTCTCGAACGCAAACGCTCTTGCAGTCGACAAGCAGTGCAAAGCGGTACTCACTGAGCTTGCGAAGTCCTTCCCACCAGGGCTTGAGTACGTCATCGCCTTCGACACCACTACGGTCGTGGGTGACTCCATCAAAGAAGTGGTCGAGACGATCTTTGAAGCCATCGTCATCGTTATCATCGTCATCTTTTTCTTCCTGCAGGACTGGCGCGCGACCATCATTCCTGCGGTGACCATCCCTGTTTCGCTCATCGGTACCTTCGCGTTTGTCAGAATATTCGGCTTCTCCATCAACTCGCTGACGATGTTCGGTATTACACTAGCAACCGGCCTCGTAGTTGACGACGCCATTGTCGTCATTGAGAACGTCCAGCGTCATATTCATGAGGAGCACTGTGACAGCCATCGGGCGACATCCGAGGCCATGGCCGAGGTCACTAGCGCCGTCATAGCCACGTCGCTCGTACTCATCTCTGTGTTCATTCCGGTCAGCTTCTTCCCCGGGACTACAGGCATTCTCTACAAGCAATTCTCTCTGACGATCGCGTTCTCAATCGCCATTTCAGCCTTCAACGCGCTTACGCTGTCTCCTGCGCTTGCTGCGATTCTTCTCCGCCAGGAGCGGCAGCATGGTGGTCTGCTGGGCCTGTTTGAGAAGGGATTGCAGAAGGTCATCTCCTGGTACGCTTACTTGGTTACGCATGTGGTCAGGATGCGTACTGTCATGCTGCTGCTCTTCGTTGCCGGATTGGCAGGCACGGTCTACATGTACAACCACGTGCCGACAGCGTTCGTCCCGTCTGAAGACCAGAACTACTTCATCAACATTGTGCAGACGCCGCCGGGCGCATCGCTCGCTTATACCACCGAGGTCGCTGACAGGGCAGCGGCAATCATCCAGCAGGACGATGACGTATTCGGTACTTTCTCCGTCATGGGCTTCTCCCTCACCGGTGGCAGCTCGCCGAACGCCGGCGTAATCTTCGCTCCGCTCAAGCCCATTGACGAACGCAGAAAGAAAGGAGCTGGCCACTCCGCACACGATATCGTCGCCAGGATTGCGCCTAAACTCTTCCAGGTCCCCGGAGGCATCGTTGCTGCCTTCGAGCCGCCCGCCATTCAAGGCATCGGCTCTGTTGGCGGATTCCAGTTCATGCTGCAGGATCAAGGTCGCAACACCTTTGGCGACATAGACCGAATCGCGCACACCATGGTCGGCCAGAGCCGCGATCCGCACTCCGGCCTCGTCGGCCTCTACACGCCGTTCACTTCGAACGACCCGCAGCTTTTCGTCTCTATCGACCGTGAGAAGGCGAAGACAATTGGCGTCCCATTGGCGCAGATTAACGCCGCGCTCAGCACCTATATGGGCTCGAGCTACGTCAATGACTTCGACTATAACAACCGTTCCTATCGCGTCTATATACAGGCCGATCAGAATTTCCGCCGCAATGCGAAGGACCTGCGCCAGTTCTACGTCCGCTCCAACTCTGGACAGATGATTCCGCTCGATAATCTCGTCTCTATTAAGGAGACTTCGGGACCCCAGGTCATCTACCACTACAACATCTTCCGCTCGGCCGAGATCGACGGTGCTGCCGCTCCGGGCCTCAGTTCGGGCCAAGGTCTCCAGAAGATGCAGGAACTCTTCGAGAAGAACAAGATCCAGGGCATGATGTACTCATGGACCGGACTTGCGCTTGAAGAGATCGAGTCCGCCGGCAAAGCCGTCATCATCTTTGGCCTTGGACTGCTCGTCGTCTATCTCACCCTTTCGGCCCAGTACGAGAGCTTCGTGCTCCCGTTCATCATTCTTCTCGCGGTTCCGATGGCGGTACTTGGAGCTCTCAGCCTGGTCTCTGCTCGTGGCCTCGTTGACGACGTCTACGTTCAAATCGGTCTCGTTATGCTCATCGGTCTTTCCGCAAAAAACTCGATTCTCATCGTGGAGTTTGCTGAGCAACAGATCGAGCACGGCAAGAACGTCATCGACGCGGCCGTCACAGCGGCAGAGCTTCGCCTTCGCCCCATCCTGATGACCTCGATTGCCTTCATTCTCGGCGTTCTTCCTCTCTATTTTGCATCCGGTGCTGGAGCGCTTGGACGCCACTCGGTCGGTACTGCGATTGTCGGCGGCATGGTGCTCTCTACGGTGCTTAACCTCTTCTTCATCCCGGTGCTCTATGTCGTGGTGAAGAGCATTCTCATCCGCTTTAGTTCGCGGCCGAAACAGCGTCCGGAGGGCTGCGACGATGATGCTGCGGCCCTCGAGCAGCAACAACTCATCGTCAACCAATAACCACGGACCAGGGAAGTGAACTCGGAAAGAAGGCCCGCCTGTGGCGGGCCTTCTCGCTTCAGACACGCACTGGCGCTATCATGCCCCATGGCCAAGCGAACCATTTCTCCGCACCAGAGCTGGCTCACCTCAGCCAACGACCCTGCAACGGACTTTCCCCTGACGCATCTCCCTTATGGGGCCTTCGAAGCCGGCAACGAGCGACACCTCGGCGTCGCGATCGGCACACATCTGCTCGACCTCCATCAGTGTGCTTCATCGAGCCTCCTGCCTCGCAGTCTCGTTGCCGTGTGCCAGTCGCCGGTCCTCAATCCACTTATGTCGCTTGGCCCGCGTGCCTGGTCACTTCTCCGTGAGACGCTAATCGCGCTGCTTCATGCCAATGCGGATCCCGGTCATCGCGAGGCCACCGAGGCCGCACTTCACTCCATCAATGGCACTACCCTCCTCAGACCGGTTGAGATTCCCAACTACACCGACTTCTACGCCTCCATCCACCACGCAACCCGTATCGGCGTTCTATTCCGCCCCGACCAGCCCCTGCTCCCCAACTACAAGTATGTTCCCATCGGTTATCACGGGCGCGCCTCCTCCATTCTTCCCAGCGGCATTCCCATCTTTCGCCCCGAAGGGCAAACTCGCCCCGCCACGGTAGGTGGTGAACCCTCGTTCGGCCCCACCAAATCTCTCGACTACGAGCTAGAACTTGCCTTCTACGTCGGTCAGCCAAATCCTCTGGGTGCTCCCATCCCCATCGCCCATGCTTCGCAACATATCTTCGGCGTGAGTCTTCTCAACGATTGGTCCGCCCGTGATATCCAATCCTGGGAGTACCAACCTCTCGGGCCCTTCCTCGGCAAGAGCTTTGCGACGACTATCTCCCCATGGATCACTCCAATGGCTGCACTCGAGCCCTTCCACGTCCCGGCGTCCTCCCGTGGCAAAGCCGATCCCAAGCCCTTGCCGTATCTCTATTCTGCTGCTGATCAGAAGAACGGAAATCTTAATGTACAGCTTGAGGTATTTTTATTTACTCAAACCATGCGAGGGAACAAGCTTGAACCATACCGCCTCACCAAATCCAACGCGAAAGATCTCTGTTGGACCCCTGCGCAACTCATCACGCATCACACCAGCAACGGTTGCAACCTCCAGGTAGGTGATCTCCTCGCAACCGGCACTATCTCCGGCCTGGAACTCTCCTCTGCCGGTTGCCTGCTTGAGCTTACCCGAAACGGCGCCGAACCTCTCGCGCTCCCAACCGGCGAGACTCGCGCCTTCCTTGCCGATGGAGATGAAGTTATCTTGCGCGGCTTCTGCGAGCACCCCGGCCATCCGCGCATCGGTCTGGGCGAGTGCCGCGCCGCTATCCTGCCTGCCCACTCCTCCCACTAGCCAACCTGTTCGCCGCCGTCATATCCTCATCGATGCGAACGACTTGACCGGAGACCTTATGGCAACGCTCACCCAATCCCGCCCCACTCCCGCTACTGACTTCCTCCCACTCAAAGGCACTGACCACGTGGAGTTCTACGTTGGCAACGCACGTCAGTCCGCATACTTCTACCGTGCCGCCTTCGGCATGAGCTTGGTCGCTTACGCCGGCCCTGAGACCGGCCAGCGCGACCGCGCTTCCTATGTTCTGCAGCAAGGCAAGGTTCGGTTCGTGCTCACCACCGCTCTGCGCCCCGATAGCGAGATCGCTCGCCATGTCCATATCCATGGCGACGGGGTCCGAGCCATCGCCCTCTGGGTCGACGACGCTCGCCAGGCCTGGCATGAAACCACCTCCCGCGGAGCCCGCAGCATCCAAGAGCCAATCGAGCGCTCTGATGAGCATGGCCGTGTTGTCACCTCCAGCATCGCCGCCTACGGCGATACGATTCACACGTTCGTCGAGCGCACCCACTACAAAGGTCCCTTCTTGCCAGGCTTCCGCGCCGTTGAACGCGATATCGTCGCTCGCGCCGTTGGCCTTCTTCACATCGATCACATGGTCGGGAATGTTGGCTGGCACTCTATGAACGACTGGGTAGACTTTTACGCCAAAGTCATGGGTTTCTCCCTCTATCAACACTTCGACGACAAAGACATCTCAACGGAGTACTCGGCGCTCATGTCGAAGGTCATGGCCAACGGCAACGGCTATGTAAAGTTCCCAATCAACGAACCAGCCGAAGGCAGGCGAAAATCGCAGATCGAAGAGTATCTGGAGTTCTACCAGGGGCCCGGTGTGCAGCACATTGCGCTCGCCACGTCCGATATTCTTTCCACTGTCTCGAAGATGCAGCAACAAGGTGTCGAATTCCTTACCGTCCCGCACTCCTATTACACGGAACTGCAAAACCGCGTCGGCAAGATCGACGAGCCAATCGAAGAACTCGAGCGCCTCGGCATTCTCGTCGACCGTGACGATGAGGGTTATATGCTCCAGATCTTCACCCGCCCTGTCGAAGACCGGCCCACCGTCTTCTTCGAGATCATTCAGCGCAAGGGTTCGCGGAGCTTCGGCAAAGGCAACTTCAAAGCACTCTTCGAGGCGATCGAGCGCGAACAGGCTCTACGCGGCAACCTCTAAGACTGCATGTTTATTCGCGTTGCGATGCATAATCATTAGTATTGACGCGGGTTTTCGCGGTCGGCGATGCTCATGGTGGAGGCACTCATGAGCACGCAGTCCATCGAACTCACTCGCCTCATTCCGCCGATTACCTCGGCCCGCCCCGCCTACCTCATGTGTTCGCCGCGACACTATGACGTCGCCTACGTGATCAACCCCTGGATGGCGGGCAACCTGCACGCATCCTCGCACGAACGTGCTGCCGCGCAGTGGCATGGTCTCTATCAAGCGCTGAGTGAGGTTGCTGACGTCGAACTCATTGACCCGCACCCTGGCTCTCCCGACATGGTCTTTACCGCCAACGCTGGTCTTGAACACAACGGTATTGTTGTCCTCAGCAGTTTCTTTCACTCCGAGCGCCAGGCTGAGGAACTGCACTTCCGCCTTTGGTTCCACTCCGCTGGCTACACCGTTTTGGATGTGCCCCGCGAGACTCCATTCGAAGGAGAAGGCGACGCACTCTTCTCCGCGGACGGATCACGTCTGTGGGCGGGCTACGGCCCGCGAACCACTCGCGAGAGCCACCATCTTCTGGCACGCACCTGGAATATCGAAGTTGTCCCGCTCCACCTTATCGATCCGCGCTTCTACCACCTTGACACCTGCTTCGCTCCATTGGACGGTGAGCACATCATGTACTACCCGGCCGCCTTCGATTCTGCTTCACTCGCCCGCATCGAAGCCTTCTACCCGGCAGGGAAGCGTATCGTCATCACCGAAGACGATGCCATTTGCTTCGCCTGCAATGCCATCAACGTCGGACGTACCATCATCCTTAACGACATCAGCAGCGAGCTAACCGCTCAACTCGAATCCAGAGGCTTCCACGTAGTTCCAGTCACCCTGACCGAGTTCATCAAGGCAGGGGGCGCGGCCAAGTGCCTCGTCATGCGTCTCAGCATACCGATTCAAGCTTCCACGGCCTGCAACTGACCGCGATCTTCACAATCTGATCTGCTGCTTCACATCCTCCATCTTCGCCCACGGATCTTTTTTCAGCCGCGCTTGCCAGTCGACAAAGTCGACCACTCGAAAGACCGGACGCGTCTTCGACCTCAACTCAGTCCAGCTTAGTGGCATCGATACCGCGGCTCCCATGCGTGCACGTGGGGAGTAGGCTGCCACCGAAGTAGCCTCTCGTTCATTTCGCATGTAGTCCAGAAAGATCTTTCCCGCCCGTGCAGCCTTTGTCATCTTCGTAAGATAGCGATTCGGTGCAGTTCGCTCCATCTCTGCGACGACACTTCGTGAAAACTCTTTCACCTCCGGCCATTCAAGGTCCGGCTCAATCGGAGCAACGACGTGTAGCCCCTTGCCACCTGTTGTCTTCACGAAACTCTCAAGTCCTAGCTTCTTCAGCCGCGCTCGAACCTCCTCAGCTGCGTGCGTCACCGCAGTCCAAGCCAGCGCCTCGTCCGGATCAAGATCAAAGACCAGCCTGTCCGGGTGCTCAAGGTCGTCGTTCCGCGAACCCCACGGATGCAACTCCATCACGCCAAGCTGCGCCAAAGCGGCAAGCGCTTCAGCCGAATTCACCGTGATGTATGGCTCGATTTTGCCGGTCTTCCTGTCAGGAACATCCACGTGCTGAATGTTCTTGGGCAACGTCGCGTTCACATGCTTCTGAAAAAAGCATGGCTTTCCGGTGCCATCGGGACAGCGCACCAGACTCACCGGCCGACCGGCAATGTGCGGCAGTAGATGATCCGCAATCTCGCAGTAGTAGTCGACCAGCACCCGCTTAGTAAGGCCCGACTCCGCATCCAGTATTTTGTCCGGATGAGTTAGGCGAACAGGCGCGTGGTCACTTGTGCTTTTCATGCTCAACCGTTTTGCTGCGATCGGATCGCCAACATCACCGCGATATACCGCTCTCTTCGGATGCGACCGTCGCGGTCCAAGCGAAACCTCCGATTCTTCCCGAACAACCTCCTTCGAGGTTTTATCCTCTCGCACGCCGAGAAACGCCGACTGCCGGATAAGGTTGTCTGCAGTCCACGTGGAAAACCTCACCTGCACCACCATCTCCGGCGTCACCCATCGAGCACCCTTCTGCGCGTCGTCCGGCACTTTCCCAAACGGACTTGTCTTCCGCGCTAGGCTGTCCAACCTGTCGCGCAGCATTCTATGAGTCTTCTGCGTGAATCCTGTTCCCGTCCGACCCGCGTAAATGAGCCCGCCGTCTTTGTAATACCCAAGCAGTAACGCCCCCACGCCGTGAATTCCATTCGAAGGTAGCGTATATCCCCCCACGACAAATTCCTGCTCGTGCAGACACTTCATCTTCAGCCAGTCCCCACTGCGTCCAGGCACATATTTCCCTGCAGCGCGCTTTGAGACGATACCCTCGGCCTGCAGTTTGCACGCCTCGCGCAGCAAATCCGCGCCGCCTGTCTCAATATGCTCGCTCAACCGCAGGACATCTCTGTTAGCACCTTGCAGTACCTCACTCAATAGGTCTTTGCGTTCTCTTAGCGGGAGTTCGCGAGTGCTCCGTTCATTCAGATGCAGTAGATCAAACGCGAAGTACGTTAGTTCGTGCTTCGCACCCTCTTGCATCGAAGCCTGCAGATCGGCAAAACTCGTCGTCCCATTTGGCGCGACAACGACTACCTCACCATCCAACGTCACTGGATCAACGCCAAGCTTCGCAATCTCATTGGCAACCGGTTGCATACGTGCAGTCCAATCCAGCCCGGTTCGTGTAAGCAACCGCACCTTCCTGCCGTCCTTGCGCGCCTGTACACGATATCCGTCCAGCTTTAACTCGTGCAGCCACCCATCGCTCGCAGGCGGTACCTCAGCCATAGTCGCGAGTTGTGGTTCCAGAAATCCCGGCTGTTGCTCCTTCGGCAGCCCTTTCAAAGGTTTCTCGAAATCTCTCTTCTCTAAATCTACAGGTGCATCCTTGCGAAACCATGCCTTGTTTCCCGAAGCCGTGTCCTTCGAGTTCCACACATGGTCTTCGTTGTGCGCGATCTCTTCCATCGTCCTTCCAGTCACCGCGCTATTCGGTTCTGCCTCGGTCACCGGAGTCTCATCCGCGCGACGCTCGAAGTTGTCATGCTCCTTGATCAGCAGCCAGTTCGGCTTCTTCTCTTTCGCCCACTTGCCGCCCATACGGATCAGCGCCCACTTGCCCTTCAGCTTCGTGCCGTGCAGGATGAACTTAAGACTTCCATCTCGTAACCCCGCATCGACATCCATATATCCGGCCTGCGGCTCCCACGTTCCCTGGTCCCACAGCATCACAGTCCCGCCGCCGTACTGCCCAGCGGGGATGATTCCCTCGAAGCCTCCGTACTCCATCGGGTGATCTTCCACCTGCACTGCCAGCCGCTTGTCAGCTGTAACGTAGCTCGGTCCTTTCGCTACTGCCCAACTCTTCAGAACCCCGTTCCACCCTAGTCTGAAGTCGTAGTGCAGATGCGAGGCCGCGTGCTTCTGCACACAGAAGGGAAGCGCCTTGCCTTTGCTTTGGACCTTTCCAGAAGTCCCGCTCGGCTCTGCCGTCACGTTGAAGTCGCGCATTGAGCGATAGCGCGCCAACTGCTCATCCACTGCGTCGGCAGCACTCGTCCCGGTAGTCTTCTTCTTGGGGGCTTTTTGCGGAGCTTTCTTCGTGCTCTTCGCGGTCGCCTTCTTCAACCCAGCCATGTCCACTCCTTCGCCTCACCCCGAAGCGAAGGCATTTTATGCAGACCTTCGCTTCGACGAAGACTTCACCAGTGAGATACCTTTCTTCGCTCCCGCCGCCTTCTCCAGCTTTTCTGAGGCTGCCGGTTTCTTGGCCGGAGCAGCTGTTTCGCCACCACCCACACTCTTCCTCAGTGCATCCATCAGGTTGATCACCTGTCCACGCCGTGGGGCTACCTCCTCTTCCTTCGGTACGGGCAGGTGCTTTATCTTCGCCTCTACTAGTTCCCGTACCGCTGCCTCGTACTGATCCTTAAAGTTCTCCGGTTCGAACTTCGCCGCCTTTCGCTTGATCAACTCCATCGCCAGTTCGAGCGAGTCGGCGTTCACCGCGACCTTCTTAACGTCCTTGAAGTACTCCGCGGGATCGCGAAGCTCCTCCTGATAGCGCATCGTGTAGCCCATCATGCCGCCCAGTTTGTCGTCGTCGTATGCTGTTACTGCAAATACATGCTCGCGTCCGCCAAATGCAATCTTGCCCAGCGCAGCCTTCTTCGTCTTCTTTAGTGCGGTGCGAACCACAGCGTAGGCTTCAGCTTGTACGTCATCCTCCGGAACAATGAAGTACGGCTTCTCCATGTACTCCGGAGTAAGCTCATCCACTCCGACAAACTGCGAAACCTCGATCGTATGCTTCGAGGGCACGCGCAATTCCGCTAGTTCCTTCGGCTCGATCGTCACGTACTCGCCCTTGCGATATTCGTAGCCCTTTACGATCTCGTCCTTCTCGACTGGATTCGCCGCCTCACCCGGATTGTCCTCCATGACGCTCGCCAGCACCTTTTGGTGCCGCACTCGCTCGCCTGTCGTGCGGCTTATCTGGTGAAAACGAACCTCGCTCTTCGACTCTGTCGCTACAAACAACTTCACGCCAAACGACACCAGCGAAATCTGTATCTGTCCTGACCAATAAGGACGTGCCATTGCCTCAACCCTCGCGCAGGGGACGAAACTCTCCCGTCCGTTTTAGAGACGGGAAAGCCCGTCCCTCCTATCTGACTCCCCACCGTACCCTTGAGATGCCCCAAATTCAATACAACATTTTGTGTCTCTAGCCGGGCACACCACAAATATGGCACTGTTCGCGGCACCACCCGCTATACAGTGTTTGGCATGTCGCTAACTACCTGCTAATTCTATGCAAAGCGAAGGAACGCCCGGCCTGCCGTCGAAAACCGCGCATCCACGGCAGCCCCAGCGTTTGCCTGTGTGTTGCCTGTCCAACTCCCCGTCGTAATCCAGTCTCCAGCGCGCAGTCCTTCTGTACGACTCGCACCCTCATTCGCCAGCCACGGCAGCAAACGCATCAGATCACCCGCAGTGTTCGAACCCGTCCGCTCCACACGCACCGCGCCATCCACCGCCAGCGTCACCGACTCCTTCGCGAAATCGATACTCTGCCAGTTCGGCACTGCATCGCCGTACACAAACCCTCCATGCATCGCCAGGTCCGCTACCGCCGTCAATTTCGTCGCTTGGGTTGGATCCACCAAAGCCGACTCCAGCACTTCGATCGCCGGGTGCATGCTCGCAATCGCCGCAGTCACCTCTTCGCGTGTATACGGAGTCTCACGCGGCGGCAGGTCCGCTCCCATCCTGAAGGCGATCTCGGCCTCCACTCCGCGATAACGATGCGTTACTCCGCGCATCTCACACCCGCTACACGACATCCACATAGCCGGCATCGGCGCAAAGGCCGGTGTTGCATCCGGACTCGGAGCGCCTACCTTCCATCCTCCAATCGCCTCGTAGGCCCACGACATCCTGTCCTGGATGTAGTACGCCTCCTCTAGCGTCACCGGCCGCAAGTTCTTTGGAAGGTCGGCGATCGGTTTGTTGGTCCTGCGGGCATCGAGCAGCAGATCTGCTGCATTCATCAGGTCCTGTTCACGCGCGGCGGTTATCATGCCAGACAGTTTGCTCCTCCACTCCCCAGCGCGCAACTCGGCAGCTCGCTTTGCCTGCAAAAATCTTCGCCATCCGGGTTACTTTCTACCGGCGTACTCTATCCAATAGCCGAATCGCGCGTTCAACTCCCTAACGCGCAGGGGAAGGAAAGATCATGTTGCTCCGCCGCTCCGATTCAATGCTCCGGTCATCCGATATCACTCCGCAGTCTGCCTTCGAGTGTTTTCAGCAGCAACGCCGCACCTTCCTTACCGGAGCCGCCACGCTTGGCATCGGAGCCTTCACGGCCTCCCGAATCCCCGGCCTTTTCACCCCTACCACCGTACTTGCTCAGGCGCTTCAGGCCGCCCCCAGCAACTACACCACAACCGAGAACCAGACCCCCTTCGCCAAAGCCACCAACTACAACAACTTCTACGAGTTCGGCACGAACAAGGACGACCCCGCCAAGCACGCCCACACCCTCAAGACGCGCCCGTGGACTGTCCAGGTCACAGGCATGGTCAAAAAGCCCCAGACCTTTGACGTCGACACGCTCCTCAAATATCGGCCAATCGAATCCCGTATCTATCGCCACCGCTGTGTCGAGGCCTGGTCCATGGTCATCCCTTGGGACGGCTACTCTCTCTCCGAGTTCATCAACCTCTGTGAGCCTCTTCCAAGCGCGAAGTATGTCCAGTTCCTGTCCCTCGTCGACCGCAAGCAGATGCCTGACCTCCCCGGTGGCTACAATTGGCCTTACAGCGAGGGCCTCCGCCTCGACGAGGCAATGAACCCCCTGGCGCTACTCACCTTCGGCTGCTACGGCCAGGTCCTCCCCAACCAGAACGGCGCCCCTATACGGGTCGTCTCACCCTGGAAGTACGGCTTCAAGAACGGCAAATCCATCGTCCGCTTCCACTTCACCGACAAGCAGCCCCATACCACCTGGAACGACCAGAACTCGCAAGAGTATGGCTTCTACTCCAACGTGAACCC
>Ga0126381_100005778_pt1 | contig 13663 bp, 13 predicted proteins | sample PanSoiMetPlot_28_FD_96465 | JGI IMG/M metagenome (GOLD analysis project Ga0126381, IMG submission 96465) | Tropical forest soil microbial communities from Panama - MetaG Plot_28 | ecosystem: Environmental > Terrestrial > Soil > Tropical forest > Bulk soil | place: Panama | collected 2016-02-17
GCAGATGTCGGAGCCACGCGATCATGGCGAGAATCTTAGTGGACCGCCACCTGTTCTAAATCACTGAATTTGCAAATGCAATATGTTTTGAGGACCCACAACCGGCGCCGACGTGCGTCCCATCACCTAATTCCATCTAAGTTGTAGCTTGAAATCGGGACAATTACAAACTAGAATGTAGTCGGCAATTCTGAGGTGCCTGGAAATGGATGCAGTGCAACTTAAGCTGAAGCAGGCCAGTGCAGTGCTTGGCGTCACATCGAAGGAGTTGCAGAATTTGGTGCAGCTTGGAGTGGTGCGCCCTCGCAGGCGAGACGACGTGTTCTGGTTTGATACCAACTTGCTGGTCCAAGCGAAGATCGCCCTCTACGTCAAAGCTTCCTTGCGGCCGTCCATTGAATATCTGGCGCAGATGACAAAGGAAGTCGCTCGGGTCAATCTCGTTACGACAAGCTGGGACGTACTACGGCTGGCTTCCAGCCCCGGGAAGGGCAAGCCGCCGGTTGAAATCAAAGTGCCGCTCCGCGAATTAAAGAAGGAAGTCGAAGAGAACCTCCCGCTGGCCGAGGCCTACAAAGACTTGCCACGCGGACGCAAGCGCCGCGGCTGGAAGGAAGAGATGGCGAGCACTTTGCAGCAGGCTGGCCAAGACATTGGCGACGTGTCCGAGCAAGAGATCGCGAGTCGAGTGCGGGCCTACCAAAGCCAAAGGAAGAAACCGCCGGAGATAAGGCTTGTCGCGCAAGACCACAAGGGCGCCTAGAGGGGCGTGGAGAACACATCAGTTGTGATTGCAGGGGCCGCTGCTTTCCGCGGCGCTCCACTGCGCCCAAAACTATTGCTCCGCTGGATTGAGGAAGGCCACTTCCAGTGGCTGTATTCAGAGGAGATCCTCGACGAATACAAAGAAATCCTGAAGAGGTTCAACGTCCGGCCGGGGGTGATCGGTCGCTTCATCAACCTACTCCGGGAGGAAGGTGTTTCAGTTCTTGTTCGGAAGAGTGGCAGCGTTTCGCCCGATCGTTGTTGCTTCCGTAGGGCCTCAGCCACGTTTGTATCTACAATCCCGTAGCGTCGGAACATGCGCTCGTCGCGCCAATCCATGATTTTTCATTGTGACGCTTGTGTCAACCCCGGCACTGCGCTTCAGTCGCGCCGGGGTGCGGCGTAGGTCGTGAAACATCAGGTCCGGCACCCCGGCTGCGACTGCTCGTCGTATTCTCATGTTTCGCGGAGCTGCAGCGTTATCCATAGTGTGTGTGGGATTGCGAGTCACGTTGCACGCAAGGTTCGCCGCCTTTTGTAGCTGATCACGAAGAAACACTACAGGATGCCGAAGGTCAAGGTCGGTGTTGCGAAGAAATCCATGGCGGCGATAACTTCGCGGTGGTTGCGTTCGCGAGTGCGAATCAACAACCAGATCAATAGCCCGAATGTGACATTGCCATGAAAAAAGCTGAGGTTTCCGTCGAATCCAGTGATCGATCCGTCCCTTATTGCACAGTTGCTGAAAGGAAGACGGGCGGCCCTGGGATGCGAGTAAACAGAGGTACTTCGCTTGTCACGTCACGTTTCCCCGCTTCTATGGCTCTCCTCATGAGAGACTGCGAGAAATCGAATACATCAAGGTCGGGATCGGGCAGAAGCTGTTCGCCCGTGCAGTGAAAACCGTTGGCCCGCAGACATTCGCTTGACGGACGCAGCTCGTAAACCTGTGCCGCTCCCTCTGTTGCGGTATCGGCTCGCTGTGCCTGTTCATATAAGTAATCAAATGCAAACTCAGAGTTAGCTTTAAAAGTTGTTGGCGGCTTGCTAGGTTTGGTGCCGCTTGCATTGATTAGGATCACATGTGTTGCCTTCCATGAAATGGCAGCACCTATCGGCTTGTTGTGAATAAAACCTCCATCGACTACCGTCAAGTCAATAGGCTTCTGCTGCGCCTCGCCTGCATCCTTCGCATTCTCGCAGTAGCCGCCTCTTCCAAGAACCACGCCCTTGAGAGGCTGTGCCGGGAAGAACGGAAATATAGTTCCGGAACCAAGGGCCACAGGTAATAGCTTATCTTTGTTCAGGTCGAAGGATATGAAGCGCCGATCTAGTGGAACCGCATTCGTTGTGCCTTGTGAGGGGCACGATGCCCGATAGTAGAAATACAGGTCTTCAGGTATCGTGGGAGAATCGATCAACGAAGTCTGCGAAACGGTAATTATCAAGTCTCGCTTGAGCAAACCGTCGGTTACGATCGCCTCCGAAAGGTCGGCGAGTGTCTCTTGCTGCCGGATGGATGGGTTGAATTTCTGCAGGGTCCTTAGCAATGCTGGAAATGTACTCACTGCGGCGCGTTTCATCCCCTTGGACGACGATATCGATTGCTCTCTCCAAAGTACGGAACCTACCAACAAAAGGCCGACCGCGAACATGATAATCCCCAAAGTAGCGAGTATGGACATACGAACAGTCGACAGCCTGTGCACTTTAATACAGATAAGACCTATGGCGAACAGGAAGGGAACCGACCACCAGGCGAAGATGTTGCATGCCGCCCAGAGATGTTGCGCGGAAGAGCTCGTCCGATCCAGAAATGACCACTGGACTCCAGAATGTCGACCAAATTGTCCGATGGACCATCCCAGAATGAGTACGAGCATTTCCAAAATCGCCAGCCAGACCATCGCTCTTCCCGCGCTTCTCAGATGGTTCTTCAGCGGTCGATTTGCCGGCCGAATGGCCGGGCTCAAAATCAAGGCACCAATCAGGACGGCTACGAAGAATTCAAGTAATAGCAGGTAAAAAAGAGACAGGTACAACGTCAGATAAACTAACAATGCAGTCTGAACCACCAGGCTCAAGACGATCAAAGCAACCACATCTCGTCGTACCGGCCGAATCAGCACCAATGACAGAATGATGCATGCACATACGCCGAGCAATGCAAGACCCAGACCCATCTCCAAGCGCAGGCGCCAACTGGGAGACAAAATCGCAGACTGGTCAAGCCCTATCCAAAAAGTCTCCATTGGCTTAGAGGGCGCAGAGCTCCATTTCATGGCGGTCTGCAGAGCATTGATAGCGCCTCCTGAAGTACCTACAACAAGGTCAATCGTTGGAGTGAAGGGCGGACCGTTTTCAGGCCGCGGTGACGGAGGACGGCAGGCAGATAGCCCCCTTGCGAACCGCTCTTCGATTTCCTCGATGACGCCGACCTGATACGCGCACTTGGCGCCTCCGCCGGAGAACACGACTGCTAAGCGCGGAGCAAGGCCTCCATTTTTATATTTCTCCAGATCCTCCATAATCTGGCAAACTGACACCCGAGCTCTTCGGTTGCTAGGGCCAGGGAGCGCTACGCCAGCCACTGCCGGTGGTAACGCTTCAAAGCCGGCTAGCCATTCTTCCTTCCGCAGGTCCGTGGCTATATGAATCGTCGATTTGTTATGCATTTTTGGAATTCTAAGGATCCTCCGCATCATGGAAAAGATCCGCGCTCGACGATCCTCATCGGGCAATTGCGTGTTCACCAAGACTGAATCCATCGGGATAGGCGTACTCAAGCGAACTGATCTAGATACCGACGAGTCGCTGGAGAGAACGCGCAGGTTACACGGCAATTTCGCTCGTTTATAGGTAAAGAAGACGATGTGCTTGACGTCCTCCGGTTTGGGCTCCTTGCCAGTCATCGCATTGAGTCGATCCAAAGCAGTGTCATGCTGATACACAAATGTATCTTTCGAAGGGATCTCTGCTGCGGTCAGGAAGGCCTTAGGTAGGAGATAACCTGATAGGGAATAGGGCCGGACGAACCAGAACTTAGCCCGGCCGCTGTCCCATTTCAGGTCCTCAAAGGAGTTGTAGCCTGACAGCTTATTAACCACGGCGATGCTTTCGTAGTAGTGAGGGTCAGGCATCGGCGGGGCTGTCGGACAACCTGGCGAGGAATCGGGCCCAGACGTGGGTTGATACTCATAGTCGCGTTCAACAGTGCCAAGGTAGGAGTTCATTATCTGCTGCTTGTCATAGCTGCCGGCCTGCATAAGAAGCTCTTCAAGGGGTGAAGCAGCGAGGACCGCGACGTCAATCAGGCCCTTGTTGTACCATTCCAGTACCTCATCGTAGTCGCCTACCGCTATTTGGAAGGAAACAGGGGGAACATCCAATAGTTCGCGCCTCGCGTGCGCGCGGCTAACTTCAGTCTCGAGTCCAGAAAAGAGGTCCTGATAGGTTCGGTAAACGAGGCCGACTGGGCGATAGTCACTGATTCCCACGTAAATCGTAAGCGGCGTTTGCACGACCGAAGTTTCCTGAGATGCTGAGAAAGAGCACAGCAGGAGACTTGCTATCAGAGAGAGTAGGGCAGAGGTGATGCGGCGCACGGTCTTCTCCGGTGAGGAATTTACTAACTCTCGAGCGCAGACAACTTCAGAGGTCCGTGTGACCTCGACTCCATAACCGAGAGATTTTGGTTGCTAGCCTCGCCAGTTTGTTCGATTGTTGGAGTGATGTCAACAACTGAGTTGCCCTAGGGTGCGCGACTTTAAAGTGAGACTTTCGCCCGTCGGGCCTCCGAGTAGTCCTCAAATTTGCCGCTGAGTTGACAGCACCGGAGGGCGATGATGCTTGGCGCCGCGCACAGTCCAGAACATCCCTGACCGTTTGAGCCTACCCAATACGGTTTTGCATCCGGCCTCGATTACTCCGGAACCCACAAAAAACCCTTGCTGTCGAAACTTGGGATAACGCATGCGTTCTTTGTTGTTGGCAAAGTAGTTGGCTTCGGTTAGGCATGGCTCAAGCTTTCCAACCATCCTTACCTGAACGGTTTGGTCGTCTTCGTCGTTGGAGAGCAGCCCACGCGCGGTATTTCCGATGAGGAATTCAAGAATGCGCTGTTGTGGTTCTCCAAGCTCGATCCCGACAACAGGGAGCCTTTCATCTCCTAGTAATTTTCGATGGTTTCAGAATGCGATGACCGTGCCGCAGAAGACGTCGCAAGACTCCGGAAAAGGAGAGGGTGGAACAGGCTTTGGTTGCCAGCAACCTCCCGAAAAAGTCGATATCCGCACCTATAACGAGAGCAACGAACTCCTGACTGACCGTTTTTGTGCCTACCTAGCAGACCAGAAATACGATCTGGGTAGAGTGGCGTTTCTGTCGGAAGAAGAAACGGCATTCGGTTCACTGGCTTCAGTGGGAAGAGCTTCCCGTGCGGGCGACCAAGACAAGTGAAAGGGCGCTTGCGACACTGATCCGAGAAGCGGCAGGCATCCATTAAAGGTGTATTACCCACGGGACATTGCCGCTCTCCAGGCAGCCTACGAAAAGCAATCGGTTTTCGCTACCGGAAAACCGGCAGCTAATGCTCCGGGCACAACCTTGCGCAGCGACCTCAGCGAGCCTGCGGGCGGCGAGCACGACACGGTGCGGGCCTATGGAGGCCAACTCGATCCGTTGGCCCTGGAGGCAGTGCTTCAGGCCATCGTCGAACAGTTGCAAACAAACCACATTCAATTCGTTCTGGTGCGCAGCAGCAACACGCTGGACCAGGCGTTCCTCAGCCAGTTTCTGCGACGCTCATACCCAGAAGGGCGGGTGGTGCTGAATGCCGCCGACCTGTTGTTCCTTCGAAGTCGCCAGGACGTTTCGCTCCGGGGCGTGATGGCTCACCACATATCCTCTTTTGGCGGAGCAGAAGCACTGGACACCAGCTCTCCGGAAACCGGAAAAGGCAGCAACTCACAGTTTTGGCCAGGTCACCACGGAATCGATCTATCTGGCCAGCCGCAACTTATTCGGAGCACTGGATGATTTGAAGACAGGCGAGCCGATCTACGATTATCTGCCGCCTGTCTGGGCGGGAGCGGGTGACGCTAGGTCAAACTCGCGCCCGGCGACCTGGCTCACTGTCATCGGTCATCGGCAGTCTGGCCTTTGGCGGCGCTAGCCGATATCCCGAGTGGCGAAAAGGCGGACACAGTGTCTCTGCTGACCCCGGCGAATGAAACGGAGCAGAAAGATGGATTCACGCCAGACCTTTCGGAGCTGGCTTTTCCGTTTCAGATGGAGTTACTGCTGCTTGTATGTACGGGGCTAGCCTTGTGGCACCTGTATTGCTGCTGTTTCGCTTCTATGACCGGGCCGTTGCGCTCACTAACTCACTTTTCGCCGTTGCGCCGGCCGGAACACCGGCAACTCATCTTGTTGGGCAGTCTGGTGATTGGGGTACTGGCGGTCGTGGTTGCGCTCTTTGGCAAAGTGGAGGGGAGCCCGGAAATCTGGATGGTTACTCTACTGACAACGTCCTGCCTGCTGCTTGCCATCCTGTCTCTTGTGGGAAACTCAGCCTGCCACGCTTACGGGCACGCAGCAAAACCGAACACAGTAACGAGGCCGATAACATCTACTTCAAACGATGGCGAGGGTGGCCAGCACGCCTGAAAAAGTGGCGCAAGCTGGTGCTCATGGGGGTTGCGGCACTGGTCTGCTTGTCGATTGGCTACGGCATTTTTTTGCAGTTTTATCTGTTCTCCCAATTGAGTGCTAGCAATCGGTTTCCGATGATTTGGCGTTCGGTGAATGTGCTGAGCGGCGTATCGCCATTGTTGCCGCAGGTCCTGCTGCTATTCGGGCTGTACGGTTGGTTCTGGTTTAACCTGGCTGGCAGCGCGCTTCTAGGGGATGACCGTCCAAGACTGCCGAAGGAAGGCCACTTCCCGCCTGAAAGCACAAACGCGAACTTGCCAAAAGAAGAGCGGCGTCCCCTAATACGAATTTTCAGGTCCTGGTTCAACCTCGCCGACCGAGCGCTTCTACGGGATGACCGTGCAAGACCGCCGAAGGAAGACCACTCATCGCCTGAAAGAACAACGACGATTTCGCCAGAAGAGCGGCGTCCCCTGTTACGAATTTTCAGCCGCGAGGCATTGCACTGGCCGACAGAGCGACGGGCGATTCCGCTGGGAAGTCGCTGGTGGGTCATGGTTTTTGTGTGCTTCGCTCTTACCGCGATGGTGTTTCGAATAGCCTTGCGAGGCTGGGGAGTGCGCAGTCTGGGTGAAATGCGTTATGGCTACGTGTTCTGGTGGCTTGTGACTATCGTCGCCATGTTATTGGCCGATACAGTGCAACTCTTGGATGCCGGCTGCAGTCGTTCGCGAGCAACGTATTCTTCGGCCATCCGTACCTTGCACCAGGCACAATTCCGAACATGTTCTTAATGTTGAGGGTGATGCTTGCCCATAGTGCGTCTTGATCTTCGAGATGGAAGCTAGGAGTTGAGGCCTCCGGCATTGCGGGGATGAATCAACACAATCAGCGACAATGGATTGGCCGCGACTTCCCAGTCTCAAGATGCCAATGCGGCAATTCGACGCTGATCCGATACGCTCTACTGCAGGGGGCCGAAGCCGCGGTTGCCGCCGCCAGTGCAACTGTGGCTCGAGTCTCGATGGTTTACCAGCAACTAGCAACTCCTATACCTCAGATCGCACAAAATGGTTGGGTCCTGCATGGCCGCGTTTACGATGAGAGCAATCAGCCCGCTAGCGGGTTCACCGTGTTTCTGATGGACGACAAGGAGGCTTACCAACCGGCGTACGGATTTGCCTATACTGACGCAAGCGGGTATTTCCAGCTGAACTACGCCGGTCCTGACACCACATCGCAGGCTAAGCCGACTACAGATACCAAGGCTGTTCCGACACCGCAATTGTTCGTTCAGGTGCTTAACACCAAAGCACAGCCGGTTTATCCGAAGACGACACCTTTCCAGCCGGCCATAGGTGCTGCACTTTATCAGAATCTCAATCTTACTTCTAAGGAACCATTGGGCAATCCTCGGCACAGGTTCGAAGCGTAGCATTCCCCAAGGAGACAACGAAGAAGGGAGGAACTGGAGGGTAAGATGAATGGTCGGAGGTTGATTCCGGCAAGTAAGACTTCGGATCCTAAAAGGACCACCCTTGCGCAGCGCCCCTCTGTGCGCGATCCCGTGTCATCTTTGGTGAGTGATGCCAGGACTGAGCAGGCGGCCGCGCCGGATGAAGACGTCGCTTCGCCGCTCCGAAGTGCTTTCGGCTTTAATTTTGCAAACGTTCGTGTCCACTCAGGCCCGGCCTCCGAGCGCGCCGCCCAGAGTATGAACGCCCAAGCGTTCGCATTCGGTTCGGATCTCTGCCTCGGTTCTGAAGCTCCGCTTTCTGCGCCGACGCGCCGGCGTCTCCTTACTCATGAGGCCGTTCATACGGTTCAACAGGGAGGCGCGCCGGTGGTCGTTCAGGCCGCTCCTCTGGTGGGCGACCCTCAATCGCTGGCGGAACGCCAGGCAGAAGAGACCGCGCACGCCACGGCGTCTGGTTTAGCTGCGTTCGCGCTGCGCAACGTATTGCAAACTTCGCCGCTACGGCGCGTGCCTGGTCCCGTGATACACCGGGACATCAAACGTACTTATACACACCTCAACGGCCAGTACGACCTGGATCGTACGACGGTGTCGCATCCTGGCCGCAAAAGCGGGTTGGGGGGAAATCAGTTTTACCCCGAGCGCGATGTCCCCAGATTCGAAACAAATAAGATTAGTTCAAGTCATCCGCACGGTGGATCTAGCCACCGGCAGGGATTACGTTTGGACGGGCGCCGCCTCGAACATTAACAGAATGAGGACGAAGGCGACTCCAGGCGTTCCCATCGAACCAGGATTCTCTGTCGATCACTTTCCAGGACGCGCCAATCCACGCATGGTGAAAACTGACAGGACGGTCTCACCATATATCTCAGACTGGGACCGCCTTTCAACACGAGACGGCTCAAAGGTCGGCAGTGCCATCCAATCTGCTTTTCTATGGGATTTCCCTGGCAACACCGGCGATGAGAACCTGAGGTTCAGCTTCGAGACGGCCCCGAAGGCGGTCGACGATCCATCTGGCTATATCTACGGGTCCATTCGCTGGCAGGCCCCTGCTTGATCGCAACGGTCAGCAAATGGTCGATTGCCGACAAACACCGAGTGTTGGTCTTGGGTTGTCAACCATTTTGTCCCCGACCATTACGCATTCGCTCAACCTCACCGAGGTCGATCCGAATCGTTAGCTCTTCTTGCGACGAAGTGGAAGGGCGCGGTCCGCAGGAGCGACGCTCGACTGGCCCCAACGTACGAAGTTGGCGCTCAGCCCACCGCCAAGTAATTGCGCTAAAGTGTTCATTGTGAATCTCTTACCAACTGGTTGACAGCCTGAATCCAGAACCGCTGCCCGATCTGTTTGACCGGCTGACTGAACTTGACGTCCGGGAGCTCAGCATGTGGCATCTTGTCTGGGATGAATAACTTAACCGTGCCGTCCACCGGTTTTTGGTAGCAGCCGCAACGGTAGATGACTGGAACTTTGTCGAGCTTTGGCAAGGGCGGTTTCTTAGCTTCGGTGTGCCTGTGGGCAAGCTTCGCCCAATGCCCGCGTCCTGGAACCGGCATAGACAACTTTCGTCACGTCTTGCCGAGCGCCACCGCATACGCCGTACTCCTTTGGCGACTTTCAACAAAGGTTGTTCCCAGACTTTGCGATAGAGCTCCCCGCGATCGTATGGCTCCAGCACGATGTCCTCCCACTGTGGAGTTATGTTTCACCAACCCGTACCGTGGCCACCATGTGGTCCATCGTGGCGTCGTGGTGGAATTCCACCAACTCAGCAGCTGGCCCGGTTCCAATACTCAATACCACTTATGCTCCGGGACGTCAGTGTTGACAATATTGGAATCGGGTACATACTAAGTCTCACCCTCTGGAGGTCATGCCCTTGTTCGACGGACTTATTCGCCGTCTTGCACTAGCAGTTTGCCCGGCTGGCCGAACTCTGCCTAAGAGGCGGGCCTTCGGGGTTTCTGTGGCAGTGGTGCTTCTCGCAGTCGCACTTGCAAGCTGCGGCTCGAAAGGAAACCTGCCGTCACGGACGGCTGCGGAGTGGCGGCAAATGGCGGAAGCAACGGAGAATGAGGAAACTGCGAAGTCACAACAAGTCAAGGATTTGCTGCAGAAGTCATTGGCGAGCGATGAACCCATGTGGCCAGTTGATACCTTTTTGAGGGCAGAATTGTACCGGCTGCGCGGTGACACGGGCGAAGCTCGAAAAACTTATCGTGCCTTGGCGGAATGGGGCACTACAGATCCGTATAAGGATGGTTGGGGCGGAAGCGGTCTGTCCGTGATCGCTCTTTGGAGATGGGTCGAAATCTCCAAAAATGACTCGGTAGTGAACGATGATGAAGTGGCACAAATCTTGGATTGTGACCGGAAGCTGCGGTCAACGCGTTTTGCCACCGGTATGTTCTCGGCTCCGCTATTGGGAACGCTCCCGCAAATGGAGGAGGAAATCGTGCGGGGATTGGCCCGGCTGGCATGGTTGGCCAGAAGAAAGGAGGAAGCCGAGCGGCTGTTCCTGCAGTACTTGCAACTTGCGCGGACGAAAGAACGCGATGAGGTCGAGGAACAACTGTGGTGGAATCTCTTGGCCACGAAGCAGGCCTCGGAAGACCGCCTGACATTGCTTGTGGCCACTCGTTTGAGCGTTCTGGGACAAAACCCGACCGCTGAAGCCATGTTTCGCGAAATCCTAGGAAGTAACGACCCGGAGGTGCGCGCCCAAGCCGAGTTCCATCTTGCGAGCCTCGAACGACTCAGTGGAAAGGCTAGCCGGCAGGCCGTGGTGGATAGGTTGACTGCAGCCCTGCAAGACGCGGCCGATCCCCAGTTGTCCCAACAAATCCTGTTCGCCCTAGCGGAAGCCTACAATAGGCCGGGGAAAGATCGGGACACCAACGCCGCTGCGCAGGATCTGCAGCAGCTCATATCCGACTTTCCTGAGGGGTCGCTGGCGAACAGTGCCCTTTATCAACTGGCCCTGTACTACCAGGGAAGCGAAAATACCGAAGAGGCGCTTAAGTACTTCGGGAAACTGCAAGGTCATACGGCCAACAATCCCCGCTATGAACAGTCATATCACGACGCAGCACTGGCTCTCTACGCTCGCGCTGCGCCGGGCGACTTGACCAAAGCTGCAGAATTGCTACAAAAGGTGCTTAAGGAACGGCCCAATTCGACACTGCGATTGGCCGCCCTGTTCTGGCTGGGCCGGCTAGCAGAGGAGTCGGGTGATACCCAGCAGGCACAAACCTACTTTCGCCAAATCCTCCGGCAGAGCTCCTACGACTACTACGCCATCCGGGCACGCATGCACATGAATCTCGGTCCCAAAGCTAAATTGACGCTCTTTCCCGACGAGCAAACCACCGCTGAGCTAGGCGCAGCTTATCCGGTCAATGGCACAGATGCTAGGTTCCCCACAAACTCCACCTATGCCCGCTGTTTGCGGGAGGCACTCCAGACGGGTCTTTATCTCGAAGGTATTAAGGCCGACGAACGGTTACGGCATCTCCATCCATCTAAGCGCCTGCAGGACCTTAGCCACGAAGAACTGGATTCTTCTCATCAGTTCTCTCGTGTCGCGTTGTTACTAGCGTTCCGTGAAGACGCGCAGGCGGCCTCCGACGTACATGCCGACGGCCGTCTGCAGATTGCCGCAGCCATCGGCCAGCTTGCGCAAGACTGGCCGCTGGCGATTTCACTGTCCTCAGGGATAAGCCAGCCGGATAGTCCGCAAGCCGGAAATCAACAGAATACGCGTTTTTTGGCGGCGGCCTACCCTATTGTCTTTGCGGGCGCGTTTCGGAGCGCGGCCATGACTAGCAAAGTGCAGCCGGAGCTTCTGTATGCCGTGGCGCGTAGGGAGAGCCGCTTTTATCCTGCCGCCTTGTCGCCCCCTCCCGTTGGAGCGTTGGGGTTGTTTCAATTCATCCCTTCTACGTTTAAAACCCTCGACAAAAAGTGGAATCTGCTCAGGAACAGTGGCGTCTCTTCGCCCGAGGAGTTCTTGTTGAATCCAGACCTCAGCATTCAGCTCGGGGGCCGCTGGTTTCATGAGGAACTGCTGCCCAGAAACAAGGGAGACGTCCTTGCAGCGATCGTGGAACACAATGTGAATAGGGAGTTTGTGGAGGCATGGAGCTCAAAATTGCGAGCCGGGGCGCGGTCGGGAGATGTGGAGTGTGCGGTTGAGAGCATTATTTATTTGGACACGCGGGCCTTTGTGAAGGGTGTCCTGGCAGACATGGCAGTCATCGCGTCCGCGGGAGCGCTGCGTGCTCCGTCACAGGCCCCAGTTCCAGTCGCGAACTCGGTGCACTGAGTGCCTATGCAGACAGCAGACTATTCTTTTGGGGGACGTCATTCCGATGAGCGATCCTACTCCTGGCCCGGATAATTGGTCGGTGACCAAGAAACTTGGTGGATTGAGTGCGCTCTTGGCCGCCATCGCCCTTATTCTCACGCAAGTTCAGGGTATTTCCTCGAGTCTTTTCGGCTTGTACCACAAAATGTTTCCTCCCTCTGCTCCATACGACGTCACGGCAACCTATCCAACAGACGTGCCCTCCTATTTGAGGTACTACTATCTTGATGAGGGTTTTGGAAAACAGGAGTCGCTGCATTGGTTCCGCGCTGTTATGCATAACGAAACACGACAACCGATTACGTTGGTAGTGTCTTTTGATCTAGCACCGATTGATTGCGAGTTCGTACAATTGAGGGAAGGCTGGAAACCCGATGAATACGAATTGAAGGGCGGAGAGACGCTGCAAAAGGAAGTCGATCCCGGCTTGGTGTGGGTGAATAAGGATTCATCAAGTGACTGTTATCTGGAAATCCATTACTCCGTCAAGGATGACCGAGGGGACAAACCACATCCTGTGAGCACGGACAAGGTTAGAATACTGCCACGCCACAAAGTGAAATGGAACCTTGTCAATGTCGACCGGAAATCCGTATCAAAAGGTTTTCTAATTGCGTCCCTGTCAGCCTGGTCGCTGTCGAGGGAGGGAAACGTACTTAAACTCGCTGGCCAGCTCCGAAAACAACAAGGTGCGTCGTCCCCTGAGCAATGGATAAAGCTGTGCTATGAACATCTCTTTCAAGGCCAAGCCACCCTAACCATCAATCCTACGGCAAGTACCTACCCTTTCGAGCAGGAGACAACTTTGCGGACTCCCGGGCAGGTGCTTTCGGACGGCGATGCGGAGCCATTGGAAGCTGCTTTTTTGATGGCAGCCATTGTCCGCGCAGCAGCACCGGGGCAGACCGCGCTGACCCTGTTCATCCTACCTCAAGGAAAGAAGGTCAAGAATCCGGCTGTCCTGCTGGCGTGGACCGCTCCGAACAGTGACACCAGAGAGGCCGTCGATCTGACGCTGGCTGGGAAGTTGAGTTTTCAGGAAAATCTTCAGCAGTCCCAGGCGCTGCTGAAGGAGGCACTGACTAAAGACCCTGAAATTCTTGGGACAGTGTCAGATCGCGGCGTATTTTTCGGCATGGAAGCAAACTCGCCCACGGTAATAGCTTTTGATCGTGCGGTGGAGGAATTCAAGATCCTGCCTTTGCCGTAACAGCGGACTCTAAAACAGGATGTCAAAAAGAAAATTCTTCAACAGCACACTCTAGACCGGCGTTCCAGAAAAAATCTACTCAAATTCTGACATAAGTCTTTGATTCATTTGCTCAGGAGACAAGTTGGGTGCTGTGGAAATGTTCCCATGTAGTAAATAGATTTGTGCTTGACATTTCAAGGA
>Ga0126381_100005779_pt1 | contig 13662 bp, 8 predicted proteins | sample PanSoiMetPlot_28_FD_96465 | JGI IMG/M metagenome (GOLD analysis project Ga0126381, IMG submission 96465) | Tropical forest soil microbial communities from Panama - MetaG Plot_28 | ecosystem: Environmental > Terrestrial > Soil > Tropical forest > Bulk soil | place: Panama | collected 2016-02-17
CCTTGTTCAAGGATCATTTGCTGACGCGAGTAGTCGAAAATCACATGGAAATGTCGTAGCAGAGAGCCGCCCATGTTTCCCACGGAGTTTTCCCCCGCGACAAACCCCTGAGAGTTTTGTGGGAAAGCGGCGATGGGGCCGGCGACAAATGTTTGTTGTATCTGAATGCCAGCGATTCTTGCGTTCACGGTGCGAACCTCGCCGCCACCGACGCCGCGAGCCGTCACTTCCATCGTGGGATGAAGGGACTTCAGTAGATTGTGCTTAGCAGCATAGTTCTGCGGGACTATAACCGAAATGTCTGAGCCCAGGTCGACGACAAATTTTCCTGTCGCGACTTCGCCATCCGGCATCTTCAACGACGCATCGATGTAAGGAAGATTGTCATGGAACTCGAGCGGAACAATCTCGCCACGGCCGCTATAGTGAAATGTTCTGGGATCGTAAAGATTCATGCGCTCGCCTGCGAAGTCGATCTCCACTGCAAAGTTCGCGAAGAATTCATACCCGAGCAATGCCGCGACAGAGCGACCCGTGCGGCGAGAGATGAAATCGAGCGGAAGCACGCCCGTCGATTGGCGATGCAAAGAAAGACCGGGAAGCCCGAAGCTAACGTTAGTAGCAGTCTCTTCTGTTTCAACGCCGCCTGCACCCTCCGCCTGAAGTGTTCCGGTGGGCTTGATTCCGAAATTTTTGACGAGTGCCTTGTCGACAATCGCTCCTCCCGCCCCGGTGTCGAGAGTCATCCATACCGGGCCGAAACCGTCAACGGTACCCTGGACGAAAATGTGGCCGTTGTCTTCAACAATGGGGATTTTGAGGGCGTTGCTCCCCGCGGCAAAACGAAATTGGCGCGCCGATTCTCTGGGCTTCTCGCCGCCTACCGCATCGGCCCAAGGGGGGACGATCTTATCAGCCGTAACGGCGGGCAATGGCACCGTGCCCGTCTGCGCTTCAGCAAAGCCTGCGAGCAACAGGAAGAACCAGCTAAGACTCTGCACCATTTTGAGACCAAGGCCCACGGTTTAGTCTGAATCCGCCGAAAGATAACCCTCGAAAAACGCGATTGTCTTGGACGAATTTAACCACTTGGACGTTCTCTCGCGCGGGGAGCGAGTCTCCAAAATCCACGTTGAAGCAGTCCTCGATTATTCGCGTGAAGACTGAATAGTTGCCGCCTTTTCTTGCGCTGGGCGACTTCACGACCAGAAGTAATCCGGCAGCGATCGGCAAGAGCGGGAGCCTCATAACTATGAAGTTCGCTAGTAAGGTTCAGAAAATCATGTCAGCAGTGACAAACTCAAATCTCCGAGGAGCGCTTCGCGGTTCAGCGCATTATGCTGGGCCATGCGCGCTAGCTCAGATCGAGACGACCAATGCATTTTTCGTTGCGATGAGGGCGATACGCCTGTGCGAACGTGAGTAAAGGTCGGTGAGTTCCTGTACACAATGCCTCCCCTCATAACGAAAACAACGCGCCTAACGGAGGTAATATCTTTCAGTGGGTCACCGTCGAGGGCAATGATATCGGCCTGCAGACCGGGGCCGATTGAACCAATCTGATCCGCCATGCCGAGTGCCTCCGCAGCGAACGAGTTGGCTGAAACCATCGCGGCCATCGGATCCATCCCGACGTCTCGCACGCGATCGATGAATTCCTCCGCGTTGCGCCCGTGCGAGCCCGCCAGTGCGTCGCTGCCAAATACAATCTTCAATCCCGGAATCTTCAACGCGCGTGCCATAAAATCGTGGTAGATGGGGATCAACTGCTCCATGCTTGCAAAACCATCGAGTGAAGCGGGATAACCTGGCGTGCCGACAAACTTTTCCTTGTTCAACAGATAATTCTCCCAAACAAGACCGGCCTGAGGGTCCAGAAAGGTGCCGTTGAATGCCATTAACCTCAAATCATCGTCCGTTGCTAGAACACCATGCTCAACCTCGGTGCATCCGGCCAGAGTTACAGCTCTGACGGCATCTTTGTAGGCATGTACAAGAGAGCGCAAGCCCAGTTTTTTTGCCTCGTCGCATGCCGCGTAGAGCTGCTCTTGTGAAAGCATCATTGCCGGCCGCCGCACGCTGAAGTTTGCGAAGATCTTGAGGACATCGGCGCCAGCTTCTTTTTGTTTTCGCACGAAGGCCCGAATGTCATCAGGCGTGCCAGTTTTTTCGCCTTGGCCCGTCAGAGGCTCTGCCGACGTTAGGATGCGAGGTCCCGGCAGGGAGCCGGTTGCGATCGCGTCGCGCAAAGGAACATCGGCGGGGGAGCCAAGGCTCTGTACGGTCGTAAAACCCGCCATGAGAGTTGCCCATGCGTTTGACGCCTCTTGGTACGCCGACTCCCGCTCTGTCCCGGCTGGACCTCCGTTTTTCCCATCTTTTCCAAAGCTCGATGCCAGGTGTACATGAACGTCAATCCAACCTGGTAGCACCGTCAAGCCGGTAAGATCGTAATCGACTGGCCCGGCCTTAGGGTCGATCGCGACAATTCGTGACTTCTCAACGACGATTCTGACGTTATGAAGGACGCCTCCCTTTCCATCCAGCAAGCTACTGGCACCGATCACAGTGCGCGTGCCTGGCGAGACCGTTTGCGAACAACTCGGTTGTGTCCAAAGGGTGATAATGGTCAGCAGGCACAAATGGATTTTCATGGGTCGCAAAATGGTTCGGCTCATTTTGATCACACCTGTCCTCTCGCATCCGTTAAGCGAATAGCATTCGGAAGCGCCCAATTGAATCCAAACAGCAGGGCGGGTGAGGATTCATCTCCCCAAACGTTGCGTACGACTTCTGTGTTCGTTGTACTCCGATAGTCCAAGAAGATCCGGGCCCCGTTTTGCAAATCGCAAGCCCTGCCCTGTGTTCGAGGACAGCTGGCTCAGGAGCTCCAGGTTGGCGAGTGGTAGCTCGCATTTTCATTATTACGTATGGCGCAAAGACGTCATGGGATCCACCGCCGAAGCGCGCCACGCCGGGACCGAGCTGGCCAGCAAGGCGGTTAGGAGCAGTAGGCTCGGGACTAAAAGGAATGTAAGCGGGTCTGCCGCTCCGATCCCGAACAGCATGCTCCTGATACTGTGGCTCAATGCGAAAGCAAGCGGCAGCCCAATCAAACCACCTATGATGGCAAACTTGAATCCCTGCCCCAATACCATTCGCAACACATCCCATCTCTGCGCGCCCAAGGCCATCCGTATTCCCATTTCGCGCGTGTGCTGGGTCACGGCATAGTAGAGGATGCCCCAGATCCCCACACCCGTCAGCGTCAGAGCCAGCGCGGCAAACAAGCCGAGCAGAATCGAGTTGAAGCGGCGCGGCGCCACGGAGCGCGAGAGCCACTCCTGCATAGTCCGTCCTTCCGGAACTGGAACCATTGGGTCCACCTCATGCACACGGCTCGCGATGGCGCGGCTGAGACTTCGTGGGTCCACTTTGCTTCGGACGACCAGCGTCATCCACTGGCACGGCGCCTGGGACAAAGGGGTGTACATTTCCGGGCCAGAGCGGGCATCGAGGCCGTTGTGCTTCACGTCGGCCACGATGCCCACGATCTCGCGGGACGTAGCGACGTCCTGGTGGTTGGAGTCAATAATCGTAATGTGCTTGCCGATGGCTTGCTGATCGGGCCAGTAGCGCCGCGCCATGCTTTGATTGATGATGGCAACTTGTTGTGACCCGGCGTTGTCGAGTTCGGTAAAGGTCCTTCCGGTGAGCAACCGCACGCCCATCGTCTCGAAATAGCCGACGCTCACATCGCGATAGTACGCTCCGGTGAATGAGGCTTTAGCGGCGCCGTCAATGGTGAAGGGGAATGCGACCGGGTCGTTGCTCAGGGGAAGGGGGAAAACGAGTCCCGCGGAGATGACTCCCGGCAACTCACGCGTTTTCTCGAGCGTTTCTTTGAAGAACTTCTGTTGTTGCTCGCCCCGGGGATAGCTCACCGCGGGCAAATCAAGCGGGATGGTGAGAACATTGTCGACCGCCAGCCCAGGTTCCACCGACAGCAGCTTGCTCAGACTGCGCCCCAAAAGGCCTGCCCCGGTCAGCAACACCAGGGCCAATGCAACTTCCGCAACGACCAAAATTTCCTGTGTGTGTTTTTTTAAGCTTCCCGCAGTAGAGCCCTTTTCACTCTGCCGGATGGAGGAAGCGACGTCGGCCCTGGATACCTGAAGAGACGGCAGAAGACCGAATAACACTCCGCTTGTGACCGACAAAAACAAAGTAAATAGAAGAACCGGAACGTCGGTCTGAACATGCTGCACTTGCGGCACGGTTGCCGGGGAAAGAGCAACGACCATATGCTGGCCAAGAGTTGCCAGGACAATGCCGGCGCATCCCCCGGCCATGGCATAGAGGACGCTTTCATTGAGGAGCTGATAGATCAGCCGATTGCGGCTGGCTCCCAACGTGATGCGAACGCCGAGCTCCTGGTTGCGGGACATACCTCGTGCCAAGAACAGCGTCGCAAGGTTGAGACAGGCAATCAGGAGCAGAAAACCGACGGCACCGCTGAGAATGATCAGGTTGAAACTAGAGCCACTGACTAACTGTTCGCGCAAAGGAACCAGCGTAACTCCGTGATCGGCATTGGTTGCCGGGTACTGAATCGCCAAGCGACGAGCAATGGTGTCCAGTACCGTTTGTGCTTGCGCAAGAGTGACCGCAGGGCGAAGCCGCGCAATCACTCGGTTCCAGCGAACTTCTCGCTCTTCGAGATGAAAAAGACTCGTATCTTGCCGCAAAGGTACCCATACGTCAGGACGTTCGAGGAACAAGGGCAGTTCAAAGCTGGCAGGAATGACGCCGACAAGGGTGTAACTCTTGCCGCCCAGAGTCAGCGGTCGGCCCACGGCACTCGTATTAGCGCCGAAACGGCGCCGCCAGAGTTGTTCGCTGATCAGAGCGACGCGGTTTCCGCCAGGCGTATCCTCGCCAGCAGTGAATGTCCGCCCGGCAAGCGGAGTGATTCCGAGCAGTGGGAAGAAGCTAGCCGAGATCTCGTGCTCTTCGAGACGCTCCGGCTCTTCGCTGCCAGTCAGGGTAACCGTCGCATTGGTGAAGATTGCCATATCGGAAAACACGTCATTCTGCGCGAGCCAGTCGTCGTAATCGGGACGCGACACATCCAATTGTTGCTGGCCGTGCTTCAAGTCGTTTTCCCAGGCAACCACCAGACGGCCAGGGTCACGAAAAGGGAGGGGACGGAGGAGGACGGCGTTGACCACGCTGAAGATCAGCGTATTTGCGCCGATGCCGAGGGCCAGAGTAAGCACCACGACCAAAGTAAAGGCTGGGGATTTGCGTGCAACGCGCAAAGCAAAGCGCCAATCTTGAAACAGCCGGTCGATCCAGCCGCCGATGCCTTGTTTACGTCCCGTTCCTTCGCAATCGTTGGATTCTACCCGCACTGGGAATACCTCCTTTCGGACGTTGCGGCGCGCCCAATACGTAAGACGGGCAGAGCACGGAAATCGACAACAATGCCGCAGAACGCTCCTTGCGCGCGGTGGTGCTAGGCCGCAAGAATTACTTGTTCGCTGGCTCGGACCATGGCGGCGAACGCGCCGCAGCAGTACCTCCGCCACGTTTTGAGCCGCATCGCCGACCATCCCGTCAACCACATCGCCGAACTCCTGCCTTGGAACCTCGCAGCGCAATCTACCCCGTTAACGTCATCCCTCCGCCTCACGGCCTCCACCGGACGCTTACGGTGATCGTGCCTTCCTTGGCCCTCGGAATCGGCGCCAATTCGGCCATCTTCAGCGTCGTGGACGCTGCTGCGTTCGCCCCGTTATCCGCACACGGAAGGCGAATCGATCGTCCGGCACTAGGGTGTTGGTACCCTCTGCCCCTTGGAGATGACCACACGGTAGAGGTGAGGCGGCATGCCGGTGAGTCTGCGGAATGTCCGTGTGAAATGGCTTTGATCGCAGAATCCGCAGTCCAGTGCAATCTGCGAAACCTCCATCCCCGGAAGTGACAGAAGCGATTGCGCCCGGGCAATGCGGACCCGTCGCATGTAGTCGCCGATCGTGCAACCAAAGTGTTGGTGGAATTGGCGGCTGATCTGGACGGGATGCCGACCGATACGGCGGGACAGATCTGTCAGCGAGCGACGGCGATTTGGTTCTTCACGTAGCATCTCGCGAACTTGTAATAGCCAGTGTGGAGTCCGTTCCCGGCGCCGTGCGCCGCCATGGCCGTCGAGCAACAGAAGCCGCAAGATCACTCCTTCCATCTCCACTAGGGAGTCATCATCGTTCTCGCATAATTTCCGATAGAGCCGTGCACCGAGAGTGGCGGATAATGCCCCCGTTATCTGTCCCGGTGAAGAAATCGTCTTACCATGCTGGGCCGCCAGGTCTAGCATCGATGGGCGCAACTCGACTCTGAGACACCGGGATTCGACGGGAAAGTAATTCTCGTGCGGCTCACCGGCCGGAATGAAGCGCACAGTGTGTGGGAGGCATGTGTCGCCTCCGCGGCTGTATCCAGACCAGTGCACGCCTGCAACGATGTAAAGGAGATTGGCGGTATTGTGGGAATGTCGTTCAATACAAAGTCCCCGGGCGTATGCTATTTCTTCCACCTTCACCGTAGGGGTTTCGATTTTGGCGATCGTGCGCCGCGATTCGCCAGGACGCAAAGTTGCAGGGTGAGCTTTCATTGCCATTCGGGATGGTGGCATGAGCGGGCCAAAGGGAATCCTATGTTGTTAGACGTACCTGGCACGCGCGCGTTTTAGTGAACATCCACTTTCCCCGTGCGCGCTGATTTTATACAAGCGCTAATTTTATACAAGATTGTTTCCACGGCGTCATTTTATCTTCCTGCTTAACCTTTGAGGTTCATCGGGTTCCGGCAATTCAGTGGTTTGTCCCCGGTCTCGGGGAAAGGAGAATCGGTTTGACCTGCTTCCGTTTTGCGAAGACTTGGTGGGTCAGCGGCCGACGAAAGCGAACGCGCATCGTACTCTCTGCATGCGTCGTTATGGTGATGACCGGATCCGTTTGGGCGCAACAGGGTGAACTGAAAACCGCTGCTGCCGTGCTTGATCGCTATAAGGAAGCTCTTGGTGGTGCAGAAGTCATAAAGAAAGTCCAATCGGAAACTGTCCGTGGGGAGATCGAAAGCAGCAGTATGAAGGGTAAAGCTAAATTCATCTACTATGCTAAGCCGTTCAAGTCGCTCATCAAAATCACTCGCCCTGACGGCACTCAAGTTCTGGCTGGTTACGATGGAAGCGTTTCTTGGTCCATTACCTCGCAAGGGGCAAGCATCGATAAGGATACCGCTCCAGAAGCAGTGCGCCGCGATGCCGACCTGCAATATGCACTTCACCAGCCTGACTATTTCAAGAAACTCGAACTGGCCGGAGTGGCCGATTTCGACGGCCGTCCCTGCTACTGGTTGCACGGCACAACTCAGTGGGGCAAGGACAACAATCAGTTCTACGACATGAAAACCGGACTGCTCGCCGGCTACCGCTTTGAAGCGGACGACGCCTCGAAGACTCTCACGATTGCTCTGTTTCAGGACTACAAAAACTTCGGCGGCCCGTTGATCGCTACCAGGAATATTACACGCACCGGAGATCGATCCCAGACGTTCACCTACGAATCCGTAAGCTACGAACCGCTTCCAGATTCGATGTTCGATTTGCCTGACGCTGTCCAGCGCCTAATGAAGTGATTTCAACGTGCCACACTTTCTTCGGTCTGCCCGCTAGAACGAAGCTGTCCGTGCGACGGACGCCGAGCGTGACGTGAGCGGGGCATTGGTATCACGCTAACCTAGCCAGCCTTCAGCCGTCTAACCAGCATATGCGTTGCGCCGTTCTGCTAGCGACAATTGTATGGACTGCCGCCGCAGCCCAGGAAGTTCCTGCCGACCATGTGACATTTCTGGAGACAAGCGCCATTGTTCGTGGACATGCAGAAGCGCGAAAACTAACGTCCGCGCCCAGCTTCTGGCTCGCATATCAGGTCGCGGTCAAGCCGAATGTCGCAATTGATACTCGTGAGGTCAACGTCCCGTGGGATCCGACCATTCGCGGCCCGGATGTCTCGGTAAACGTCAGTCCATCCACGCCAGCGTTAGGCATTTACATCCATTATGAAGAAAACAAAGCGACGGACATTGAGGTGTTCAATCTCCGCCGCAAGCATGATTTCGGTGTGGTGCCCGTGTTCTGGCTCGGACAGAGAACGGATGCGGAGAGCTTAGAGTTTCTTGAAATGTTACTGAAAACGCGACCTGACCTCGGTGTGGGCCTAGTTCGAGCGATAGGTATTCACCGCGACAATAGAAGCACAGACCTCCTTAAAGCTCATGCCACGCTTTCTACTCTCAGCAACCATGCGCATGAAGAGGCCCTCTGCTGGATTGGTCAATCGTTCGGGCAGTCTTCCTTTTTGTCCGACCTAGCAAAGGATACTAGCCTACCAGTCGATGAAAGGTCGGCAGCCGTGCTGGCTTTGCTTGAAAGTCCTGACCCGGCAGCTCGGGAGGTAATTGCCCTGTTGAGATCACAGGTCAAGGAGCGCCGTATTCAAGGCATTATAGACCGCTACCGTCGCGGCGTTACCAATTCACCTCCCGAGACCGCAGGACCGAAGATCTAAAGAGGTTCGGACCGTAATCTGGGCGAACACCACGAAGCGAATGCGCATTAACCCAGCAATTCCTACGTTCGCCGTTGTCGCTCTTCTTTCAACTCTAGGAGTCTCTCAAGGTCCATCTGCTTCACCGCCAAGTGAAATCACTGGCCGCATCAATGAGTACCTGAATCGTGCCACAGATTCTGGCCTGTTTAGCGGATCAGTGGCCGTCGCCCAGGATGGCAAGACTCTTTTCAGCCGTGGATATGGGATGGCCAATCTTGCGTATGATGTGCAGAACAGTCCGCAGACAAGATTCGACATTGGCTCTGTGAGCAAGACGTTCACTGCGGCTCTTGTGCTTTGGCTGCAGGACAACGGCAGGCTTCGGGTGGACGATCCGATCTGCAAATACCTCGACAACTGTCCAGACCCGTGGCGGCCAATTACCGTCCGGCACCTCCTGACGCACACCTCAGGAATTCTCAACTACACAGAACTCCCGGATTATTTCGAGAACAGGGCACTCGATTCGTTCCTGCCCAGCGCGATGAAGCGAATAAGAGAGATGCCGCTGCAGTTCTCCCCTGGCGACCGTTTCTCATACAGCAATACGGGGTACAAGCTGCTGCATGAGATCGTGCAAAGAGCGTCTGGCCAGCGGTACGAGGACTTCCTTCAGTCGAAAATTTTGAATCCTTTAGGAATGAGAAATACGGGGTTCATTGAGAGCCCGAACATCCGCCACGTGATCATAAAGAACCTCGCGACAGGCTATACCGATGGAGTAGGTCCACTGGAACTTGCTCCTTGGGTGCACCCCAATGGCGGTGGAGGAATGTATTCGACGGCTGAAGACATGTGCTTGTGGGGTCAGGCGCTGCTAGCTGGGAAACCTTTATCTGCTCAATCGTTGGCTGACATCTTCATGCCGGGCAAGGGCAACTACGGATTCGGCTGGTTTATCTTTAAGAATGGGAAGCATCCTTTTGCGATGCACAGCGGCAACATACCAGGGTTCGGCGCAACGCTGGTGCTGTATTTTAATCAGAACCTGACGATTTTTCTCGCCAGCAATCTCGATACGGCTCCAACCAACCGCATGCAAGAGGACATTGCCAAGATCATGCTCGGAGAGTCGTACGAACTGCTGCCGACATGGCGAGCGGCCGCTATCGACCCGAAGGCTTATGATAGCTATGTTGGACGATATCGCAAGACTGACCAGCCCAATTTCGTCATCACAATAAAGAAAGAAAACGGTCAGCTATGGAACCGCCTAGGGGATGAGCCTGGTGCTGCTGAAATGGTGCTTCGTCCACTGTCAGAGACTAAATTCTTCAATAAAATGTTTGTTCTCTATGAAGTAACCTTCGTCTCGGGCGAGCAAGGACGGGCCACCAAGCTGCTCGCCGATGGTCCATGGGGTCAGGGAGAATTCGTAAGAATCGACTAAGCGTCGCCCAGGCAATTGTTTCGCGAATTGGAATTATCGGCGGACGGCCGGCTATTCGGAAGTTATCGGGCGGGTGTGCCCCGATGGAATGCAGGTTGCCACCCCCTTCGGTTCTGAAGCACGCTTTCAGGCTGTCAAGCGCCCGACGAAGTGATTCCCTCGTGCCATGCTTTCTCCCTGTTTGCCTGTTAGAACGAAGCTCCCGTGCAGCAACGCCCCCATGAAGCGAGCGGAGCAACAGATCCCGGTACGGCAATTCGCTTCAGATGCAACGTGCACGCCTGACGGCTTGGTGTTTGCTCGCTCGAACTTCCTGTTGACTGCCAAAAGAAAAAAAACCGAAAAGGGGGAGAGCCTCCACGGATCAAGCTCGAAGGACCGCCGCTGATGCATGGGTGAAGGAAATGAGGTTGCTGCACAAAATTCGAATGCAGGTCCATGGAACGCTCTTGAAGTCTCGGTTGGACCGCGAGCTCGACGAAGAGCTGCGCACGTTCGCAACTGCTCGTCATTTATTCAGGTCGCAATGCCACGAGCGGTTCGACGAGCATCTCCAGCTGAGCCGGCGTGTAGTATAGTTCATGCGTCTAGCGGTCGGCGGCGCCGCTTGTGGCTCATGCCCTTCACACGGCCACGCAAGGCTTCCCGCGGAGCGGGTTGGTAACGAATACCTGGCCTTTCGCTTTGAGCGTCCCGAATCAAACTATGGTCGTCCCGAAGACTGGGAGGTCTGCGCTTTGGCTTGTTCGGAGGAAAGCAACTGCGGTCGTTCGAAAACGACCCTTCGCCCGCTCACATCCAAACCACTGAAGAAGTCAACGACGACGTCCTGCACTTGGCGAGCGGGTAAGGTCTCGTGAAAGCCGTATTCGACGATGATGTGAGTGCTATTTGGAAAGCCCCATCGAACCTCTTCCGCGTTGCTCGGCGGCGTTTCACTGTCCATTGAACCACTTAAGAACAAGGCTGCAACCGGACTCCAGATTGGGGTGCGAAACTCCTGACCCAGGTCCGGACTGCCGACCTCTGCGCACAGCTTTGGTTCGAGCACGAAGGCGGTTGGACTCCCGAGCAGCGTCCGCGAAGATTGCCGTTCAGCCAGTGTGCGCCGCTCCGCCGATGCGCCGTCCGAGCAGGTCATTGGGAACTGCATCAGAGAAATATCGCCGAAGCCTTCGTGAAGGCGCTTCATCATCGTTCCAAACAATCCATAGTCTCGTCGACTCGCGGTTGAGATGAGCGCTGGCAGGAGAGGCACGCTTCTCCCATCTTTCATCCGCATGTCAACGAACAGCTGTAGGGCGAACTTGCCCGCTCGCAGCGTCTCTGCTTTCCCTGTCGTTGGCTCCGTGAACGGAATTTCCGCTGGCTGCTGCTCGATCCGCGCGAGCGCCTTTTGCAGCGCGCCTATGAGGTCCGGGACTTCTCCATTCACGGAGGGGTCGTCGGCCACGAGCCGCGCAAGCCTCTTCAGTCCGAACTCAGCCACAATCGGAAGCTTCAGATCCTGATCCGGCCCTTGCACCGACGCGAGAATCACGCGGTTGAGATGCTCGCCGTGCCGTCGAATCGCCGCAAGCGCAAGGGATGTACCGTAGCTGTGTCCTAGCAGGCTCAAGCGTTCTACCCTCAGGGCACTGCGCAGATCCTCAAGGTCGTCAGCGCTGGCGTTCGTGTTGTACGCCGCGACATCCACTCCCTGTGTGCTCCAGTGCTCCGTGCACGAGCGCACCAAGCCCGTCAGAGCTTGGGCGGCCTTTTCACGTGTTTCCCACATATCCGCCGGTAGTGGCGTGTTCGTCTTCGGACATTGCAAGTTCGGCGTGGAGAGCCCCGTCCCTCTTTGGTCGAGCAGAATTACGTCAGCAATGCCTTGCAGTCGCTCGAACAGCTGGAAATAGATCGGCACACGCGCCATCCCGATCCCCGGCACGCCCGGTCCGCCTGCCAGGAACACAATTGGTGGCTGTGGATTCGCCGCCGTGCTTTTCAGCCTTACGAACGCTAGTTGGATCAATCTGCCGGCAGTCTTGCTGCGATTCTCAGGGACCCAGAGCTTGCCAAACTCTGCCGGATGCTCCTGCTGATCGTAGGTCTTCAGCGAATACGGTTCGAAGGAAACGCTGCCTGCTTGAGGTTGCTGACCGTAGAGCGAAGACGCAAAAAGTGGAAGCAGGCAAAGAGAAATCAGGTTGGGTCGCCTCATCGCGGCACTCCTTTTCCGATTAGAAGGAGGGTTGAACTGCTGTGTTTTAGTACGGTTACCGATGCAAAAAAGTTCAACCGGAAACTCGTTCAACTGAAGTGCGTTCAACTGCCTGCAAGAGGCGCTCTTGATTGAATCGTTCTACTCATGGCGTAGCGCCACGAGCGGCTCGACACGCATCGCTCTCTGAGCTGGGATGTAACATGCAAGTGCAGCGATGCCAGCTAATAACAGCGCAACGCCAGCAAAAGTCTCCGGATCGTTCGGCTTCACGCCGTAAAGGAAGCGGCCTAAGAAGCGAGCGGTTGCGAGCCCGGCGAACAGCCCAATTGTCAGGCCGACGAACGTCAAGCTCATCCCTTCACGTACGATCAACCTCAGCACGTCCCCGGATTGCGCGCCAAGCGCCATGCGAATTCCAATCTCGCGCGTTCTTTGGCTGACTGCATAGGAGATCAAGCCATACGTCCCCAGCCCCGCGAGGAGCAGGGCGACAGTGGAGAAGCTTCCGAGCAGGGATGCCAGCGAGCGCGTTCGACTGAAAGAATCCGCAACGACATCCTCAATCGTTTTCATATCAAACAGAGGCTGGTCCTTGTCTACCGCCCAAACCTCGTTTCGCACATCATTCGCCGAGCGGACAGGCTCCGATCTCGTGCGCACAACTAAATTCATGATCGAAGATGGATTCTGCAGGTATGGCAAATACATCTGCGGCAAATTAGCCTCGGCCAAGCCATCGTTACGAACGTCTGCTACTACTCCCACAATCGTCAGAGGCACGTTCTTCGATTCGGGAATCCAGAAATACTTCTCGTGGCTGAACTGCGGACGAATCTGCCGGCCAATTGGATTGGAACCCGGCCAGAAGCGTCGCGCCATAGAGGCACTGATGATGACGACGCCGTGCGCTTCGTCATCATCATGGTCCGTGAACGTTCGGCCAGACAGCAGCTGAATACTCATGGTTCGGAAGTATTCCGGACTGATTATTGAGCACCGCGCGTTGGGCGCTTCTTCTGCAAGTGATCGTGCGCGACTTTCACCCTGGATGGTGAAGTTGACCGTCGTATATTGAAGGGCCAGTGGAGGGAAATTGATTGCACTGGCTGACTCAACGCCGGGCAGTTTTTCGACCCTCTGAAGAACCTCGCGATAAAAACTGATGACCCTCTGAGCGTCAGAATACTTAGCGCGGGGCAGCCAAATCTGCGCGGTGAGCACATTATCGGGGTCGATACCCCGTGGCATCCCCTGCAGGGATAAAGAACTTCGAACTAACAAAACGGCACAGCATGACAATACGACGGCCAAAGCCACCTCACAAACCATGAGGCCACCAGCCATTCGGCGAGAGTGCAAGCTCTTCGTCGAACGTCGCCCGCCGGCTTGCC
>Ga0126381_100005780_pt1 | contig 13662 bp, 13 predicted proteins | sample PanSoiMetPlot_28_FD_96465 | JGI IMG/M metagenome (GOLD analysis project Ga0126381, IMG submission 96465) | Tropical forest soil microbial communities from Panama - MetaG Plot_28 | ecosystem: Environmental > Terrestrial > Soil > Tropical forest > Bulk soil | place: Panama | collected 2016-02-17
ATGACCGCGCGGCGCATCGCGGCGGGCATGTTGTGCAGCCCGTTGGAGGCTGTCATCCGCCCGGCGGCGCCATCGGAGCCGGTCCATGCTCCGCGCAGCCGCCCGTCGGGGCCGAGATGCTCATCCAGCCACGCGTAGCCGTAGGTGGTGGCGATCCGTTCTGCCTTACGCCATTCGAGCAGCGCGGCCACGATCGGGTGCGAATCGCGGAACTCTTCGAGCCGCCACGCCCGGGTATCGGGCACCTCAACGCCGGCCGCCGCGAGCAGAGACCGCACCTGGACGGGGCTGCGCAGGTCGGCAGTCACCCCGGCGGGCGCCTGCCGCAGCACCTCACCGTCCCGCGCCGCGCGCATCGCCGCCGCCTCGGCCGCACCGGCCGGCCGCGGCCCTATGACTCCGGTGAGCACCTGCTCCGCCGTGGTGCGGTCCATCGGCAGGCCGTCGGCTGAAAGCTCCGCGCACAGCAATTCCGCAGTTGATTCCGAACGAGCGGTGGCGACTGCCATCCCGCCACCGTCATCTAGGGCGGCGCCCTGGAGTTCGGCTGCCTCCCTGCCGAGCCGGGCCCATCGCCGCAACCGTGCCGGGCTGATCGCCCATCCACCCCGCGTCCACTCCGGGCTGAGGTAGCCGTCAGGCCCCACGGGATTGTCCGGCGTGCCGCCAGCCGTACCGGAGGCAGCATCATGCTCGTGTGCCGCGTCGAATAGGTCGGCCTCGCCGGGTGACCGGGACCCGGCCGCCGGGACCTGACCGGGAGGCAGCCCCCGCAGGTGTGCCCACGCAAACCCGGGATCGGCTCGCCAGCCGCCGAAGAGCAGCCGGTGCACCGCCGCGACGTCCCAGCACGTGGCCAGCCGTACGCCCATCGGCACCAGCTGCTGCGCGGTCTCCGGTGTCCATGTCACCCACCTGGGCCGCAGCGCTTCGTCCGCTGCGGTCACGGCGGCGGCCGGGCCCGCCCATGCCGCGTCGGCGAACGCGACAGCGACCGTCCCGTCGGGCGCGGCGGCAAGCCCCGCCAGGTCGCCGCGCCGCACACCGGCCTGCCGGAGCGCGGTCACAAGGTCCATGCCACCAGCCCGCTGGTGGCGCTGCCCGCGGCGTTCACCTGCAGCGAGACGGGTTCGGCGTCGGGCGCAGCGAGCGCGAGGACCCGCGCGCGCGGGTAACCGGGCTCCTCGACCGCCACGACCAGGTGCTCGTCAACCACCGCCAGGCCGCAAGCCCAGACGTCGGACAGCCAGCCGAACGGGAGCGCCGCGCGCAGCCGCCGGCTCCGCCCGGCGCCGCTCAGTTCCAGGCTGCCCCAGCCAGGCCCCTCGTGCGGAGTCACAGTCACCGTGTCCGGGTCGACGCCGAGCCACTCCTGCGCGGCCGGGGCGAACCGTCCGGTGAGCACCCCGGACAGTTCGGGCCGCCGGCTGTCTCTGTCCTCGGCTCGGTCCGGTCCTGCCCAGGCCGCGGTCACCGTCCCGGCCAGCCGGAACTGAAACTCTGGCCCGAGCGCGAGGAGTTCGAGCAGCTCGATCTGCTGCAGCTGGCGCTGCAGCAGATCCGCCCTTGCCGGGATGGGGAGCGAGCCAGCCGGGCGCGCCCGGGCGGAGCTGCCCGGCCGTGCGAAGGACGACGCCGCCTGCGTCCCTGCGGAACGAAAGTGGCCGCCCCCAGTGGTGCGGATGAACGCCGTCCTGACCTGTGAGCCCTGGATCGCCTGCGCCCGGCCCGCGGGCAGCTGAGCACGTAGTTCCGCTACCTCCGCCCAGTCGACGCTCACCCGGTCAGCGGCGCACCGGGGCCCGGCGGTCAGCACGGCCAGGTCGTCTGCGTGGCTGGCCCAGGTCTCGATAAGCGTGACGCACGCGGGCTTGTCGCCGCCGAGCGCGCCGAGCACCAGCTCTGCCTCGGCATCCGGATGTGCCGGCAGCGTCAGCTGCCCGGCCTCCCAGCGCACGGCGTGCGTTCCGGTGCCGCACGGCACCGTCGCCTCCGCGGCAGGCAGCGAGTCAAACCAGCTCACGGGTCCAGGGTCCTCCCATCGCGATGCCAGGCGCTACCAGCGAACCGGGAGGGTTGCCGTTATTTGCTGTGCCGACCCGGTGAGCTGGACCTTCAGCGTCGCGGTCGCGTGGCCGAGCGGCGGCAGCACGGCGAGCCTGAGCAGTCCCTCGGGGCCGCCAACCGGGCTGACGTCCTCAACCGTGGTGAGATGCCAGCCGCCCGCGTCGTCTCTGAGCCATAGGGAGAACCCGACGTCCACCGGCGGCCCGGATGGTCGCCGCAGCGCCATCCCCGTCAGCCCCTGGACGAGCACGTGCAGGAAGGTGCCCGCGCCACCGCTGTGCACCCCGGCTATCGCGAACCGGGCGCCGTCGAGTTCGGGCAGCGCCGCGCCGATCGCCGCGGTTCCGGTCACCGGCGGCAGTCGTCTGCGCCGCCCGTAGTACGCCATCACGTCCGTCCAGCGCGCCGGAACCTCGTGCGAGGGGCCTTCCATGGGAAGGCCGAGCAACTGCCCGAGGGCGGCCAGCCGTGCCGGGGCCGGGCTGAGCGGGGACAGCACGCCCGCGCCCTCGAGCGTGGCCACCGCGCCGGTCAGGCTGGCACGGCTGTGCCCGGACGGGACGCCGAAGGCGAGCTCGGCGAGCATCGCCTCGGCCTGCCTGGTGAGCAGGCGTTCGCCGGGGCTCTCCGCCGCGTCGAGCACGATGCCTGGCGCGACGCCGCTACGGGGAGCGGCGGTGAGGTCCGCGCGGAGCAACTGCCCGTTCGGGCTTGAGATCGCCAGCCACCGGGCGGCGGCAGGCGGCACGGGGTGGAACATGACCGTCCCCGTCCAGGCGCTGCCTGCCCATCTGGAGCCAGCGAACCCGAGCCCGTAGCCGGTGCCCAGGTCGTCCGTGCCGGTAAGCGAGGTCAGCAGCGGGATATCGGACTCTTGCGGGCCGAGAGCCGCCGGGAAGTACAACGTCGCTGGTGCGAGCACCCGGTTGGTCGTGAAGATCAGCGCCATCAGGCGAGATCCCGCGGTTGCGGGGCTGGCGGGCAGCACCCGCCACGGCGGCGACTGTCCCGGGCGGAATCCGCCAAAGCGCCGCAGTCCGGTCGTGGTCCCGGTTGCTCGGATCCCCGGCTGGCGCGGGTACGGCCGGTGCCTGATGCGCAACGCCAGCTGAAGGTCGGCGACGATCTGCCCGGCTATCTGGTCGGCCAGCGCACCAGCTGCCACCAGGGTGTCGGCGGCGCGGTACACCTCGTCGGCGTGACCGTCCGGCGGGCGCAGCACGGCCTCGGCGAGCAGCCTGAGGTACGTCTCGGCGCGTTCGCCGTATCCGCCTGTGGCAGGCAGGGGCTCACTATGCACGCTCTCACTGTGCACGCTCTAAACGTAAGGGCGGCACCCGGCCCGGTGGACGGGGGAAAAACCGGGCCGGGCGCCGCGGCGCCCGGACAGCCGGGGAAACCGGCCGGGCGCGGGCCGGGCGGCTGGAGCGGGAACTCACCGCCTGGCGGCCTGTGGCGGGGTATTCGAACCCCGGCGTATGTAATCGTGCTCCAGGTTCCTGCAGGCTCTATGAAGAGTTACTGAACGCAACCTGAGGGTTATCAGGTCATCCGCCGAATCAGCTATTCACCAGACTATCGCTCACGGTTGCCTGTGTGGGGACGCGGGCCGCGGACCAGACACGGACAATGTCCCGCATCGAGAGCAGGCCGATGACGTCCTGCCCTTCTACCACCACGAGGTGCCGGAACCCGCCGCGCACCATCGCTGCCGCCGCGTCTTCGAGGGTCCAGTCGCCAGCCGCGAACACGAGGTCCTCCGTGCAGTGCTGGGCGCATAGTTCGGTGTCCGGGCTCTCCCCGGCCGCCACCGAATTGAGGACGTCGCGCTCGGTGAGGATGCCAACGCCCGAGTGCTCGGGGTTCACCACCACCGCGGCGCCGACCCGTCTGGCCGCCATCATGCGCGCGGCCTCCCGCAGCGTGTGGGCGGGGCCAATCATCAGGACCCGCCTGGACATTCCTTCTGCCACCTTCACGTCGCACCACCCCCAAGGGCGTGTTCCTCGTTCCCGCGCCGCGAGCACGGCGAGCCGCCTGCCCGATCGCGAGGGACGTCCGCCCGGTGGCAGCAGGGCGCGGCTCCCGCGCCACGACCGTACGTTTTCCCAGCTAGTGCCGCGCGCGCTGAGCTTGTGAACTTGTGATATACCCAGTCTCTGACCCTGAAACGCGCCCGTAACACATATTTGGCCCGTATTGTCGGGGCGTCAATCCGCGAGCAGATCGAGGACCTCGTCGTGCAGGTGGCCATTGGTGCAAACGACGCTGCCGCCGTCGGGGGTCGCCACTCCCGATAGGTCGGTGAAGCGCCCGCCCGCCTCCTGCACGATCACCTGGAGCGCTGCCAGGTCCCATAGCGAAACCTCTGGTTCGGCCGAGACATCTACCGCGCCCTCGGCGACTAGCACATGCGACCAGAAGTCGCCGAACGCGCGGGTCCGCCAGACCGCCTGGGTCAGTGACATGAATCCGCCGAGCCTGCCCTTCTCCGACCAGCCGCCAATGCCCGAGTAGGAGAACGACGCGTCGCTGAGCTTCGTCACCCCGGACACTTGGCACCTGCTGGCTTTGGTCAGGCTGCGGCCAGTCCATGCCCCTCCGCCTGAGGCTGCCCACCAGCGCCTGCCGAGGGCAGGCGCCGAGACCACGCCGACGACCACTTTGTCCCCGTCGAGCAGTCCGATGAGCGTCGCCCAGACCGGGACGCCGCGCACGTAATTCTTGGTGGCGTCGATCGGGTCGATGACCCAGCACCGCGGTCCGCTGCCGGTCCGCCCCGACTCCTCGCCGAGCACCGCGTCCCGCGGGCGCGCCCTGCGCAGGACGTTGCGCAGCGATTCCTCGGTTGCGCGGTCGGCGTCGGACACCGGGGTGAGGTCCGGCTTGGTGTCCACCCTCAGGTCCAGCGCACGGAACCGACGGGTCGTTATGTCATCGGCGGCGTCAGCCAGGACATGCGCGAAGCGCAGGTCGTCATCGTAGCCTCCCACCCGCGAAACGGTACCGTCTGGAACATCACACTGACCAGCACACAACAGGTTCCGCGCAACTCCTGTGACCTCTTTCGGACATAATCGTGGGAATGGACGCTGCCCGCCCTCCCTTGCTCGGCGACCTTCCACGTCAATTGCGCCCGTTCGTGAGGAATGGGCGGATAACGGCAATCCCCGCCCGGCGTGCCGCACGGCTGCTACTGCTCAACCAGGTGGCACAGGCGTTCGAGCCAGGCCGCCGCTACGAGGAGGTCGTCGTCAACGAGGTCCTCAAGGTTCTTTACGAGGACCACGTAACGCTGCGCCGGTACCTGGTCGACGAGGATCTGATGTCAAGAACCCCGGATGGCACCTACTGGCGCTCCGGCGGAACCGCCACCTTCCACGACTAGGCCGCACGCCCGTTAGTCGGCGGAGTCGCGGCTGCGGAGCAGGCGGCGCAGCGAGTCCAGGCGGGCCTTGGCGTGCTGGCTGAGCGCCCATTCGTCGAGGGCGCAGCCCTCGGAGAGGTGGTCGCACCCTGGCGGGCAGGCCGCGATTCCCTCCGCGAGGTCGCCAAAGGCCTCGACGACGCGATCGGCCGAGATATGGCCTAGCCCGAAGCTGCGCACGCCAGGTGTGTCAATCAGCCAGCCGGCCACTACCGGGTATGCGTGGGTGTCCGCCGCCGCGGCACCGCTCTGCCCGGCGCCGCGGCGGCCACCGGCGGCGGGCAGCGCGGGCAGCGGCAGAGCGATGGCCGAAGACGAGGTGTGCCTGCCTCGGCCGGTGACCGGATTAACCAGGCCGACCGCGCGGCCGGCGGCCGGTATCAGCTCGTTGACCAGCGTGGACTTGCCGACTCCCGACTGGCCGATCAGCACGCTCACCCGCCCGTCGAGCGCGCGTCGCAGCCGGGACAGGGTCTGCGCGGGCAGCGGCTGGCGGGTGGTGAGCATCGGCAGGCCAAGGGGCCGGTAGAACGCACGGACCTGACGGGGCGACGCGAGGTCCGACTTGGTCAGCACGAGGAGCGGGTCGAGGCCGGCGTCGTAGGCGGCGACTAGGCAGCGGTCCACGAACCGGAGCCGGGGCGCGGGGTCGGCGAGCGCGCAGACGATCACCATCTGCTCCGCGTTCGCCACGACGATCCGCTCGAGCGGGTCCGTGTCGTCAGGCGAACGCCGCAGCACGCTGGTACGCTCGGCAACCCGCACGATCCGCGCCAGCGTTCCGGCGGCGCCCGAGGTGTCGCCTGCCAGCGCCACCCGGTCGCCGACCACCACGGAGTTGCGGCCTAGTTCGCGGGCCTTCATCGCGGTGACCATTCGCGAGGGGGTATCACTCCCCCCGGAGCTAGCACTGATCAGGCAGCCGTACCGGCCACGGTCGACGTTGACAACGAACGCCTCGGTCGCGCTCTCGTGCGCGGGGCGGCGCCGGGTGCGCGGCCGGGAACCCCGGCCCGCGCGGACCCGGACGTCATCCTCGTCTAGGTCCGGCCTAGTTCTCAGGAGCTTGTCTCCGATGCAGGCACGTCAACCATCTCGCTCCACAAAGCCGTGAAGTCGGGGAAGGTCTTGCCGACCGTGGCCACGTTCGCCACCTCGATGCCGGGCACGGCCAGGCCGAGGACGGCCGCGGCCATCACCATGCGGTGGTCGTCGTAGCTCTCGAACGCGTGCCCGGCGGCACGGAGCGGGCGCGGGCGGATCTCCATGCCGTCCGGCCGCTCGGTTATGTCGCCGCCGAGCGCGTTAATTTCCTTGGCGATGGCGGCCAGCCGGTCGGTCTCCTGTGCCCTGGTATGCCCCACGCCGGTGAAGACGGAAGGGCCGGAGGCCAGCGCGGCGACCGAGGTCAGCGGCAGGCAGAGTTCGGGGATATCGCGCAGGTCCGCCTCGATGCCGCTGATCGTGCCTGTCCCGGTCACCGTCAGCCCGTCTGGACCAAGCGAGCACCGCGCGCCCATCCTGGTGAGCACGTCGAGGATCGCGTCCGCGGGCTGAAGGCTGTCGTGCGGCCAGTCAGGCACTGTGACAGAGCCGCCGGTAACCAGTGCCGCGGCGAGGAACGGGCCGGCGTTGGACAGGTCTGGCTCGACGGTGAAGTCGCCCAGGTTGAACCGCCCGGCGCGCACGGGCAGCACCCGCCAGCTGCTCGGGCGCGACCCGTCGCCGACCGCCACCTCAGCGCCGCAGGAGTTGAGCATGCGAACAGTCATGTCGATGTGCGGCAGCGACGGCACCGGCGGCCCCTCGTGGCATACCTGCGCGCCTAGCTCGAAGCGCGGCGCGGCGAGCAGCAGCCCCGACACGAGCTGGGAGGAACCGGAGGCGTCGAGCGTAACCGTGCCGCCGCGTACCGCGCCGCGGCCGCGGACGATGAACGGGAGCGCGCCGCGCCCGCCGTCGTCGACGTGGGCGCCGAGCGCGCGCAGCGCGCCGAGCAGGGCGCCGACCGGCCGCTCCCGGGCCCGGGGGTCGCCGTCGAACTCGGCCGCCGCCGTGGTCAGCGCTGCTACCGCGGGGAGGAACCGCATGACCGTGCCCGCGTTCCCGACGTCGACCGGCACGGTGCCGGAGACGGGTGACCCGGGAGAGACGGCAAGCTCCGTTCCGGATGATGATTCTGAGACCGACCAGCCCAGGGCTCGCAGCGCGGCTGCGGCGAGCCGCGTGTCGCGGGCCTGCAGCGGCCCGCGGATCACGCTCGGCGAGTCGCTGAGGGCGGCGAGCACCAGCGCACGGTTGGTAATCGACTTGGAGCCGGGGAGCCGCACCCGGGCGCGCACCGGTTTGTGGGCAACAGGCGAGCGCCAGCGTCCGGAGTCCATAAGGTCGAGGGTATCGGCTGACGTGGCGTGTTCCACGGGCCGCAGGGGGTTTGACGGGCGCGTTTTCTGGTTATGAAGTGCCAATCCGGCTTCTACCGTTGCATAAGGGCCGGCTGGTCTGTGCCGACAGGGAAGGGCGCGTATGTGCGGTCGCTTCGTTTCCGCTCGCAAACGGCTTGAACTCCTCGAGGAGTTCGCCGTCGAGCGTGACCGCGTGGCCGAGGACCGCAATCCCGACTACAACGTTGCCCCGACGAAGCGGATCTACACAGTGCTGGCCCGCAAGGACGACGAGGATGAGCAGCCGAAGCGGGAGCTGCGACTGGTTCGCTGGGGGCTGGTGCCGTCCTGGGCGAAGGACACCAGCGGCGGCGCCAGGATGATCAACGCACGCGCCGAGACTGTCGCGGTCAAGCCCGCGTTCCGCGCCGCGTTCGGCCGGCGCCGTTGCATCATCCCGGCCGACGGCTACTACGAGTGGCAGGCCGACGGAAAGGCCAAGAAGCCCTTTTACATATACCGAACAGATGGTGGGATCCTCGCCCTCGCCGGCATTTACGAGCTGTGGCGGGACGAGTCGGTGCCGGCCGACCACGAGCAGGCGTGGTACTGGTCAGCGTCGATCATCACCACCGACGCGAAGGACGACATCGGCAAGATTCACGACCGGACGCCGATGGTGATAGCGCCGGAAAGCTGGGCTGACTGGCTTGACCCGGCCAACAACGAGAAAGAACTGCTACTAGCGACATTGCAGCCCGCCACGGCCTCGGGGGCGGGCGGGCTGACGTCGCACTCAGTTTCCACCGCCGTCAACGCCGTACGGAACAACGGGCCTGAGCTCGTCGAGCCCTTCTTCGACGCTGCTCAGCAGGCCCGCGGGTCCGGTTCCGGCGAAGGCGAGCGGCCCCCCCTGTTCTGAGCCCGCGACGCCCGGCGGCGGGGTTTCTGCCCTGCCCTCGGGCGTCGCGGACGGGAGGCGAGGACCTCTGATGGAAATCAGCGTTGCCCGCAAGCGCCTAGAGGAAATGCGAGACGAACTCGACCGGACGGTCGCGGTGCTTCGGGGTGAACATCCGCTGTCCCGGGGCGCGTCCGCGGAGGCGGGTGACGCTGGCGCGAATCTGACCGAGGCGGACCGTAACCTTGCGTCGGTCCAGGCTGCGATGGCGCACCGCGCCGACGTGCTTGCGGCGCTCGCGCGCGTGGACCAGGGGAGCTACGGGCAGTGCGTCGACTGCGGGAACTCGGTGCCAGAACCGCGGCTCGAGGCGCGCCCGGCTACCGCGCGGTGCGTGCCCTGCCAGTCCAAGCGGGACGGGCGCCGCCGCTGATCAGGCGGGAACAGGGGTCAGGGGGAACGGGGGACGGATAGTCCCCCGTGCTAGCAGAGCTAGTACCGCCGCGCGCAGACGATGAGCTGCCCACCGACCGAATCGTCGCTGCGGGCGCTGAGCTCGGCCGTCACGAGCCTGCCGAAGCTTCCGGGGTCGCGAGCGAGCAGGTAGCTGACCGTCCGTGGCGAGAACACCGTGCGCGGCCGTATCCAGCTCACCTCAAGGCCGTTCCCTGTGAACAGTTCACGGAGCTGCTCGGCGCCGTAGCAGCGGGTAATGGTGCCGTCCGGCCACGGGACGAGCACCACGTCCGCGTTTGGCACGTCGACCAGGTGCGGCCAGTGGTGCTGCTCCGCGAGCACCGCCATGCCAAGGGTGAGCGAGTCCACACAGGCGAGCACGCTGCCGCCGGGTCGGAGCACCCGCGCGATCTCGCCGACGAGCGACTCAGCGGCCAGTTGCCTGGACAGGGTGCGGTCCTCGGCGATCACACCATCGACGCAGCCGTCCGCGAGGAACTCAAGCCCTCCGGCCTCGGCCGCGACCGCGCGGAGCCGCCCGGCGGACGCGCCAATGCGGGCCGGCGGCATCCCGGGTGCTTCCACCCGCAGCACGGTGTGTCCGGCGCAGGCAGCGGTCCGCGCGGCGTGCGCCGCCGGCCCGGAGATGTCCACGAGAAGCCGGTGTCCGGCAAGCTCCGCGAGCCAGCTGGTCAGCTGGGCGCGGGATACGGCGGTGTAAAAACGCGAGTAGCGCTCCGCGGCAGGACCGGTGTCCTGCACGGCACTGGCGCTTGCGTGCACGGGGTCACTCCTGGCCAAGGGTCCCCGCTCGCCGGGCACCCTGGCAGTACCCTTTCCCTTCTTCGCGAGTTCCATCCCTGGACGGCAGGGAAGGAACGGTGTTCGCGCGGCGGGGCCGGAATTGCCTGAGGTCCTGCGGTGTTGAACGCGGCATGGCTGTTGCCTCATTGCCGCGCAGGCCAGGCGGCATACTCTCGGTCCACCGCCCATGGTCACGCCGGCCGCATCACGTCCGGGCGGGGCAGGTATCCTCGTACGGTCTTCACGCGCCGCGGCGTGAGCCGCTGGCGGAAGAGAACCGTGAGGGGGTGAGTCCCGTCCCAGAGACGCTACAGGAGCGCGGCGAGCGTTTCGAAGCTGATGTCCTGCCGTACCTGGACCAGCTTTACTCCGCCGCTCTCCGGATGACGCGCAACCCAGCGGACGCCGAGGACCTGGTGCAAGAGACGTTCGCCAAGGCGTACGCGTCCTTCCACCAGTTTCAGCAGGGGACTAACCTCAAGGCCTGGCTGTTCAGGATCCTGACCAACACGTTCATTAACACCTACCGCAAGCGGCAGCGCGAGCCGCAGCGGTCCGGTTCGGACGAGGTAGAGGACTGGCAGCTCGCCCGCGCGGCTTCGCACACCTCCGGCGGTCTTAAGTCGGCGGAGGCTGAGGCGCTCGAAAGGCTCCCGGACTCCGATATCAAGACGGCGCTGCAGAGCCTGCCCGAAGAGTTCCGGATCGCGGTGTACCTCGCCGACGTCGAGGGCTTCGCATATAAGGAAATCGCCGACATCATGGGGACGCCGATAGGTACCGTGATGTCACGGCTCCACCGCGGCCGTCGCCAGCTGCGGGAGCTGCTCCAGGACTACGCCGAAGACCGTGGTCTGGTTCGGGCGGAGGCTGCTAGTGCTCAAGTGGGGAGCGCTCAGGCCGAGGCCGCTGGGGCCGAGGAGGGCAGGTCATGAGCTGCGGAAACCCGCACGAGGTCCCGTGTAGCGAGGTACTGGACCGGATTTACTGGTACCTGGACGGGGAGATGTCGCAGGACGACTGCGACCATATCCGCCAGCACCTGGACGAGTGCGCGCCATGCCTGCGGGAGTTCGGCCTCGAGGAGGCCGTGAAACGTTTGGTCGCAAAGCACTGCGGCTGCGATCCGGTGCCCCTCGAACTGCGCAGCAAAGTGCTGGTGCGGATCAGGCAGCTTCAAGCGGAGATCGAAGTTACTGAGTAGTTATTCAGCCGTCGCCGCTCGCCCTGCGCGGCGGCCGGGTATCCCAGTTGATTAGCGACTGCTTAACCGTTCCTAGTGAATTACCGCAGCGTAACCGACGGCAGCCGATTGTTGCATAGCGTAATCGACTGTTCGCGTTCCGTTCGCGATCGGCTTTGGGTCTGCGAGAATTAGCTCCGCCACGTTATCCTGTCTCTGACGGCACGCTGTGAGGTGCCGTCAGCATTTGCGTGAGGGAGGACTATCCCAATGCAGGCACCCGGCAAGCCGGACACGATCAAGTGCCCGTCAAAGACACGATGCCTGGCCGTTGTGGTTGCCTTCGGAGTCTCCTGGGGGTAACGACGGCCAAGGGTGCGGTTCGGATCAACTGCCAGGCTACAAGGGGGGAGCGTGGGCAAGCTCTCGCGAATCGCGTGGCTTTATGTCGGCGCGGTGATCATCGCTGCCGTGGTCGTGGTCGCCCGGGGCCCGTTCACAGGGATCCGCTGGGACCAGGTCGCGGTGCTCGGGCTGCTGCTGATCGCCTGCGAGTCCACCGCGACGCTGCTCAATTCGCGCAGTCTTGCCTGGTCGGCGAATAGCACCGCAAGCCTGGCTTCGGTGATCCTGGTCGGGCCGGTCGGGGCCGCGCTCGTCGGTTGCTGCACGCTGTTCGGCATCCGCCGTACCCCTTCGCTAGCGCATCGTCTTTTCAATACCGGCATGTTCGCCCTGAGCGCATATCTGGCCGGGCGGGCGTTCCTGCTGACCGGCGGCCATGTGGGCACCCCCGGGCCAAGCTCGTTCCCTGGCATCATCGGGCCGTTCGCCTGCGCGGTGCTCGTACACGTTTTCGTTAATTTCTCCCTGCTGCGCGGCGTGCTCTGGGCCACCAGGGAACCCGGCATCGTCCTCGGCAGGGTGGGGCTCGACTTCAAGCTGGTGACTACCGACATCGGCTACGCGGCGTTTGGCGTGCTGATCGCCGCGCTGTGGCGCGTGCTCGGGCCGTTCACGCCGGTCCTGGTGTTCATCCCGCTGCTCGTGGCCCGCTGGGCGGTGGCACAGTTCGCCGCGCAGCAGCGGGCCTACGAGGCTACTGTCAGCGCACTATGCCAGGCCGTAGAGACCAAGGACTTCTATACCCGCGGGCATAGCGAGCGCGTATCGCGCGGATCGGTGATGATCGCGCGCGAGATCGGGATGCGTGCCGAACGGGTCGAGGCGATCCGCTACGCGGGCATGCTGCACGATGTCGGCAAGCTCGGCGTCCCGACATCGGTCTTGCAGAAAAACGGCGCGCTGACCGACGATGAGTACGCCGCCATCCAGTTGCACCCGATGCGCGGGCTGGACATCGTCCGGGAGATCGGCTTCCTCGACGAGGCGCTCGCCGGGATCATGCATCACCACGAGCGCATCGACGGCCGCGGGTACCCGATGGGCCTGGCCGGCGACGAGATCCCCGAATTCGCAAGGGTGCTATCGGTGGCGGACGCGTTCGACGCGATGACGTCGAACCGGTCGTACCGCGGTGCGCGGCCGGTGCCCGAGGCGGTGTCCGAGCTGCGCAAGTGGGCCGGCACACAGTTCGATCCCGCCTTCGTGGACGCCTTCGTCGCCGCCATCGCGCGGGACGGCTGGAAGGCGCCGACCGGCGCGGACCAGGCGGCCGGCGACGTCCTGTCCGGCGATGTCCTGTCCGGTGACCTGCTGGCCGGTTACAGCGTGTCTGGCAACGGCACGTCTGGAAAGGGCACGTCTGGCAATGGCGTGTCAGGTAACGGCCCGTCTCGCAATGGCGTATCTGTCAACGGCGTGGCTGGCACGATCAGTGAGTCGGCTCGCGAGCTAGACGATCCCACCGGGCCGCTGCGCGCCATTGAGAGCATCTGACCCCGTGGCCGCTCGACGGCACGAGCCTCGAGGTTTCCCGCGGCAGGTCCTGGATTCGGGCCAGTCGCTCCTTATCATCTTCGCGGGCGTGCTGCTCATCGCCGGGGTCGCGCAGACCGCCGTGCTTGGCGTCAACGATGTGCGGGCGGCGCTGGCATTTGGCGGGCTGATCGCGTTCGGCGAACTGCTCCGGCTGAACCTGCCTGGTGACCGCGAGGCCGCGCCGATCGCCACCGCCGGCGCCCTGGCGTACGCGCTGCTCACCCGGGTCGGGGACACGCCCGCCAAGCTGGGCCCCCAGCAGGTCATCGCGGTGGCCGCCATCGGGATGCTCGTCGGCGCGCTGCCGCACCTGGCGGTCGGACGGCCCGCGAGGCTCTCCGCGATGGCGGCCCGGCTGGTCGCGGTGGCCTGCGTCGCCGCCGTGTTCCGCGGGCTTGAGAACCATTCGATGATCGGCCACGACTGGTGGTCAGAGCTGCCGGTGATGTTGTCGCTGGTGATCCTCGCCTGGCTGGTGGAGGCCCTCATATCGGCGCTC
>Ga0126381_100005781_pt1 | contig 13661 bp, 10 predicted proteins | sample PanSoiMetPlot_28_FD_96465 | JGI IMG/M metagenome (GOLD analysis project Ga0126381, IMG submission 96465) | Tropical forest soil microbial communities from Panama - MetaG Plot_28 | ecosystem: Environmental > Terrestrial > Soil > Tropical forest > Bulk soil | place: Panama | collected 2016-02-17
GCAGCATATCGGCGTCGACGCCCTTGCGATCTTTCAGCCACACGCCGGCCAGACGAGCGCCCTCCTCCCGAAGGGCGGCGTCGGTTCCATCCCGCGCCACAAACGGCACCAGAGACGCACGCAGCAGGCGTGTGTCGTCGTTCTCGCCGGGCTTGGCGGACCAACCCAGTCCTGTGGCCTGCGATGCAAAGAGTTTCTGGACGAAGCGGCCGTAATTGGGCAGCAAATCCGGCGGCAGCAGATTACGCGAACTGGCCACCACCTGCCGCGCGAAGCCTGAAACCTGGCGCTCGGGCGCATTGGCAAACGCCTGGGCGACTGCCAGAGCGGCACTCATTTTGGCGTGACCGGAGTCGGCAACCGCAGCGAGATCGAAAAGGATCTCCATGCGATCGGCGGAGCTCAGCTCTCCCGCATGGGCGGTCAACTTCGCGGGAAGATCCCCCTGGTAGTTGGCTACGTAATAACCGGAGGCCCGATCGTTGGCAGTGAGATATGCCGGGCAGGAATTGGCCCTCGAGAGCTTGAATTCGGCCGAGGCCGAATCGAGGAGGAAGCACTCGCTCTGCGGGCCGGCAGCCGTCTGGTATCGCACGCACACCGGCGTCTGCCAAGCCTGATTCCCCGACCCGGCAGACCCGATGGGGAGGTGGCGTGTCTGGCTCAGGCGGACACGCGGAGCGCCATCGCACTTAAGTTCGACCGAGACTTCAGGAAAGCCGGGCTGTTCCAGAAAAGTCGAGAACGCGCGCGTCAATTGCGGCTTTCCGGCGGCGGCGATTGAATCCAGAAAGTCATTGACGCGCGCGTTCTTGTAGGCATAGCGCGTCAGGTACGAGCTCACGCCTTTTTGAAACTCTTGCTCGCCCATCCACGCCTCGAACATGCGGATGACGGAGGCGCCCTTGATGTAGGTGATGCCGTCAAAGGCATTCGAAATGTCGTCTTTGGATTCGATGGGCTGGCGGATCTTGCGCGCGGTGACGAGGCCGTCCTCCTGCATGACGTTGAACCGGCCTTGGAGATCGCTCAGACGCGTGTTCCACTCCGGTTTCCACGTGGCGAGGATTTTGGACGACGTCCACGTGGCGAAGGCTTCGTTCAGCCAGATGTCGTCCCACCAGGCAGTAGTCACCAGGTCGCCGAACCACTGGTGCGCCAGTTCGTGCGCGGCCACGCCGGCGTAGCCGCGCTGCCGGCTGATGGTATCTATGGCGGGATCCGAGAGGATTATGGTCTGGTCATACGTGACCATGCCGGCGTTTTCCATGGCGAAGCCGGCATTCACGGCGATGGCGACGTTGTCGATCTTCTCATAGGGGAACGGCACACCGAAGTAGTTCTCCAACTGCTGCACGATAGCCGCCGTCACCTCGGCGGCATACTTCGCCTGGGCACTCTTGCCTTTGGGGACGATGATACGGACCGGCACGTGGTTGCGGCCGGCGCTTCCGGCATCGACGATTTCAAACGGGCCGACGGCGGCGGCAACCAGGTAGCTGGGCAGCGGCTTGGTCGGCGCGAAGACCACGCGCTTCATGCCGTCAGGCTCGTCAGTCTCGGAGATCTCGGGAGAGTTGCTGAACGCCTTGTCGGTTTTGCGGACGTGGAGTGTGAGTTGCCACGGAGTTTTGAAATCAGGCTCATCGAAGCACGGGAAGGCGGCGCGGGCGCTGATGGACTCGAACTGCGTATAGAGATAGGTTTCGCCGCCGTCCTTTCCCTGGAACACGCCTTCGCTGTTTTTGGCGTTGACCTTGCCCTGATACTCGAGGTGCAATCGAGCGGATCCGGCGGCAATCTCGCCGGGCAGGCGCAGAGCGACAAAGTCGTCGTCGCCCGGCTCGAGGGTGGCGGCTTGTTCGTTTCCATCGCGCGTGAGGGCGGCTTTGGAGATGGAAAGCTCCGTCGCATTCAGCCAGATGAGGGAAGTAGGTCTGGCGACTGTAACATCGATATCGATGCGCCCATCGAACGTTGCGGCGCCGGGTACGAGTGTCAGCTCGGCGGCATACTTGACCGGCCGGACATCGCCGGGCAAGCGCAGCTTGGGCGGAGGAGCGGCGGAAAGGGCGGAACAGATGAAAACGAGGGGGAGAATTCGGCGCATGACTTGATGATAAGTCATCCATGCGGGGCAGACCGGCGGTCTCGGCGGCGGATGGCAACCGCTGCGGTTCCCGACCTGCCCCACACCCCGGGCTATACCGCGGCGGGCTGTGCGGCCGGCCTTAGCCGCAGCGTCTCCAGGAGGCCCTTGCCTTTGCGCAATACAAGCTCGGCGATGTTGAGAACGAGCGCTAGCGCCAGCAGGAAGGGCCAGAGCTGCATCACGGAGCGGATGCTGCGGCCGCCGGCCTCGAAGACGTCGCGGGGCGCGGGATAGAAACGGCCGCCGGTGGAGGCGGCGATCTGGCGCAGCAGGGGCTCGTTATTGCCGTAGTCCATGAGCTCGTCTTCCTGCCGATAGAAACCCACTTCCGGAAACGCGCGCGATTCAGCCACCGGACGAACGCGGAACAGGCCCTGCTGCTGCCCGATATCGAGACGTCCGCGATAATGGCCCGCCGCGGACTTGCTCACTTTGAGCGGCGCCTGGAAGCCCTCCGGCCCCATCACATAGATATCGGGGATAGACGGAGGGTCAGGCACATTCTTGGAGAGCGTGTAGTCGACGACCAGCTCGCCCGAAGCGCGGTCGTAATCAGCGAGGGCCTCGCTGGAGGCAGCGTGGGGCAGCAGGTCGCGAAAGAGATTCGCCCAGAGGCGATCAAAACCGGGCCAGGAGACCCAATTGACGGCCCAGCGGTTTTTGGCATCGGAAGTGAAGACGGCCGCGCGGCCAAGTCCGTATTGCCAGCGCACCAGCAGCGGATCGCCGCGGTCGGCTTCGAGGATCGTGTCGGAAGTGGGGCGCGCCTGGAAACGTACATAGCCGCGGAGCGCGGGCGCGGTTTCGATGCCGACGCCGTCGAGAATCTCGGCCGGCTTGACGACCTTGGGCACGAGCGATTTCTCGACGGCAGTGTTGCCGGTGTGTTCCTCCACATCCCGCAACAGAATCTGCTCGAGGCCGGAGGGGTCGTTGAGGAAATAAGACTTGCCCTCCGCCGCAGAGGCTACCTTTTCGAGAAACGCGCGGTTCACGTCCTGGCCCAGGCCGACGGTCGAGATGGTGACGTGGTTCGTCAGCGCCTCCTTGGTGAGTTGCATGCTGTCGCCTTCCTCGGAAATGCCGTCGGTGAGCAGCACGATGTGCTTGTAAACGGCAGACTGGGGCAGGATTTTCTGATAGGCCTCGGTGAGGGCGGGAGCGATCTGGGTGCCGCCATCCGGCGTGATGCCGGAGATCAGCCTTTCGATGGCGGCGCGGTCGTCCGCCTTGCGAATGGGCACGGCCCACTGGAATGAGTTATCGAAAATCAGAACGCCGACCGAATCGATGGGGCGGAGGTTCTCCACCACGCCTATCGCGGCAAGCCGGGCGAGTTCGATCTTGCGGCCCTCCATGGACGACGACTTATCGATGATCAGCACCACGGCCGTGCCTTCCGGCGCGCGCGGCGGCACCAGCTTGGCGGGAAGCGTCCGTTCCAGAGCGTCTTCCTCGCCCTTCTTGTCGACGTAGACGTTGCGCTCGCCGCTGATCCACACGAGGCCGCCGCCGTTCTTGACAAAAGCCTCGATGGCATTCTTACGCTCCGCCGGAACCGATTCCATATCCCAGTTATTGAGAATGACGAGCTGATATTCGTCGAGCTTGTCGGGAACTCCGTTGGGCGAGCGGTCGACCGAGAACTGGTTGGCTTCCAGCACGCGAACCAGGTGCGCTTCGGCCGTGGCGGGGTCGTGCGAAACCAGCAGCACACGCGGGCTGCGCAGCGTGATCGCATCTTCGAAGCGGGCGTCGCCCAGGCCGGGAGCGGAGATCTTCCCCGCCAGCGCGATGGCCCCGGAGGCGTTGACGCTCGCCTGCAGCCGCAGATGATTCACTCCCGGGGCCAGGTTCACCTGGCTACCGCCAATACGCTTGTTTTCGGCCGTCATTTCCACGGTGGCTGTGGCGGCGCGCGGGGCTTCCAGAGTGACTTCCACAGGAAAGCGCTCGCCGCTGAATACCTGCCCGGGGATGGCGATGGAATCGAGCAGCAGGCCGGGTTTGGGATGTCCGTTGAGAGGGACCGTGTCGACGGGAATTCTCAACTGTTGGGCCTGCCAGATGGCGCGCGCGACGCTGCCCATGGTTTCATTGCCGTCGGAGACGAGAAGCAGGCGCGGCACCATGCCGGCGGGAAGCGCAGCGGCGCCATCGCGAATGGCAGCCTCCAGGTCTGTGGCGTGGCCGGCCGTTCCCGCAGTGTGGCGCAACTGCCAGTTGCTCTTGGGGCGCTCCTCCGGCAGGGCATTGCGTGTGGCGCGGGCGAAGGGAATCACCCGGAGCCAATGCCGGCCACGGGCGCGCTGCGCCTTATCGGCATACGAGGATTCGAAGCTCAGGTCTTGGGGCGTCACGCTGGCGGAAGTGTCGGCCAGCAGAGCCACGGCCACTTTGCTCTGATAGACGACGATGCGCGGCACCGCGAGCGCGGCCAAAACCGCAGCGAGAGCGCCGGCCTTCAGCAGCAGCGCCGGGCGGCGGGTGGCGGATTTCCACGACCAGGCTGCCCATGCCGCGGGCAGCAAAACCAGCAACAGGAACCAAGGATGCTCGAAGCTCATCGCCTGGCCTCCGCCGACGCCCGGCGCCGGTCGAACCGGAACGGGAGGACGGAAACGCGACCGGTCTGCCGGCGCGGCCGAGGGTTGCGGCGCGCGGCGCCGAAAAGCAGCCACTCGGCGAGCAGTCCGGCCCCTCCGGCCAGAGCCAGCCACGGCCAAAGATCGCTCGCGTTATCGAAGATCTGTGCAAAGTGCGGGATGCCCTGATGGACCGACGCCGGCGCCGTCCATTTGGCGTCCCAAAGCTGCGGCAGGCTGAGCGAATACAGGTATTCGCGGTCGCCGGCTAACACGCGCACCGAGCCCGGCGAGCCGGTGAAGAAATTCAGGGTGCGGTCGCGCAGGGTGAACGGCACCGGCGAGCCATCTTCGGCGGTGACCTTCAGATCGGCCGGCCCAGCCGGAGCGGCGCTGTCCTGATCCAAAACCACCTTCACCGTGCCCACGCTGGCGCCGTTGATCTCGGCTCGATGGAAGGCGTCTGGCGCGATCCAGCGCAGCAGATTCGCAAACAGCAGCGGCGTTACCAGTTCGTATCGCATGCTGGAAAGCGACGGGTGAAAACCGAAGACGACGGTCTTCGGCTGCCCGGGAGCGCCTCCGCGTGCCACCACCACGGGGCCGGCCGCCACTTCGCCGATCCGCGTATCGCCCGGAGCGGTTTCGAACACCGACGCCTTTTCCAGCTTGAAATCCTTGGCTCGCAGCCCCTTCGCCACCATGCCGCCGGAAGCCCATCCCTGAAATGGAACGTCGGAGACGGTTTCGCGTACCGGAATGGGCGATCCAGCGTCGGGCGGATCGATCCAGATGGAGTCGCCGGCCGGGCGCTCGGGCGGAACGAAGCGATCGAGGATCACCAGGCCGCGATCGCCGCCGCGGTACTCTTCCGGTTTGCGATAGACGGCGGCTATGTGGGGCATGGATGCCAAAATCGGCTGCAACAGTTCCGGCTCGCGGGAATATACGACGACCGGAAGCGTGGCCGAGGAGGGCAACTCGAGCTCGGCGTGATCGTCGCGTGGATACGCGTCATGCGGCAGCAGGGTCACACCCAGAATTCCGGCAGCGGGACTGCGGTAGGCGAAACTCGCTTCGCCATCGGCGCCGGGATCGATGTTGAGAGGCTGGGAGCCGACGGGCATTCGCGCCGAGCCGCGTACCGGGCCGAAATCGAGAGCCAGGGTGAGGGTGCGGGCGGTGGTGCCGTAATTATGCGCCGAGACGTAGATCTCCCACACGTCGGCATCCGAAGCCGAACGGCGCACGCCGATCTTGCGCAGACCGCAGTTTTCCGGTGAGTCGTGAATGGGAATGACGCGCAGGTTATGCGGCGGAGCCGTGGAAGTCTCGGTGGCCGAAATGCGTTCGGGGCCGATGTAGGCGATCTCGCCGGGGCGCCGGCCTTCCTGCATCTGAATGTGGCGCGCGAAAGCCAGTGCCTGATCGAGGTTGAGCGCGGTGGCACCGGGCTGTGAGGCCGAAATGGCGGATTCCACTTTCTTGCGGTCCGGCTCAAAAGCCGTGGCAGGCGTGACCAGAGCGTCGGCGCGTACCAGCATGGCACGGTCTCCGGCCGGCAGCGCCCGCAGATACTGACGCGCGCGTTGACGCGCCGATTCCATGAGCGTGGCCTTGCCATTGCGGGCGCCCATCCAGGCGGAGGTGTCGAGCACGATGACGTGATCGCGGCCAGCCTGTGCCGGCGTACCGAGCCGTAGTTGTCCGATGGCGAGCACCAGCAGAGCCATGCTGATGAGTTGCAGGATCAGCGACCAGGGCTGCTGGATATGCTTACGGCGCGACGCCGCCACCGGCATTTCCGCAGCCTCCCAAAACCGCAGCGTGGAAACCACAAGTCTGCGGCGCGACCGGTCGAGCAGATAGAGCGTGACGGCGATGGCTGAGACGGCGCCGAAAATAGCGAGGAATTGGGGGAGGGAGAGGTTTAGGAAGTACATCGTAAACCTCCGGGCCGGGGGTCGGGCGCCAGGGGCCGGGGGAAGGCAGCGAGCTGCGCGCGCGCCGTTTTTGTCCCCAAAAATGATGTGAGCGGAGCGAGCAGCCTTTCCCCGGCCCCCGGCGCCGGGCCCCCGCCCCCAAATCTCTGCCCGCCGGCCCCCATCATGCGATTCCCCTCACCTTCACTAATTCCCCAAAAATCACGCTTTCCAACGGCTGGTTCGTCGAGACTCCGGCATAGCGGCCTCCGCTGCGGAGGGCGCGGGATTCGATGGCGGCGGAATAATCGTCAAACGCACGAGTATAACGTTGGCGGGCGGTGTCGTCGAAATCGAGTTGCAGGCTGGAGCCGGTTTCGGCATCGTGCAGCTCGAGCTCGCCGGTCCATGGCGGTGTGCGATCTTCGTCGGCCCACACCTGGAGAAGCATCAGCTCGTTACCGAAATCGGAAAGGTATTCGAGCGCCCTTTCGCAGCCGCGGTCGTCAAGAAAATCGGAGATCACGATGACCAGGCCGCGTTGGGAGTAGGTGCCGATGTATTCGCGGACGACCTGGAAGTAGTCGGTGGCTCCGCCGGCTTCGAGCGCGCTCAATCCATCCATCACGCCGGGAAACCGGTGCCGGCCGCCGCTGGAGAAGATGCGCTGACCCAACCGGTTGCAGAATCCGTGAACCTCGATGCTGTCCAGGCGTACCAGCCCGACGTAACAGAGTGCACCGGCCAGCTTACGCGCGTAATCGAACTTCAGACCGCCGTGCGCGGTCATGGATCCGCTCACATCGAGCAGCAGGCGCACCGGGACGCGCGGCTCTACCTGGAACATCTTGAGGAAGAGCTTTTCCAAACGCAGGTAGGCACGCCAGTTGACCGCGCGGAGATCGTCGCCATGATGAAAATTGCGGTGATCGAGGAACTCCTGCCCGGAACCGGCGAAGCGCGAGCGATTGTGCCCGCCCACGAGGCCGGGAAAAGACTTCTGCCAGTGGATGGTGAGGCGCTCGAGTTTCTCCAAAAACTCCCGGTCTAGCAGCGGGGCGGAGGGCATACGCTTTTTACGCGGCCGAGGCTTGGGCCGTTACGCCTTTAATGACAGCTTGGAGAATGGTTTCGGGCGTCTGGCCGTCGGCATGGGCGTCGAAATTCAGGATGATGCGGTGGCGCAGCACCGCCGGAGCCACGTGTTGAACATCCTCCATCGCCAGATGATAGCGCCCGCGCATCAGAGCCAGGACGCGGCCGCACTCTACCAGGGCCTGCGCGCCTCGCGGAGAACTGCCGTACCGGACATACTTCTTGGCAAGCTCGTGGGCATCTGGCTGTTCCGGTTGCGTGGCCATGACCAGTTGAATGGCGTACTCCTGCACATGCGGCGCAACCAGCACCCGGCGGCAAACATCGCGCACCTCCAGGATGGCCTCGCCGTCCAAGACAGGGACGGGAACCTGCTCTTCACGTTGGATGGTGCGCTCCACGATGCGATTCAATTCTTCGCGCGTGGGGTAGGTCACCAGGATTTTCATCAGGAAGCGGTCCAACTGGGCTTCCGGCAATGGGTAGGTGCCTTCCATCTCTATGGGGTTCTGCGTGGCCATGACGAGGAAGGGGCGTTCGAGCTCGTGGGTGGTGGTTCCGCTGGTGACGGTGCGCTCTTGCATGGCTTCGAGCAGCGCCGACTGCGTTTTGGGAGTTGCGCGGTTGATCTCGTCTGCCAGTACCAGGTTGGCGAAAATCGGGCCGGGCTGAAAGCGGAGGGTCTTACCGCCCATATCGTCGGCGTTGATGATCATGCTGCCCACGATATCGGCGGGCATGAGATCGGGGGTGAACTGAATACGGGAATAGCGCAACTGAAGGGCGCGCGCCAGGGTGCGGAGCAGTGTGGTCTTGCCCAGGCCGGGCACTCCCTCCAGGAGCACGTGGCCTCCGGAAAGAAGACAGATCAGCACGCCTTCGACGACATCATCCTGGCCTACGATGATTTTGGCTATTTCCCGGCGAACGGCGTTGAGCCGTTCTACTGCGGATTGCAATGCGGCTTCGCTTCCCATTGTTCTTCATTGTAGAGCACGCGGGAAGCCGCACCCAGGCATCGGAGAGCGCAATAATACGGGTGGGAAGATTTAAAAAATAAGTCTTACGCCTGGACGCTGATGCCGGCCTGTTCGCTCATGTGCTGCACCAGTACGCCCACAACGCCGGCCATTTCGGCCAACGCACGGCGCGCCTGCTCCGGCGCGGCGACCCTCATCAGTCGGTACCAGCACTGCATCACCTTGTAATCCAGCACCAACAGCCGGTCTTCGAGAGATGCCAGATTCAATCCAGCGGCGTGTTCAATCAGATAGGTGAGGAGGCGATAGTCGCGTTCAATAGTACGGTAGAGGGGATCGATGTTTGCACCACCCTGCAATTGTTGTTGCACGAGAGCAAAACCGAAACGCTGGTCAGAAAGCTCGGGTTCCACGGCTGTGTTCTGCAGTAGCAGGAGGCAGCTATAACGAAACCAATAGATTAATAAGGCCAAGGAGAACCCAATTATCAGGATGCTTGCGACCATGCCGCCCTCGAATACCTAAAGTACTAGACCAGCCATGACCAAGTCTATCACTCAGGTTGATGTGATGCAACGGATTCGTAAAAACGGATACATTTACTCTGGTACCCGCCTTCCAGAACCTGCGGTACCGGACATTTGGGGAACATCGAGGGAATCCGCAGCGTATCCTGGCGTGAGGAGAACTTCATGAGGTTCAAGTACTTGCCGGTACTCGGCGGGATCCTCCTGCAAGCCGCGTGTTTCGTCGAGCGCGAGCCCACGGGCCCGACCAAATATGACTCATTCGCCATCGAAAGAGACAAATCGGCACAGGTAAACGTGAACCTCGAGATGGGTGCAGGCAACCTTAAGGTCGGGACCGGTACCAGCAAGCTCGCACAGGCATACTTCACCTATAACGTGCCCTCATGGAAACCGGTGGTGGACTATAGCGCCGGCGAGTTGACGATTCGCCAGCCCGGACACGGCCGGGCACACATTGGAAACGTCAAGTCCGAGTGGGACCTCCGCCTCGGGAGGCAGATTCCGGTCGATGTTCACGTACACTTTGGCGCAGGAGAAGCGCAGTTGGACCTCGGTTCTCTCGACCTGCGGTCGGTCTCGGTCGACATGGGCGTGGGCAAGATGCAGATGGATCTCCGCGGCGATCCCACCCATGATTACGACGTGCGGATCAACGGAGGCGTCGGCGAAGCGACGGTTCATCTGCCGACCAAGGCGGGCGTCTACGCGACGGCCGAAGGAGGGATCGGAGAAATCCGTGCCGTGGGCCTGAAAAAACGGAACGACCACTGGGTCAACGACGCGTACGATACGGCAAGAGTCAAGGTGCGGGTGGATGTGAAGGGCGGAATCGGTAGAATCGAGCTGATTGGAGATGCGGAGTGAGGCAGCCGGGAGCCACGAGCGGTTAGCCGACCAGTACCACCGTCAGTTCCCCGGGGCCGTGTACGCCGCGAACCAGGATCTGCTCGATATCGCCGGTGCGGCTGGGGCCGGTGATCAGCACCATGGAACTAGAGGCGTCAGCGGGAGATGGAAGAACCGTAAACAGTTCGTCGAGGCCGGTGAGCATACGGCTGGACGGCACGACCGCGATGTGGGCCGGCGGCAGAAGAGAAATAAGGCGGGCCTCGGAATTGCTCGAGAGCAGGACGAGCGTACCGGTATCGGCGAGGACGTAGTCGGCACTGGTGATTCCCACCAGGGCGGCGGTGCAGGCTTCGCGCAACTCGGCCGCGTCGCGAAAGCCGGTCCGCACTCCGGGCAGATTGGCGACGCCGCACTCCGAGAGATAGGGCGCGTTGGAAGCCACGGCGTTGCGGCCAGCCAGCAGAGTCTCCACGAGATCGCGCGCTGCCCGCGGCGTTACGGCAAAATGCACCTTCGCGGCTAATGCTTCGAGAGACCGGCGCACACTTTGCAGGCGTGCCTCACGGTCCACCTGCGGAATGCGCAGGCGCACGGGCGGAGGCTCCGGAATTGGCTGGTCTTCGGTGCGGCCCACCGCCGTTCGCACGCGATGCAGGATGCTTTCGCGAGACATCAGCGGCGGCTCCATAGCTGACGGAAGCTGCGCGCGGGCGGTTCGTCAATGCCAAACCGTTCGCGGAGCCGGGCGGGCAGGAGCGCAACACCCAGCGGCGCGGCCAGCCGATACGCACGCGGGTGGGTCGCCAGCCAGGCGAAGACACGGAATGCGAGCCGTTCCAGCCGGACCGCGGCTCCTCCGCGCTTTTCGCGCGCCTCGCTCCTGCGGACTTCGTGGCGAAGCTCCAACAGCACCTTGGGAATATCGATCTTCACCGGACAGACCTCGGCACAGGCGCCGCACAAGCTGGAGGCGAACGGCAGGGCCGGTTCGTGTGCCGTTCCGAGAAACTGCGGGGTGAGGATGGCGCCAATGGGGCCGGCATAAACCCAGGGAAAGCTATGGCCGCCGATGCGGCGGTAGACAGGGCAGGTATTGAGACAGGCGCCGCAGCGAATGCAGTAAAGAGACTGGCGTTTACCACGATCGGGCAGCAGCCGTGTGCGCCCGTTGTCGACGAGCACAACGTAAAACTCCTCCGGGCCGTCGATTTCACCCCGCCGCCGCGGTCCGCTCAAGAATGACGTGTAGACTGAGAGCGCCTGGCCGGTGGCGCTGCGCGCCAGCAGTTTCAGGAAGACAGCGAGGTCCTGCGCCCGAGGAATCACCTTCTCGATTCCCGCAACGGCAACGTGGATCCGGGGAGCGGTGGTGGTGAGGCGCGCGTTCCCTTCATTTTCGACCAGCACCACGGCGCCAGAGTCCGCGACCAGGAAATTGGCGCCGCTGATCCCGAGATCGGCCGCGAGGAACTTGGCGCGCAGACGGGCGCGGGCGATGGCCGCCTGGTTCTCGATGACGGTCTCACGGCCGATACCCAGATGCTTCTCGAAGATATCGGCCACGTCGTAGCGGTCTTTGTGCAGCGCCGGGCCTACGATGTGGAATGGCCGCTCGCCGGCAAGCTGCATAATGTATTCGCCCAGATCGGTCTCCACCGCTTCCAGGCCGTGGTGCTCCAGGCGTTCGTTGAGATCCACCTCCTCGGTGGTCATCGATTTGGATTTGACGATCAGGCGCGCCTCCCGCTCGCGGGCCAGCGACAGAATGAAATCCGCAACCTCGGTGGCATCTTTGGCCCAGAAGACTTTGCCGCCGCGGGCTTCGGCATTGCGCTCGAATTCTTCCAGGTAATGGTCCAGGTGATCAATGGCGTGCCGTTTGAGAGCGTTGGCCTGGCTGCGCAATTCCTGGTAGTCGGGCAGGACGTCAGGCGCGACGCTGGCTTCGCGGCCTTCTTTCATGCGGCCGGTGTTGGCGTAGATCTTCAACTGGAGCTTCTGGTTCGACAACGCCTCGTGAATCTTCCGATCGAACTCGAGCGACATATTCAGGCGCTTGCCAGCACCTCGGCCAGATGCAGGATGCGAACCGGCGCGCCGGCGCGCGCCAGAGCTCCGCGAATCTGCATGAGGCAGCTTGGATCGAGGGAGACCACCGCGTTCGCACCCGTTCGCATGATGGCATCGGCCTTGGCGGCCGCCATGGCGGTAGACAGCTCTTCGAACTTCACCGAGAACGTTCCGCCGAAGCCGCAGCACTCGCCGGCCGGCGCGAGTTCGCGCAGTTCCAGGCCGCGCACGCGCGCCAGCAGCCGGCGCGGTCCGCTGCCGATACCGAGTTCGCGCAGCGCGTGGCACCCATCGTGGAACGTCACCACCTCTTCAAATCGCGCGCCTACATCTTCCACGCCGGCGACATCGGTGAGGAACGCGGAAAATTCCCAGATGCGCTGCCTGAGCGAATCGACGCGCGCCAGCGTTTCCGGCTCTTTACGGAAAAGCTCCACGAAGTGATTCACTACCATGGCCGTGCAGGAACCGGAGGGCACGACAATCCGCCCGCAGGTTTCAAAGGTATCGAGAAAGTGCCGCGCGATCGTGCGCGCCTCGGCCCAATATCCGTTATTGAAAGCCGGTTGTCCGCAGCACGTCTGGCTTTCCGGGAAGTCCACGGTGTAACCGAGCCGTTCCAACACAGTTGTCATCGCCAGCCCGATGTTGGGGAAAAGCTGATCCACCACGCACGTCACAAACAGCGAGACCCGATCGGCCATTGAAGCCGATTCTAACAAGTGTGCGGCCTCGTATTCACCGGCCCTGGTGGGACATGCTTCCGCTTGTCCGGCCTGATCGGCCGGCCTACCGGCGGGCTGGCAGGCTGAAGCATGCCCCACCGGCCACGTCCGCTCGTGCCGACTGGTACTCGACTGACTCCACATGAAGTGGAATTAACGGCGGCGCTCAGAAACTTTCATCCTCGCGATGCGCTTAACCGGTCGTAAGGCCGGTAAGGCTGGACCAAGGAGGAACGGGAAAAATGAAAACCTGGATGAACATCAGCATGGCGGCTTCTTTGTTGGCCGCGAGCGTATTCGCTCAATCGAGCGAAGTAGGGAGACGGCAGGAGAATCAGCAGGACCGCATTGCGCAAGGAGTGGGCTCCGGCTCGCTCACCGCCGGCGAGACGTCCAAGCTGGAATCGAAGGAAGCCGCCATCAATCAGGAAGTTCGCACCGACCGCTCGTTGAACGGCGGCCACCTGACGAACCAGGAAAAGGCGATCGTCAACCGGCAGCAGAACCAGATGAGCACGCAGATCTACAACGACAAGCACAACGCCGCCAACCAGAACTACGGAAACAGCGAGGTCGGCAAGCGGCAGGAGAATCAGCAGGACCGGATCGCCAATGGCATCAACAACGGCACGTTGAACGCGAAGCAAACCGCACGCCTGGAGAAGGGTGAATCGGCCATCAACCAGGAAGTGCGCACCGACCGCAAGATCAACGGCGGCAAGCTGACCCAGTCCGAGCGCAAGCAGGTGAACC
>Ga0126381_100005782_pt1 | contig 13661 bp, 10 predicted proteins | sample PanSoiMetPlot_28_FD_96465 | JGI IMG/M metagenome (GOLD analysis project Ga0126381, IMG submission 96465) | Tropical forest soil microbial communities from Panama - MetaG Plot_28 | ecosystem: Environmental > Terrestrial > Soil > Tropical forest > Bulk soil | place: Panama | collected 2016-02-17
ATCTATTTCAGCGCGGCGTCAGGAGTCATCCACTACATCTGGCTGGTGAAAGCAGATTTGAAGAAGCCGCTGGAGTACGCGGCAGTGCTTGGAATGCTGCTGCTGTATCGAATCGCCGTCTGGTTGGCGACGCGCGTAAGATCTCAAGCAAAAGTGCAACCCGACAAGATCGCAGTTTCCTGACCGTTCCACCAATCGGCATAGGGGAGCAGTCACCTGCTCTCCCCCTGCCACCCACCGTGCATGCGGCTCTGCGTACGGCGGTTCAGTTCAGTGAAGCTAGCCAGCGGACAACCGCGGCAGACCGAGCGAGTCAAAGCGAGCAACGGAGAGAGCGGAGTGCAAAGCTCGGCTGTCCGAGAGCCGCCAGGGACCTGGGGGCTGCCGGCGGTTTGTGCCGCAAGGTCGCGTCCGATGTTCCGCCACCGGGCGGAACAGGGGATTCACACCCTTGAGCTGTCGAACATGTTCGCCACACCAACAAAGAGGCGCGGCCCAAACGGCCGCGCCTCCCTTACCGCCTTTGCCTAGCGCGCAGCGCGTTTTTTCATCGCCTTCGCCGCAACCGGCCGTGCCTGCAAAACGGCCAAGTGCGCCACAGCCGCACTGGACATTGCGCTGGCATTCTGCTGGACGGCGGAGCCTATCCCGACGAAGTTGGGATCGATACTGATGATCACCTGATTTTGCGAGTCGATCCCGTACATCACCAGGTTGAAGGCGTTCGTCTGCGGGGTGACAACGCCACGGCCCGACACTGTGGAGTCAGCAGCGTAGCTGGCCTGGTATTTCTGGCCAAAAGATTGGGAAACTCCCATCTGGTTGGAGTCTATGACCCCAGGCCCAAGCGTTCCGCTATTGTTAGTGAATTCCACGATGTCGTCTTCTTCGAATCCGGAGCTGTTCGCACCGCTCCAATTCACTCCAAATCCTTGCGCCGAGCCGAAGGACGGGTTGTTCTGAGTAAAGGCCGTGCCGGCGGTGATCCCGCCATTGTCGATCTCGAGCAACTGGAGTCCGCCGCTCGATGGATACGCTGCGAACTGGCAATTGGTACACGCTGTTGCCAGATTGCCGCCATTGAAGAAACCGCTCGTCAGAGTTAGAACAGATCGTCCGCCGGTCACCGCGATGTAGTTGCCGCTTATGCCAGAAGCAACCCCGGCCGCCACGCCACCATCGTTGATGTCCTGAACCGACGATCCGGTGATATTTCCGTTTCCATCAGCGTTAAAGATTCCGGCTGTGGAGAAAGGGAAGCCGCCTGCGATGGTGTCGAACCCTGCCAAACTGAAAACAAGATTGCCGGTCGGAATCGAGGACGCTTGGGTAAAAGCATCCCCGCTCAGCACGGTGCCGGCATCGACCTCGATGAACTTCAAGTGGGTTGTGTCCACCGGATAAACGTCGAAGTTGAAAGTTCCGGCGTTGGTGGCCAGCACCGCGGTCCCTGGAACTGTTCCCAGATTCACCGATGAGCCGGGACCAATCGGCAAATCAGTCAGCCCCGAGGAACTACAGTTGCTGTTGAAGTCCTCGACGCCCGTCGTGACGCTTGTACCGCTGGCGCCCATCGTGAAGGCACCAGCACTCGCGAACGGCGTAGAAACACTGCTTACCTCAGGTATGCCGCAAATGACATTGGTGGCACCCGACGCCCCCGTAAAGTTGAAGGCGTAAGACTGCGAGTTAATATTCGTCTGGCTGACGTTCGCTTGAAGATCAAGAGTGCCACTACCGGACCCGTTGCTATCGAACTCGGTGATCAAACCGTGCGAGCTCGAGGTGAGGACAAAAGCGAATTGAAATGATCCCGCGCTGGTCGTCAGGGTTAATAGCCTGCTTGGGCTCGAGGCGCGTCCGTCGGCACCCACGCTGTAGGAGCCGGAAGTGATCGCCTGGTTGGTGATCGGGCCGAGGCTCTCCCCGTTGACATCCATCACTCCGGCCGTAATTGCCCCAGTACCGTTTGCAATGAACGTACCGGCGATGGTCTGGAAAAAGCCATTGCTTGAGTCGCTCCCGGTCACCGAGAAGACATAAGTACCATTCAAATTAGTGTTGCTGAACCCTCCGGTGGGAGGCGGTGTGCCTTTTGTCGTGCCACTGCTTCCACCACATCCCGCCAGGACGGCGAGCGCTGAAAAAATTACGGGCACAACGAGGCGACGGCGTAACGACATAGAACATCCCCCTGACGTAGGTTTGCGCGTAGAGCTGGGTCTTCTGGGCACAGAGTAGCACGCGGGTGTTGCCGCTTGAATAAACCCGGACCTAATAAATAAGTAGCGCAGGTAACCAAAGTTTTTCGCGCTTTACAAGTCTTTACGGGTGCTTTCGGCGGGGTCAAAACGCCGAGCGTTTCGACAAGGGTTGGAGTCAGAGTCGGGCGCCCCTGCCTAGGGATGCGCTTCCGCTTCCTGTGACGCGAGCGCGCGCAGCGACTCGGAGTACGGCGCGCGCGCAACACCTTTTTCCGTGACGATGGCCGCCACATATTTCGCGGGAGTCACGTCAAACGCCGGATTCTCGACCTCAACGCCATCGGGCACCATTTGCTTTCCCGCAATGTGCGTAACCTCTCTCCCGTTGCGCTGCTCAATCGGAATCTGGCTGCCATCGGGACAGGCCAGGTCAACGGTCGAAATCGGCGCGGCCACGTAGAACGGGATTCCGTGCTCCTTCGCCAGGATCGCAACTGTGTACGTACCAATCTTGTTGGCAACGTCGCCGTTGGCCGCGATGCGGTCGGCGCCCACCACGATCGCTCCAATCTTCCCCTGCCGCATCATCACCCCGGCCATGTTGTCGGAAATCACCGTGGTCGGAATCCCGTCTTTCATCAACTCCCACGCTGTCAGCCGCGAGCCCTGCAGAAATGGACGGGTCTCATCCGCATACACATGAATCTTCTTCCCCCGCTCCACGGCCGCGCGGATCACCCCCAGCGCCGTGCCGTACCCGGCGGTCGCGAGCGCGCCGGCATTGCAGTGGGTGAGCACCCCGCCCTCGCTCGGCATGAGCGTGGCGCCGTGGCGTCCCATCGCCTGGTTCGCTGCGATGTCTTCGGCGTGCATGCGCCGCGCCTCTTCAATCATCTCGCGCTGGATCTGCGGCACGGGCCGCACGCGGATGCGCTCGAACTTCTCCTGCATCCGCCGGATCGCCCAAAACAGATTCACCGCCGTCGGCCGCGTCTTTCCGATCAGATCGCAGATGGCATCAAAGTCGCGCTTGAGATCGGCGGTAGTCTCAGCCTTGGAATTGTTAACCCCTAGCGCAATGCCCATGCCCGCCGCCACGCCTATCGCCGGCGCCCCGCGCACCACCATGTTGCGGATCACGTCCGCCACCTGTTCATGCGTCTTGCAGGTCACATACACTTCTTCGGTCGGCAGCTTCGTCTGGTCGATGAAGCGCACGCCTTTGTCGGTCCATTCCAGAGTCTGGATCATGTCTTCGGTAGAGACGTTGCGTGCAACGTCTTTTTCACCATCATTTGAAAAGCTGCCCGCAAGACGCAGCAAGCTACGTCGCTACGAGGCCTTATGCGCCTCACACCGGTTCCTCGGATTATTTGAGACCGCCGGGCGGCCACAGACTTCGCACACGGCCGATACCGCGAAGATGCTGGGCTCGGTGTCGTCGTTCTGCAGCCCGTGCTGCTTGCGCACATCGTTAGCCGTGAAAATCGAAACAAACGGCGCTGGCGTAGCGGCCTTCTCTACATTCGGACGCCCCTTGGCTTCTTCACGTTCGACCAGGCACATGACGCCGACGATCTCAAATCCAAATTCCCGCGCTGCCTCAATTGCCTGCACCGTCGATGCCCCGGTCGTGCACACGTCGTCGACAATCACCACCCGCGCGCCCTTTTCGTGGAAGCCCTCGATGCGCTTTCCCGTACCATGCTGCTTCTCCGCCTTGCGCACCAGAAAACCATTCAACTCGCCGCTCACTACCGCCACCGCCACGACAATGGGATCCGCGCCCATCGTCAGTCCACCGATGGCCTGCGGCTTCCAGCCTCGTTTCTGAATCTCTTCGAGAAAAACTTCTCCGGTCAGCTTCGATCCCTTGGCGTCGAGAGTCGTGGTGCGGCAGTCGATGTAGTAGTCGCTGGTTCCCCCGGAAGAGAGTTTGAATTCCCCCAGGCGAAACGATTTGTGAGCAAGGGTGCTGAGCAGCTTCTGTCGGGCGGAATGCATGAAAATCTACGATACCACGTAGTGGGCATCATCTCTTTACGTCGTGGTTCCATGCGGCGGAGCAACACAGAGCGGCCGCTCAGCGTGTTAACCTGAAGTTTCCCCTAATTGCCAGGAGTTGCGGCAATCGATCATGAACCGAGGTATCGAAATTGCAAAGTGTGTCTAGGTCTTCCCGGCTTGTTCTCAGCGTTATTCTTGTTGCGACCTTCTCCATTTTCTTATCCGTCACGGCCCTCGCCGAAGGCACCCGCACCTGGGAACAATCCAAGTTCGACGATCTGGTAAAGGGCACCGCCACCGGAGTCGCCATTCGTAGTTCTGGCGGACTCGAGCTGGCTCCAGCATTCAAGCTGCTCTATGGGACGCCGTCGACCTACATCTGGGCCGTCACCGCCGACGATGCAGGCAACGTCTACGCCGCCACCGGATCCCCGGCGCGCGTCTACCGCATCACTCCCGATGGCAAGTCGGCCATCATCTTCGAACCGCAGGAACTGCAGGTACAGGCGCTCAAAGTCGGCCCCGGCGGAGCAATCTATGCTGCCACCGCCCCCGATGGCAAGGTCTACAAGATCGAGCACCGCAACTTTACTTCGGCTTCCTCCTCAAAAGGCGAGACCGAAAAGGACGGGACCAAAGCGTCGGACAAAGACAGCACCAAGCCCACTTTGGATGCGTCCTGGAGTTCGTCCCAATATTTCGCGCCTGCCACGAAATACATTTGGGATCTGGCGTTCGACAAAACCGGCAACCTCTTTGTGGCCACCGGTGACCGAGGCGAAATCTATAAGGTCACTCCGAAAGGCGAGCATTCGCTCTTCTTCAAGAGCGACGAAACTCACATCCGCGTGCTTGCTCTCGACGCGCAAGGAAATCTGATTGCCGGAACCGACGGCAGCGGCCTCATTTACCGCATCTCTCCCGCCGGCGAAGGGTTTGTACTCTACAGTGCGCCGAAAAAGGAGATCACCGCTCTCGCTCTGGACCGCCAGGGCAACATCTATGCTGCCGGGGTCGGCGAAAAACGCGTAGGGTCCAGCTCATCTGCCGCGGCAACTCCAATCGTAATTACTATGTCGCCTCCTTCCACCACAACAGGAGCACAAGCGCCCGCGGCTGTAACCGCCACTCCGGTCCCATCGGGTTCCTTCCCGATCCCAGGCGGAGGAGCGAACGGCGGGTCCGATATCTACAAAATAAGCGCCGATGGCTCGCCGTTGCGTCTCTGGAGCTCGCGGGAAGACATCGTCTACGCTCTAGCCTTCGACCCGCACAACAAGCTGCTCGCCGGTACCGGAAATCGCGGACATATCTTCGCCATCGAAGGCCCTGACGAATTTTCCGATCTGCTGAAAGCGCCAGCATCTCAGGTCACCGGCTTTGCTCAAGCACCGAACGGGGGCCTCTATGTCGCCACAAGTAATCTGGGCAAGATCTTCATCCTCGGCCCCGCTCTCGAGAGCGAAGGCTCGTATGAAAGCGACGTCTTCGACGCCAAGATTTTTTCTCGCTGGGGAAGAGTGGAATACCGTGGTACAGGCAATGTCGATCTGCTTGCCCGCAGCGGCAATGTCGACAACCCGGACCGCAACTGGAGTCCGTGGAAGCAGGTGGATCTGAGCAAAGGCGCCGAGATGGGGGTGCCCGCTGCACGTTACGCCCAGTGGAAAGCCGTGCTGCACGCCGGAGGCACCACCCCCACGGTGGATACCGTCACCCTGAACTATTTGCCAAAGAATGTCGCGCCCGAGATTGAAGACGTCACCGTGCAGTTCGGCACCCGCTACCAGCCAGTTGCGAAAGCTCCCGGGATGAACCTTGGCACCGACGCGAGCGGAACCGGCGCCGTCCATTTCGACGCACCTGTTCCGAGCAGCCATGACCGCGACGCCATTGGCGTGAGATGGACGGCACACGACGAGAACGACGACCAGCTGGTCTACTCGGTCTACTACCGGGGTGATGGAAACTCACGCTGGCTGCTTTTGAAAGACAATCTGACTGACAAAGCCTACTCCTTCGACGCCAGCCTTCTGCCCGATGGAGGCTACACAATCAAAGTCGTCGCCTCCGATGCGCCATCGCATTCTCCGGGCGAGGCCCTCACCGCATCCCGTGAAAGCCGCCGCTTCGAAGTCGACACGACTCCACCGCGCACGGAGAATCTCGCCGCCACGGTCGAGAATGGACAGATTCACGTTCGCTTCCGCGCCGAAGACGGTTTCTCCACGATCAAGCGTGCGGAATATTCAGTCGACGCCGGCGATTGGAAGTATGTGGAACCTGTCGGCCAGCTGTCGGACTCGAAAGTGGAAGACTACGACTTCAAAGTTAACCTCGAAGCCGCAAAAGACACCGAGTCCGAACACGTGGTCGTCGTCCGTGTCTACGACAAATACGACAATATGGGCGCCGCAAAAACTGTAGTGCGAGTCAAGCCGTAGCCCGGGGCGCCTCGCCGGCTGTCGGGGTGGCCGCCTCGTCCCCGCAGCCTGCGCGCGGCCGATACTCGCTGGATTTCGCCGCGGATCTACACGGATTTCACGGATAACCCAGAAAGGAATTGGGCTTGTCCATGAGATCGGTGGTGTTTTTATGCTTGATTTTCGCTAGGAATCAGGATTTGTGCAAAGGTCCTCGTCCGGGAGCCCCCGCCGGCGGCAACCTCTATTCTGCCGCAAGATAGATGTAACGAAATACAAATAGAACCGTAAGGATCCAAATGACCGGGCTTACTTCGCGAAATCGCCCGGCCGCAACTTTGACCAAAGTGTAGGAAATCAATCCCAAGCTGAGCCCCGTCGCGATGCTGAACGTCAGCGGGGTGGCGAGCAAAGTGACAAACGCTGGAATCGCCTCGGTAAAGTCGCTCCACTCGACGCGCCCGATCGATTCCGTCATGAGCGCCCCGACAAGAATCAGCGCTGGAGCCGTGGCATAGCCAGGAATCGCCGCGGCCAGCGGCGAGCAGAACATCGCCAGCAGGAACAAGCCTGCGGTAAAAATGTTGGCCAGCCCGGTTCTCGCGCCGGCCGCCACTCCCGCGGCGCTCTCAATGTAGCTGGTCACGGTCGAAGTCCCAGTCAGCGAACCAAAGATCGTCCCCACCGCGTCCGAGATCAACGCGCGCCCCACGCGCGGAATCTTGCCGTCCTTCACAAATCCGCCTTGCTCGCAAACCCCCACGAGCGTGCCGACGTTGTCGAACAAATCGACAAACAGAAATACGAAGATGATTTCGAACAGCCCCAGATGCAGCGCCCCCTTCAGATCAACCTTCAGAAATGTCCCGGATGGTTGCGGCAGGGAGAAAACCGCGCGCGGCCATTGCGCCATCCCACGCATGATGCCAAGCAGCGTTGTGACCAGAACTCCAATCACAATCGCGCCAGGCAGCTTGCGCGTCATCAGCACCAGCATGATCGCCAGCCCGATGCACGCCAACTGTGCCTCATGATTCGAAAGTTTGCCCAGGCTGACGAAGGTCGCCGGATTCGCCACCACCAGATTCGCATTGCGCAACCCGACGAAGGCGATGAACATCCCGATTCCACCGGCGGTCGAATGCTTCAGACAATTGGGGATACCGTTGACGATCTGCTCGCGCACGCGGGTCACAGTGAGAATCAGGAAGACCGCGCCCGAAAAAAAGATCACCCCCAAAGCCGTTTGCCACGGCACGTGCATCTGCATGCAGACGACATACGTGAAGTAGGCGTTCAGTGACATGCCGGGCGCCATCGCGATCGGATAGTTCGCATACAAGCCCATCACCAGCGTCGCGACTGCTGCGGACAGACAGGTCGCGAACACCACGCCCTCCACCGGCATGCCTGTCTGCGCCAGCATGTGCGGATTCACTACCACGATGTACGCCATGGTGATGAAGGTAGTCAGCCCGCCGAGAAACTCGCTGCGAATTGAAGTCTGTTTTTCCTGGAGACGGAAGTAGCGTTCGAGCAAAGGGTGTCCTTGTTAACGCCAAATGAAACCGACATTCTACGGCATCGGCACCGGTCCGGCGGAAATCGTTTCCTCGATGCCACCGATCAGGATTTGAGAAGGTGGGTTATGAAGGAAGGCTCTCGCGCTCACCAGCGGCCGCAGACTCCTCTTGCAGCGACTCGACGGTAATGGAAGTGAGTTCGCCGGCATGACGCAGTTCCGGAAACCACCACGCCCACAACGCAATCACGACCAGCGTCCCAACGCCGCCCAGCACAACGGCGGGCACGGTCCCGAACCACTGCGCGGTCACGCCCGACTCGAACTGTCCGAACTCGTTCGATGTCCCAATAAAAATCATGTCGACAGCGGTCACGCGCCCGCGCATTTCGTCGGGCGTGGCCAACTGCGTCAGGGTGGCGCGGATAATCACGCTGATCATGTCGCTCGCCCCCAGCAGCAATAGTGCGATCAGCGAAAGCGTCAAATTACGCGAGAGTCCGAAGATGATGGTGAAGACTCCGAACCCCGCCACGGCCCAGAGCAGCGTCGGGCCCGATTTCCCGCGTAGCGGCCAGTGTGCCACCGCTACGGCCATGATCGCGGCACCAACGCCGGGAGCGGTTCGCAGCAGTCCCAATCCCCAAGGCCCAGTGTGCAGAATTTCACGCGCGTACACAGGAAGCAGAGCCACCGCGCCGCCGAGCAGCACTGCGAACAGATCGAGCGAAATCGCGCCCAGAATCAGTTTTCGGCTCCAGATGTAATGTAACCCTGCGAAGACAGTCTTGAACGTCATCGGCTCGCGGGGCCGCGCCTTTACTTCCGGCTTGATGCGAAGTGTGGAGAGCGTTGCGCCTGCCGCGGTCAGCACCGCCACTGCATACACGGCGGAGGGTCCTCGCAGCATCGAACCCGGTCCGAGAAACCGGTCAGCCGCCGCATAGAGAAGTCCTCCAAACGACGGGCCCAGGATCGTCGCTGTCTGAAAGATCGTTGCGTTCCACGCCACCGCATTCGGAAAATCTTTTTCTGAAACCAACTGGGGCAAGATCGAGCGGCTTGCGGTGCCGTTGAACGAGCGGACGACACCGATCAGCACTAATACGACGTAAATGGTGGACACCGATTGCAGCCCGCGCTCGCTGAGGGCCAGCAGGAGTCCGAAGCAAAGGGTGAATCCGGCATAGCAGACGGTGAGTACGTTGCGACGTTCGAAGCGGTCGGAAGCGTGTCCCGAAATCGGAAACAGCACAATTCCCGGGAGGAATTGCGCCAAGCCTACCAGGCCAAGATCGAGCGGCCGCTTGGTGATCTCGTAGACCTGCCATCCAACGGCGACCGCCTGCATTTCAACCGCCGACACGATCAGAAACCGCGCGATCTCAAACAGCACGAATCCGGGATGGTTAAAGGCGGCGCGTCCGGCCCTGGCGTCGGCTCTGGGAGGCATGAGCTTCTAATTTGACATAGAACGCTGAGGATACGCGAGGAGGGAGCGGTGTCGCGGCTTCAGGCCTTCTTATAAACGAGATACAGCACGATGCCGCTCAGCACGGCCACCATGCCGACAGCGGAGGTTGCCAGCACGATACCGCTAAGGTCTCGTGAGCCCAGCGAAAAGAAGTGAACCACTCGCGTGGAAGCCAGGTCGGACCACCACGTCTCCCAGCGAAGTCCATGGCGGTATTGCCAGGCCAAGAACACAATCCCGACAGTCAGGTTCACGAACAAGGCAAAGATCTGCGCAATCGTGATCGGGCGGGCCAAGCGTTCCGTCGCCGTATGACGCCGCCGCAACTGCGCCCGCCACCAGAGCAGGCTCGGGGACGCCTCCCGCACTGCCAGGATCGACTCGTTCCGCGCGCGTTGAAACGTCTGCGTCACCAGAACCAGATCGCTGCAACGTACGCACGTTTCCGCGTGGGAACAAAGTTCCGGAGCGCAGCCTTCCGGCCAGTGCCCGTTCTTCAGGGCCTCAGTCACGTCCGCCTCGTAAGAGCACCCGCGAAAAATCATGCTCTGTTCCTATCGATGGAGTGTTGTTCCCGCAGCAGGCGCGCGATTTTCCTGCGGGCGCGAAACAGCAACAAACGAATACTGGCCGCGGCCAATCCCGTGATCTCAGCGATTTCGCGATGCGAATATCCCTCCGCGTGAGCGAGCCATAGTAACTGCCGGTCGCGCGGCCGCATGCGCGCCATTACCGGATCAAGAATCGCCCGCGAATCCACGCCTCCCAGCGCATCGTGCACGGCCAGAAACTGTTCGGGAACATCGTCGATGCGAGCGCTGGTCGGCCGGCGCCAGTGATCCCGAAGCAGATTGGTTGCGATGCGGAACAGGTAGCGGCGGTAGTTGACCTCGCCGCCTTCAGGGTGCGTCGCGCACAGGAAGCGCAGATAGCTTTCCTGCATCAAGTCGTCGGCGAGAGTCCGGTTCCCTGAGACGCGTGTGAGATAGGCATGCAGGGCAGGAGCCGAACGCTGGTAGAAGCCGGAAAAGGCATCGTCGGTCATCGACGGTTCGCCGCTTCGCGATGCCACGCGTGCCTCTACATTCGGGATGGCGTATTCGCCGTTCGTATCCTTTTTCCTCATGGCTGCGTTTCTCGAGCAGCCAGACGCGCGCTGCACGGATCAGGCAGCTAGTTGTTTCCGGTGTGTGTTCCGGGATCCTGCATCAGGCCAAAATGCCGGGACATCCACCAAGTAATTCCCGCAGAGATGATAAACCCGAGCCCCGGCATCAGCACGACCGTGCCCAAAGCAAGCAATGGCCCGGCAGCGTCGGGAATGGCGGGGCGTAGTGAGATCAATCCGATTCCCAGCATCACCATGACGATTCCGATCTGCATGGGCGTGAGCACGCGAGCCACAGGTCTGGGAAACGGTTGCGAGCGCTCGAAACCAACGGCGATTGGCGTGGCCTCCAGAAAGCGCTTTCCTGCCTCGGTGCTCATGTACGTCAGTACCTCCTGCGAGGTAGCAAATCGCTCAATCAGCTTGCCATGGACGTCGCTCTGCAGCTTGAAGATCCGGTTCCAGCGCCGGTTTTCGAGCAGCACATGAATCAGCCAGAGCAAAGCACCCAGCATGCACAGGAAAACCAGAAACGGCACCCCGTATTCGATGAATACTCTATTCTGGGGCTCCTCTTGCTGACGACGGGCGACTTCCGGCCATAGCTTGCGCTCAAGCGTCTCGCTTGGTTGCTCGTTTTGGCCGTGCAGGTTGTTGAAGAGATAGAAGTCGGGATTCTGTGCAATTTGCGGATGCGTCTCGAGGAAATGCCCAAGTGAAGGGTTGTACCGATTTACGTAGTCGGCATTTCCCAACAACGAGGGGTCGCGTGAGATGACTTCAGCCAGCGTGGGAGTCACGCGCAGCAGTTGCAGGAGCTGGTCTTGCATATCGGCGACATCCTTCTGGCTCATTTGCTCCGTGGTCGCAGGAGGGTTCGGATGCGGATTCTGCGCTGCTGTCAACGAAGGGACAAACGTCATCACCACTGCAATCCACTGAATCATCGTCACCAACCGCTGCTGTCTGCGCATGCCCCATCTCCCGTGTGAGTACCGCTTCTCTAGGGATACAACGGATGAAGACGAGGATGGTTATCAACAATGTTTGGGCTGCGCTTCAACGCACTTTCCACAGTCAGGCTACGGGCTGACGTTCTGCTGGCGCGACGGAGTACTACCACGGCCCCTAAAGGCAGTAAATCTTGGGGCCCCCTTCGCGGCCCTGGCAGGCCGCCCTTCGGTTGCCGACCGTGGGTGGTTAGGCGACCACGGGCGCGTTCTTGATGCCCACAGTTCCGAACACTCTCCGGTAGCGCTCGATTTCCTCTGCCGGTCCTAGCGCTTTCGAATAGTTGTCGGAGAGCTTCACGGCTGGTCGGCCTTCGACGTTCGAGACCTTGCAGATCAAGCTGATGGGGTCGAATCCGGTGCCATCGTTCGGATTACAGCCGCGAAAGTCATTGGTCAGCAGTGTTCCCCAACCGGCGCTGAAGCGGATGCGGCGATAGGGAGTCCACTTGTTACGGTCGTGAAAGTCGGCCGCGTTGTGGAAATCGAGCGGCTTCAGTCCAGTGGCGAGCTTGCCACCGAAATAGGCGTGCAGGCCGAGAATCGTGTCGACATCAAGGGTGTCGGAAGCGATGACCAGTTTCTCCCGTGAATCGCGGCCTCGCGCGTTCAGCCAGTCGATATATTCATCGCCAGCGATAAACGGATCTTTGCTGTCCACGCGCTGACCGGTCCAGTCAGCAACCCACTCGGGAGCTCCGGCGAGAAACTGCGTAGTGCCAAACGTATCGGGCAGCATCACGAGCAGCGCACCATCGTAGGTCTGCTGCCACAACTCGAGCACGCGGTATTGTGAAGCCTTGAGCGCGGCATCATCGTGAGCCAGTGCGGCCATCACCATGGGGATTTCGTGCGCATTGGTGCCGATCGCTTCGAGGTCATGTTTGTGCGCCAGGAAGGCATTGGATGTGCCAACGAAGTTGTGCCTCAGGTTGGTAGCCATCGCGACCACTACATATTCCTGCCACAAGAAGCTGTGCCGGCGGCGCGTGCCGAAGTCGGCGACGCTGAGCTCGGGAACTCCGCGCAGGCGTTCGATCTTGCTCCAGAGCTTGGTCTTTGCCCGTGCGTAGAGAATGTCGAGTCCGAACTCGCTTAATGTCTTCAGTTGTTCGCGGGTCTTCAGTTCATCGAGAATCGCAAGCGCGTACAACTCCCACATCGTGGTCTCGGTCCACGAGCCTTCGAACGTCAGATGAATCTGTCCATCGCGCACGCGCAGCTGATAGTCGGACAAACGGAAGTCTTTTTCCAGCCACTCGAGAAATGCCGGCTCGAAGATTCCGCGGCGTCCGTAAAACGTGTTGCCGGCAAGCCAGACGAGTTCGGACTTGCGGAATCGCAGTCCGCGCACGTGCTGCAATTGCACCTTGAGCTCTTCGATATGAATGATGTCGGACATGCGGACGGCCGCATGACGGTTGAAGAGCGAGAACTCGACGCGCGTCGACGGGAAATGCTTCCAGATGAACTGGAGCATGAGCAACTTGTAAAAGTCCGTGTCGAGCAGCGAGCGGATGACGGGATCGAGTTCCCAATTGTGATTATGAGCGCGTTCAGCCAGGTTGATGATCATCGGTGGAGACGAGTGTCAGGTGAACAGTCTAGAAGAAAGAGGTCGAAGACGCGATTCGGGAGTGAGTTAGCGGGCGATGGATATTTCTCGGGGCACTTGCCGGAATGGGAATGGCGAATTGTGTAGGAATACCCTCTCCTCCTCTGCGACCTAATGGAATGATCGGGCGAGAAATCGCCAGATAATCTATGGGGCGCGATCGTTCAGGGGCAAGATATTGATTTCACATAGCTTAGCAGCGCAGCGAAACGGGGCCGGGTTGCGCTTGGCGTGCGCTTGCGGGCTTCGCCGATCATGGGTCCGGGTTGGCGAGCCACGCGAGCAGTGATGGCGCGTG
>Ga0126381_100005783_pt1 | contig 13660 bp, 11 predicted proteins | sample PanSoiMetPlot_28_FD_96465 | JGI IMG/M metagenome (GOLD analysis project Ga0126381, IMG submission 96465) | Tropical forest soil microbial communities from Panama - MetaG Plot_28 | ecosystem: Environmental > Terrestrial > Soil > Tropical forest > Bulk soil | place: Panama | collected 2016-02-17
ATTTGCTACCGGATTCAAAAAAACATTTTTGATGAGCTGGACGCGCCGATCATCCGCGTATCACAGGAAGATGTCCCGATGCCATACAACGAACACTTGGAGCACGCCGTGCTTCCGAACGCCGAAAAACTCTTCGCCGCCGTGAAAAAGGTTTGCTACGCGTAAAAACCTTTAATTGCACTTATGCCTGAGGTCCAGATGCCCAAACTGAGCGACACGATGACCGAGGGTACTCTTGTCTCGTGGAAGAAAAAGAAGGGCGACCAGGTTTCGGCCGGGGAAGTTATCGCCGAAATCGAGACTGACAAGGCGACCATGGAGTGGGAATCGCCCGAGGACGGCACGCTCACCGAAATTTACGTGCAGGAAGGCGGCAAGGTGAACGTGGGCGATAAAATCGCGTTCATCCGCGGAGAAGGCGAAGAAGCACCGAAACAGGAAGCGGCGGCTCAGAAAAAAGAAAAACAGCAGGAGACCGGCGAAGAGAAAGAAAAGAAGCCAAAAGCCGAAACGGAAAAACCCGCGCTTGCAGAAGCAAAACAAAAAGAAACCGCGCCACCGCAGCAAAAAAGTTTAGAGGCGGCTGTGTCGACCGCTCGACCTGATCCGATGCGAGCAGCGCCTCAGGCGAAACAACAAAAATCGGAAGAAGCCCGCGTGAAAGCGTCGCCTGTCGCGCGTCGAATCGCAGCGGAACTCGGCGTGGATCTTTCCGCAGTGAAAGGTACAGGACCGGACGGACGCGTGACCGAAATGGACGTTCGCGCTGCGGCCAAAACTGTAGCCGCGGGCGTTGACCGCGGCGGCACGAAGCCCGCAACGAAAACGCCTGCTCGGGTTAAATCTGGCGAAAGCGCTCGCATTCAGCTTTCCGGAATGCGCAAAATCATTGCGCAACGGCTGGTCGAAAGTCTGGGTCCGGTTCCACACTTTTATCTGACAATCGATATTAATGCCGGGCCGCTGATGGAAGCGCGTGAGGAATTGAAATCCGCGGGCGAAGGCGCGGATGCCGCGAAGATTACGGTCAACGACTTTGTTTTGAAAGCCGCGGTGATGGCTGCGATGAAGGTGCCGCGCGTGAATGCCTCGTTCGACAACGACACAATCGTGCAGTACGCGGACGTCGATCTCGGCGTCGCGGTTGCGATCGAAGAGGGATTGCTGACGCCGGTCATTCGCGCGGCGCAAGACAAATCGCTTCGCGATATTAGCGCGTTAGCCAAGGACCTTGCGCATCGCGCACGTAACAAGCGAATGAAACCGGAAGAATTTCAGGGCGGCACATTCACCGTCTCAAATTTGGGCGGAATGGGGATCGACAGTTTTTCGGCTGTCATTAATCCACCTCAAGGCTTCATTCTCGCGGTAGGCAAAGTCACAAAAATCCCAATTGCTGACGACTGCGATCAAGTGATGGTTGGCCATGGCATGTCGATTACGATGAGCTGCGACCATCGCGTCATCGATGGCGCGCTCGGCGCCGAGTATCTTAAGGAGTTGCGGCACCTGCTGGAAAACCCGGCACTGCTAATGGTCTAAAACTGTGGCCGCTTATTGCGAGAAGCGCAGCTTCGATGCGAGGTGGCACAGCTGGCGTCGTCCGCACGGCGACGGCTATAATCCGCCGGTTTCCCACACCATGAAATCGTCTAGCGTCTGGCGTGTTTTGTCGGTGACAAATTCGACTACGGTTGCGTCGTCGACGTAGCCGAGAACTGGCGTTGCGTCCGGAATCAAATCGAATGGGTCGATCAGATAATTGAGGGCGGCAACAATCCACAACAGTGCATTGCCCGGAATTTGATCGTACTCGCCGCGATGGTGGGCTCGGACTAATCGCAGCATGGTTTGCAGATAAGGCCAATACTCTTGGAACGGCTCTCTTGGCACTGCTGCTGCCTTTTTCGATGCTTCATTGAAGAGCGCTATCAGCGTATCAGAATCGTTGAGACACGCTTTTGCGTCGATCAGTGCCCGAGCGAATGCGTCGCTGCGAAGCGCGGGTTTACGGTAGGGCACATTTTGCTCAGAATTTCTCGCTGCACGCCGAACCTTTGGTTCTGAGCGCGACTTCGTTTTCGGTGTTTTCATTTCGCGAATCAAAACACTTCGATGCGCGTATGAGAAGCAGATTCGTAATGCGCGACTCTTACGGTTTTGTTGCCAGGATGAGCGGTGATGGCCCGGGCGCGTCGAGCTTCCGGACTTTTTTGAAGCCGGCGTCCTGCAGCCATTTTTTGATTTCATTAAAGCTGAACGTGGCGCCCTTTTCAGTGTTGACGAGCATTTGCACGGAAAACATCAGCGATTGCAGCGGTTTGGTGCGATCGTCATTCACCAGCCATTCTGCAATCGCGATTGTGCCGCCTGATTTCAAAGCACGAAAAACCTTCTTGAGCAATTGACGACCACGTTGTTCGCCTTCGCTGTGTAGGATATGCCCCAACGTCGCGACATCGTAGCCGCTGCCAAAATTTGCTTCTGACAAGTCGCCTTCGATGAAATCGAAACGATCCCGCACACCAAATTTTTCGGTGATGCGTTTCGTTGTAGGGATCATTCCCGCCCAATCGACCGCCGTCACGCGTACTCGCGGCGACCTCTGTGTCACCGCGATTCCCCAGATCCCTGAACCCGCCGCGAGGTCGATCACGCGCACTTGTTCTCTCGCCTTGGAGACTTTCAGGTGATGGGCAAGTTTCTGCGCGCCAGGATAGCTCATCGGGATGATCGTCTCCACGAGTTGACTGAAGAACTCCGTGCCCTCGGTTTCCTGATTCACGGCGACCGTGGGTCGTCCGTCGCGCACGATGTCGGTCAGCCGCAGCCAGCGCGAAGCCATTACCGGCAAAATCGATCCGAAAAATCCGGCGAGCGTACCCGGTTCTTCGCTGATAAGAAATGCCTTGCTCTCCGGGGTCAGAGAATATCTCGATTGTCGATCTTTCTTCAGCAGTTCCAAGCCGACAAGCGCGTCCATGATTGCACGCAACCCTCGTGCAGACGCGCCAGTTTCTTTTTGCAGTTGCTCCACTGTCTTTGGTCCGCTCTCCAACGCGTCAAAAACTTTGTTGTTCACAGCCGCGCTGATGATCAGCGGCGGCGCATAAGCGAACCCCACCTGTTGCAGGCGTTCGGGCGTAAGATTTTTCGTTCCGCGCTTTTTCATAATTGAAATGACAACTAATTCGAAACCTTGCTTCGTCCAGCGGATCTAGCCGAAGTCGACGGGTTCCTGTACACTCCAAACAAATGAGCGCGAAATGGAAGACGCGCGAACAAATGGAGGAGGGGGAGCACAAAGGGCTCGCTTCTATTGCTCAAAAATCCGGTGACTCGCGCGGGCGACAGTACGCTGAGCCTAGTCATGCTTATCGGACCGAATTTCAGCGCGATCGTGCGCGCATCATTCATTCGCGCGCGTTCCGGCGGTTGGAATACAAAACGCAGGTTTTTCTCAACGGCACCGGCGACCATTTACGCACGCGCCTAACACATTCGATTGAGGTGGCGTCGATCAGCCGCACCATCGCGCGTGCATTGCGGTTGAACGAGGATCTGGCGGAAGCAATCGCGCTCGCGCACGATCTGGGCCATTCACCTTTTGGACATTCCGGCGAGGAAATGCTTGCCGAATGCATGCGCGAGCACGGCGGGTTCGACCACAATCGTCAGAGTGTGCGCGTGGTAGAATTACTCGAAACGCCGTATCCAGATTTTCCAGGTTTAAACCTGACATTCGAAGTGCGTGAAGGTCTGCGGAAGCACGAACGACCTTACAAATTCCCAACTCCGGCAGGCGAAGAATACGATTGCCCATCGCTGGAGGGCCAGGTCGCGGATCTTGCGGACGAGATCACGTATTACAGTCACGACCTCGATGACGCGCTTGATTTTGAAATTTTGACGCCGGCGCACCTGGAAGAGAATGAAGTATGGAGCAGCAGCCATCGCGCTGTGCTTGCGCGTTACACGGACACGCGCGAACCAGACCTGCACAAACTGATTATTCGCGACATCATTGATCGCGAGGTACATGACCTGGTTGCAACCAGCGCGGAATCGATTGCCGAATCAGGCGTGCGGAGCCCAGACGACGTGCGCCGCCAAACGATGCCGCTCATTCGTTACAGCGATGAATTGACCGATGCGAATCGGGCGCTGCGGAAATTTTTGTATCAAAATGTCTATTACCATCCGCGCGTCGCGGAAGTGAACCTGCGTGCTTGCGAAATGCTGCGGCGCGTTTTTGAAACGTATCTTGCCGATCCCTACAGACTAGGGGAGACCGCGATGCGGCGAGTCGAAAAAGAGGGATTACACCGCACAGTTTGCGATTACATCGCGGGAATGACCGACCGTTATGTAATGGAAGAATATGCGCGGATAAAAGGGTAGTGACGCCGCCCTGCGGCGTCCGGACAGCGCAGCGCGCTGTCCCCTACCTACGCGGCAGCGTTGCCGATTTCATCGCGCAAATATCTGATGAGAAAACGGAGGCGCTGATTGAGCGAGCGCTCTTCGAGCAGGTGTTGCCGGCGCAATGGATCGTTCACGAATGTCGAACCCATAAGGTCGGCCAGCATTTCCAGATTGCGTAATTCCGAAAGATACTGATCCAGTTTTGCCGGCAGGTGACGGCGATCGTGTTTGAGGCTGCTGTAAAGCTCAACCACTTTTGCGCCGAGTGCTTCGGTTTCGACCGTAGTCGGGTCGCGCGATTCAATAGCATCGATCACCGCGATCGGAAATGGCTTCTCCTGTTCGAAACCGGTGAAGCGCACACGTTGCAGACCCTGCAGGATCAAATTCGACGTGCCGTCGCTGCGTCCGACACATGCGCGAATCAACCCAGCGGTAGCGCGATGGAAAAAATCTTCGGTGGCGTACCAATCCGGGCAGCTCGGCTTGACGAGCGTCACGCAAAACATGCGATGCTGTTTGAGCGCGTGCTCGAGCATCTTGCGATATCGGGGCTCGAAAATGTAAAGCGGCAGCAGCGCATGCGGAAACAACACCGCTCCCGGAAGCGGCATCACTGGTAATTGTTCGGGTAAAGTCACGGATGAGGACATGATGTACGGTCATCGGTACCTTATTCGCGTCGGGCAAAGGGCAAGTGCGGAGAGTGAATAGAATAAGACAGTTCAGCCGTTTTATGGACCGAGCCCTAAGGCGCGAATTTGTTCCAGCGACAGTTGTCCTTCGACGTCGCTCATCGCACCGACAGATGCGTAAATTAGCGCGGAGCCGGCGCGCCCAAGCAGGACCCGCGAAATCGCCCCGAGTTTGCCGACGCCCATCACTGCCACTGCGAGATCCAACCGGTTGCTCGTCATGAACTCAAGCAAACGTCCGAGTTCCATCGGGGTGTCAGTGCGCGTGGCAACTTTGAAAATATCTGCGCCATGGGATTTCGCCTCGCGCGCTTTGGCCGCCAGGATTCGCGAACTTGGTGTGGATTTGAAATTGTGGAATGAAACGATTCGCCCGACGTTTTTGTTTTCGGCCAACTTGAGTACCGACCGCAGCGCGGGGGCTGAACGTAACTCGACGTCCACGTAATCGGCGTGATTCAAGAATCCAAGGAGCAGATCCTGCCGGTGTCGCAGCCCCAATTTCCCGGCGCCGCCTTCGCTCGGATGCCGCGCTGTAATGATGAGCGGCGTGCGCAACTTCGGGAGCAGGTTTTCCACTCGATCGGCAACGCCCGCGAGACAATCCAAGCGCAGTTCGAATAAGTCTGGCTGCCTGCGCATCCGCACCGCTCGGTCCAGATCGGCGCGCGACGCTATGACGCCGACGACCCGCGGATGTCGTTGGATCGAGCGACGTGCCGTCATTCTTTCGGCATTAACGGCACAACCATTCTCTCGACGTATTTGGCGAGGATATCGAACTCAAGATTCACGAGATCGGCGGTCGCTGCACGATCAAGGTTGGTGTGCCGCTTGGTGTAGGGGATGATCCAGACAGCGAAGCTTCTCGGAAGAACTTCCGCGACCGTAAGACTGATTCCATTGACAGCGATTGAGCCCTTGGAAGCCGCATAATGCCTGGAATTTTCCGGCAATTCGACTTCGAGTCGAAAGTCTGCGCCCTTTGCGTCGAAGGCGATAATGGGCGCGACGCAATCAACGTGGCCTTGAACGAAATGTCCACCGAGGCGGCCGTCAGCGCGTAACGCGCGCTCCAGATTTACAGCGCTGTTCTGCCGCAAATCGTGAAGGTTAGTGCGAGCGATTGTTTCCCCGAGAAGATCGAACGTTAAGCAATCACTGCGGCACGAAGTTATGGTTAAACAGCAACCATTCACAGCAATGCTCTCCCCGGGGTTGACATCCTTAACGATTCGGGGAGCGGCGATTTGCAGTTCAGTCCCGCCATGACGTGAGCGCACGGCCATCACTGTGCCAACTTCTTCGATTAATCCCGTAAACATAATCTTGCGGCAAAATCAGTTAGATAGTTACACCGTTACGTCGGATTTACGATTCGACGATTTAGCGTTGGGAAGCTAATAGCCTTGCACGTACATCCGAGCCGTGCAGTCGGGATAATGCTTCCTCGAACGGTTTGGATGAACAGGTCATTTATTATTCCAACCTAACGAATTCTCATGTCTGCACCGTCAAGAAAAGTCCCGCTGACGATCTTTCAGCGCTTTTTCCGTACGGAGACGCTAGGCGGTCTGGTCCTGCTAGGCTTCGGTCTTGTCGCGCTTGCGATCGCCAATTCGCCGTTGTCCGAGGCTTACAACCATCTTTGGGAAATGCCGCTAACGGTGGGGATCGCTCCTCACGAGCTTTCGCTGAGCCTGCACGAGTGGATCAATGACGGTCTGATGGCCCTGTTCTTTCTCTTGGTGGGTCTCGAAATCAAACGAGAGTTGCTAGCCGGCGAATTGTCCTCTCCCCGGCAGGCAGCGCTCCCAATCGCGTGCGCAATCGGAGGAATGGTTGTGCCCGCACTGGTCTACTTGGTTTTCAATTTCCGCGGGGTAGGTGCGCACGGTTGGGGCATTCCGATGGCAACCGACATAGCGTTTGCCTTGGGGGCACTCAATTTGATTGCTCCGCGGGCGCCAATCGGCGCAAAAGTGCTGCTGACTGCCCTGGCCATCGTCGACGACATGGGGTCGGTGCTTGTTATCTCAGTTTTCTACTCGGAGACGATCATCTGGAGTGCGCTGGGCGGCGCAGCGGTGACGCTGCTCGTGTTGATTGGATTCAACTTACTCGGTGTTCGGCGTCTGTGGCCGTATTTGTTAGTCGGAATCGTCCTATGGTGTTTTGTTCATGTTTCCGGCGTGCACGCCACAATCGCAGGGGTTGTTCTTGCCTTCACGATTCCTGCACGTTCACGCATCAACGCGCGGGAATTCTCCAGAGAAGCACGGTCGCTGCTGAACAAATTCGATCGCACAGAAACGGGCGACTTTTTGGTTTTGACCAGCAAAGGACAACAGGAAACGGTCTTTGCCCTTGAGCGGGCGAGTGGAAGTGTAACGGCACCGATACTCAGGCTCGAGCACGCGTTGCACAATTTCTCTGCATTCGTGGTGATGCCGCTGTTCGCGTTTGCAAATGCAGGAGTGAAATTTGATCTATCGCTGCAGAATGGAGAGGTTGGGTTCGGAATATTGGCGGGGCTAGTGTTCGGCAAACCGCTTGGAATCATGATGTTTGCGTTGATCGCTGTGAAGACTGGGATTGCAAGGCTTCCGCAGGCTGTGAATTGGAGATCATTGCTTGGGTATTCATGCCTTGCCGGAATCGGGTTTACGATGTCGCTATTTATTGCCATGCTGGCGTTTGAGGACGCGGCTTTGGTTTATGCGGCGAAGCGAGGCATAATCATTGGTTCGCTTCTTGCGGGAATTGCCGGCGCAGTATTGCTGAGAACGGCCCGACCTTTACGTGATGTTAACTAGTTCGCCAAAGTCTCACGTGTCTCGTGCGAGACAAACGTCGCATGCGGGCGCATCGCAAAGCGGGCGCCTTGCCGTTTTCTGCGCCGTTCTTTTCCTCTCTGGCACTGGCGCACTTATTTTCGAGACGCTGTGGCTGCGCCTGAGTGGTTTGGCGTTTGGTAACTCGGTCTGGGCCGCAGCACTGATTCTCTCCAGTTTCATGGCGGGCCTGGCATTGGGAAACGCGCTGGCTGCGTCATCAAGAATTCTCCGATCACGCCCGCTGCAATTCTACGCGGTGCTGGAACTTCTCGTGGCGTTCTTTGGCTGCACGATTGTCTTTGGGCTTCCGATTCTTGGCGAGGTGCTTCAGCCCATGTGGCAAATGCTGTGGAATTATCAACCGATGCTGCTAGGGCTGCGATTCGTTGTTTCCTTCCTGATTTTGCTCCTGCCAACAACAGCCATGGGTTTGACACTGCCGGTGATCATTGAAGATCCGCTGCTGCGAGAAACGGAATTTGGTCGCGCAATCGGATTTCTCTATGGATCAAACACCCTGGGAGCAATGGTTGGCGCCATTCTCGGCGAAGCTTATTTGATCGGCGCATTTGGACTTTACGGAACGAGTATTGCGGCGGGCGCAATGTTTTGCCTTGCTGCAGCGATTGCGTTGGCAGTCGCGAAATTTGGAGTGGTCCAACACGCAGATCTGAAAACCGGCGACCTATCCTCGAACTCCAAATTTCCGTTGAACTTCGACGTCAGTTATCAGCCGCCGTGGAGTCTGCTTTTCGTCAGCTTTGGAACGGGTTTAATTTTTCTGGCGCTCGAAGTGATTTGGTTTCGTTTCCTGAAGCTTTATGTCGCTTCGTTGCCGACTGCTTTTGCGATCATGCTCGCGATTGTGTTGGCAGGAATTGCAGTCGGCGGTCTCGTGACTGGCGCAGTTTCGCCGTCCCGTCGTTCGAAGCAAATGCTTGCGGTCCTGTTGCTCGCCGCAGCGGTTTTGGTGCTTCTCACATATTTACTTTTTCCTGGCGAATTGATCCGCGCGCCGACCGGTGTGTTCGATCTTCGTTGGTGGCAGATCGCGGTCCTATGTATCGCCCTGATGTTCCCGATCGCGATCGTCTCCGGCATTCTGTTTCCGGTTATTGCAGCTGAAGTCCAGGCGCGTGTGGGTGATCGGATGAACAGTACCGGACTTACCGCGCTACTTAACACTGCTGGCGCGGCGATCGGTCCATTGGTCGCGGGTTTTGTTTTGTTGCCAACGTTGGGCTTCCAAACCAGTCTCATTTGCTGCGCTGCCGGTTATGCGGTGCTGAGTTTATTCGTGATGGAACGCGCAGCTTGGTCATTTCGACGGCCTGTCGGAATAATCGTCGTTGGGCTTTGGACCATACTCATTTTTGGTCTGATCTTTTTCCCGTACGGCCGCGCCGCTGCGCACTTCGCACACGCGAGCCGACCTTACGAACTCGACGATCAGGGCCACGTGCTGGCGCGCGTTGTAAAACGGATTGAGGGCACCTCGGACACCTGGCAGTTGCTGCGACGCGATTTGTCCGGCGGGCCCTACTATTACCGGTTGTTAAGTGACGCCTTCTCCATGTCGGCCACAAACCCGCGCAATCAGCGCTACATGCGATTGTTCGCGTATCTTCCATTGGCGTTCAATCCCGCGGCAAAAGATGTGCTGCTTCTTTGTTACGGATGCGGCGTGACAGCGGACGCGTTCACTCGCAAATCGAGTGTGGAGCAGATCGACGTCGTGGATATCTCAAAAGAAGTATTTGCTCTGGCCGATTTCTATTCCGGAATCAATTACTCGAATCCGCTGCGCCATCCGCGCGTCCACGCGATTGTTCAGGACGGACGATTTTTTCTGCAAGCCAGCCCGCAAAAATACGATGTGATTTCGGGGGAACCGCCACCGCCGAAAATGGCAGGGGCAGTTAATCTCTACACCCAGGAATTCTTTTCGCTGATGCGAAGCAAACTAAAAGAAAACGGAATCGCGACTTTTTGGCTTCCGATCAATCAATTGAGGGTAGAGGAAACCAAGGCGATCCTGCGAGCGTTTCATAACGCGTTTCCAAATACATTGGTCTGGGGCGGCGCCGACCAGGAGTGGATTATGATGGGGATCAATGGCGCTGGCCGCAGAACGACCGAAGACGAGCTTCGGCAGCTGTGGAATGATCCGAAGACGGGCGGAGATTTGCGAATGATTGGAATTGAGGTGCCACACCAATTGGGCGCGCTATTTTTGTTGGACGGCGATGAAGTCGACCGAATCACGCGTAACGTCGCGCCACTCACCGATGCTTTTCCCAAGCGGTTAACGGATCAGCCGTGGGACGATGAAGCAAACCATCGCTTCGCACTGAACTATATGACCGCACCTGCGGCGGCACAGCGTTTTGCTCAGTCGTCGATGTTAAACCGAATCTGGCCTGAATCATTAAATCCGGCAGCTGCTGAGATGGATTTGTTCTTTACCGTCCGGCAGACACGGTACCTTTCTGAGGCCGTTGGAAGCAACAAGCTCGCCGAACTCGACCTTTATCTGCGGAGTTCGCGGCTTCGAATACCGGTTCTGGAAGTTCTGGGAAGCGATGCGTGGCGGGTGTCGATTGCAGAGCGAATCGCTAAAGGTTCCGGAACACCGCCGCTGGAAGTCATGCCTGACCTAATGGCAGGAGCGCTGGCCCAGCGGAAGATCGACACAGCGATCCAATTGTTGGAGAACCAGAAAGATGTTGGCCCTTTCACTGCCGATGACACATTTCTGCTCGCGTACCTGTACTGCATGAACGGAAGCGTGGATAAAGCCGAGACCCTCATCGCCGCCAACGCCGCCGCGATAAGGAAAAATTCATTTGCCGATTGGCTATGGGAAAAATTGCGGGCGGATTTCGGATTTCATCCGCCTGCCAATTAATCCGCTATTCAATATCGTCGAATTTCCAGTCAATCATCTTTGATGCGTCGTCACGCATTTTTTATCGGACTGTTCGTCTTCGTCGCGGCGGCGCGTTTCGCGATTCTGTTCGCCTCGCAAACACATGTCCACAGTGACGAAGCCATCATCGGCCTCATGGGTAAGCACATTCTGGAAGGGCGCCACTTCCCTTTTTACATGTATGGTCAGCCGTACAACGCCGGCGCGGCGTGGGAAGCTTATCTGGCTTCGGTTGCGTTCGCGTTGTTCGGCGTCGGCGTTGTTCCGTTAAAGGGCTGCATCGTAATCTTATCGCTGCTGTGTCTGTTTCTGGTTTATCGAATGGGTTGCGCCCTGTACGACCGGCGCACGGCCGTTCTTGCAACGATCGTTTTTGCCCTCATGCCATCGCTTTTCAAATGGCACTTCCAAGTGAGAGGTTATTCCTGGTATTTTCTTTCGATCGCTGTTCTAACGCTGCTTTTTACATCGATCGAAACGACCCCGGTCCCAAAGCGAAGAACATTATTACTCTTTGGTCTTGCGTCTGGCCTGGGCATCTGGTGCCTGGAGTTGGCGCTCCCGCTGGTTGCCGCGTTGTGGTTGCTGTTGATCTTCCGCCGCAGGATTTCGCTCAATAACGCAGCAGCCCCTCTGATTGGCTTCCTGCTGGGCTATGCGCCAGTGATTGCGTTTAACCTCGCCCATCGGCTAAGCAACTGGCGATACGTTGTCATTGAAAGACCGGGTGGCGGATTTTCCGCTCTCGCTCACTTTTCGAATTGGCGTCGAATTTTTCTGGATGAAATGCCGAAGTTTTTCGGACCGGACACGGTTCTTTGGTACTACAACGAGAAACCGGCAGTGGGCTACGTGTTCTACGCGGTCGCCTTGTTCGCTCTCGGCGTGGGAATGTGGCCGTTCTTGAAAACGCCTGGAAAAATTCTGCGCGCGATGCGCGGTGATTTAACGGATGCCAGGCAAAAATCGGATTTTGATATGGTGGTGCTTACGGGAGCTTCTTTCGTCCCTTATGTGAGTCAGGTTCCGGGTGTACCCAGCTATTTTCTTGGCGGATGTTTTTTCCTCGCGATGCTGACGGGGCGGATGTTGGAACGTGGTCTTTCTTCCTCGATGTCATTGCCGCGCGTCGGCGCTGCCGCTGGGCTCGCAACGATCTTGTTAACGGGAATTTTTGTTTTCATCCGCGTCGGAAAAACAAATCAGATCGAGACACTGTCTCTGTGCGACGACGGGAGAACCCACTGCATGACACGAATATCCTCAGCGGACATCGACGGCGTTCATCGCGATTTGAAGCAGCGCAACGTGACCTCAGTCTGGACCACGATCTCCTTTATTTATCCGTTGCTGTTCGAGAGCGGTGAAATGCTGGCCGTTTCCAACGAGATACTCGAAGCGCCATTTCGCGTCTATCCGGAAGACGTGCCGTGGCGCGAGCCCAGACGGGACCGGGAAGCAGCATTCGTCGTTGAAACCGATGCCCCGATTCGATCCCTTGTGGAAACGCGTTGCGAGCAGGTCTTCGGCTTACCGCCATCGGCCCGCGAATACGGAAAACTCACCGTCATCACAAATCGCTAGCCGTCACAATTTCATTTCATCTTGGCGTCACTCGCGCTGCCACCAAACCACGTTATCTCCCCAGTCACCGCTCTCACCGTATCGCACGGGTGTGTATCCCATTGAACGCATCGGGATTTGAGACACCTGCGGCAGCCAATCGTTAGTCAGAAAAAATCCGCCCGGCTTGAGCAAGCTCGCGATATTCCGAAGTGCTAGCGCCTGCTCGAACGTGTCGTAGTAGATCAACACATTTGTGGCGATGATCAGATCGAATTGCCCTGTTGTCGATCGATCGAACTCTTCCAACACAATGTTCAAATCGACGGGTTTGCACGAGAGAACGACTTCTGGACGAACCGCGACTGCGCGGGTTTCGAGCCCCATTAGTGCTGGCGGAGGTTGGATCGCAGCGACGGGCGCGCCGATCTCGCTGCCGAATGACCGCCAGTACTGCACTGCTTCGGGAGCCCATGGCCAGGACTCACGCGGCAATTGCACGACGTACTTCTCTCCTCCTTTGGCTCGCTCACGCGCGCGGCGCAAATGCTCGAGGACCTCCTGACTGATATCAAAAGCAATAACATCGATCTTCCCACGTTCGGCGAGTCCCAAGCGAACAAGCGAGTCATAAACCGCGAAGGGTTGCAGGGTCTGGACCGGATAATAATCGTAACCGAATCCCTTATCGGTGAAATCCAACCCAGGTCCGATTACCGCTACCCGAGTTATTGATCCTTTTGGAAGCACTCCCCGGTCAGCCATGTCGCGTAGCGCGCCGTCGATGCCAAAGCTCGACAGAATGGTGGTATCGACGGAAATGCCGCGATCACGAAACACACGTGAGCGCTCGGAAAGCCCAGTCTCCTGGTTGCTCTCGCGCCCTGCTTGATCAACCTGTTCGCGAATAGTATTCTGCTCCTGGACAACGCGTCGAAGATTTTCCAGAACGAAATTCTTAGTTTGGTCGGAGCCGGCGGAATTGTCCGGGTCGACTCCGCGGCTTCGGAGAAGGTTTCGGAGAAAAATAATGCGCTCGTTGTTTCCCGGATTGCGCAGTGTTTTACAAGGTCAGTCACACGCGCCTGCACGACTGGATCCCCGAAATCGTTCATCGTGATGACCCGCGGTTGGGTCGTGAAAGAAGTTCCGAATAAGAGCAGGTTAATCATGGAATCGAGCGCGCCTTGCTCCAGACGCGTGCGAACAAC